>Ga0213827_1000009_pt1 | contig 355607 bp, 312 predicted proteins | sample MC6MC0898MG_FD_180669 | JGI IMG/M metagenome (GOLD analysis project Ga0213827, IMG submission 180669) | Enriched soil aggregate microbial communities from Iowa State University, Ames, United States - MC6-MC0898-MG | ecosystem: Environmental > Terrestrial > Soil > Unclassified | place: USA... | reverse complement strand
AAAGTAATTTCCATTGGTATCTTTTTCTATGGTTCCCTGATAAAGTCCCGCTTTTGTTTCTTTTGGCATATGTGTTTAATTTGGAAACAAAGGTAGGAAGAGTAATTGGCAATTCGGTGTCAATTGTCATATTCCTTTCGCAACGGTCAATATTTTTAGCCAATAATGGCATTATCTTCATTTATTTAGCATGTTGGTTTGATTTTAATATCTTGCTAATCCATTTCAGATAAACTTTGTTTTTCGAGAAGTCATTATGCCCTTCATTGTTTAATGTGATGAAACGATCTGAGCTTTTTAACAGTTTGAAAAGTTTCGTAGAGGAACCATAGTAGACAGCCTTATCACTGCTGCCGTGGAAAATAATAATCGGACATTTTACCTTCTTCAAATGGGATGCATTATCAAAACTGAAGGGAATATTCGTGGTGTCTAATTCAGGAGCGACATCGTTTACCCAGTCTGCTATATTGTAATATGGGGCCTGTAAGATCAGCAGACCCGGCTGGTTGTTGGCTGCAATATTAGAGGCAAGGGCACTGCCCATAGATTGGCCCAATACGATAATGTTATGTTCAGAATAGATTGTCTTTAGTTTGTTGTAGACAATTTGAACATCATTATACAGCATACTTTCATCGGTCACTTTACCTTGGCTTTTTCCATACCCACGATAGTCAAGCATAAAGATATCATAATTATTCGCTGTATATATAGGCGCAATTTTACCCCAGGTGTCTAGGGCCCCATTGCTTCCATGTAAATAGAAGATCAGACCTTTGGGTATTTTGGTTTTAAATAATAGTCCATTCAGAATAATACTGTCCTTCATCGGAATGTATTTCTCTTCAAAAGGGGTATTGAAATTGAAAGCTAAATTTTCGATCTTTTTACCTGGAAATAATTGTTCGGTCAGCAAAGTATTCCATTCTTCTTTCGTCCACGATTTTTTATCCTGACCATTACAGATGGAGGGGAAAATCATCGTAGTAAGGAACAGGCATATTACCCAAACAGATAACTGTTTGGCCCATATTTCCGCTGATGATATATTGATATCCGATTTCATTGCTTTGTTAGTTTGTTAATTGGGTGTTCTTTCTAAGTTATTACTAATATCTCGAAATGAGATTTGCCGCCGTGCGATCTCAATTTTTGGCCACCAGGATATATCACCGGACAACTTTACAAGAAATCCGTTGATTTTATTTATTAAGTTTTGCAACCTGAATGGCGATGAACTTTGGTAAATAGTTTGGAGTACAATTTTTAGCCACCATTTCGTTTTTATAAAGCCCTGTTTGCTCTCCGATATTTATACATCTTTTTCTGAAAGTTTCCTGAAAAATACCGATTTGAGCGGCAGTAAAATTCATCGCCCACTGGACTTCAGATACTTCATTTTCAATTCGGGTTTCAATCTTAGCAAGCAATTCCTCGCTATTGGGTGGCGGCGTTTGTCCCACCCATCGCAATCGGGCTTGATGGTACCAAAAAGTACGTCTTTGAAGGGGAGATGTACTTTTTTCCCAACTTTCCATTAATACAATTGTCCGTTTGTCCTTGGCAAGTTGATTCGCCATAAGCCAATCAATTAGCTGCAGTTTTTCGTCTTGCTGATGTTGTTCAATATCACTGACCAACCTGTCAATAATTTCTTTAGAAAGTAATTTCTTGTCCATCAGCAAGATCGCCAATTGTCGGGCAAGATAGTGTGTTGTAGACCATAGTTCCATGGCTAGTTCGTGGTCTTTTTTTATAACGTTAGCAATTTTACGCAAGTCACCAAGTTTGGTCTTCTTGTCGCTAATTTGCGTGATAATATTTTCTGCTGTCGATGATAGTTTCATAATTGTTTTCCAATAGTTAACAGATGTATGACACTTACTTACTTACTCATTGTCACTTTCCTGTATAGAGTGCATCTTATGATATTTATGCGCTGATCAAGCGTTATCATATGGTGAATTTACTGATTTTTTAACCATTTAAAACTGAATCGGTTTTTCATTACCGATAACAAGGTAAAATATAGTCGGTATAAATTATTGTTCTATTTTTGTTTGGCAACCTCGTATATCTTGATTAAAAGACAAGATCCTGCATTGTTTGGTTATAAGCCAAGGAGTTGAGGAGGTCGTACAACAAGATGGCAATACTTTTGACGTTATATTTGAATAATGGAATTAAGAAAAGAAATTGAACCTGATTTTCAAACAGTGGAAAAACGCTATCCGGAAGTGTTAAAACTCATTCTGGCATATTCTGACTATTGTGAAGAGAACGGGGATGAAGATAATACCGAATATCAGAAGCTTGAAAATACGCTTCATGAATTGACGGGTAAAGATATGTCTCAATTTAATCTTTGGGAACGGTGGGAGGAAGAAGGCGCTGAAGTTTTGGCATTCAGGATATCACTTCCCGCTCCGAAAATTATTCAACATATCACAAAGGATGAACTGGCAGAAATTGTGGGACGACAAAAGACTTTTGTTATGCAGGATGAGGAAGATAAAAGTTTGAAAGCGCAGTTTCATTATCATCTTGATGATTATTTCATTGATTTTCTAAAGTTAAATTTTACAACTTTTAACCGCAGTCTTTTTCAAAGACAAAAAGATAAACAGGGCAATTATTTTGAATATAATCAAAAAGAGATTGTTGAAAAACTATGGAACATGGGAAAGTATAAGTAACCATGTCCAACTTTGATAAAGTTTATAGAGACCGCTTTCATACCAACTACTGATTGATCCGATACTGAGTATTTGCTTTATAGTTTATCTAATAGGGAACAAGGCAGATATTCAGGGATAATAATCTTACGCTGTAAAATAGAATAACATAGTTTTTTTGTAATTTAGTCAAAAGCTGTATCAGACGCTTGGCATAATAAGTGGCGAAATGTCAGCAACAGGATCGCAGAAAACGATGTCCGAAATTTTAAACTCAAAAAATGCTTTCACTGAACGATAACATCCAATAAAAAATGCTATTAACCCCTACAATATGAATAGAGAAAATCCGATCCATCTTTCGTTGACAAGTACGAATAGTCACACCGTAAAAATTGAGGCTGGACAAGGTAGTTTTTCTATTGGTGAAGCTGGTATGGACAAGAAAAAATTTGATGTTCTTGTCGAAAAAGATTTAGCCATCAACTGGAACGCCTTTGATACATATACAACACCCGCTGGTAGCCATTGGCCAAGATTTTTTTATTATTACGGCAACGACATCTGCTTCTTGGAATGGTCAAAAAATAGAGCTATTGAGGATTTCTTTTGGCAACCATCTAATCCGACATCTATCGACTTAAATGCAACGCAGATCGGAAACTTGTCGGTTCGTTCGAATAAAATTCCTGTAACAATAACTTTGCCTGCAGGAGAGGAAAGTAACTCCTTTGGTTTGAAATCGCTTAACCTGTCAGGAGATCTAGAAAATTTTGAAATTTTATCGAAAAATGCCCTTCCCCACATTCGCTTTTCTCCCAATCTGACGAGGGACAAAACGGTATTGCCTTATCGATTACCTTCTTTTAAAGCTCTAGAAAAAATTACTTGGCTCGATATTGTTGTCGAACCGTTGGGACAGCCGCTTGATTGCGAATGCTTATTGCAGTTTCCCAATTTGCAAGGGTTAAACCTTACAGGAAATCTTAGTAATGTGGCTAGCCTTAAGGAAATTAAAAAGTTGGAAAGTCTAGCGATACGTTATGCCCCCAGCTTGAAAAACTTTCCACCATTAAATGCCTGGGACAACCTGAGATCATTTATAGGCTGGAATATTGATGAGATTACAGGGAAAAGATTAAAAACCGAATTAAAGGAGCTCGTTAAGTCAGGGAAAGAACTGGAATATTGTTCAGTCTCCAAACTGCGGAGTTCGGTTTGGTTTACGACAGAATATGGAATTCCCTTTACAAACTGGGAAAGCAAAAACGCTAAAATTGCTACCAAAGCTTATAAAATTGCTTTACAGAAAATCGCTAAATGTAAAACAGAAAATGAGGTTAAACAAGCGCTTGTAGAATTGATCGAAACAGTTAACAAACTGCCGAGTATTGAAACTGCGGAGAGGGAAGATACTGGTGTTGCCATTCAGCAATTAATAGAAGCCTCACCAGTAATAATAGAGCAGGAGCTAGCCAACAATTGGTTTGACGCAGCCAGGGATTTTTAATAGAAGTATGATTCTAGACGGGGATAAATCAAGCTAATTTTTATGGTAATAGACAATAAAATCCACAAGGAAATATTAGAAGCTATGAGGCACTATAAGACCTTGGCACATATTCTTATTGATAAGTTGATTGCAGAAACAGATCAGCCTGCGAAAGTCGAAATAGAGGCTGGAAATTACTATGAAATAGCGGATGCAGATATATTAAATGGGGAGGAGAACTTGACAGATCATTGGTGGTTTGACGTTCATGGCGAACATTGTCTGTTTAAGAATTTAATAACCAATCAAGTGCTTGAAGTTTCACTTGGAGACAAGGAAAGTGTTGGTAACCTCGATCCGTACTTCTTCTATAACTTTTTACAGACGACCGACAATGTAAAACATCTAATAAAATATTTTGACAATCCATTTGCCGACATGTTAAATCTTTTTGAAGAACTTGAACGACAAAACAAAATGGTACACATTGGTGGAGTTCAATTTAGGTTGCGCTAGAGATCGTAGGTCAGTTCAATCCAGTCTCGAAGAATTGTGTCTTTTGAGGGCAATACCCTACTAAAAATAAGTGGGGTGATATCTTCGAAAAAGTCGTAAATTGTAGCAAACATAATGCTGTAAAAAGCTATTTTAAATTGTGAAAAAAACTGTTTTTTACCGACGTGTTAATATTTGCCTGAATAAATGATTAAAAGTATTAAGGAAATAGTTGAGGTTTTGGAGGCTTTTGATTAGTTTTTTTTGCGACAATTATGTGCTGGTGCATTTCATCCTAGTATAACATGGCAGCACTAGATAGATACAGAAAAAGTAACTTTCCAACTGGAAAATCACTTTTTCTGTATTTGACTAATAACCCGGATTTTGGACCAAGTTGGGTTCTACCTGAAAACTACTTTCGTGAAATGGCCATAGGTATTGGTGTTTTAAGAACTTTCGATCCTCAATTTTGAGTACCTCAGACTGTCCAGTACCATTCAAACGCATGTGACCGAGAGCTGCTTGATTAAGTACCGTTTCTGCTGTTTTCCATCGCAAGATATCGCTATAGCGTAATCCCTCGCCAGCAAATTCGATTCTTCTTTCGTTGCGGATGAGCGCTATCCATTCCTGTTGTGATTTTGCAACTAAATTTACATCCGCAATGCTCATATCAAGTCCGGCTCTTTTGCGAATTTGGTTGATACAACTTTTAGCCAGTTCATCTATTTCATTCAACATAATCTTGGCTTCGGCATAGGTTAAAAGGACTTCGGCATAGCGGGCTAAAGAAAAATGCATATTTCCACCAGTACGGAATGCATCGGCTTGGTCCACAAATTTCTTAAACCAGTATCCCGATCTACTACTACGTAAGTTTTGGTAGTAAAAAGCACTTTTGGAATCATAGATATCTATTTTTTCATTATTGAAGAGATCGCCATGACCAAATACACTAGCTTCATACCGCGGATCGCGGTTTAATTTTGGATTAAGCTCATAGGCTTGCTTGCTGTGTAATGGACAGTTATTGATTGGTCGCCCCTGTAAAGTCCAATAACTATCCACGAGTGCCTTTAGAGGAACAACATAAGATTGTCCATTTCCGGTTCGATATTGTGGAGCCAGATGTTGAAATGACGCCGTTGCTGAATTATTATGACTCTCCATATCGAACTTTATGATAAACTCTTTGTTGGTTTTATCTGCTTGATAGTTAAATAGATTGGCATATTGAGGGTGCAGTTGATATTTTCCACTATCCATTATTTCCTTAGCAAGCCTCGCCGCCAGTTCGTACCTTCCATTATAGAGCGCATAGCGCATGACCAATGTTTTAAAGGAATACTTATTGAACATATATGCATTTGTAGTACCTTCATTTTCTGGAAGTCTATTCGCAACATCTTCACTCATTTCAAAGAGCTTGTCGAGGATTTCGGCTTTAGGTGTCACTGCTGGTGTTGCCTCTTCCAGTTTAACAGGAGTAAGCACAAAAGGGACATTACCCCAAAATTCTGTGATCCTGAAGTAATGCCAGATGCGCAAACCTTCAAGAATTGCTTTATACCTTTGCCGCGTAGATTCATTTTCGACATAGGGTACATCAACATTTGCCAAATAGGTGTTAATGCGTCCTATATGCTGATTGTGTAAATTCCAGTAATAAACAGCTAAAGCAGAGTTGCTGGTCATATTGCCGTTGGCAATGATCATGTGGTGGTCTGTCTCAATGCGGGCATAAGCATTGTCCGAACGACCTTCGGTCATGTAAAAAAGGAGACGACGTTCACCAGGGCCCATAAAAGCATCCAAATAACTGCTGTAGACCACCCGGCGTAAATCCTCCTCTGTGTTAAAAAACTCATCAAAGGAAGTTGCTGTTGGATCTCGTTTATCAAGAAATTTTTCGCAGCTACTAAGTGTTGCCAAAGCTATTATCAAGGTAATAATTTTCTTTTTCATTGTTATGATATTAAAAAATGCTCGCACTTAATCCAAAACTGTATGTTGCCATCCGCGGGTAATTTCCATTACCACTACCGATCCGCTCAGGGTCTAGCCCTTCCCATTTTGTCAAGGTGAATACATCCTGGGCGTTTACATAAATCCGTAGGTTTTTGACACTTTTACCAATGGATGGAAAAGTATACCCAAGCTGAAGTGATTTGACGCGGAAATAGGCCGCATTGCTGAGCCATACATTACTCAAAAGTGTGTTCGGCGTAGAGCCGGTCCATAGACGTGGGAAACGGCTATTTGGATTTTCCGGACTCCAATGGTCGGCAACATATTCAACACGTGGCGCCCCTAGATCATTGCTGTTTCCATCTACATAAACTGGATAGGCTTCCTGACCAGCTAGCCTACCAGTTCTCTTACCCACACCTTGACCTAACGCAGAAAAATCCCAGCGTTTATAATGCAGGTCAATATTGATAGCGTAATTATAATAGGGAAGAGGATCCGCCAGATAAACGCGGTCATTGTCGTTAATGAGACCATCCTGGTTTTGATCGACATAGCGGATATCACCAGGTCTAGAATTGGGCATTTTTGCTGCTGTTTCATCAATTTCTTGTTGATTCTGAAAGTAGCCATTTGATTGAAAGCCATAATAATTATTGATTGGGATCCCTTTATACCATATCTGATCATTATTGCCTTTGAAAATCAAGCGGTCATTTTCATTATAGCCAGCCTTGAGTATGCGATTGTGATTATTGAATAGCATCGCACCGACTTTATAGGAGAAATCAGCTTTCTTGTCAGACCAGTTTATCGAAACTTCCCAGCCATTATTCTCTACCGCACCAATATTTACTGCTGAGACTAAGGTGTATGAGCCTGTTAGGGGCGGAACAGCAAATTGATCATAGATTAAATCATACGAATTCTTATGGTATACCTCGGCTGTTAAAGAAAGTCTATTTTTGAAGGCATTCATATCGAGACCAAGATTCCATTGTTTTTGTTTCTCCCATGAAAAATTAGAATTAGGAACGCGCATTGTCCATCCCCAAGTATTGACAGATTCCTGCCACAGATACGGGGCTACATTTTCATTACCAATTAAACCGTATGAGGCACGGATCTTAATATTGTTGATCGCCTCGGATTCGAGAATAGGTTTGAAAAAACGTTCATTATGCAGGTTCCATGCAAAGGCCCCTGATGGAAAGAATCCCCAGCGATGACCAGGTGCAAATTTACTGCTTCCATCCGAACGACCTGTTAATTCAAATATATAACGGTTATCAAATGAATAGTTTAATTTACCAAAAAAAGAAGCCTTGCTAATTTCTCTAAAATCGGTGAAGGTATAGCTCATGATCTCAGAACCTGCGGTGAGATAGATTTTGTCTTTGTCCTGACGTAGTTCTTTATTGTAATTTACCAATGCTCGCGCAGTCAGTTGGCTCTCACTTACTCCCTGTGAGGCATTCACATCGTTACCCCATATGCTGATTGGCGCCCCTTTTTCATCAAAGAATTTATAGGTTAATCGCTTTTGTTTGTCAGCAGATTTATTGATCATGTATGATACATTTCCTTCGATATTTAGGTTACTGTTAATATTGTATTTAGGTCGGAGATTGATCGTACTACGGTCATGCATATAGTTTTTGGTACCACCATGTTTAATCGAAGCTATCGGATTAATGTTGTTATGCAGAATGAATGGTTCAGGCCTGTCTACATCATAGTAGATCTGTTGTGTTGGGTTTAGGCGCCAGGCTTGTTGATAGAGCCCGTGACCATCATCATTTGCCATTAGCCGGTTGACTTGCAATCGATGTGCGTAAAAATCCGCCATCAAAACAAACTTATCAGCAATATTGATATTCGTGTTGAATCTGGCCGAGAATTTTTGCGTACCTTCAATATTGTTAAGGCCATTTTCCTTAATATGGCCCAACATAAGGTTAAAGGTACCTACACCTCCACCACCAGAAATACTAGCGTTGTTGTTGATTGCTGTAGAGGTGCGTTCCATTATTTCATCCAGCCAGTTAACCCCTTTTATTTTCCCATTAGCATATTGTTCAATTGTCTCATCAGAATAGATTGCTGGTTGCCCTTGTTGGATCAGTGTTTCATTTCGCAATTTCATAAAATCAACTGCGCCAACAAATTTTGGAAGATCTATGGGTTTGTTTATTGCATACCAGTTGTTTGTAAAAACCTTGAATTGGCCAGTTTGTCCACGCTCCGTTTCGATGATGATAACACCATTGGCACCACGGGAGCCATACATAGAAGCTGAAGCCGCATCTTTAAGTACTGTAATACTTTTCACTTGGTTAGGATCGATATCGTGGATACTCTGTTCCATTCCATCTACGATGACCAGAGGATCGGCATTTTGTAGCGTACTGATACCGCGAATAGAAATGGTGCCAGGTACACTGCCTGGAAGGCTATTCCCTCGCATCATTGTAACACCGGCAATTGTCCCCGAAAAGGCATCCTGCATTTTATAGATGGGACGGTTTTTTACTTTTTCCATATCCATTTGGGATACGGAAGAGGCGAGATGCTTTTTATCGACCTCTGAAAATCCAACGACCACCACCTCTTCAAGTCCAATTTCGTCGTTGTCCATGACGATATTGAGCTCAGTTTTGTTGTTGATGGGAAGTTCAAGCTGTTTAAAGCCCACCGCACTGAAGATCAATGTACCTCTATTCCCATTTGGGAGAGAAAGTTGAAATTCACCTCTAGCATTTGTTGAGGTTCCTATGTTTGTCCCTTTGAGCAAAATGCTGACTGCACTTAATAGATTTCCTTTTGTGTCATGTATTTTCCCTTTAATAGTACGTTGCTGATACATTTCGCTACTTGATTGATCATCAGGAATATTTTCCTGTTTCCGTTTTATGACGACGGTACCACGATGTACCATGTAATAGAATGCGCTATTTTTAAAGAGCTGATCAAGTGTTTTATTCAGGGTTGCATCTGTTATTTCAAGATTTGCTTTTTCATTATTCAGTAAGCCCTCCATAAAGATAAAACGTACTCCTGTCTGCTTGGTGATGTTTTTGAGGACCGTTTCAATCTTTGCATTTTTGGCGTGCAGTGTAATCTGAGCAGAGCTTGAAGCATAGGCACCCATCATGGATGTTGCTAATAATATTCCTGTCAGTTTCATTTTGATTAGATTGTTCAAAATTTTTCCTTTGTCTATAGGACAAAGAATTCCTTTTGAATAAAATAAATTATTCATAATTTGGTAGAGAATTAATAGTTTATGATCAGTTGTTAATTCAGTTAGATGCAGGAGTATTGGAGTACTTCTGCATTCCTTTTTATACAATATTTAGGTAGTTATCTTCTTACATATTATAAGCCCTCCTTTTCTTAGTTAGATAGTTTATTTATTTTTGTCAGTCGGTTTGTTAACGATTAATTTTTCTTTGTCGATTGTTAACTGATAGCCGGTCAGGTCTTTCAGTAGATTACAGACCTCTGCAAGGGTCACCTCTCTTTTTATACCTCCTTTGTAACGCCTTTTGTCTAATGAAACGTTGGAGTCAATTTCGATACCATACCATCGGCTTAATTCATCCAGAATCTGCTGCATATTTTTATTTTCGAAATAGAAATAGCCATCTTTCCATGCCGTTGCTTCTTCCATATCTGGTATAGGAAAGGCTACCAATTGACTGTTAACCATTTTTACTCCATTTCCAGCATCTATAAAAATCTCTTTTTCTTGTCCATTGACTTTTAGGCGTCCTTCTGTTAATAGTACTTTGGCGTTGGGCTTATAGGAATTGATATCAAAAGCTGTTCCTATAGCTTGAATACTAAGGTCATTAGCCTCTATGATGAATGGTCGTTTTTTGTCCTTGGCAACTTCAAAATAAGCTTCACCTTTTAATGTTACCTTCCGTTCATTTTCAGTGAAATTTGCTTTATAAATCAGTTCTGATTCCGAATTCACCCATACACGTGTACCATCACTTAGCGTTATCGCTATAGTAGATCTCTTGGGCACAATTAAGGTGTGTATCGGGTTAGACTCTTCGGTTTTGAGCTGTGAGTATAGTAATTTTCCATCTTTTAATTCGATACCTTGAGAAAGGCTTTGATCGACTTGTTTATTCATTAAGTTAATGTCTTCTTTTCCTTTAATCTTCAGGATAGCACCGTTTTCCCCTGGAAGGACATCATTTTTCTGTCCATAGACCTTATCTGGGATAAGATAATTGATAGGTTTTAGATAGGATCTCCAGATCCAAACAAAAGTAAAGAGTAATAGTAGTGCAGCAGCTACTCCGATAGTAGTTTTCCATTTTCCATTCCACCGACGATAATTTGGAGCAATTTTTCTTTCATTATATTTGGTTTTTAAAATTTCCCACTCCTGATCTAGATCGGTGCTGCGTAAATCAAATGGAACTTGGATATCCGTATTCGCAAGACGGTGGCGTAAACTATCCTTTGCCTGGGGATATTTTTCCAACAAACGTTTTAGCTCATTTTCCTGTGCAGTAGATAATTGTCCATCTTTCAGGAGTAATGAAGCCAATTCAGCCAATACTATTTTATCGGTTTCTATCATAATTCAATAACTAAATAACTTGAGGAATCAAAAAGGGTGACTCGGGATAAAAAAAAATAAAAAGGAATAATCTTTAAAACAAAAGGAAGTTTAAAATTAAATTTAGGAATTTGGTTTTCAAAAGGTTTATTGCACGCATGCGTTGGGTTTTTACGGTGTTGACGGACACATCCAATTCCTGCGCTACCTCGTCATATTTCATGCCATCCAAGTAGATTAAACGGCAGATTCGTTGACAGCCTTCAGGTAATTGGTCAAGTTCGCGGTGTAATGCGCCAATCAGTTCGGAATTGATAAGATCGTCCAGGATATTATGATTGTCGGATTCTTCTACGGTGATGGAATTGCGTATCTTATCAAATACCATATCCCGTCGTTTGGTGTTCATTGCCATATTTTTTACGGAGGTGTAGAGAAAACTTTTGATAACCCGTTCTCCTTTCTCCAACAGCTCTGGTCTATCCATTAGGACAATAAAAGCATCTTGTACAATATCCTTGGCTATTTCCTCCGAGTTGACCCATGGAAAGGCAAACGTACAGAGCTGTAGAAAATATGTTTTAAAATAATATTCGATGGATAACATTACCTAGCTATTTTTTAAAAATATAGCTATTATACAAAAATATTGGGAACAATGTGCTTAATTCATACAAAGCGATACCAGAGCTGTTTTTGTCAATAAATAATTGAAATGAACATTTTTAAGCGTTGTTTTTTTGCTTTAGTGGGATGATTCGGCTGTTGTTTTTATCTTGTTTGCCCTAAAATTGTAACAAAAAAAGTTTTGTATTTATCCCAAGAAACTTCCAACATCGGCTACAATTATTTCACCAGTTTTGAAACCTGCGCGGATTTTCCTCCTTCCACTTCAGGTAGATGCCTTAGGAGATTTGTTTTGACTATTCCTATGCATACTGCATTCACTCTTATCGGTGCAAGCTCAATTCCAAGCATACTGTAATGCTCTCAGCAGCAGGTGTATGTCATTAATTGAATTTGGGTTAATCCACCGCCGAAAAATCAGGAATCAATTTTAGTCTGAAAGCTAGAAAAACCGCCATTTTCAGGGATATATTAGTCGGACACCTTTAGCTATTTTTGATATATATTATGATTAAAATAGTGCGATGAAACAGATTCTGGTTTTAATTTCCTTTGTAGCATTTGCTGCCTGTAAAATCAATACACAGAAATTGCAGATTTCTGCTATTCAAACCGTACCAAAACGAGTGGCAAAAGAGAATCCCGAAACTGGTACAACATATACTTTTACAAGCCGTAACGAAATAACAGAGCGGCTCGCGCCCCAGATTTTTATGCTTTCCAAAACAGCTGAAACGCTAGAATTTCGTATACAAGGAAATATTCATTCCAGTGGACATTCGATGAGTCGGGTCAGAAAAATTCGTTTCGAAAAAGGCGAACAATATGGTAATACCATTACACTGCGCTACTTTGTTGAAATCAAGAAAATCCCGGGCAAGGAAAATGCAGATGTACGCGGTTATAATTTTACAAAAGATGAAAAGTATAAAATACCGAATGATGTTAAATTGATAAAAATCGAATTGTATGAAGATCGGTTTAATGAATCATCAGTTACCAATCCATCCCTTATCGCTCAACATACCTTTAATTTTTTTGCGAAAATATAAAGGGCATGGAAAGGTGCATTTTTTTGATAAAGCAAGAGAAATGCAAAAACTTGCCACATGGCAATCTTTAGTCTGGTAAAAACCTACTAAATTTATACTGTACAAAAATAAGATGATATGAAACCTAAAAAGATATGGGCCAATTTGGCGGTTGCTAATCTAGAACGCACACAGAAATTTTATGAAGTACTGGGATTTAAGCCCAATAATCCACATTCTTCTAACGACCTGGTCAGCTTCTTTTTTGGAGAAAATGATTTTATAATTCATTTTTTTCTAAAAAATATACTGGAATCGAATGTAAAAGATGTCAATTTTGGTGATTCACAGATAAGCAATGAGATTATATTCACGCTTTCCGCCGAAAGCAAAGAGCAGGCCGATCAATGGGCCAGTGAAGTTGAAAGTGCTGGGGGAACGATTGTATCCAAACCGACCAGTTTCGGTAATAACTATTATGGATTTGTCTTTGCTGACCCTGATGGTCATAAGTTTAATGTCTTCAAGATGTAGGCGAAATTTGGCGTTATGAATGCTTCTTTTTTTGAGTTACTGCTGGCCAGCTTAATGATTGTGGTGCAGCAAGGTTCAAAAAAATGCACTTTGGTTATACGATATCTAAAAAGCGGATACCTAACTACAGATAACAGCCGTCTACTGGAAGAGTTCAAATTAGCCTATGGGAAAATGGCACTCATTTGCAGTTCATCCTATCAATTCATGCAATAACAGGACAGGGGCTAGCTGATACCATTGTTATATGTTTGGTCAGTATGTATTTAAAGACGGAACTATTCTAAAGAATATTTTATATTTATCGAATGGAATTTATATTATCAATAGTAATTGCCAATATCTTTATTTTTCTAGCATTACTTCATCTCTTTTGGGTATTCGGAGGTCAGTGGGGGATTAGTGCTACCATACCTACGGACTTGAATGGAAGAAGGTTATTTAATCCTGGTTGGCAGGGGACTTTACTTGTCGCCATTGGATTATTATTTTTTGCATTGATAAACCTCTCTGCCATAGGGGTGGTAAAGGTTCCTTTCGAGAATCACTATGTTCTTTATGGTATGTATGTGATTAGCGGTATTTTCTTTTTGCGATTTATAGGTGATCTGAAATATGTTGGAATATTTAAGAAGTATAGACAGTCCGTATTTGCATCGCGGGATACCTATATCTATAGTCCGTTATCCTTGTTTCTATCACTTTCCAATGGAATTTTAGCCGTTTTATTATAAGGGATATTGTCCTGTTTTTTTGCTCTCGTATTAATGATCTGTTTACCCTTAATTTTTAAATTACATAGATCTATATTAGCGGTCGATACCAATATATTAGAATAAATAAAAGGAGCAGTTCAAAAATCAAAAATGTGTTCCAGGAATTGAATATTTGAAAAAGATAGTGTAGATGGTTACGAAATAAAAAAAATAGGAGTGTCCGACCTTTGTGGACACCCCTCTATAGGTTTAAGCTAATCGAAGACTAATTGGAAAAGACCCCGAAATCAGCCAGATGTGAATAGAAGAAATCACCCCAAGAATTCACAGACTCTATTTTAAGATAGCGTGTGCTTATCGTTGAATCAAGATTTACATTGATCCAGGAACCAGAAACTTTGCTCAGCTGAGCAGATTTAATTAAGGTCCAACTTGTACCATTGGTGCTGGTATAAATATTAATATCTTTCATTGCTCCATTCAGATTATCGCGGTTTCGAAATGCAAGTCCTTTTACCAACCGTAGAGCACCCATATTCACAGAGAAGAAGTGAGGTTGTGGTGTTTGGGCTGAAGACCATGGTGTATGCCAGATTGTACTTCTGTTCATATCTAACACATTGCTTGCGGGAGCACCAGATTCGTTGCTGTCACTGCCTAAGATTGACCAGCCTGTTGTTGGCAATAGTTTATGAGTGACAACTTTGCTGAGATCAGGAACATTATTGACAAAGTTGTAAGCATAACCTAATGTTGAGCGGCTTCCGTTGACATGCATAAAGCCGATACGCATTTCATAATTTCCATTTAAATCATAAAAATCTGCCAGCGGGCACTCGAATCTGAAGCTATCTTGGCCAATGATTTTTGTCGCCCATTGTACTGCATCATAATCATTATTGCCACCAAAAGGTTCCCTGTCATGCCAAACGACGATATCATTTATAGGTTTGGTTGTGGTAAATTTTCCGGAAATAATGATTTTGTCGTTGCTGTAGCTTGAGGATAATGAAGTGATCTCCGCAGATGCCGCACCATACCAGTCATTTCTTGTCACAGTGCTAAACACTTGACTGTTATTAAAGGTTGCTGCTGTGGTAGCTGTCAATGAAGTGGTGGAGATTCCATAAGTTGAATTACCAGACCCCATCAATGCAGTACCTAAAGTCGGAGCCAATGTCTTGTTCATCCGGTTATGGCTAGCATTTAAGCCGTGGCCAAGTTCATGAATCATTCCACCTATCCAGACTGTCGCTTTCCAGCCAATATCTCCACCTATCCCGAGGTTTTTGGCATCCAGATTAATGTAATCCAATGCATAACAGGTCGTGCCAGTACCATAGAATGGCGGCCCCCCTGGATTGGCCGGATCGGTATTATAAGTAGGAATAATAATCAGGTTATGCTCACTTTTTTTGAACGTGGGGTTCTGTGCAAAATAGGCATCTACTTCGGACTTTACAGCACCGCTACCACCTGAATAGGGGTAAGTTGACTTACCAAATTTTCCGGCAATGTAATGGATATTGATCAGGGTGTCATTTGTCAGATCCAATCCGAAGGATTTGCGCCCAAAACCTTCGCGGTTCATATTCGAGGCAAACATTTCCTGTGCATCAAGAAGGATTCTACTGATTCGTTTTCTAAAGTTAGGGATTGAATCGACATCATTAGGCACGAAGTAAATGACATTGAGTTTGTACGGATTTTGGCGCCATTCATTCGTAATCGTCGCGCTGGATGCTTTTAGTTTTAGATTTTCACTGTTTTCATCCGTTGGGATGAGCGTCTTATTACACGACGCTACACCCAGAGCCAAGGTGGCAATCAATAAATTTAAAAGTTTTCTCATAATGGTTTATATTGTATAATAATGAATATAAACCATTGAGCTTATTATCTAGAAAAAAAATTATATTTTTTATCCAATATTGTTTAGTCAATCGATTGATATATGGATTTTAATAATTGTTTTGTAACATTTATTAATTCAGTTGATAAAAATTAAGTTATAAGACGGAGGTGATTTATCCCTTTTATAAATAGATCCGAAAACTATTATTGTCAATGAAAGATAAGATCTATCGTCGAACCAATAATAAAAGCCGTTATTATAAACATTATAAATCCTAAAATATGGGCGACTAATGCTTTTAAATAGCTAGCTATTTTAGGGGGATCGAAAAACTGTCCCATTGCCCAAGCACAGTATATGAATGCAATTTTACTAGCATACATCATGAGATGTATATGGGTAATACCTTCTATTATTGCAAAAACACAATATATTAACATAGTCATTCCCAAAGTAAAACACAACAGGATGATAATTTCAAAGAGATTGAAACCATATTTTCTAAAAAATAGTTTAGCCCAAAATGCAATAAATATCCCTATCATAATATTAGCATAACCATAATGAGTTTGGATCCAGATAAATATAGTGCCTGTAGTGGAGTGTCGGGAATTATAGTAACTAATATATTTGTCTTCGATATGAAAATAATGGCTTACAATCGAGTAGATCAGTGATGTGACAATAATAAAAATAATAGGTTTGACCAAGCGACTTCGATTTTCGGAAATGTAATTCCGTATATTTTTTCCCGGAGTGGTGACTAGTTCTCGAATAGTATATAAAATGCCACGTTCGAAGTGAAGGACGTGTTCGATCTCATGGGCGATATAGTGCGCATCTATCCTTTTTAGGACCGCAGGCTGGCCACAATTTGGACAAAAATTGGAGATGATATTAGTTTCACAGTTTTTGCAATTTGTCATTTTTAAGGTAATTAAGGCTGTAATGATATGTTTCGGTTTGTTGTTCGCCAAAGCTCTCCGATTAGGGATAATTGTTGTCCACGTAGTCAATAGATTTTTGGTTGCCTATTGATTTCTATTTTGCTCAAAATTATTACAGATTATCATAATAAAAGCTACACCTGAGTGTAGTTTTATTTATTTTTGAAGTATAGAGTTTGAACATGGATGTTAACGATTTATTTTCACCCAAAAATACGGTGGATAGTCTTTCAGCAAAAGATTTAGAACAGACCAAAGATTATATAGAAATAGTTAAAGCTTTCGCACGTATTACTTACCAAAGTATCTATGTGATAGATTATCAATCGAAAGCATTTGAATTTGTTTCAGATAATCCGTTGTTTCTGGCAGGTTTAAGTTCAAAACAGGTTGTTGAGATGGGATACGGATTTTATCAAAAATATGTCCCCGCGACGGATTTTCAGATGCTCATTCAGATCAACAATGCTGGCTTTAATTTCTATGAAAATATTCCATTGGAGGAGCGGAAGCTTCACGTTATATCCTATGATTTTCAAATACAAGATGCAAATAAGAAATATATTTTGATCAATCACAAGTTAACACCGTTTTTTCTAACCGAGAAGGGAAAGATATGGAAGGCCATGTGTATCGTATCTCTATCTTCAAATGTATCTTCAGGAAATGTCACCATAGAAAAACTTCATTCTGATTTATTGTGGGAGCTTGACCTATTGACCGGTAAATGGATCGCCCGTAGAAAAATTAATCTCACAGAACGTGAAATCGAAATATTACGTTATTATCATCGCGGACTTACTATCCACGAAACTTCCGAGAAGATCTTCATTTCAATAGATACGGTGAAATTTCATCGGCGGAAATTATTTGAAAAATTGGGCGTAAGCAATATGAATGAGGCCTTGACCTTTGCTTTGAATAATAGGTTGTTATGAGTGTTCCGTTGCCAATCTCGTTTTGATTAAACGACAAGATTCGCAAAAGAAAATGTAATTCTAATCGTATCATTATGAATATTTTAATTGTTTACAGTCATCCGAGCGAGAAATCCTATACTTTTGAGATATTCACCCATCTGAAGAATATATTGGCAGCCCAAAAATGGAATGTTGAAGTTTCTGATTTATATGCAAATAATTTTCAGGGTATTATGACCGCAACGGAATACCAAAGAGAAGGGAATGCGGATACAGCGCTGCCAGTTCCTAGGGATGTGATTGAAGAGCAGCAAAAAATTGAAAATGCTGACTGTATTATCTTTCTCTATCCGGTCTGGTGGAGCGATTGTCCGGCAATGATGAAAGGTTGGTTTGACCGGGTATATTCGGTTGGCTATGCCTATGGACAAAAGCCAGACTTGCCTAAAATGAAAATAGTCAAATATGGAATAGTCATCTGTACTGCAGGTCATCCCAATAACTTTTTAGAGGAAATCGGCATTGCCCAAAGCATGGAGAAAGTTATGCTTGAGGACAGGTTAGGGAAACGCTTTCAGCACAAGGAAATGCTAATACTAGGGGGCACCTTGGCAATTGACAATGTGCGGGAAAAACATCAGGAACAAGTCAATGAATTAGTGAAAAAGATGAGCATTAACCCGTTGTTGTGATTGGCATAATCGGGGCGAAATTTTGAATATACGGCTCTTTATAAGAATTATTATTTCGTAAATTTATCCTATGAAGCGATTCCGATGTCTATAGATAAATCGCTTCTTCATTCTTAATATAACAAATGCATGGACAGCACGAAACGAAATAGGGGCTTTCTCTTCACACAATATACCGAGCCGTTTCAGACACCTTTTGATAAATTATTTAATATTTTCAAAGAACTGATTACACATACTGCCGGTGATTTTGATGAAGCTATTGATTGGCTGCGTCAATTGGATAGAGAGTTCAAATTGACCACTCCAGAATATACGATCGACGATTTCATTGCGGATCTCAAGAACAAAGGATATATCCGAGAAAAATTGGGCTTTGGTGGTGATGGCGGTGTAGATCTTACCTCCAAGCTGGAAAAAGCTTTGCGACAGAATGCGTTAGATCAGATTTTCGGAAAGATGCGAAAAGGATCGTCAGGTAACCATAAAACCAATCATCAGGGGAGAAGCGACGAAAATATGGGCGATTTTAGAAGCTTTCAGTTTGGAGACAGCCTAGAGAAAATCGTATTGACCGAGAGCTTGAAAAATGCACAGATCAATCACGGGATAGGAGAGTTTAGCTTATCAGAAAATGATCTGGTTGTAGAGGATACGCAGTTTAAATCGCAAATGAGTACGGTGTTGATGATTGACATCAGCCATAGTATGATTCTATACGGGGAAGACCGGATCACACCCGCGAAGAAAGTGGCTATGGCCTTATCGGAGCTCATCATCACACGTTATCCCAAAGACTCCCTTGACATCATTGTCTTCGGTAACGACGCCTGGCCGATAGCGATCAAAGATCTGCCTTATCTGCAAGTAGGACCTTTTCATACCAATACTGTCGCTGGCCTTCAGTTGGCGATGGATATACTCAGACGAAAACGGCATGCCAATAAGCAGATCTTTATGATTACTGACGGAAAGCCGAGTTGTTTAAATATGCCGGATGGCACTTACTATAAGAATCCAATGGGTTTGGATCCTTTTATTACCAGCAAGTGCTATAGCATGGCAGCACAAGCCCGAAAGCTGGGGATACCCATTACCACCTTTATGATCACTTCAGATCCTTATCTGCAGCAATTTGTCAACGAATTTACAGCTTCAAACCAAGGCAAAGCATACTACACAGGACTTGGAGATTTGGGCGGAATGATTTTTGAAGATTACGAAGAAAATCGCAAAAAAAGAATACGATAAACACATCGTTTATCGATAATAGGACATCATCTTGCGCAACGTTTGCGCCTCATCATTAGGAATATATGGATTATACGAAGATTACAACATTTGGCGCATTGAAAACATCAGGTTACAAACCTAAGACGATAAAAGAAGAATTGCGCCAGAATCTGATTACAAAAATAAGCAAAGGCGAAAACGTTTTCACCGGCGTACATGGTTATGAGGACACAGTTATTCCCGAACTTGAAAGAGCCATTCTCTCCAAGCATAATATTAATTTTCTAGGTCTTCGTGGTCAGGCAAAGACACGCCTGGCTAGGCTTATGATTAATCTGCTGGATGAATATGTACCTGTGGTACAAGGTTCGGAGATCAATGATGACCCGTTTAATCCTATATCGCGCTACGCGCAGGAATTATTGAAGGAAAACGGGGATGACACCCCGATAAGTTGGCTTCATCGAAGCGACCGTTTTGCTGAGAAACTTGCCACTCCTGATGTGACCGTAGCAGATTTAATCGGTGATGTAGATCCTATCAAAGCCGCTAATCTGCGGTTGAGTTATGCGGACGATCGTGTGATTCATTTTGGCATGATTCCACGGGCAAACCGTTCGATATTTGTGATTAATGAGCTGCCCGATCTTCAAGCCAGGATTCAGGTGGCCCTTTTTAATATCTTGCAGGAGGGAGATATTCAAATTCGTGGATTTAAGTTACGTCTACCATTAGATGTACAGTTTGTGTTCACTGCAAACCCAGAGGATTATACCAATAGGGGAAGTATTGTGACACCGTTGAAGGATCGGATAGGATCCCAGATACTAACACACTACCCCGCATCTGTTGAGGTGGCAAAGGCAATTACTGCCCAAGAGGCCAATTTGGAAGCTGCGCAGAAGGAGCGAATATATGTTCCCGAGCTGGCTCGTGAATTAATTGAGCAGATCAGTTTTGAAGCCCGAAATAGCGAATATGTTGATGAAAAAAGTGGTGTCAGCGCACGGATGAGCATTACAGCATTTCAAAATCTGTTAAGTACAGCTGAATTGCGCATGCTTAGAAATAAAACAAAAGCGACTGCGGTGCGCTTGAGCGATTTTATGGGTATTGTACCGGCTATAACCGGTAAGGTGGAGCTGGTTTACGAAGGTGAACAGGAGGGGGCTGCTACTGTGGCGTTGCAGTTGATCGAAAATGCCGTAAAAAGTATCTTTCCGATCTTGTTTCCCAAAATTGAGAAGCTGGAAAAGGAAAACGAGCGTTATCCCTATGATGATATCGTTCGTTGGTTTTCGGAATCGGAAGGTATTGAGCTTTCCGATGAACTCACTGATGCGGATTATGAGAGTTTATTAGATCAAATGACACCTATCCAAACACTAATACAACAATACCAGCCAGAAACGAAGACGGAAGATCGGTATTTCCTGACCGAATTTATACTGTGGGGACTAGCGCTAAATAGTAAATTAAGTAAATATAGGTTAGGCAATGGCCTGCAGTTTCAAGATAACTTTCAAGGATATCTGAGAAACAATCTATAACAATCGGATAAAAACTTCCCTCTGTTAGTTCGAGGGAAGCTTTTTTGTTTTATGTGTTTATCCTTTGTAGGATATATAGCAGGGAATAAAGATAAGCCTTGACTGTTTTTCCAAACGAATATAAATCCATTGATAGTGAAATTTGCAGAATATTTAGTCCCTGATTTCTCTCGGCTGCTGGCTGCATACTTACCTGTCGACCTTATCATAGTTTACTCCAAGATAAATTTGATGCATTTTTGTTGGCAAATAGGGATAGGCAATACGCTTCTTTTCCCATTCAGATCATATATCAAATAAAAGGACAAACTGAGCACATCCCCCAGTTTTGGTCAATCTATAAATTCGCATGTGTTTTACTTCTTTTTCAGGTAACGGTTTATTACTGGACTGAAATCTATTTTGGAGGATATCTGCATATGGTCTACCAAAATTGATTCCGGAAATTCATCCAACGATTTAAAATTAATACAGCCTTTTTGGAATTTGGCTTTGGGCAATTTTGATTTTAGCTCATCCATGAGTTGTGGCTTGGAATACATCACCAACGAGTGGAATGAAATATAGTTTTTAGCAACTGTAAGTCCATATTTGAAAACACCCTGTTCATTATAACTGATCGCATTGGGATTAGACATGAATTTTCCAAAACTTTCAGAAACAACTTTGTCATTTTCTAATATTACTTTTCGGAATTGACTAATCGCTTGTTGTTCGGTTTGCGAAAGCGTACTGATATATTGTTCTATTTCCATAATTTTTTATCGTCCCTAGGTCTTTTGTTTACCATCTAAAATTATTCAATTTTCTTTGATTCAGCTATAGTTCTAGATTAAAAAAATAAACTCCTAGGTTTAAAGACTAGCTGGTCGAAAGGTACGATTTCTAAGGTATATCAAACGTTTATGACGACAGAAGGTCTTGATCAAATCTGGACTAAAAAGCTAAATGTAAAACCAGAGGTCGGTTATATCAATGAGTTCGATTTTAATAAGGGCGAACCAACCAGAATGAAGGGCCTTGAATTGAAAACAGAGAACTATATTCTGTGGGAATATATAACCTAAGATAAAGAATGGGTGACGACAAATTAGTCAAATTGTTTCCAGCGTAAAAACTCATCCACAATAGGCAGATCTGCTTCCGCCCAGTCGTAATGCTTTAGCTCAGCGGCATCTACCCATATCGCTTGCGCATGTTCCAGTGTATCCACTTCACCCGAATGCAGACTGCATACAAATGGATAGAGCTGTAGCGAGAATTCGGCGTAATGGTGCTCTATCACCGTGAGCGCTTTATGTATAGTAATATCAATATTGAGTTCCTCTTTGATCTCCCTGCGTAGGCAGTCTTCTTTAGACTCTTCGGCTTCAATCTTCCCACCCGGAAATTCCCATTTCAATGGTAACTTCATCGACGCAGAGCGTTGGCAAATCAGAATTTTATTAGCGTGTTGTATAATCGCACAGGTTACTTGCAGCATAGTGCTCAAAGGTATTAATTTTTTCATAATTTGTCTTTTTGCATATTAAAGCTGTTCTGGAAGCTTTCATTAGCCATAAATAATGAGCTAAGCTATTCCGCCTAGGCCCACCTATAAAACTACACCCAAGTGTAGCCTGTATTCGAGCAAACTGTGATATTTTTGAATCAATAAGAACAAACTAACACATGAAAAGCCTGAAAAACACAGCACAGTTGATTCAATTATCTGACAGAGCAAAAGGGATCAATTTAAAAATCATCCTCATATTGCTTTTTGGAATTTTTTTTGGAAAAGTTTATGCGCAAAAAATTGAAGTCTTAAATTTTGCGACTTTTCACATGACATATACACCTGATGCACATAAAGTAAAATTTAATGAAAAGGATGACAAAAATAAGAATGAGGCTTATAAAATAGCAAAGATGCTGGCGGAATTCAAACCGACAATAATTTGTGTGGAAGTACTTCCAACCAAAAATGAGGAATTGAACGCAGACTACAGGAGTTTTAAGGAAATTAAAGATTATACCCCAAAATATGGAGGGGAGATCGCCTTAATTGCTTACGAAATTGGTAAAATGACTGGCGTAAACAAAATATATGGTATCGACGAGCAGCAGACAGCAGCTTATAACTATAATATAGGGAATGAACTGGAAAATCAGGTGGACAGTATAACCTCAAAAAAATACAACGCCAATATTCTTAAAGAATTTATGGCCGCAGAAAACCTTTCTGTGCTAGAAAAATTGAAGCTATTTAATCGCAAAGCGACTTTCCAAAAATTTATAAATCTAAATGCTGATATATTAACTCACAACAGTACAAAAGGCAATTTCGAAGGGGCGGATGAAGCGAGCAAATTTTATAGACGAAATCTGCGGATATTCTCCAATTTAAACCAAATACCAGTCAATAACGATGATCGAATTTTTATAATAATGGGAGCTACCCATAGCGCTTTTTTGGATGAATTCATGCAGAGAAGTCCTAAATACCAGCTTGTTGATGTTGAAAATTATCTGAAATAAATAGTAGGAATACAAGGTAATTTAAGGCCATTTGGATACTTTCCAAACGGCCTTTTTATATTTATAGCATAACCCATGTCTTCGTGTTATGCTGTACAGTTCTTTGAATAAGTCCTCAAATTTTGATCCTCAAAAGAGTAATCACATTGTTTAATAAGCTTATAACCAATTTACACTTCCTGTTTCAACATCATAATTGGCACCAACAATCTTGATCTTACCTTCTTCTTCAAGTTTACGAAGTGTTGAACTTTGTCTGCGAATATCTTTAATTGCATGTTTAATATTCTGTTGGTTAAGTTTCTCCAGCAATACACTATTTTTTGATGAACGCTCTTCATTCTCATCAATCACTTCATTGATAATAGGATCAAAATGATTAACTAAATGGTTCAAGTTGTCCATTCCCATTTTTTCGATTTGTGCAGCATCCAATCCACCTTTCAAAGCACCACATTTGGTATGGCCTAAAACGACAACCAGTTTAGAACCAGCAACATTACAGCCAAATTCCATGGAGCCTAGGATATCTTGATTAACAAAATTTCCAGCAATTCTGATACTAAAAATATCACCCAAACCTTGGTCAAATATAAGTTCAGCAGAAGTGCGGCTATCGATACAGCTTAACACCACAGCAAATGGCCACTGACCCTCACGAGTAGCATTCACCTGTTCGAGCAGATCCCGGTTTGCTTTTAGATTATTGACAAAGCGTTGGTTGCCTTCTTTTAAGAAGTCTAATGCTTTTTCAGGAGTAATTGTCGATTGTGTTTCGTACGTATGTGCCTTCATAAAATTTAAATATTTGAATATTAAAGATAGGATAAATTCGTTAAATTTTAATGGCAAAAAGAGCTCCTATTTTCTTCTTCTTTGAATTTTCTACCTGTACAACCCAATGCATAACACATTAGGACTATTTTTTCGGCATCTGTTAGACGGGTAGATAGAAGCCTAATATATACTAGATTGCCGTCAAATTTGCTGATACAATGACTAATGCCACAGTGAAGCAAAAAAAGCTTATGAATCTGCGAATCATAAATAGCTATAAACAAATATTAAATAGCCTTTAACTTTTGTTGTTATGTAAGTTACCTTTATATCGAATTGGTTTTTAATTCTTTTAGGAAGTTATAAATCCGCTTGTCAAATAGTATCAAGAAAACTTTTCTTGCTACGCATAATCGAGAAATAAATATGAAATTGATTTTTATTATTCTTTTTTCCATAAGCCTTGTTTACGGGCAGCCCAATAAAAATCTGACCGTCGGCTATGGAGATCGGTACGACAGCTTGCCTAAAATAAATTTCAAGACTGTGGGAGCAGAAAACTATGAAAAGGCATTCAGCGCCAATACCGTCATCGATATCAGGCCTGCAGTTGAAAAGAAAAATTTTGTGATTCCAACAGGAAAAGGTAAGTTAAAATTTAAAAAGTATGATTCCTCAGCAGGCCAAGGAGATGGATTCCGGGGTTGGGAGTATAACGGCTATTTTCCACAGCTGAAAATGTATATTTTGATAAGCCATTCTGTTGCTGAAAGTTTGGGCTTTAGCGATTTGGTTTTGTTGGATAGCATTGAGGGTTGCCAACATAGGATTGCTTCGGTAGGTGATGGTGCTGTTGAAATTCCTATTCCATCTCCTGACGCACGGTTTCTGGCATATTACTACAATGAGATTTACGCACCTAATAGCTGTTTTATAGGAATTCTTGACGTGCGAAAAGGAACTCCATTTCGGATTCGTCTTTCCGAAAACAGTAGTTTTCAAACCGAAAACTGGGCAGTCGAAAATATTAGATGGATCGATCAGAATACCATAATTGTAAAAGCTTATACACTTAAAAAGGTCGGCAATGAGAGAAGCAAGCAGTTTACTTATTACACTGCTGAGTTAAACAATAAGATAAATATCGAGTAAAGTACCATTCATTGTGGACGTTCTGGATTTTAAAATAACTTTATCATGTGGAAAAATATTACGCTTACTATACTCGCGCTAATGGCTTTAAGCTGTAGAAACGAAAGAGAACAAAAAAACCGAACTGATCCACAACATGCAGTTATCACTGGGGACGAAAAGAAAGATACTGCAGGAATTCTACTGACTGAAAATAAGAATATGCAGCTAGGAGGTAGCGATAGCGTGGACCTATCCGCTGTACACAATACGAATGAATCTAACACAATTACAAAAATAAAATTCAATGAACTTGTAGTAGTCATTAATGGCATGGCTATTTTTGATGCAGAAAAAATGGAACGGATTCAAAAAGATACTGCTGAGATCGAAGCTGAAGTTGGAGAAACCATTGAAGGACGTACCATCTCCATTTCGAGCGAGCAACTTATCGGTTTGAACATTGAGCAACGGTATGAAACGAGTGTAACCATTATGAATGAAGGGCCTCACTGTGATCTTATTGATTGGGAGCATTTTAATTCCAACTGGAAGTCGTTAAAACAAAATTCAAATGGGCAATTTGTAGGTGATAAATACACCGAAGAGGATTATAATACTTTTCCCGAAGTCTCGATGGATGAGTTGAAACAAACAGTAAAAGAGCAGTGTGGAGAGGATTGGTTTAAACTTTTGGAAAAAACAAATTCTCCACGTGAATATCCTTGTGCCATAAGTCTAAGTCGATATTTCTTACGAATCGTAGGTAAGCGGAAAGACAATGGACAAAAAGTAACCAAATTAATTATTATTAAAACCCCGATGGGATGTTAATGGTCGAATGAACCATTCTATTTTTGCCGTTATTTTCCGAAAATCACACTTTCGCAATCTTAAACAATATCCCCATAACTATTGTGAAAATGGTCTTCGCAACTGCTGTAGTCTTTGGGTTACCAAATTGCATAATAAGTATCAATAGAAAACGTAAACGCTAAAGTATGTATGAACGCCTAAAGCATCTTGTTTCGCCGCTTTTTATTTTTTTTCTTGTTCTATTAATTATCAATGATTTTTTTCTCAAAGCGGTATTCCATAATACGTTTACCGGAAAACTATCTGATTTCAGTGGACTTTTTATTTTTCCTATTTTCTGGTCCGCTATCTTCCCTAAACAAAAATTAACGGTTTTTATATCCACAGCAGTCTTATTTGTCTTTTGGAAAAGTGAATATTCCTCGGTTATCATACAATTTATGAAGCCCTACTTTGGTATTGGAAGAACCGTGGATCTTTCGGATCTGATCGCATTACCCATGATATTGTTGGCATGGTTCTACACAAAAAGGAGGGCACAACAGTCCGTCAATCCAGTCTTAATGACGCGATTGAGCACATATTTTAGCGCAGCTGTCGCAATTTTCTCTTTCTGTGCTACCAGCCAGCAAAGATATATCCAATCTTTTGATCAGCCGCAGTATGTACTGTTAAAAGATCCGACAGTCCAGCATCTTAATTTTGATGATGAATTGGAATTTCATAAAAGCGATTCCTTACTTGTTGTCAAAATAAATTATCTATCTACCAGTAGGCCTGAGCGGAACGATGATTACAATAAGAATCAATCGATCAAAACTCTTGATCTTGCCATTTTACATCGTTTAGCAGATAGTGCTAGCCTGGTTTCGCCCGGAAAAATAACCTTGCTCACAGTCAATACCAAGGAGGGGAGTGATTCTTTAAGATTTAATGGTGGGCGACTTGATGGACGGTTCATCAGGACAAAAGGAGGTAAGACTATTATTGAAGGATTTTATAAGATGGGATTGGAAGACTCCACCTGGATAATCAGGGACACGATCAGTGCCGATAAGGTCATAAAGAGATTTGTTAATGGAGAAACAATCAATATCAAACACTATAGCCATGATAAACTCCAATCCTCTTCAAATATCAATACCCGTGCTGACACCATTTTTAATATCTATTTGCAGTTGGTAATTCTGGTCCTATGTCTGGCGGGGATATGTTATTTATTATATAGAAATTATCGCAGGGCCATCCCGGATCATTTTAAGCTCAAATTACTGTGGAGATTGCTGTTGTGCTTTATTTCACCGCTCCTCGTCTGGCTGTTTTATGTCGGGATCATGTTATTGCTTATGAATTATAGTCAAGATATTTTCGAGACTTTAGCGACAATTATCTTTATTTTTATCACAGTTTGCCCATTGATGTTTGTCATAGTTTTTTTGATAAAGATCAGAAGGCCAATAGATATTCTCTGGTACAGTCTCTTGTTCGCTCTAGCAGCCAGTATCTGGGCAACGTACCTCACACTTGGAGCACTTTCACAATGAAGATAAACTCACCTCTGTCGAAATCCTAAAAACACGAATAATAATCTAAAGGAAATGATTACCATTGCTTTGGATAAATTAAATACCCCGAAAAGTTTATAGCTATCCTTGGTCCGGCGTCTTAGGTGTATTGGGCAATGATATCCTTGTCACAAAATCGTGATTCCTGATAAAAGTAAAAAAAAGACTACTTGTTTAGTAGTATTTATCAGTAAGATGTTTTATATTTGTGATCAAATCGTTTATCAATTGGCGTTGGCAGCGATACAACCTAACAAAAACAAAGTTCAAATGAAACCACAAAGATCAACCTTTTCCGTCATTCACAACATGAAAAACATTCGATTTAATCTTACTCCATTTCGAATGCGCTATTGCGCTTAAATTTTTTCTTCTAGACTTTTTTAATGGATAGTAAAGGATAGTATTTCTCTTATTATCAATCATGCCACAAGTAGCATCATCCTACTTGTCAGTATTCACTTATTAAACTAATTCATCCCTATGAAAAAATACGAAGTATTTTTCCAGTGCTCGCTATTGCTTTTTTTTCTGTGGAGCAGTATTCTTTTTGCTTCTGCCCAGGAGGGCTCAGTGCCCAAAGTGTTTCAAAATGAATCCACTGGGCAAAACTTGGAGAAAAATTATTATTTTCCGGCAGGAAGCCGTTTTGTGGCAAACATCCCCACTCCAAGTCAATTTTTCAATCATCAAATCGGTCATAGTCATACCCGTTATGACCAGATTGTTGATTATTTTAAGATACTTGAGCAACATTCCGGCCGGATAAAGATAGATACGATTGGTCGTACCTGGGAAGGGAGGCCGCTGGTCGTGCTGAAAGCTTCTTCACCCGACAACATCCGCAATAGTGAACAAATTCGTCAACAGCATATCGAAACGATTAACAAAGCAAAAGAGAACCGGATCGTATCTAATGAAGCACAGCCCGCATTGGTATTTTTGGGTTTTAGTGTGCACGGTAACGAAACCTCAGCTGCCGAAGCATCTATTTTAACCGCTTATTACCTAGCAGCTGCCGAAGACCCAGCTGTTGCGACCTCACTTGCAAAGGGAATATTTTTTATAGACCCAGTCCGTAATCCAGATGGTTATGATCGTTATGTCAATTGGGTCAATGCTAATGCAGCATTTCCACCAAACGGAAGCCCTCTGGATAGAGAGCACAACGAAGTTTGGCCCGGAGGCCGAACAAATCACTATTGGTTTGACTTAAACCGCGATTGGATCAATCAGGTAAATCCCGAAAGTAAGGCGCGTGTCAGCTACTTTCAACATTGGCTGCCCCATTTTCAAGGCGACTTCCATGAGATGGGAGCAGCATCTTCTTTCTTCTTCGAACCCACAAAGACCGATGCTCAAGAATCTCCCTTAGTCCCTAAAAGTACATATCAGCTAAATCAGAAATTTGCTACTTATTATGCGAAGGCATTGGATGAAATAGGATCTTTTTATTTCACCAAAGAACAATTTGATAATATTAATCCAACCTATGGATCTACTTATCCTGATCATGTCGGAAGCCTAGGAATCCTCTTTGAGCAAGCAAGTCCACGGGGCCTCTTTCAAAAAACAAGCAATGGTGATCTAACTTACCCCTTTGCTATTCGAAACCACTTCAGAATAGCCTTGGCGAGCATTACAGCATCTATTGATCATCGTACGACACTTTTGGAAAATCAATTGAGATTCTTCCAGTCGGCGTTCGAATTAGCTCAAAAAGATCCAGTTAAAGGTTACTTGGTAGATCTAAAGTACAATAATAACACAGCAGCACATTTCAAGGAACTTCTTGCCAGGCATCAAATCCGCTACCTAACGAACAATCGTGACCGTAAGGTAGATGGTAAAGATTTTGAGAAAGGAACTTCCATCATTATTCCGACAGCGCAGGCAAACTATCGGCTGGTCAAAGTCATCTTTGACGAAACCAAAACATATGTGGACAGCGTTTTTTATGATGGCTCGGGCAATTCCATTGCTTACCTCTATGGCTTCTCTTATGCTAGTCTAAAACAAGGGGTGGACAACGGAGAGAGCGATCAAAGTTCTGCTATCAATCCGCAAGCTATTGCCCTGACAAGGAGTAATTATGCTTATCTCGTAGACTGGCGGCAGGAGGGAGCAGCTTGGTTGTTATCCCAATTGCTACAGCGCGGCATCCTTGTGAAGTCCGCTAGCAGTCCCTTTGAACTATCTGATCAGGGCATGACAATAGGGTTTGATTATGGAAGTCTGCTGATTCCCATACAAGGTCAGCCCATCTCAGCAGATGAATTATTTGATCTCTTACAGAAATTGAATAAAAGAGGAAATATAACGATTGCATCCGCTTCCACGGGATACAGCGGAAAGGGAATAGATCTCGGAAGTAGTGGATTTAAAAGCCTCGCACCTCAAAATGCATTGCTTTTAACCGGAAATGGGATTAGCGCTTATGAGGCCGGAGAAGTGTGGTATACATTTGAGCGCCAATTGGAACAGCCGATCTTACGGTTAAATCTTGATCAATTTAGTCGTGTAAACCTCGAGGAATATCAAGTACTTGTATTGGCTAGCGGCGAGTACACCGGATTGAGTTCGGCTGCTATTGAGCGTATCCGTGCTTGGGTAAAAAATGGGGGAACATTAATTGCTTTTGGACGTACTGGACAATGGCTTGCAGGACAAAAGATTGCTTCTTTTCAATTTCTTGACGGAAGGAGCGATAGTGTAGTGCCGAAAGAGGAAAAACCAACGAAAACAAAGGAACGTTTTGATTATGCTTCCGCCCAAGGTCGGGAAGGAACAAAACGTATTGGTGGAACCTATTTTAACACTGAAATTGACAGAACCCATCCCATCGGTTATGGTTACACCCAGAAAACAAAGCCTGTTTACCGCAATCACACTCTTTTTGTTGAACTAGGTGACCAGGCCTATAATAATGTTGCAATTTATAGCAAGTCTCCCTTATTAAATGGATATGCATCGGCCGAAAACCAAAAGAACATCACAGGTACAGCCAGCATTATCGTAGAAAATAGTGGGAATGGACGTATTGTATATTTTGTTGACGATCCCTTATTCAGAGGTATTTCCTTTGGCAATGCACGCAGCTTTTTTAATGCGGTCTTGCTTGGACAGGTTCTTCAGTCTGGGATAAGAAGATAAACGATTACAAACTAACAACCAATAAAATAGGATAAAACTATGATTTATTCAATGGAGAGTGAGGAATTCATAAATATAGCTGAAAAGCAAAATATCCATGAATAATCTTACCAGTAAATGAATATATCAGGCAGTTTTATTAGAAAAAGCAAACTGGGCATAGTGATTTCAATTATACCAGTGAAAATAAACACTCCTAAATAATTTAAATAGATGAAAAATAAACTGACATTATTTACTGTTTCGATGCTGTTTCTTGCCACACAGGCATCGGCCCAAAAAGTTGCAGCGCTACGTTTAACTGGAAAAATAGAAGGATTGAAAGAAGGTAAAATATATCTTCAACAATACGATAATAAAGTATTTAAGACGATTGATTCAGCCTCAGTCCACAACGGTCGATTTAGTTTCGGGACTCAAGTGCAGTTACCCGAACTCTATGGTCTGAAGTTGAATGAAGAAGGTTATCCCGTCCAGCTTTTCTTGGAGGATGCGCCAATTGAAGTGCTCATCCAGTCAGGAGAAAATGGCGATCATGCTACTGTGAGAGGATCAAAAGCTCAAGATTATTTTGAGCGCGCAAATAAAGAGCAACGTAAGTATACTGCTAAGCAGTTTATTGAAGCGGATCCCAAATCTATTGTCGCTGCATATGCATTGTTCCGTAACTATTCCTATAATCTGTCGCCCGATGAGCTTGAAGAGCATACAAAATTGCTGGATGCCTCATTGCAACAAACACAATATGTGCGCATCTTGAAAGATTTAATCTTAAAACAGCGTGCCGTATTGCCGGGGAATAAAGCCTTAGATTTTGTGTCTACTGGTCCCGATGGAAATAAAGTAAGATTCAGTGAGCATCTTGGTAAAGGATACGTATTGCTTGATTTTTGGGCAGCCTGGTGTGGTCCTTGCCGTCGGGAGAATCCCAATATTGTTGCGGCTTTCCAGAAATATAAAAACCATGGATTTAGCGTATTTGGCGTATCACTGGATAAGAAAAAAGCAGATTGGCTAAAAGCCATTAAGGACGATGGATTGGATTGGACTCAGGTTTCTGATCTTTCGTTCTGGGATACAGAAGCTGCAGCTCTGTATGGTGTCCGTTTTATCCCGAGTAACCTACTTATCGACGAGCATGGTATTATCGTGGCCCGTAACATTAAAGGCGATGCGTTATTGCAGAAATTAAAGGAAATCTACGGCGAGTAAAGAACAAACAAAAACATCAAACAGAAAAACAATGAGAAAATCAAGCTTGTTTTATTTGCTTCTTTCATTAGCTGGCAGTGGGGCCGTGGCACCTTCCTTCGCACAGGAGCAAACAAAATCTATTATAAATGCTGTACTCAGTGGTGTTGTGCAGGACGCTGCCACTGGAAAGCCTCTTGCTGGTGCAACCTTAAGTCTAAAGGATGTAACTCATCATGTAAGTACCGATAAATTTGGGAGGTTTCAATTTGTAACCGGACAGAAATTACCCTTTACAGTGACAATTTCCTTTGTGGGGTATACAAGTCAGACCTTGGTCATAGACCATTCTCCAGTGGTTATTGAACTTGAGCCTGTGGATCATACACTTGAGGAGACCGTCGTCGTAGGTTATACTACGGCTAAAAAATCAAGTTATACAGGATCCGTAGCGACGGTAAGTGGCAAAGAATTGGATAATCTACAGATTACGACAATTGGGAAAGCATTGCAGGGGACGGTGCCCGGGCTACAGTCCATTGCCGCAGCAGGTCAGCCTGGGAGTGATGCCGAATTATTTGTCAGGGGTGTAGGCTCTGTAAACGCATCAACAGCACCGCTTTATGTCGTAGATGGTACCCCCGGGGCCAATCCCAATAGCCTCAATCCAAAAGATATCCTTTCTATTTCGGTCTTAAAAGATGCGACAGCAAGTGCACTATACGGTTCACGTGGTGCAAATGGCGTCATCGTGATCACAACAAAATCCGGTGAGCTGAACAGTAAGACTGCCGTTAACTTTTCGGCGAATTACGGTTATACAGGGAGGGCAGTGAAAGATTATGAATACCTATCCCAGCAGGAATATTATGAATTGCAATGGGAAGCAATCCGCAATACGCAGCTCGATCAAGGGAAATCCGCCGGCGATGCTGCCCAGTACGCCACAGATTATTTGGTCGATGGTGCGCTTAAAGTAAACATCTTTGGGACTAACTATCCAAAACCCGTAGGGCTCGATGGAAAGCTGGTTGCAGGAGCAACATCGCTCTGGAACGATAACTGGGGAGAAGCAATTGCCCGAAGGGGGATACGCCAGCAATATGACCTTAGTTTGAGTGGTGGCGGCGCAAGTACTCGTTATTATCTTTCTGCCGGTTACCTCAATGAACAAGGCTGGATTCGCACGGCTGATTTCAAGCGGTATAATTTCCGAACAAATATACAATCTAAGGTGAACAACTGGTTTGAAGTTGGCGGGAATGTTGCCTTGTCATCAGGCTTTCAACGTGCGCCTACGCAGAGCGATAGCAATACCGGCAACTTCGCTAACTTTCAGCGTTTAGTGTCCGATCTGTATCCCGTCTATCAGCGCAATCCTGATGGGAGCTATGTGCTGGATGAACAGGGCAATAAGATCTGGGATTATGGGTTATGGCGCCCAACAACAGCTGCGAGTGGTTCAAATATTTTAGGCAGCGCTGAAAATGCAATTTCCGGTACCAACAATGAATCAGTTTTGTTGGGGACCAATATCAAAATATCATTTGCGGACAATTTATTCTTGAAGACCTCGGCCAATATCGACTACCGAAACACGAGTTCACATACCTATTCGCATTCGTACTATAGTACGGGTGTCCTTACAGATGGAGCGGGATCCGCAAGCCGAAGTTCGAGCCGTACACTCAACTATACGGTCAATAGCTTTCTGAACTATGCGGCTACATTTGGTAATAAGCATAGCATTAGTGCTCTGGTTGGTCCCGAAATCTATGTGGAAGGAGCTTCTTCACTATCAGGTAACCGCACGGGCTTCCAGGTACTTGGTAAAACGGAGCCATCCGCAGGGACACTAAGCGGTGTTTTTAACGGGACTTCTTCCGATTATAAGCTCGCAAGCTGGTTGGGACAGGTAAATTATGATTATCTGGACCGCTACCATTTTTCTACGAGCTACCGTAGAGACGGTTCATCCCGCTTCAGTAAGCAATCGCGTTGGGGTAATTTCTGGTCCGTCGGTGCGGCTTGGAACGTGAAAAAAGAATCCTTCCTGAAAGAAATCAGTACGATCAACAACCTGAATCTACGGGCGAGTTATGGAGCCCAGGGAAATGATAAAGTTGGTAACTATGCCTATGGCGGATTCTATTCCATTTATAACAGTTTGGACAATCTGGGGCTTTTACCGTCTGATTTACCTACACCAGATTTGAAATGGGAAACAAATCTTAATCTCAATATCGGTGCTGATATCGCTTTATTCAATAATCGGTTGGTAGCACAGATTGATGTCTATGACCGGAAGTCAAAAGACCTGCTTTTCCAAAAGCCACTTTCACCGTCTACAGGTTATAGCGGGATCGATGCCAATATTGGCTCATTGAGCAACCGTGGAATTGATGGGCAGATTACAGGGGTACCTATTCGAAACAAAGATTTCAGATGGTCTATTACAGCAAATGTGGGGCACTATAAAAATAAAATCACCAAACTACCACAAAAAGAAATTCTCACTGGATCCATTGGGCAGTATGGTAACACAAAAAAAATGGTTGAAGGTGGTTCCATCTATGATTTTTATATCAAGGAATGGGCGGGAGTAGATCCAGAGACTGGCAAGGCAACCTGGTATAAGGATGTAAAAGATGCGACAGGAAATATAACTGGGCGCACGACGACAACGAATCAAAATGAAGCATCATTTTATTTTGAAGGGAGTTCATTGCCAGATATTTATGGTGGTATTAGTAACAGCTTTAGTTACAAAGGAATAGATTTGTCTTTCTTGTTTTCCTATAGTCTAGGCGGAAAAATCTTTGATGGTGATCAACCCATGATTATGCATGTGGGTTCAGCACCGGGGCGAAGTTGGTCCAAGGAAGCCCTCAATAGATGGACACCCGAAAATAGAGATACCGATTTTCCCCGATTGTCTTACGTGACCGATTCCTGGAATAGTATTCCTTCCACACGTTTTCTACGGAGTGCAAGCTATGGACGCCTAAAGAATTTGAGCTTAAGCTATACTATTCCGCGTAATCTTGTGTCAAAATGGTCTCTTTCCGATGTCCGGATACGTTTTGTAGGTGAAAACTTATTGACGTTCTATGGAACTCAGGGCCTGGACCCAGAGCAAACGGTAGGTGGAGTTACCTACTATCGCTATCCGGCACAGAAGTCATACGCTCTCGTCCTTAATGTTTCCTTTTAACATTCCTATTTGATTTATTATGAAATTAAAATATATCACCATCATTTTTCCTTTATTGGTACTCTCATCCTGTCGAGACAGTTTCTTTGAGACTGCTCCTGCAACCCAGATTACGACTCCTGAGGTATTTTCTTCTGAGAATAATATTGATGCCTTTATCAACGGATCAATCCGCTTTTTGATGGAAAATAGCACCTCTCAAGACAATCCTGGGCTCCCGACCATATTCCTCACACATGAAGTGATGGGAGAGGACGCTATAGCACGGGATGGCCGCTATGGTTTTCGGGACTCTTATCCCTATAAAGATCCTTTTGACAATACCACCCGCCGGGCGCTTTTCTTTTGGACCTTGCAATATAAATCTATCGACCATGCTAATAATCTGATAGCCAATGTGAAAATTGACGATAACAGTAAAGAAAGTTTAAAACATCTCAAGGGGCAAGCCTATGCCTTGAGGGGGCTGAATTATCTCAATCTCGTGCGTCAGTACCAGTTTACCTATGTGAAAGATCCAAATGCTAAGGCAATACCGATCTATACCGAACCGACGACACCAACAACGGTTCCCAAACCACTGGCTACAGTAAAGGAGGTTTATGAGCAGGTTATTTCCGATTTGAAAGAAGCCGAAAAATTATTGGTGGGTTTCAAGCGAAAAGTGAAGAACAGACTCGACCTCAATGTCGTTTATGGTCTACTGGCCAGAACATATTTGACACAGGAAAATTGGGCCCAAGCACGTGATTATGCGGCAAAAGCACGTGCCGGTTATCCGATTATGACGGCAGTTCAGTACAAGGATGGATTTAACGATGTCAGTAATTCGGAATGGATCTGGGGGCACCCACAGACCGCGACCCAAAATTTGGGTGGAGCTTCTTTCTTAGCCTATATTGAGACAACTCCCTATGCAACAGATGCCAAAGGTGTAAACCTATATTTTGGTTATAATAGCATTATTCCTGACCCCAATTTTATCAGCTTATTTACAGCTGCTGATGTGCGTAAATCGCTCTTTGAGATTGCCAAGCAACCTGCTGAGGCGATTTATCGCTCCTATCGTTACCGTAAGTTTAGAAATAAACACCCCAACCGCGATGGACATATCGTTTTAATGCGATCATCAGAACAACTGCTTATCGAAGCCGAGAGTAGAGCTCGCCTGGACGATGTAAAAGGTGCTATAGACCTCCTAAACGAATTAAGACGTAAACGGACTTTGCAAGATCTTGATGTCGCAAATTTCGATAAGGCAAAGGCGGTACAGGAAGTTTTATTGGAGCGCCGTAAAGAACTATGGGGTGAAGGTTTCCGTCTTTACGATATTCTTCGGACGCAGACGGCGCCTGTACGTCGTGAGGCTAATGAGACCTTTGTGGATGATGCTGGAAAGACAGTAGCTGTGATGGGACATTATATTCTCAAGTTTCCGGATGGATCCAGCTTATCTCCAAATAGCAAATATTTTTTATTTCCTATACCTCTAAATGAACTGAATAATAACCCAAGTTTGCAAAACTAATTGATGGTTAGTTGTTTATAAGGGGGGGCTAAAAGGCCACTTAGAAGAAACACTAAGTGGCCTTTTATTACAATGCTGCTTCTTTCTAGTATAGAAAAGAAGCAGGCTATCAAATCGGGGAATGAACCAGTTGTTAATAGATCATTTATTCCATTTATTGATGAAGGCGAATTTCTTCCGCTTGATGCATGAATAAGCTAGCAAGCGAGATTTAGCTTATTCTATTTTTAATAAGAGTGCTATATCCTGTTTTGCGAGAACATGACCTTTATTGACAATATTACTTTTTAGATAAAGAAAACATTGGTCGTTATGGTCGAGCTTACCGATAGTCAGTTTTACCGATTTTATATCGAGCGTATTAATTTCTGATGGATCCATCTTATCGGGGTCTGCAATTAGTTTTCCGTCTTTCCTAATTTCTTCAAAATCCCAAGAGTATCCCTTCCATGGTCCCGCAACTAACGTTGTATTTTTGCTGTCCATGATGCGTTGACTTTTGTATTTCAAGGGTATACTGTCGATCACGATCGTATAGTCCTTAAGATGAATTGCGAGCTCTTTTAAATAATGTGGAAAGTCTTCGGGCACGAAATAGATGCTGTTGTCTTTGTGAATGATCTTAAGCTTTACAATCCCTATTTTATCTATTTTTACCGATTGTGAAACTTGTATAAATACCGCGTACTCCTGTTCGCTAATGCCCAAATTTTTGTGATAGGGCATAAGTTCCCCAGGTTTTAATTCACTCATTGTTTTTAGAAACCAATCTTGGTTCTGTTGAATGGCAAGTTTCATTTTTTTGAGAATTTCTGACTCGGCGGTATTCAGAGGAGGGGTGCCCAACACCTCTGCGACATAGTCGCCCTCAGGAAGTAATCTGTCAACGAATTGAAGCGCCATTACTGTGCTGTCTGTTTTAGTCCTCTCTTGAGCAAATCCATTCATGGAAAATAGTAGGGTAGCTATGCAGGCGATAAAAGAAAGATATCTACGGAGAAATGTCATGTTGAACTTGAGCTTTTGTAAACGTTATAAGCGTTTAAGTTACAGCTTAATTCTGATAAATAAGAAGCTGAAAAGAAATCACATAATAGGAAATGGCAAAGAGAACTTGCTGAAAGTACATTTAACAATTTGATAATACCTGATTATTAACTTTGTAAAACAGCTTAAGAACGTGAATTATATTATTATTGTAGGGGCAACCCAAGCACTAATGGCTTTGGGAATTTTATTGAAGGACAAAAAAAATAATGGGCAGCATGATAATATCCTTTCTTATTTGTTGGCCTCCATTTTTTTGCATCTGGCAATCAGTTTTGCATTGAACGTCTTTTGGCCTAATTCAAAAATCCATCAGCAATTCAATACATTTATCGCCTTGGCATATCCTGGTTTGTTATGGTGTTATATACGTTTTCTCGAACATAAGGGAAAGCCCATCGATATTCTTTTGGCGATGTTTCCATCGATAGGTGCATCTGTCGGTTACTTTTGGATTGCTGCCTATGTGATCAGCCATTCTGGCGAACTACCACCATTCATCAAATTGTACAATTCGATATCTGGTTATGCATATACGATATTATATATCGTGTACCCAATAAAAATTTTGGCTAAGACACATACGATACCGACATTTTGGAAACTTGAAAAACGTATGGTTAGGCTGGCCGCTTCCCTGTTTCTGTTTGTTGGCTTTGCATTTTTGGTCATCTCCATCTGGACTCTACTATTTGATATATCCATCTATTTTAATTTTATCCATCTGTGGCTCCGTCTGATTATCTATTCTATATTGGCGGTTATCTGCATATCTATTATTTATGTCAAAGTAAGCTCCTTTCTGTATATTCATTTATATCAGCAGGAGCAAGCAAAACTGCATATTATTGACCATCAGCATGAAGATCGGTTGGACAGCTCGATGGTGAAATCCCGATATCCATCTGCGGAGGAAAATGAAAAGAATGTCGGTATAGACTATGTAGGTATTTTGGCGAAGGTAGAAAATCTGATGTCCCAGCATAAAATCTTCTTAGATCCAAGTCTCACATTAGATATTCTTGCTACAAAGGCCGATGTATCACGTCACCATCTTTCCGAGACGTTAAATCAGTACCAGGAAAAATCCTTTTATCAGTATGTCAATGAGTATCGAATTAAGGAGGTTGTAACATTAATGGATCTGTACAAAAGCAAAGGAGAGAGCATCAATATACTTGCGATGGCATTTCAGGCTGGATTCCATTCAAAATCCTCGTTTAATCAATATTTCAAAAAGGTTCAGGGCTGCACGCCTTCGGCCTATCTCAAGGCGAAACCACAATATAACCTAGTTAATAACTAAGTGAATATTCTTGTCCATCGGACTGCAAGAACGTGTATTAATCAATCCTGAAAGCGGTGTTCTACGTCGCTATCGGCGTATCAATTTATCGGTAACCTAATCTTAATGCAAAGTTAATACTTGTAAATACCATTAAATGAGTGTTTTGTGGTGTTTAGCGCTAATTGATCGTACTTCTTTATCGAGAAAGACGACAGGTATCTCATGAAATATCAATTTCGTAGCAAATAACAAAAATTGATTACATGATATGAAAAGAACATTACTCTTTTTGATTTCGTTGATGCCATTCTTTTTACAGGCGCAACAAATTACAGGGACTGTCACTTCAATGACCGACGAGGTATTGCCCGGTGCTACAATACAGGTCGGGAAGTCTACCGCACAAACAAATCTCGATGGTAAGTTTACATTGATTTTAAAAGAAAAGGGACCTGTTCGACTTGCTGTTTTCTACACCGGTTATCAGGCATTCGCCTTAGATACACTTGTTTCGAACGAGGGGATTCATTTGGGCTTAATCAAATTGCATCCATCCAATAATAGCCTGGGCGAGGTTGTTGTTGTCGGTTCTTCAGCGGGTTCTCAGCTCAAGGCATTGAACATCAAAAAAACGGCGAATGCCATTATGGAAGTATTGGCTGCGGATGCTATTGGTAAATTACCCGATCGTAATGCCGCCGAAGCGGTACAGCGCATTCAAGGGGTTTCCATTGAACGAGATCAAGGGGAGGGGCGATATGTTTCCGTACGTGGTACACCCATTCAGTGGAGTGCATCTTTGTTAAACGGGAACCGGCTTCCTTCCGCTAGTCTTGACTATGCAGATCGACGGATTCAGATGGATATTTTCCCCTCAGAGATGATTCAATATGTGCAGCTATCAAAAGCAATCACTCCGGATATGGAAGGAGATGCGATCGGCGGGTCGATCAATTTTATTACCAAAGCAGCTCCCCTAAAACGTACACTCCATATCAATGCGGCTGGCGGCTATAACGGACAATCTCAACGCGGATCATACAACAGTTCAATCCTCTTTGGCGACCGTGTTGCGCAGGGAAAATTGGGTTATATCCTTTCTGCAGTAATTTGGGACCGAACAGCTGCCCAGGACCGCTATAACCTAAACTATGATTTTTCGAACAGTAATGCTACGCAGGCTTTTTCCATCACAGATCTACAATTGCGGGATTATATTGCACGCCGGCGTACAATGGGATTTAACGGCGGACTTGAATATGCATTCAATGAAAGACACAAAATCATGGCTAAGGGACTCTATAGCGAATATATGGACGCTCAGCGTGTCCGTGAGAATTATTTCTATTTTAATACCAAAACAGCGACCATAACAACCAGAGCCGCAGATTACCATACAAGCCTTTATTCTGGAGAGCTTAGCGGACAGTCCAGTTTTTCAGAACGATTTGGATTGGATTGGGCACTGAGCATGGATAAGTCTGCTTTTAAATTTAAGGACCCCGATTACTATCCAATGGCAACCTTTTCCCAAAAGGTTGATTATGATGGCTTGGCTCCAGATGGAAAGAAATACCTCGCGATGGATTCGCCAGATGGAACAGGGGACTATATTGACCATATCCTACCTCATCTTGCTTCCACTACAGCGATTAGCGCAGAAGCCATGAAATTAACGCAAGTTGTCAATATCAGGAGCAAAAATCAAGAACGCAACAAGCGTGTTGGAGTAAACTTGAAATATACACCTAGCAATTCGTTGATCGTTAAATTTGGTGGAAAGTTTATCCACAAGGATAAGCAGGTAGAAAACCCCTATAGTATTTATGTAGCCGGTATCTCTGGAGCTGCTCCAACATTAGCCAGCCTAGGTACTGAACCCTATCCCTATCGCGGTGGTTTTTTGACCGAAATAGGATCGCCCTACAACAATGTGCTTATTGATCAGGTAGCTATGGCATCAGTGAGGCAACTTGCATCACCGGAGGGTATTGCCGAAAACAAGTTGTACCCATTCCGCGTCGATTCAGCTAGCAACGCATCAGGTGCCGCCAACTACTACAGTGGAAAGGAAAATGTATATGCAATTTATGGTTCTGCTGAATTTAAATTGACAGAGCAGCTCACCATTATAGGAGGAATACGAAACGAGTATAACAAAGTTACTTTTTCAGGCAACAAAGTATCCACGCTTGCAGACAAATCGACTAAAGTAGAAGCAATCAATCAGGACAATAGCTATAATGCTTTTCTGCCAATGTTGCATGTAAAGATCAATGCGACGAAGAATGATATTATTCGGCTGGCATTCACGCGAAGTTTCACCCGTCCCGATTTTGGTAGCCTCAATCCCGGTACGACACAGGACGATATCAACCGTGTCATCACCCGTGGTAATCCAAACTTGAAACCCACTTTCGCTAGCAATTTTGATGTCATGGCCGAACATTACTTTGGCGGCATAGGTATGTTTTCGGCAGGTGCATTTTACAAAAAACTTTCCAACCTGATCTATTCCAATCAATCTACACAAGATATTGATGGTGTTTTATTCAATGTAAATGAGCCCGAGAATCTTCAAAATGCCTGGCTGTTAGGTTTTGAAGCCGGTATATCCAAGCGATTTACAGAGCTGCCAGGAATATGGAAAGGATTTGGAGTAGATGCCAACTATACCTATACAGACTCAAAAGCGAAAGTTCCGCGCTTTGACAAAGGAAAATTGATAGAAGATGAAAGCGTGATTCCTAAGCAGGCAAAACACTTGTTCAATGTCTCCTTGATCTATGAGAATAGCAAGTTTATGGCACGTATTGCCGGCAATTATAAAGGTAAATATCTTGATGCCATTCGTCAGGTCGCAGGACCTGAGCATTACCGTTGGTATTCAAGCAATTTTTCGGTAGACTTTTCTTCTTCCTATAGTATCAACTCGAAATTCAGATTATTCGCCGAGTTAAATAACATTACTGGAGCCCCGGTGCGCTACTATCATGGTGTATACGATCGTGCCGAACAAGCCGAATGGTATTCTGTCCGTGGTCAAGTGGGGATCAGTGCAAAACTTTTTTAAAATATAACAAATATGGAATTCAAACAGATTATCCTAACAACGTTGTCCACCCTGGTACTAGGTACTGGAGTTATTCATGCTCAACAATCCGAGCTTCCACAGCTCAATACACTAAAGATCAATCAGATTCAGGTGCTTGGTACGCATAATAGTTATGCTAGGCCTGTCGATCCACGTCTTGCCGCCTATGCTGACCCTATTTTTGCAAAAATGATGGAAAAAATGACCACATTAATCCCCACGGACAAGCTTGCGTCATTTAAGGAGTTTCATCCAAATACGATGACGATGAGCGAAGGGTTAAAATATGACCACCCGTCTTTTGATGTACAGCTCGACAGTGGTATCCGTAGTTTAGAAATGGATGTTTATTATGACCCTACAGGACATCGTTTCAATAGGCCTGCTGGGTACGAGGTATTAAATAGCATGGGTGTTTCGGATCTGGCACCCTATCAAAAGGAAGATTTGGAAAAGCCAGGCTTCAAGATGCTCCATATTGCAGATTTTGATTTTCGATCGCATTACGCTACTTTCCGAGGCGGCCTGAAAGCGTTAAGAAATTGGTCCGACAGACATCCCGGACATCTTCCGATCTTTATTATGGTCGAAGCAAAGGACAAAGGCATACCAATCTTTCCGAATAGCGCTGAAGTTCTTCCATTTGACGAGAAGGCATTCGATCAGTTGGATGCCGAAGTTATCGAAATATTGGGAAAAGACAAGCTTATTACCCCAGATGATGTACGTGGACAGTATACAACGTTACGTGAGGCAGTGCGTTCTGGCAACTGGCCTACCATTAAAACATCCCGTGGAAAATTTGTTTTCTTGTTACTTCCGGCGACTGCGGGGATGAACCTGGAATCTGCTTATGTTAAAGACAGGCCCAATCTTGAAAAACGTATCATGTTTGTACAGTCGGAACCCAATGATAGTTTTGCATCCTTTATCCTGTTGGACAATGCGCTAGTTCGTCAAAATGAAATTCAAAATCTTGTAAAACAAGGTTATATTGTTCGTAGCCGTTCAGATATCGAAACATACGAAGCAAAGATCAATGACTATACGAGGGCAGATGCGGCTTTTAATAGCGGAGCCCAGATTATATCCACCGATTTTTTTAGACCAGGTAATGGTTACCATACGTCCTATTATGTGAAGTTGCCTCATGGCAACCCCGCTCGTTCAAATCCTATCAATGGAAGAAAGTGAAGCGTAGATGCTCAGAAACAATAAAAATAAAGAATAAAATAGTACCGTTTCAATATTGAAGCGGTACCATTTTTATTTGAAACTTTTAAACCTCTAGTAAACAATGATACTAGGGGACTAAAAGCGAAAAGTGGCTGTTAGAAAGGATGCACGTGGTGGAATGGACACTGTCGCATAGGGTGACTGTTTTTGAACAGCGAGCGTATATTGCTCTTTGGTAAAGCTATTATTGCCTTCCAATGTTTCCAATATACCTCCTGGTCTTACCCAGCTCATTACACCATATGTATTTAATAAGTTATTGATATTGAGACTTAGTTTTACGCTTTTGCTGAGGTCATAACCCGCTCCAAGGTCAAATTGAGAAAAGGCGGGCAAGGTGAATGTGTTGACCACATTAGCTTGCCTTTTTCCAAGGTAGGACCAGGTGATAAAAGTATAGAATTTTCCATTAAGATAGGTGGGCGTGAGATTGAAAATAGCGCGAGCATTATTATCTGTTTCGTTGCCTGAGTAGGAAATCTTAGTATCATCTTCAGGTCCAGGATTATTGGCTACCCATGACTCGAGATTAACTATTTTAGAACGTTGAAGAGTAGCTATACTACGTATGTTAAAGTGCTTGTCGATCTTCCAGTCAGCTTCAATTTCCACACCCATTGTTCTATATTTTCCGTATAACATCTCAGGTGTATAAAATCCGCCGCCGCTGGCTTGCAAAAATTGCCCGTTGGGTACACCACTAAGAACACTATAGAATGGTGTGACAAAGATGTTGAGCGTTTTTGTTTTAGCTTTTAATCCAACTTCTATTTGTCTAGTCGTACGTTCTTGGGGGTGTAGCAGTCCAATTGTTTCAGGTCTATTGGTAGCGAAGTAAACATCTAGGTCTGGTGCTTTTTTACCTTGAGAATAACGCCCATAGAGTGCAATATTGGTATTGAAGGTATAGTTTAATGCACCGGAAAAAGAAACCGTATGAAGAGTCTTATCATAATCTACCCTTGTTATTTTGTCAACAGTATTGTTGTCATAAAACGTCTTGGGATTTCCATCTGTACCTCCCTGTAGTCCAGTTTTCATATAGATACGTTCGTTATATCCTTTGATATTTACATTTTCATAACGGAGACCCCAGTCAAACGTCAACTGTGGATTTATATACCAGGTATGGCCAAAAAATAAGGCCGCCTGATTTTGTTTGGCATTGAATGTTAGCGAGGCACCATTGTCGCCATATGCTTGCGCGATACCGTCACTGTTACTTATTTGATGTAAGCCCGTCGTGCCGGCGAGTGACGCGCCGGTAAACTCGAGTGAAATCAGCTGGGGCCTATTTTCAATTGTGCTAAGCGCAATACCATCTATACCTGAATAACGTCTTACATTTGAATAGCCATAATAACCCCCCAGTGTAAAATTCATCTTATCTGTAACCTTTTGAAAAGAAAACTGATCAACAAATTCCTTGACGTTATTTTTATAGGCACCAAAAGTGGTCATAAATATGGAATTGAGCAGAAGGTCCTGTCCAGGAAGTTCATTCTTGTTAACCGTGTAGACTGGTAATCCATTTGAACCTAGCGTTGAAGTAACCTGCATAAGTTCGGTTCCTGTTTTGGCATTCTTGAAAGAATAGGAACCGATTCCCAAACCCTGTTGTCCGGTCATTAAAAAATAGGTCGTCATGTCCGTTGTACTCATTGCTGTGACAGCACCGGGTGTGTTATAGAGAATATCATTGCTTGAATAACGTGCCGCATTATTAAATGACCAGCCCGCACCCAATTGTTGTTCCCAATTGACACCGCCTGAACGATATTTACTTTTGACTAGATTCTTTGGATTAAAAGAAATAGAACCACCATATCTAAAATCCTGCGAGGTATAATCAACTGCTGGCATCAACACCGTAGCGTTAATGTCAAAACCTTGGGCCGGTCTTGGTTTGTCGAAATCTTTTGTCGGAATAAACTGGACATAACCATTTTTGTCGTTCAAGTATTTCGCGAAAAACTTAAGCGTACCTCTTTTCAGTTTCTTGACTACATTCGCCTTGACCTGACCGCCATTATTCATGGGATATCCAGGATATCTGCCGCTTTCATCATATCTGTAGAAACCACCAATATTATAAAACCAGTTATTTTTCAATGGCCCACCAATATTCAGATCAACACGGGCATAGCTCCGTCCATCGATCCCGACCAGACCATATTTTGTTCTCAGTTCACCCTCGAAACGATCCGTTCCAGTTTTGGATACGTAATTAAAAACGCCTCCAGGGGCATTGGCTGCGGTAATAGATGCAGTTCCCCCACGTACAGCTTCCAATCGATATAAGGTTGCATCAGGACGGAGGAAAAAATCAGGACCATAATTGAAATATGTCGTGTTGGTTACCGGTAAACCATCTTCTTGCATGGAAACATATTCGTAACCAAAACTACCATCTTGTGTCCCAACGGTGATGCCTCTGCTGGCCACGCTATTGCGTATTTCGCCTAGTGACGAATTAACAAACACCCCAGGTACATTTTTCAAGAGATCGGCAGCACTCAATGGGACTACCCGTTCTATTTGTCCGGCATCTAGTGTACTGATCGCAACGGACGCGTCCATACGCTTGCGTTTGTCAAAAGTTCCCGTCACAAACACTTCATCCATCTTGTTGTTTTCGGATGTAAGTATCACTGTTGTATTTTGCCCAGGACTTGCCTGTTGCTCTTTGTTGAGATAACCGATGGAGGAAACTTGTAGTATAACAGACCTACTCGTTACCCCTGCTATCTGGAATGCCCCCAGATGATCACTCACAGTTCCCAAATTGCTGTTTTTAACTTTGATGGTAGCCCCCTGTATCGCTTGTCCACCAGTATCTTCTATTTTCCCTGAGAGGATATTTGACTGTCCAAAACAGAACGTAAAGGCGCAGGTCAAAAATAAGATGAGAAGATAATTTTTGTAATTTATTGATTGTGTTTTCATAGCGGTTATAATTGGTGATATCGACATTATAACAGTGCTTGGTAAACTGACACCTTGAATTTGTCGCCGAGTTCGCTGTGCCTTAGTGGCCACTGTTGTATAAATAGTAGTGCAATTATTTTTTCTCGCGGGTCCGCCCAAAAAGTCGTTCCGAAGAATCCACCCCAAGAGATGCTTCCTTCTGATAGACCCAATCTCGCATTGCCTTCACTTGAAGTGATCTGAAAACCAAGTCCAAATTTATCGTCCCCCAAAGAAAGATCTCCGATCTGATTTTTGGTCATTATTTCTATCGTATGTCGTGATAGTAAACGATGACCATTATAGATACCTTTGTTTAATAGCATCTGAAGGAATAGGGCATAGTCTTTTAATGTTGATACAAGGCCGGCCCCACCAGCGTAGAGTCCATTGTGATTAATTGGATAGTCAATAGAGACATTCGGAAAAGTATTGTCAGCCCATGGCATGACTGTTCCAGTTTGCTTATCTTCTGTGTAAACTTGGACCAGTCGATGTTGCTTTTCTGTGGGTAAGTCAAAATAGGTATCCTCCATTCCTAATGGTTCAAAAATTCGAGTTTTGAAAAATTGATCGAGTGTTTTTCCTGAAGTGACCTCAACTAACCTTCCCAATACATCTATACCTAGACTATAAGTAAATTTTTCGCCAGGTTGGTGGATAATAGGCAAGGTCCCCAATTTGTTAATCATTGGTTCAAGTAGTAGGGGAGTTTTTGAAAATCCGGCGATGATACCTGCTTTGGCATAGATTGCTTGCATCTGTGGCGATCCAATTTGGGCGTAATCTAAACCAGAAGTGTGTGTAAGCAGGTCGCGAATTGTAATCTCGCGCTTGGCGGGTACAGTAGTAAATGTACTGTCCTTTTCATTAAACTTATCTAATACACGAGGTTTAGCAAAGGAGGGGAGATAGCGTGAGATTGGATCATCTAATAAAAATTTACCTTCTTCATAGAGCATCATAACGGCGGTGCTTGTAATCGCCTTTGTCTGTGAAGCGATCCGGAAGATCGCATCCTTGTCCAAACTCTTTTTAGGTTTTATCCGATCTACTCCAAAAGCTTTATGATAAACGGTGTTTCCATGATGAATCAATAGAGCAGCTGCACCTTTTATCCAACTACTGTCGACGTACTGTTGTAATAACAGATCAATACGTTGGAGGCGCTCTTGGGAAAATCCATGGATTGTTTTTTCAAGATTACCTTCTTTGCCAGGTACTTGCGCAAAAGATAGCAAGGGCAGCAAGGCATAAATTAAATAAATAGCTATTTTCATCTTTTTCTGAGCAAAGTAATTTTTGAAAATTATTTTATAGGTTTATAGAAGTATTCATACATAAAACTGTATAATTCCGGAAATACCCTATCAGGTAATAAACCATGTGGATAACCGGGAAAATTATGCAGTTCTACTGGAATACCGGCTTTGATCAGTTTAACACCTAAATCCAATCCACCATCACGTAGAGGATCGACACCACAGGTTGCGATATATGTAGGGGGTAACTGGCTGAAATTATCGGTCATTCCTGGCAATACATTCTTAGGGATGTTGGAGGCATAATCTTTGCCTATGTACAGTTTCAATAGGTAGGGTATATCGGCTCCTTTCACGCCTGGTATTTGCCAGAGCTCACGTACAGAAACGTGGTTTGTATCTATATCTGCAGGAGGAAAAAATAAAGCCTGAAGGGCGATTTTTGGTCCCTTTCGTTCGCGATTTAATAAAGTCATGCTGCCAGCAACTCCAGCTCCGGCGCTACCGCCACCCAAACCTATTTGTGTTGTATCCCCCTGAAAATTTTTCGCATTCTTAATACTCCATAGAAAAACAGCATACGCATCGTGAACTGCGGCTGGGTAAGGATGTTCAGGTGCGAGTCGATAATCTACCGAAATAACGACAACCTTTCCCCGTATTGCCATATTTGCACAATGCTTATGGTCTCCGTTCAGATTTCCATAGACAAACCCACCACCATGAAACCATAAGAAGATTGGGGCAGTAGCACTGTATTTGGGTTTGTAGATCCGAACTGGAATGTCAGGATCACCCGCCTTCAAACCGGGGACATTGCGATATGTTATCTCCACACTATCTGCATTGGTTAATAGCGGTATAGTGGATTGCTTTTCTTTCTCCCTTACGGACTTGATATTTTCATAGTCCAACTGTGTGAGGGGCATCAATGCCAATGGAGCGTATTTGGGGAGAAGTCTCTGACTTACTTCTTGAGGAGTAAGCGGGCGGACTGTGTGCTTATCTTGTGCCCGAATCCCCAAGAGATGAACAAAGACCAAACATGTGATAAAAATAATCTTTTTCATATATATATATTTAGTGACCATACTGTTGTATCCATTGTATTGCTGCTCCGTATACGCGTTTTCGAGCGTTCTTATCCGTCATATTCAAATCATGACCAGCGCCTTCTATACGGACAAGCTCATGCACAATTTTCCTATTGGAAAGCGAATCGTTGAGCTGTTGGGACTGTGAGAAGTCGACGACTGGATCTGCTGTACCATGTACTATCAGCACAGGGATATCTTTGATGTGTTTTATGGGACTAGACTTGTAAAAGCTAATGTCCAATGGTTGACCTGATTCATAAGTATGCCCTGTCATTTTTACAATGACATCTTTTAGCCCGACTTTTTCTGAATAAGCAAGTGTCGTGGTATCAGTTAAATTGACAGGACCACAAAATTCAACAATGGTTTTAATCCGCTTGGACGATGTATAGCCATACAAGAGCGCCAAATGGGCGCCAGAGCTGACCCCGGTCATTGTAAAACCATCTTTACGCGTGTTCCACTCCGAGGAATGGGCTATACAATAATCCAGGGCTTGATCTATATCAGCTAACATTTGTTGATAATGAATAGCCGCATGATCTGCATATCTATGATTGATACTAACAACGGCAATACCATGTTGAAATAAAGTATCCTGATAGTCTCGTATATATTCTTTACCAGCCATTGTCCATGCTCCGCCATGGATCAGCAGGACAAAAGGTGTATTTTTATTCCTTTTAGCTGGAAGGAATACATCCATGATCTGGCGTTCGTGCTTGCCATAAGCAACATCCATTAGCCGGCTTTCTTGTTGTTGAGGGAGCTGTTGTATAGGTTTGCTGCTTTTGCATCCAAATAAGGTTAACAAACTGATCAGTAATAGCAGATTTCTTTTCATTGTTACAATATTTTAGTCAGTTATTTATTTAATTTTTCATTGTCGGCAGCCCGCAGTTCTTTTTTGAGAATTTTACCGGTTGCGGATATAGGCAATGCATTGGCAAAGTGGATCACACGGGGATATTTATATTTCGCCAAACGATCTTTTGTCCAACAGATCAGCTCATCTTCGGAGATTTCCTCCTGCTCTTTTAGAACTACAACTGCTTTTATTTCCTCCCCAAGTTTTTCATCGGGGATACCTATAACAGCAACTAGAGAAATTGCTGGATGTTTCATCATAATTTCTTCTATCTCTCTTGAGTAGACATTCATACCTCCACGAATGATCATATCTTTTGTCCGATCCACAATAAAGTAGAAACCTTCGTCATCCCGATAAGCTACATCACCCGAATGCATCCAACCATTCTCAATGGCTTCTTCTGTTGCGGTATGTTTATTATAATAACCTTTCATAACATTATGTCCCCTGAAAACCAGTTCCCCGGTCTCATAGTTCGGTAGGGTATTGCCATCCTGATCTATAATTTTCACATCTACGCCCCATACCGGGAGTCCAATAGATCCTGGCTTGAAGCCTAAACGGATATCATTAAAAGTGACGACCGGAGAGCCTTCACTCATTCCATACCCTTCAATCACTTGAACATTGAACCGATCCTGAAAATCTTGTAATACTTTGACCGCTAGGGATGCCCCTCCAGAGACGCAGAGTCGTAAACTGTTACTGATATCTTCGTCCCTAAGCTGTTGATGGTGGAAGTTGAGTAGCGCCCAATACATGGTAGGAACACCAGCAAAAACTGTGATGTTTTGTTGTACAATGATTTCCATAATAGTCTGCGGATCAAATCGAGGTACCAGAACATGTTTTGCGCCCCTATAGATCCCGGCATTCATCAGTGTTGTCATTCCAAAGATGTGAAATAGGGGCAATACCAGTAATTGTACGTCACGATTACTTGTTTCAAAGAGATCCGCAACGAGCTGAGCATTGCAGAACAGATTGAAATGAGTAAGTTCTGCACCTTTTGGGAGGCCAGTCGTCCCGGATGTATAGACTAAAACAGCAGTGTTATCTGCTCCAGTCTGTGCACTCGTAAACTCGTTGGAATGGCTTTTTATAAAATTGTTGTAATGCATGATCCGTTCGTCAACAAATTGGATATTTTGATCTAGTGTAATGAAATGTGTGCATTGAGATGCCTTGTTGAACGCATAAAAACATTGATCGGCGATAGGTAAAGTTTCTTCGTTCGAGTAACAGAAATATACTTTTGCATTGCTGTCATCCAAGTGATATAGGATCTCATCCTTTTTCAATAAAATATTTAGTGGAACAACAATAGCGCCCAGTTTAAGTACAGCATAATAGATCACTGGAAAATCGATGATATTTGGTACGGACATCGCGATTTTGTCGCCAGAGATTAATCCGATATTTTTTAATGCATTGGCTAGACGGTTTACCTGTTGATTCAATTGCGTGTAACTCATTTCTATTTTGCCATCGGAGATAGCAACATGGTTTGCATAGCGTCTTGCAGAATCTTCAAGAATTAAAGATAGATTAAACATACATTTATAACTGGTTAGTTTTAAGTACTCTAAAAGGAGTCTCCTAATGTGTTATAAAGTTATGTTAACATAGTAAATTGTATTGTATCGAAACGGAAATGCTTTGATACGAAATGGGAGTATTTTAATGCGCTGAATTTAGCCTATCTTGTAATGGGGAGGTGCCGAAAAAACGTTGATACAAGCCAGAGAAATGCCCTCTATTACTATAACCTATTATTTGGCTGATTGTTGCAATAGGTAGGTCTGTGGTTCTAATAAGTTCACGGGCTTGTTCAAGACGTAGTTTGATATGGTATTGATGAATCGGTAAACCATATATTTTCTTGAAATTTTTCTTAAGATCATATTCGTTTAACCCGACTTTTCTACTAAGCAGTTTGATTGAGAGCGTTTTGTTGATATGATTCTGTACAATCTCATGAGCATTATTTATCGCTGAAAGATGCCGATTGGATATATCATCAAAGTGGAGATCTATTTCTTTGGTACGCAGATAATCGATCCAGTAATAAATGAATTCCAGCATTTTGCTTTCTAACAACATTGCGCTGGGAATATCATCCGGACTCAACGTTAATATTTGCTTCTGTAGGTTGATGATGTTATTATTGTAACAGTATTTTTCAAAATGATCTGGAAATCGGCCATTATGGAGATTGAGGTATTTTTCAGGAATAAAAAAACGGAAACCATCCACTTCAGTGATTTCCCATTCAAATCTTTTGTCACCTTCAATTGAAGCGGAATGTATTTGCCCGCTTTTGTTGACGCGAAAATCTATTAATCCTTTTTTGCCCACTTGATCCTTTGAGATAAACATAGATTCTTCCTTAAATTTCCATTTCCCTCTAAAATAATGGATATCGTTGCGGATATACAACTGTAGGGCACCCTCTCCAACATTTTCTGGAAACATAAGATTTATCGAGTTCCATGCACAATTATTCCCAAAGCTGTAGTTGTTGGTCAATGTAGCTGCAAAATCTGCAGGGTCGATGTAAGGCAATTTAAGTTCCATTTTCTTAACAATTGGTTTATTTCGGTATTAAGCTAATGATTCTGCTGTTGCTAATATAAACATTTTCAGTGGATTAAAAGATGTTGTAAAAGTAAGAATTTTCATCACCGGTGTATGTGATCGTCCCTGCTGGATGCAAATTAATTCATATATGTAGTCTAATTGCAAAACTAAGGTCGAAGTCGTGATGTGAAATGTTGAAGAAAATTCATAGATTCATGGTAGTTTGGGATAAGGCTGCCGAAATCTATTTTAAACGCCCTGGAAATGAAGATTTATATGCTTATTTCTAGTATACAAAAGAAGAGTTAGAGGAGATAATTGCTAGGGTAGAAAGCGACAAGGAAATAGAAATAATAAAAGTAACTAAGCTTACGAATAAAGATCAATCGATCCTATTTTGTGAAATTCGAAAACCTATTTATATCGCAGATAAAGAGTATTTAAAAAAAAACGAAAAAAAGGTGAATCCACGGATTATTGTCTCTTCGTTCTTTCAGATCTCAGGATAACTGGGGAACGCTATTGATTAAATTTTTATTTACTGGCGTAATAACAACTTTGACTGTAAAGACGCTGTAAATTTGCAGTCGAAAGCCAGCTATATTTTGCGAGTATAAATTGTTTGAATTGGTAGAACGCTACGAATTCAACTCCTGAATCGGAGCGAATGGGATTCTCGGCCACGTAGTTATGTGCAATTTGATGTACCCTCTTGCAGATCAGATTGCATTCTTCTTGTTGTTGCTTATTTAGATTAGGAAATTTAATTTCCAGCCTTTCATTTATAGGTTTTAACCAATTTTTTCCAAATTCCATGGATAGTTGGAGTCCATAATTTAATATTTCAATTGATAGGTTCATTTGAGCCATAAATCATAATAAGTTTGTTGATCTAGTTTTGTTTTTGCTCGCTATAGAGGCTTACTTGTATAGGTTCTTGATTAGCTTTTTATATACCATAACTAAAATAACAATTTATCCTTAAAAACATGCTGCCAGCTCTAAAACAATTCAAACGAAAATCCATATATCCACATTTCTGGAAATCAGGCATTGGACGACTATCTCGTTTTCAAGACTAGAAATGTGATTAACTATGAATATTAGATTAGGTTTTGTTCAAATTAATAATGAATTATGTTAAGTTATATTGCAGCGATCTGCCTGGTTTTCTTGGGAATAATGCTTAAATATTCCTCTCAAGACAGTTATAGGCCATTAAGAAAATATTGTATTTTTTTATGATTGGAGGGTTGTTTTCCCTACTTTATAACCTATTTCAATTACTTTAGGTGATATACAAAATTCTACTTTTGTTTAACACGGTTGTAAGCCATGTTCAAGAGGTAACATGCATAGCCTATGTCTGTTTATTGTGAAGGTGAAAACTTATCCATCCTGAATTTTTAAGTACATGATGATCCTTAATTTTTCTTTCAAGCATCAGGGATTGTTTTAGCTCTTTATTTAATAAGATGTCCAATAAGCCATTACTGTGTACATGTGCAAACTCTCTTCCCTTATAATTAAACTGAGTCCCACCATATTTATGTATTCCAATCGTAGTTTCGGGCATCCGCGCCACATCTTCTTCCAGTTCATCCATCCAATCCAGTAATTCGGGTTTGGTAAAAAACATCCAAAATCTCATCAGACTATCAAATATAAAGGCGACTAAAGGGATATCCTTTAAAAAACTAGCTCTTTTCACTACAAAAGAAAACATAGACTATCTCTCACTTAATAACTTAATATGCTCCATTACTCTGAAAAAACAAGTATACCTACATCTTTGGGCATCAATGAAGACAAGAAGCCAATAACTAGGAATGCGAAAATGCTGGCTGTTAAAATTCCTTGAAGTGTTTTGGAATTTAGTGCTCTATATAGCGTTTCTTTCGAATTCATTGTATTTGATCGTTTATTCTGGTCTATTAAAAATGAGGTCTTTAGTTAAAACTGTGGTGTGGTTTGTATCTTTTTTACAATTTAGTAAGAATTTAAGAGATTGATGATCTAAAAATTACGATACCGATAATTTATTTCGTAAAAACCAACCGTACAAATCGTATTTAAATCCCTATAGCATGCAAATTATCTGATTGATCCTGAGTGTGATATATATTAGATCAATCTCTTGTGTTGATTGTTTGCTAATAATATTAGTAATTTTGAATACAGCAACTACCGAAAATAAAAGTCGTTCGGAACGGCTGGATAGCGAATTGAAAAACATGGAAAGGAGTATAGTACATTGTGATCTAGATACATTCTTTGTATCTGTCGAGCGTTTGCAGAATAGCAAGCTTATTGGAGTACCTGTGCTCATAGGGGGGAGCAGTGACCGTGGGGTAGTTGCATCCTGTTCCTATGAGGCCCGTAAGTTTGGCGTACATTCCGCTATGCCGATGCGGCTAGCCATGCGTATGTGTCCCGAAGCGATTGTGGTGCGGGGGGATCATGATATGTACAGTCAGTATTCCAGTATCGTGACGCAGATTATCGAAGAGGAGACACCCATTGTTGAAAAAGCAAGTATAGATGAGCATTATCTTGATGTCTCGGGAATGGATCGCTTTTTTGGCTGTTGGAAATGGACACAAGAGCTTCGCCAGCGGATTATCAAAGAAACAGGATTGCCCATCAGCTTCGGATTATCCGTCAACAAGACCGTTTCCAAGATCGCGACGGGGACAGCCAAGCCCTGTGGCGAAAAGCAAGTTCAAGGCGGTACCGAAAAAGGATTTCTAGCTCCACTGTCCATCCGCAAGATCCCCATGGTCGGGGATAAATCTTTTACCCTGCTGCGTAATATGGGGATCTCCAAGATCGGAACCTTACAGCAGATGGAAGTATTCACGATGCAGAAAGTCCTCGGCGAGAATGGGATCAACATCTGGCGTAAAGCCAATGGTCTGGACGATTCATTGGTCGTACCTTTTCGTGAACAAAAGTCCATGTCCAAGGAAAACACCTTTCAGCAGGATACCATCGATATGGATGTACTTCGCCGCACCTTGATCAGCATGGTCGATACACTGGCCTTCGATCTGCGGAAAGATCAGAAGCTGACGAGTTGTGTCACCCTTAAGATCCGCTATAGCAATTTCGATACCCATACCCAGCAGCTGCAGGTCGGTTATACCAACTCCGATCGAAAGTTAACGGAAGTTGTGCTCTCCCTTTTTAAGAAACTGTATAGCCGCAGGATGCTGATACGGCTTATCGGGATCAAGTTCTCAGGACTGATCTACGGTTCCTATCAGACCCATCTTTTTGATGATAGTGCCGACGAAGTCAACCTGATGCAGGCTATGGACAAGATCCGAAAACGTTATGGTGCCGAATTTCTGATGAAAGGTATCTGTGCACCGTTACCTGAGAAAGGAGGGGAGTATGCTCTTAAATCTACATAGTTACTTTAGCCTACGATTTGGCACACTGAGTCTACAGGATCTTATTTCGGGGATGCTGGCAGGTGGTTATGATACTGCAGTTTTGACCGATATCAACAACAGTTCGGGATCGCTGGATTTTATTAAAATGGGGCGTGAGGCTGGACTCAATCTCCTTGCAGGCATGGAATTCCGTGATGGTGATCAGCTTTGTTTCATCGCCATCGCCAAGAACGAACAGGGATTTCGGGAGATCAACGAATATCGGACCAAGCTCAATATGGAAAACCGCGCCACACCCGAGTGTGCACCCGAGTTTGAACAGGTCTTTGTGATCTATCCCTTTAGCCGGATCAATACATTTCAATTGCGGGACTTTGAATACATTGGTATCCGCCCAAGTGAGCGCATCCGCGCGCAACTGCTGGAGCGGAAGCTGCTTGACCGCTGTGTGATCTTCGCACCCGTTAGTTTCCGCCGAGCTGATTATACCCTGCATCGGCAACTACGAGCTATTGACAACAATCTGTTGATATCCCAATTGGAAAGGGAGCAGGTCGCTGCCGAAGATGAAGTCTTTGTTGCTAAGGTCAAGCTGATGCAACTATTTTCCGAGTTACCACAACTGCTGACCAATACCAACCGTATACTAGGACAATGTTCCTTCAGTTTTGATTTTACTAGTGTCAAGAATAAAGCGACCTTTACCGACAATCGCTACAACGATAAGCAGCTATTGCATAAGTACTGCATGGAGGGATTTATCAGACGTTATGGCCGAAATGATAGCTTTGCTGCCGATCGTATCCAGCGCGAACTTGAAATCATTGAAAACCTGCGTTTCTCGAGTTATTTCCTTATTACCGATGATATCTGTCGCCATGCGCGTAGTCGTAGTTTTCATTACGTAGGCCGTGGATCAGGAGCAAATTCTGCCGTGGCCTATTGCCTCGGGATTACGGATGTTGATCCCATAGCCCTCAACCTTCCTTTTGAGCGTTTCCTCAATCCGAAGCGGAAGAGTCCACCCGATTTTGATGTCGACTTTAGCTGGAATGAGCGGGACGAAATGTATGCGTATATTTTTAACAGTTATCAGACCGGTCATACAGCATTGATGGGTGCCATGAGTACATTTCGGTCGCGTAGTATCTTACGTGAACTCGGTAAGGTATACGGTCTGCCCAAAACAGAGATCGACCGACTGGTGCACGAGCCGGAGCATATGCTCAATAAAAATGAAGTCACGAATACTATTTTGAGCGTGTATAACCGCATGGCCGATTTTCCCAATCAACGAACCATTCATGCCAGTGGGGTACTGATTTCCGAGGAGCCGCTGACATGTTATTCTGCCATGGACAATCCACCCAAAGGACTACCCACCATGCAGTTTGATATGTATGTTGCCGAAGATATCGGTTTTGAAAAATTTGATATCCTTTCCCAGCGCGGTATCGGCCATATCAAAGATTGCTGCACCATTGTTCGGGAGAACCTGGGCGTTGTCATTGACACCGACAATCCAAAGCGCTTTTTCGAGGACGACAATATTGCCGCACAGCTCAAATCAGCCAATACCATTGGCTGCTTTTACGTCGAAAGCCCGGCCATGCGACAGCTACTGACCAAGCTGCGCTGTGACGATTACCTGACCCTGGTGGCAGCCTCATCCATTATCCGCCCTGGTGTCGCCAGTTCAGGCATGATGGGTGAATACATCCGTCGCCATCACGATCCCAGCACAGTAGTCTATCCACACCCTGTATTCAAGGAACAGCTCGAAGAGACTTACGGGGTTATGGTGTATCAGGAGGATGTAATGAAAATCGCCAATGCCTATGGTGGGCTTGATATGGCCGACTCCGATGTGCTGCGACGTATGATGTCGGGCAAATATCGCAACAAAGACCATCTACTTGAGATCGAGGACAAGTTCTTTTCCAACTGCAAAACCAAAGGCTATGATGAAAAAATCAGCTGGGAGATCTGGCGGCAGATGGAAAGCTTTGCCGGATACTCGTTTAACAAGGCACACTCTGCATCCTATGCGGTAGAGAGCTACCAGAGTCTGTTTCTCAAGACCTATTACCCATTGGAGTTTATGGTTGCTGTACTGAACAATTATGGTGGTTTTTACAATCGTAAGGTCTATGTCAATGAAGCGCGCGTATCTGGTGGTACCATTTGCCTGCCCTGTGTCAATCAGTCGATTTTCAATACCTCGATCCAGGGTAAGGATATCTATCTCGGTTTTGATTGTCTGCAGCATCTGGAAGGGAAATTAGCCCATCGGATTATAGCCGAACGTGAGCGAAATAGTATGTATCAGAGTATGGAGGACTTTGTCAAAAGGACGCAGGTTGGGCTCGAACAGGTTATTATTTTGATCCGTGTAGGAGCTTTGCGGTTTACGGGGCTAGGGAAGAAGGAATTGCTGTGGGAGGCCCACCTGTTGATGAGCAGACACAAGCCCGCTGGGGTAGGTATGGCCCTGTTTGAGACCGAGAGCCGCAAACCGATTCTTCCTCCTTTGGAAGAAGATATCCTGGAGGACTATTACGATGAGATGGAGCTCATTGGTTTTTGTGTGACAGGGACGCTCTTTGACCTTGCCAAAAGCGATTACCGTGGTGATATGCCATCCAAGGAACTCCATTTTCACAAGGGTAAAATTGTACGCGTTGTCGGCGATTTTGTCTGTGAGAAATTTGTGAAGACCAAGCGTGGCGACCAGATGAAATTCGGAACCTTCCTGGACACTGAAGGGCATTTCTTTGATACCCTACATTTCCCACAAACACTCGTAAAATATCCCCTAAGAGGAGCGGGGATCTATCTGATCGAGGGCAAGGTCATTGTCGAATATGGATGTCCATCCATTGAAGTTATCCGCTGTGCGAAGATGCCTTTAAAACCCGATCCGAGGAGTGAGTAAAATAGCTTAGTTAATTCGAATATATAAAATCTTAAAGCGTGTACGACAGCATTATATTGCTTCCCATCCTAGCATTTATACGGCAGGAGAGAAACTGTATTTAATACATTTGCGATTTTCTTGTTAACCGCTGATTGCTCTGCCAGATAAAAATCCTTGTCAAAATTTGAATGACAAGGATGAATTTCTGATCAGATCTTATATTAATCAATGGTAATGTTATTGATTGCTCTTTCGAGTGATGTCTCCATTATTCCGGGAATTGAAAGACCTTCTGCGCGGAAAACACTGATGTCAGAAACACCGTAAAAGCCAAAGATATTTTTGATGTAAGGAATATTGGAGTCGTATATTTGGTAAGGGCCTTCCGAATAGATATTTCCAGAGGTAAAAGCGATGTAAAGCTTCTTGTCGTTTAACAAGCCCTTTGGCCCATTTTCATCATATTTGAAAGTATATCCTGCCCTTGAAGTAAAATCGAAGTAAGCTCTCAGAGTCGCGGGAACCGAAAAATTGTACATTGGAGAATCAATGACAATAATGTCAGCTTCCTTTAATTCCGAAATTAAATCTTCCGAATATTTGCTGATTGATTGCTGTTCTTCAGAATGATTTTCAGCGGGTGTAAAAAACGTATTTATATGCACCTCCTCTAAAAGTGGAACTTTACTTTTTGTAAGATCGCGTTCTTTTACAATGCTATCGGAATACTTTTCCTGAATTTTTTGAATAACAGCAATTCCTAATTTTCTACTTGCAGATACCTCCGCTCTTGGACTTGAAATAATGTGAAGTATGTTTTTCATTTTTCTTTGTTAAAATTTCTTTAACAAAATTATGTATATTAGCTTATTAAAAGTTAGTAGTAATCAAAAGGTTAGTAGTAACCTTTAGGTTAGTTTAAAGTCGAATCTCATGGAAAATACAATTCATTTAGAGGAGCCCATTACAGCTACAAAATGTTCCGAAAATCTTTCCTCTGTTGAAGATGCAATTTATGTTATCGGTGGAAAATGGAAATTAAAGATTATTATTGTTCTGCAGGAAAACGGGAATATCAGATTTAATGAGCTTCAAAGAAATATTAAGGGGATCTCCGCGCGAGTGCTTTCAAATGAACTGAAAGACCTTGAATTAAACGGTTTTGTCAAAAGAGTTGTGCATGCTGAGCAAACGCCAGTGGTTGTAGAGTATATTTCCACAGATTACAGCAGAACCCTCAAAAACGTTATTATAGCACTTTCGGATTGGGGAAAAATGCATAAACAAAATATTCGGACAGAAACATTTTTAAATCAATAAAATTAAACTGTCAGCTTATGATGAATATTTCTATGATGAAGTTGTTTTTGATTTTTGCTTTTCAAAACCAACCTCCTGTCTGCCAGACTGCCTACGATATGAAATGAAAATAGTGATGATCTTGTCCAAGATCATCCTACAGAAACAGGATGCTATATTTTTGCCTGCACAAACTCGCCTTTTTCACTGACAGCTTTATTACCCCACTCTGTAATAGCCTCCAAAACCGGAACAAATGATTGACCAAAATCGGTTAATTTATAGATGACTTTGATAGGAGGTTTTTTACCATATACTTCCCTGGACACTAACCCATCTTTTTCCAGTTGTTTCAACTGCAAGCTCAATGTCATTTCTGTAACGGATGGCATTTCTTTACGAAGTTCACTATACCTCTTGGCCTCGTCCTTTAAATGATACAGAATAACCGCTTTCCATTTTCCACCCACTAAATCCATTGTCAAGCTTACAGTACAAGGGTAGCTCTTCTCATTCAGTTTTACATAATCACTGATACATTCAATTTTCATTTTGTTTTTTTTTGCAGCTATCTATTTTGATAGTTATTGCAAATCTACTTTGCTAAAATTAGTTTTGCAACTATAAAAATTATAGTTAATTAAAATAATGAACAATGATATCAAAATTAAAAAAACAAGACGCTTTGGAGTACGATGATCGACCAATAATCACCGTCGTTGGTGTGCTGGGCAAACAAGGCTTGAGCGCCGCTCGTTCACTTGTGGAAAGTGGACTTTATCGGGTACGAGGCATTACCCGCAGGGTCAATTCAGCAGAAGCGATTAGGCTGGCAGAGCAGGGAGTTGAACTGCTGAATCTGCCTCTTGATCTTGGCTATAAAAAGGCTTTTATAGAAGTATTTAAGGGTTCTTATGGCGTTTTCTTGATGACGCCGAACATTGCCCCGCCAGCTACCCACGAATTTGAATTAGGGAAAGAGTTGGCGGATGCTGCCGTGGAAGCTGGTGTACAGCATGTTATTTTCAGCAGTTTGGAAAACGTGGATAAAATATCAGGCGGAAAATTGTTTGCCCCTCATTTTACAGACAAGGCCAGGGTCGAAGAATATATCCGAACGCTGCCCGTGACAAGCTCGTTTATTTACATGGCTTTCTTTTTCACAAATCTGCTTGAATTTTATACGCCGCAAGTAAAAGGAGACAGCCTTGTGTTCCCGATTTATTTACCCAAAGATTTTCGGGCGCCATTTGTTGATCCGCTTACAGCTACCGGAGCAGCAGTTCTGGAAATATTTTCCAATCCTGTTGAATACTCAGGTAAGTCCCTTCCAGTCGTAGGAGATATGATCTCCCCTGGGGAAATAGTGGAAACTTTCACAAAAGTTACAGGCAAAAAGGCTGAGTATGCCTCGGCACATACAAAAGAGGACATGCTTAAACACTTTCCAGAATTTGAGGCAAATGATGATTTGGTGAGGGAGATTTTGGGTATGGCAAGTTACGTTATTGAGTATGGGTATTACGGTAAGGAACGTGATCTGGAATGGAGTAGACAGGTAAATCCTCAAAGCTTTACATGGGAGCAATTTCTTCGCAATACAGGTTGGAAAGGTCAAAAACTTTTGTTTTGATTACACTTCATTCTAGACATCAACTCAGATGGAAAGCATTACAGCAAAAAATAGCTACATATTTTTCGAGGTGTGATAATTTCGAAAAAACCGCAAATACCTACGGATGATAATTTGTCTCCAGCGAATTATAATTCGTTTAATTTCCTATAGGTTTTACAGTTAAATTTGAGTATAAAATAAAGCTGACATTGTCAATTAGTATATTTCATTTTAGAATAATCATACATGAAGAAACTATTATTACTAGCCATTTTACCTTTAATTTTTTCTTGCAAAAGTCATGAAAAAATAGATTTAGCGACATTGAACTTAAACGAGCCGATTGAAAAAATCAGCAGCTTTGATGACGCATTATTGATTGGTGTAGAAACTGTTGAGTATCCTTTTAGTTTGTTGTTGGAAGTTGAGAAATCGAAGAGATATAGTTTCGATGGAATTAATTTGGAAGGCCAGCGGATTATTTTTCAAATCGAATCGGAGAAACTGAAAACAGATAGCATTACACGCCTTGGTGGCGGACATATCGACATCAAGCAAGCTAAAAATACCAAAGAGTTAAATGAAGCTTTAAAAAATTACGATGCAAAGCGTAAAATCTATGGTGTAAGAATTGAGTTGAAAACGCCAGAAATACAGACCAATATCTTAAAGAAACTAGAGGCTAAATATGGTAAGGGTACTAAAAATCCAAATACCGACAACGGTTTGTACTGGAATATAAAGACCCAAAATAAATTTATTTTTTATGCTCCAGACTACAGCAGGTTAATCCTACTGAACAATACCGATCTGTCTAAAACTTGCTACTGGGATATTATGAATGGTTTAATTGATTTTGGCGGATGCAATAATGAAAAATACATGGCAGACTTGATGAAAAATGCGACTAAGCCAGAAGATGTGAAAGAGAAACCTACGATAAAAATTGATAAGGATTGGAACATTAATGGAGTGATTGTGGGTAGAACAACGGAAGAAGACTTTTTAAAATCAGCCACAAACAAACGTTTTGAACGAATAATAGAACTTGATGGTACTACCGGAAAAACGAACGAAATCTATTATCAGAATAACTATCACGATTTCTATTTTTATTTTGCTGCAAGCAAAAGCAATCCCGATAATCCAAAGGAAAACTTCATTAATGGCTACGCCATCAACGACTTTAGAAAGGTGGATATCACATTTGACAATGGCCTAAAACCAGGTTTAAAATTTGAAGAAGTGCTAAAGTTGTTAAAAAAGCTGAAAATAGCCTATCACCCGGTTGATTTCGCCAATTATATCGAAATTAAAACTTCACCCTATAAAGTGACCTTAAATTTTAATGATAAGATGTTGCTTAATGGAATATTTATTAAATAGCTTTGTGAGCAGTTTTGCCGAAGAGGCAAAGAAACCGATTTTTATAAATTGTTGCAAAATCAAACGCATGAAAAAGATTAAAAAGTTCCTTTTACCGGTTATCATCCTAGGTCTAATAGCTCTAGCTTTCGTTTTGTTAACCAACAGTAACGTAACAACCCAAACCGAAAAGCTGATTTTCACCAAACTTAAAGATGTGCCAAAAACGAAGGTAGTCATCATTTTTGGCGCTGGTATAAACGGAGATCAACCCAGTAGGTATTTAAAAGATCGGTTGGATGCTGGGATTTCACTGTACAAAAATAATAAAGTGGATAAAATATTGCTGTCGGGAGATAACGGAAGAGATGAATACGATGAGCTCACGGTAATGAAGTTATATTGTCGGAAAAACGGTGTCGATACCACAAAAATTTTCATTGACTATGCTGGGTTTGATAGCTACTCGACTATGTACCGTGCAAAACATATTTTTCATGTTGATACAGCAATCTTGGTATCTCAGAAATACCACCTGAACAGATGTATTTATCTAGGCGATAAATTGGGCATAAAATCATTCGGCTATAGTGCAGATAGGGGTGTTTATCCAGGTTATAAATACTATGCATTTCGGGAAAAACTATCCGTCACCAAAGCCGTTTTGGATATTATAAGGGGCAGAAAACCAAAGTATCTAGGTGAACCGGTTGATGTAAATGGAAAATCAAATTATACGAAAGAATAGCTTATGAGATACCTTCTTTTCTTCGCATCACTTATGTTTTTAGGTTGTAATCCTATCCCTAAAAAAGATAAACATCCAGATGTGCCTCAACTGATTGAGTTGCTAAAAGATGAAAGCAAGTTCAGAAAAGTTACTGATATGACTGGCTTAAGTAGTCTAGTTTTTTTAAACGACGATAGAATACTTTTAAAGCCCGACAACAGTAACTCGCCCGTAAAGATTATTGATGTAGATAAAAATATGCTTTTTGAAAAGATTTACGATTGGGAAAAGCCATTTTACATCGATAAACAAGGAAATCTATATTTCAACGGCAAGAAGTTTTTCTATCCAGATTATGGAAAACAAGAAGATTTTAAAACGGTGGTTATTGCAGATAGCCTGCGCAAAAAATCAGAAGAATTGAAAGATCTGAACGACAGCTTGCAGATGAACGCTTTAAATAAATACGAGGTAGAAATGCTGAAACCGTATGGGCTCAAACCTTGTCCCTACACGATCGTGAATACCGAGCGCTGCGATGTGTTTAAAGTAATCAACCAGACCTTGGTCGTTAGACAAACAGATCTTTTTAAAAGCGAACTTGATATAGCAAAAACTGAAATCCCTAAATTCGATGACGATGTTTTGATTGGTTGGCGCAATGGCAAACTGCCCAGTCCAGATTATTTGGCTTATTATGAACTGAAAAAACAACGCTTTAAGTGCGATGATATAACAATGCCCAAAACCGTAACATTAAAAGGCAAACAGTACTTTTTTGCTCCTAGTCTGGGTTTGTACCAAATCTTATTTTAATGCGGTCAATTAAAATCAAATACTATCAAAAGCTTTTGCAACTGACATTATTTCAATTTGCTTATCAAGATTTTTGAGCGTTTTTTTCTGTTTTAGCTAGCTCTTCTCTTATACACTTCCTGATCAGCCAAACGATAGCTCTGTAAATCAAGTAGAGGAAAAATATACTTAAAACAAGACCAATAATTGGCCAAAAAGTCATTAACCACAGATTGAAATCAATTGTATGCATCCCCAAAGTTAGTTATTTCTTTATTTTATTAAAAAAATATCTGTATGGACAGACAACAAGAGTCTCTCGTATTTATAAAAAGACCACAATGCATTAGCTGTTGTTATGAGCTACATGAAAGTGTAGAGCATCCTGCGGTGTCATCATAGCTGGGTGGGCGCTTTACAGAAAATTCCGGAAATAGTTCTTGGTATGGATTTTCTAAAGCCTGAGTTAGTTTGAGTAGCATCTCTGTTTTCCCATTACTAATTTCTTCAATACACTGGTAAAGCAGGTAGTTTCTCAGTATAAATTTAGGATTTGTCGTTTTCATTAATTCCAGGGATTCTTCCTTTGAAATTGTATTTGAATGTAGACGGGATTGGTACTGTTGAATGAAGTCTGTAAGTTTTCCGAGCCTTTCTTCATTTAAAATAGTATAAGCTATCGGGCTGAAATGTTCCATTAGATCCGTATCTGGAGTTATTTTTTCTAATTGATGGAAGAATAGAGTATGATCAAATTCCAACTCCTGCATTAAGCCCTGCCAGTTGGTGAAAAAGTCTTCATCCTCTTTTCTGAGCCCGTCAAATCCGAATTTTTTGCAAAGCATTTTGTCATGGGATTCCCAAAAAAAAGTACCAAAATTATTTAGCGTGCTTTCCAGGAATTTTTCATCATTGATTATCGGTTGAAGGACATTTGCAAGTTTCCAGAGGTTCCAGTGTGCAATCTGTCCCTGCTTTCCAAATGCATATCTTCTTCCCGGAAGATCCGTTGTATTCGGAGTGAAATTTAAATTATATTCATCTACCATGGAATAGGGACCATAGTCAATCGTTAAACCTAAGATAGACATATTGTCTGTGTTCATTACGCCATGAACAAAACCTACTCTGAACCATTCTACCATTAAGTCTGCCGTGCGGGTACATACTTTTTCAAAAAAATCTTTATATTTCTGAAAATCGGATGAAACAATTTCAGGAAAGTAATTTTCAATCGTAAAATCAAGCAGATCCTGCAATAACTTGTGTTCACCCTGGGCAAACATCAGTTCAAAATGCCCAAAACGGAGGAAGCTTTCGGCCGTTCTTATCACTACGGCCCCTTTTTCGTACTGTGGATTACCGTTATACATGATATCCCGAATAACATCTTCCCCTGTAAAGGCCAGACTCAAGGCTCTGGTAGTGGGTACACCTAAGTGATACATGGCTTCACTCATCATGTATTCGCGTACAGAAGATCGCAATACAGCTCTTCCGTCTGCACGTCTTGAATAAGGAGTTGCACCAGCTCCTTTCCATTGGATCTCTGTTTTCTTACCCGCTGCATTGGTAATTTCTCCTGCGAGAATAGCTCTTCCATCTCCTAGCTGTCCTGCCCAGTTACCAAATTGATGTCCAGCGTAAGCTGTCGCGTAGGTCTGAATATTGTCAGGAAGCTGAGATCCCACCAGAAAATTAAGATCTTTTTCTTCAAATTTTCCCAGCCCTATTTCCTCAGAAAGAGCCTCGTTAAAAGTAATTAATTGAGGCTGGTCAAAGCCGGCAGGTTTAATCGTGGCAAATAAAACTTTTGGCGTGCTTCTCTGCATAGGATTATTGGAAAAATCTCCGGGAAATTTTTTGAGGAAAGGTTGTCCGATGTTTTCGATATTCATACCTCAAAGATATTAATTATAAAAGATAAGATCTTCCAAATTATGGAAAGGTCTTGTATATTCTAAAAGAGAAGTTATTAACAGAGTTAAGCGGCAATATTCTGTTTAAATATTTTCCAGATAAATTCCGCGGTGATAAGTGATTCTGACAAAAGTAGATGTGTTTTGCCATGCTGTCAAACTGATAACGAAAGTGATAATGGGCATTATCCGCTGGAGATAAACCCTCGCCTTAACAAATCTGAAATTCTTAGGGATAAACTCCCTGTTCAAGATCTTAGAATAATCTTGAATTTTTAACATAATAGCCGGCAATCAACCGGCCATTATGTTAAAAAATGAATGAAAAAGTTTTTCTAAAAATGCTTGTTCGCCACATCCCACCACAGTCGTGTACCACCGTTATCGGGGCCGTTCAATAGCTGTACAGCAGCTGTGACAGACTGATTATTACTATCATACTCACGTTGCGGATAAGGCATGCGGCGGATGCCTGGAATTGTAGGTATGGTGTTCCCGCTGAAATTTACAATGTTAGGAAATAAAATGGGATAACCTGTACGACGGTATTCTGCCCAGGCTTCATCACCATCCGGAAACATGGCGATCCATTTTTGTGTTATGATGCGCTCAAGTTTCCTGTCATTCGAGTCTCCGTCCTCCCAGCGGATAGTCATCGTGCTCAAATAAGGAGAGCCAATAGCTACGTTATTTTCACCAGCTTTAATAGCTTTTGGGTCAACATACGCTTTGGGTTTGCTCGTGCTATTATTCTTATAAGCCGTAACCTGGCTGCTTAGTCCATACATTTCGAAGGAACGGTCTATACCGGTTTCGTAGTTGGTCTTTGCTGTTCCTGCATTGGACCAGCCGCGCAGCGCAGCTTCTGCTTTCAAAAACCAGCTTTCAGCGGCGATCATTAATTGCATCTGATTCGGAAAAGCTCGGAGCTTCGAATAGTTTTCATAACGGCTTTTGCCATCTATATTTATACCTGAGCGTATGCCTTTATACTGCCCAGCTACCAGGGGATCCGCTGCAGGGTCAAATAATTTTGCCATGCGTGGATCATCATAACCACCGAGTATGGATTCTACGGGCGCACTCATGCGTGTATCACCCCATGCACCAGTGATGGTATTTAAGGGGTGATCCGTACTGAGCCCGATAATGCAGTTGTCGGCGTTTACCTCAAGTAGTCCACCATTGGCAGGATTGAGTGCTTTTTCACCCTCCGTTTTTGCAATATTGGGTGCTATGGCAACGATACGTATCGCCAGTCGTAGACGCAGCGTATTTGCATAGCGTAGCCAACGCTTATAATTATCCGCTGTATAAGCCATATCAGACTTGGCCATTGCTGCGGATTTTGGATTATTCTGGATATCTTTTAAGATCGTTGTCGCCGTATCCAGGTCCAAAAAGAAGTTTTTGTATGCATTTTCCTGCGAATCGTAATCGATCTGTCCATTTTCATTGGGCATATTATATTTGCTGTAAATAATGGGGCCAACTTTGTCACTAGTGCGATGCATAGCCGATACTTTCAGAAGTTTGGCAAAAGCGAAGATATCCTGAAGCCGTTTATCTTGACGGGTGTCGCGTTCCACACGGAAAAGCGGATTCATGGCTTTGATGTAGCGATCTACAAAAATAGCCTGATACCAGCCTGGTACTAGGCTATAGGTAACGTTATTCGCGTTTCCGACGAAGGGAGTTGGGGGAGTAAGGTATCCCGCATAGGTGTCACTGCAGAGGTTATTGGCCAACTGATATTCACCGACGTTTTCGGGAATAATATCACGTTGTGCCTGGGCCAAAAATGAGGCGACTAGTGCATAGTCAGCATTTGCCTCTTCGTCCGTTACACCTGCAGGATTCGTGTTTAATTCAGTGAAGTTTTTGGTACAGCCCGTTAGCAAGCAGGTAGCGAGCAAGATGCAGATGAATCTGCTATAAGGGAAAAATTTGATTGTATTGTCCATGATCTACGTTATTAAAAGGATACCTTGAGATTTAAACCATAACTGCGGGTCGTTGGAAGGGCAAAGCTATCGTAGCCCTGGCCTCCGACACCCGTAGTTGTATTGAGTTCAGGATCATAAGGGGCATCGTTACGAAAGAAAAATAAGTTCCGTCCTGTCAGTGATATGGAGGCCTGCTTGATGCCTTGCCATTTAATAGGAAGCTTGTAGCTTAAAGCAATTTCACGCATCCGAATATTTGTGGCGCTGTAAAGCTGACCTTCGATGATACCATCACGGTTGCCTACTGCACTGTAGTAAGCCTGTGCCGGAAGAAGGCCTTCCCAAGCTGTGCCGTCCATTTTAACAGCTGCAATGTCAACACCGCCGCGATCCCTTGCTGCCGCGCTTTCTTCGCTTACACCAAAGGAATTGAGGTAGCCGTCGGTGATACTAATTACTTTTCCGCCGAACCGGCCGTCTATCGTAAAGCTCAGACCAAAATCTTTGTAAGTAACATTGTTGGTCCATCCCACAATGGCTTTGGGTGTATTATTGCCGATATATCCCGCAGGAGCGATCTGTGGCCGGCCATTGTCATCAACGATAATTGTCCCGTTTTGATCGCGCTTGAACATAGGAGCCCAGAAATCACCAAAGGAACCGCCAAGACGAAGGACATTAAAATTTCCGCCCATGGGGTAAGTATTTCCCAGGTTAGGCGCTAATTTTAGAATCTTGTTGCGGTTGGCAGTAAAATTAAATCCCGTGTTCCAGTTAAAATGCTCTTTTTTTATTGCAGTTACACCCAGAGCCGCTTCAATACCTTTATTCTCAACATTTCCTGCATTCAAAAATACGGTCGTGTTAACAACGCCCACGGGTCCCTGATACTCAAAATATTGATCTCTGGTATTGGTTTTGTAAAGTGCGATATCCAGATTGATACGATCTTTCCAAAAACGGCCTTCATAACCTAATTCGATACTTTTACTGATTTCGGGTTTCAATGGTATTCCCATGTAGGGCCCCGATACATTTGGGGCCAGAATGCCCGTATTTAAGGTGTTTACAGGGATTGTACTATAGGCGGCAACATCGTTCCCAACTTGGGCAAAAGATAGACGGAGCTTACTGTAGGTAATGAAGCTTGGCAATTTGAATAATTCATTCAGGACTGTTGACACACCTGCCGACCAATAAAAATAGCCCTTATGTTCCTTGGGTGTATTAGCTAGGGTAGAAGCCCAGTCATTTCTAGCCGTTAAATCAAGGTAAACTTTTTCGCGGTAGCCCAAATTGGCCGAAGCAAATAAAGACTGGATCTGTCGACGTGATATGGTTTCAGTCGCTGACTGCATAGGGGCATCACGATAGATATTGCTCATCAGAAACTTATTGGCTACGGCGAGTCGAGCCAGGTCTAAAACAGTGCCATTTGAACGTAAGTCATTGATTGAGGTACCTGCTGTAAAATTTAAATCAAGCTGTTCGGCCCATTGTTTATTACCGGTTAATAATAGATCGCCATATAAGGCTGTACTTTCGCTTCGATCGACATTATAACGGCCATTGTCGCCAAGCTTACCATCGATAGGCAGACCCGACAGTACGCCCTGTGTTCCCGCATATATTCGGCGTTCCCAATGATCCCAACGCTTGTTCAAGGTTCCGCGGGCGCTTACAGACAGCCAATCTGTCAAGACATAACGGAATTGAGCCTGTCCGATAATATTATCCCTTTTTTGATCCGTAGGAATGCGATTGAGCACCCAATAAGGATTTTGCTGATGATGCGTTCCGGTAAGTTTAGCGTCGGCATTGATATTCCACCAGTCCTGCAAATAGAAGTTGCGGCTTTCGGAGAAATATTCGAAATTTTTATATTTATCAAAATCCTGTCCTCTAGGAAACAAGTATAAACCCGCTATCGGGCTGAAGTACAAACCTGAGGAAGGGCGGTTATGGATATTCTGACGCGAATACATCAGACTTCCATCAAAGAAGAGTTTATCGTCAAAGAAGTTCATCGAATTTCGAAAGGTGGCGCTATGCTGCTTAAACGTGTTGGTTGGCAGAATTCCCTTGTTGCTTGTATTGGCATACGAAAAATAGTTCTGTATGCGATTGGTTCCGCCACTCAGGGCTAAGGTATTGATAAAAGTTGTTCCGGTATTGTAGAAATCTTTTACAGGATCAGCGAAATTACCTTTCTCACCCCAGCTTTCCTCGCTCGAAGGTGTGGTCTGTCCATAGCGGTATTGCAATTTGGGCAGGTAAAAAGCTTTGTCAGCCGTGAAACCGCTGGAGAGATCAATTTTCAAGTTTCCCTCAGCTCCTTTTTTTGTGGTGATCATAATTGCACCATTGGCACCCTGGCTGCCGTATAATGCAGAGGCCGATGCACCTTTCAGGACATTGATGCTCGCGATGTCATCAGCATTCAAGGTACTCAGGATATCACCACGATCGGTAGCTCCACCGAAGGCGCCATCGTTGCCACTACCGTTTGTATTTGTGATCGGGAGACCATCAATGACATACAAAGGCTGGTTGTTGCGGTTTGATTTAAATCCACGCAGCACAATATTCACGGATCCGCCCATCCCCGACGAACTGCGGTTGATCTGCACGCCCGAGACTTTACCTGTCAGGTTATTCATGGGATTGACATCCTTTACTTTGGTCAGTTCGTCACCTTTTACGACCTGCGTCGAGTAGGTTAGACTTTTCGCCTTCCGCTGAATACCTAAAGCTGTGACCACGACCGTCTCCAGGGAAGACGATTTGCTCGTCATCTTGATGCTGATGTCGTTTTCTTGTGCCGTTATGGTACGCCTTGCATCTTCATAACCAACAAGTGTCACCAGCAGCTTGACTGCACCCTGAGGTACATTTAACGTGAATTTCCCCTGATCGTCGGTAGAGGTTCCGACGTTGGTAGATTCGAGGCGGACCGTTGCACCTCCCAAAGGTGCATTAGTGGCGAGGTCAACAAGGCTTCCTTTTAGCGTCCGTTGTTGACCATGGGCTAATGGGATGATCACTAGCCATAGAAGTAAAAAAGACAAGATTTTACTCATAATCATGTAATTAAAAATTGGTTAAAAATTGTGTTTGACCCAAGTAGATGAAGATGCAAACGCCGACAAGCCGAATCAACTTTAGTATTGCCTATATAAATGTAAAGAAAAAGTTACGCAATAAAAAAGACTTTTATTGAAAAATTTTAACATGTTAAAAGTATCTGATAATCAATTATATATAGGTTAATCTGCCATTAAGGGTATCTTCCTCAAGTAGCTGCCTTGATATCTTATAGAGTCTTTCAATGGTAAATTTAGAGACAAATGCTTGTCAGTAAACCCATAACTATTTCGATTGTCGAAATGAATGGAGAGCCAGTGTCAGAAGCGGTGCGGGATACCGACAACAAGATTATCGGCAAAATAAATTTGGGTGAAATTATCTAAAGGGATTAGACACTATCTCGAGAATTGCGTAAATTTGAGAGAGGGCTAACTCAAAACACCTAAATATAAAAGATAAGACCTTCCAAATTATTAAAAGGTCTTTTATGTTCAGCTTTTCATTGCGATTGCTTTAAATAGCTTGTATTTGTCTAATCATTTGATTGGTAAATCCCCATTCATTATCATACCAGGCCATTACTTTCACAAGATCGCCATCGACAACTCTTGTCATTTCCAGATCAACTGTCGCTGCAAACGGACTTTTGATGATATCTGTAGATACAAGGGGTTCATCTGTTACCGTTAGCACCTTTTTATAGCGATCAGTTTTAGATTCATCGATCAAAATTTGATTTATCTCTTCGATCGTTGTGAGCCTTTCGGCAATAAAAGTAATATCGGATATGGATCCCACCGGAACAGGTACCCGAACTGCTATGCCGTCAAACTTTCCGGCGTATTGCGGAAGTGCTTTTGTAGTCGCTATCGCAGCACCGGTAGCAGCAGGAGCAAGGTTAATTCCTGCAGCCCTTCCCATACGCGGTTCTTTTTTTGAAGGAGCATCTACAAGTGCCTGTGAAGCAGTATAACCGTGTGTGGTATTTAGAATTGCTTTTTTGATTCCTATCTTTCTTCCTAATATTTCGATGATCGGGCTGATATTGTTGGTCGTGCAGCTTGCGCATGAAAAAACAGAAACCTTTCCATCTTCGGTATTTACCCCATGGACAACAGTAGGCGTATCTTTGGTAGGACCCGAGATGACTACAAATTTTGCTCCGGACGTCAAATGTTTTTCAGCATCGGCTTTGTTCGTGAAAATACCCGTACTTTCGATGATGATATCAGCTTGAATATCTTTCCAGAGTAATTTTTCAATTTCTCTTATGCTTGTATATTTAACAGCCTTTCCATCGACTACAAGTGTATCTCCCTCGATGCGTACATCTTTTTCATATTTACCATAATTACTGTCATATTTGAGCAGGTAGGCAGCGTTTTCTATACTCATCAGATCATTGATTCCGACAACCTCAAGGTCGGCAGTTTCAGTTATTATTTTTAAAGCGGCACGTCCGATGCGGCCAAATCCATTAATAGCAATCTTTTTCATAACATTCCTTTTAATTCTGTTTATATTTTTTTCTATTTAATGTATTATCTAAGTTCTTCTATTTTCCGATAAAAAAGATTGACATTGGTCAATAAATTCCCTTTGCTAAAGTCACTTCGTAGTTTTTACTGATTATTAAACTGTCCATCGTTATAGCTGCAGCTATTCGCAACTGTGGTATTTCGTAACATGCTGATTATAAATAAAAAAAAGTCAATTACATTTGTCAATTCTTTTTCGTCAAAAATTGGCAAAAACAATCTAAAACCATAATTTGACGCGTCTTTGAAAGGGAATAAACCCTAGAGATGGAATTGGCATAAAAGATATTTGCAGATAATATTAAATAATTCTATCTGTACATAGAAAGTCGTTCACATTTTTATTTTCGCTAACATCAGCTTTGGTTATAAAGAGCTGCTTTTTTCGAATTCTAAATGTTTGTACATATTTATTTTTTTGATTAATCTTGGCTCTGAAATACATTTATGAATCTTCTAAAATTTTTAAATTAATAAAAACAGACAATGAAGTTCACTATTCTCTTTTTAATATTCGCATTTATTTGTTTTAACGGCGAAGCTCAAAAGCAACCTGAAACCTTTAAGGTGATGGCATGGAATATCTTGCACGGAGCCAATGATAGGGAGAACGGCAAAGCACATGCGGTACAGATTATAAGAGAAATAAATCCGGATGTCATATTGATGGTAGAAACTTACGGTTCTGGTAAAGAAATAGCCGATTCCTTAGGCTACAATTTTCATTTAATTGCTCCTGAAGGAACAGCCTTAAATGATAAGAAAGTTAATCTGTCAATTATATCAAGATATCCTTTTGGGGAACGGATTGATACTGAATTTCCTTTTTATCTGGGCGGAAGAGAAATTATCATCCAAAACCAAAAGATCCGATTTTTCTCGAACTGGTTTCATTATTTACCATGGGAAAACGAACCCGAAAAGTTGGGTAAAACAGCCGAAGAGCTTCTTGTTTGGGAAAGATCGGGTGCTAAATACGAAATGATACAAAAGGTATTACCCTGTTTAAAAAAGTATGCTGCACAAGCGGATTCAATACCAATGATTCTTGGTGGAGATCTAAATACCCCTTCTCATTTGGATTGGGGCAAGAATACGAAGAAAATGCATAATAATCTGGTGGTCCCCTGGTATTCAACAAAAGTATTGGCAGATATTGGATTGATGGATACTTATAGAACCTTGAACTCAAATCCCATCACACATCCAGGTATTACATGGCATACGAAAGGTGAAAATGATAACCATCGGATCGATTATATATTTTACAAGAGTCCAATGTTAAAAGCGATAAAATCTGAGTCTTATCAAGCATTTTTTAATGAGACCATAAAACTGAATGGTAAAGAAATTTTATACCCTTCTGATCATGGTTTTGTCGTGACAACATTTAAAATAAGGTAACAACGATCATAATCACATCGATTATAAAACTCAAGTATATATTTAGTATACCTGCTCAATCTTTATGGAAGTTAATAAATAGGGAAACCAACAGAGCTGTCAATATTAGTCATGTACTACTGTTGATAACCGTACTATTAACCTTAGTGGGGTGTTTATTGTTTCAATAATAATTGAAGTTTTATGATTTCATCAGCTGAATTTGTGAAAGAATTAATTAAAAGGTTTCCAGCGATCAAAGACGATATACTTGGTGAGGCTTTTGCCTTTTCAATCATTCTGCAGATGGGGATGTTACAAAGATTTATCCGAAATCTACATAAGTACTAAATATTAATTAATATTTAACGTCTCTCCATTTAATGCTAATATTGCTATAGAAGCCGTTCCCATCAGCTGCACATTGAGTAAGGATGATATTTCAATACTCGTATGTTTTGACAGGCGATTGATGCTGAATTCGACGACAGCGGCCTGAATCTGTGGAAGCAGTATCTGCCCGATTCTTGCACCAGTTCCACTAATAATCACTTTTTCTGGATTGACAATATGTATTAGCGTAGCAATACCTTTTCCAAGCATATAACCTATCCTAGAAAAGGAATTAATCGCCAGTTGATCACCATCTATAGCTGCTTCCATCAATTGATCTAATGTGATTTTTCGTTCCCGTTGGTATAGTTCGCTGAGTATTGACACCTCTCCAGCATCAAGTTTTAAACTGGCACACTCAACCGCGGCAAGAAGAGATGCTTCAACTTCGAGGCATCCCTTCTTGCCGCAGGAACATAGTTTATTTTGATCCGACAGCGGAATATGACTAAACTCGCCAGCGAATCCAACACTACCTCTAAATAGTTCATTTTTTAAAATCATGCCCATGCCGACTCCCCAATTGAGATTGATAACCAATGCATTTTCAGTATCCTTGGCTTTGCCAAAATTATGCTCCGCAATGGCGATAGCTGCAGAATCATTTTCGATATATGCAGGGCGTTTCAGATGCTGCTGAATTATATCTCTTATATTAAAAAGAGGATGTTGTTCGCAATAGGATGTATTTATACCTTTAGCCGAATTAACGAAACCTGGCATAGTAATTCCCACAATTAGTATTTTTGCAGCTAATTGATCCGCTAAATAATGATCAATTCGTTCCAAAATTCTTACATGTAGATTGCTGTCTAGCTGTAGATTTATTGTTTCCTGTGAGGAATTTTTTATGATGTTGTTTGAAAGATCCAATAAAGTAATAGTGAAGCTATATTGATCAATAGTAATAGCCAATATAAAAGGTAGATTCTTTCCGTTCAACGAATAACTAGTCGCTCTACGTCCGCCAGTTGATGGCGCGAGGCCTTCACAAGTGATGATGTTTTTTTCAAGAAGATACTGGATACTATTGGTTGTATTAGGTATGCTTTTTCCTATATTTTTGCTGAGTTCTGCGATGGACAGTGTGCCCGAAAAATAGAGTGTTTTAACGATAACCTGATGTAATGGATTCATATTTAGCTTTCAGTAAGTGATTGTATATTTGCATTGAATACCTATATGGCTGTAAATGCACATGAGTATGATAAATTCTAGTTCGGCGAACCAACTAGGCTGTAGGCAATAGTAAATAGAGTTTTATTTATATTCAATATTATGTAGATCTCATTGTGGGAGAAAACAGGTAAGACTATTTTGAGGAAGCTCAACAGCATAAATAAAGTAAGTTTTAACAGCTTGTCGAACTATTATAAAGAATCCTTCAAACATATTTTATCCGAGGTCAACTATAATGCCAACGTCAAAAGGCCTGTTTAAAGCATATTTCCTTTGTTTTCTCCTATTAGATGTCCGAAAACGGACATTAGAACTTTTGAATCGTACGATAATGGTACACAACGATAAAAGTATGCGCACGTTGTTGTGGAGATATTTATTCAATTTGTAGTAGACCTGATCCATATACAACTCCGGACAATGCAATTAATATCAAATCTAGACCAATTGTATATTACCAAAAGAGAGGGGGAGTTCAAAAGTCGTTTTAGATCCGAAAAATTTCTAAATGAGAAATTCCAATAATTGTGTACATTGTGTCTTATAACCTATAAAAATCAATAGATGAATTTAAGAGAAGCAAGAGTGTCGGATATTCCACAGATGCAAATAGTAAGGAATGCTGTAAAGGAAAATCCATTATCGGATCCAGGTCTGGTAACTGATCAGGACTGTCAAGATTTTATAATAAAAAGAGGCAAAGGATGGGTGTTTGAAATTAACAATAATATTGTTGGTTTTGCAATAGTGGATCTGGCTGAGCATAATATTTGGGCGTTATTTGTACATCCGGAATATGATAAACGGGGAATAGGGAAACAACTGCACGATATTATGCTGGACTGGTACTTTAACCAAACGGAGCATACAGTATGGCTGGGAACCGCACCCGGAACGCGAGCAGAACGTTTTTACCGAAAAGCCGGGTGGAGGGAAATCGGAACTCATGGTAAAGGTGAAGTCAAATTCGAAATGCCTTTCAAAAAATGGAAGGAGTCGGCGGTTTAAAGCTTTTTGGTCATGTCGTGACTATTACAACTCAACGGACAAAAAGCGCCGCTTTAAACCAAGTGGCGCTTTTTATTATTTATTTGAGAAGCTAATGTTCCCTTATCGCAGTTTCGTCTTTCAAGATCAGGTCTGCAATTTCATCTTTCCGTTTAAAGCTTACACCCTTGTGCTGTTGCATGTAACGGATAATCTGTTCGGTGGCATTCACCATTTGCGGCGTTCCGCCAATTCTGTCATGAAAACTGATCGACAGTTGTCTGCGCTTGGTTTCAGCTTCTTGATAAAGTTGATCAAATTCCATTTTAACCTGCCGTGCAAATTGATCGGTTGAGTAATGTTCACCAGCAATCAATTGGATATCGTTGCAACGAAGTGTATAAGGTATTACCGCAAAGTCCTTGTTTTTTACTTTGATAATAAAAGGTTCATCCCTGCTCAGATCGTCAATATGATATTTGAAACCCAAATCCTGTAGAATATTTAGTGTATTCTCGCCACGTCGCAACCAGTTGGCGTTATAACCAATGGGACGAAATCCAGTTGACTGCATAATCGCTTCTACGCCATCCTGTATGAATTTCTTTTCTTCCTCATAAGGAAGATTATATTGTTTACTCCAGTTCATTCCATGTGCTGCCGCTTCGTGACCTCTTTCGACAATTTCTTTTGCCAGTTGCGAGTTGTTGAGTACGGCAGAACCGACCATATGCGATGTAACTTTGATTCCAAGCCTGTCCCAGTTATCAAGCATTCTGGGAATACCTTCCTTATAGCCATATTGATACCAAGTTTCGGCAGGAAGATCTTTAAAGCCCTTTTCCATATTCTGTGGGAAGGGGCTTTCTGCATTGTCGGGCTGTCCGCCAGATTCAAACTGCATGGATATGGAGACGATCAATCTGGAGCCGTCTGACCATTTGGAATTATATTTTACTGAAGATCTGTCTTGGAGATTACTCGGACTATTTGCAAAAGGCAATACACTCATCGTACCAAGCGCTCCGGTTTGTTTAATAAATGTGCGTCTTGTGGTCATGGATTAAAGATTGAAAAGTTTATCTAAGGCCCAAGAGTTGCTCTGAATAAATTGTAGCAGCAGGGCAAAAAAAGCAAGGTGCAGTAACTGAGAGGGAATCGCTTCCCAGTTCTCAATCATGGCTGTACCAAAAAGCAGGATAAGCAATACTCCCGCTCCCATGATTAGTGCAGGTTTTGTAAACAAACCAATCAATAGAAACAGGCCCACCGTGAATTCTGCCACAGGTAGTACATAGCTGAACGGTAGTACCATAACTTTTGGCAAAAAGGATTTTTCAAAACTGGCCATCATCCATTGGCTGAAAGCATTTAATTTAGGTAGCCGTACAAGACCGTGTCCAAACAAACTGATGGCAATGCCCAGCCGAAGGAGTAAGAAAACTGTTTTATCCATTATCTTATTTTAATTATTATTTGATGATTCAAAATTGCATCAATCTACTGTCTGAAATCGGTATATTTGGAGGTATTATCGGTAAAAAAACAGGATGAGGTTAAAAACATTGCATAGGCCATTTGAAATCGAGCTGCTCACATTAAATGAGTATACTGCCGTTCCTCATAAAAATACCTATTTCGAAATGGTTTTTATTTTGGAAGGAAGTGGTGTTCAGATTATCAATGAGCATGAGCTTCCTTATGATAGCGATAAGCTTTTTTTAATTTTTCCACAGGATTCGCACTCCTTTCGTATAGCCATAACAACGAGTTTCTGCTTTATTAGATTTAATGAAAGTTACTTAAAAACTCAGCATAGAGAATGGGTCCAGAAGCTTGAATACATCTTTTACAATTATGATCATTTGCCTGGCTGTATTCTTAAAACTGTTACTGATAAGCCAATGGTAAGAGCTTTGACCGAGGCTCTGTTAAGGGAACAGCAAAATGGAGGCCCCCATCATCAGGAAGTTATCCAACAGTTGCTGAACACCGTCATTTCCATCGCTGCACGAAATATTGCATCCGTTCAAACGGCATATCCTTATCAACCATCTCATCCATTGTCAATGCTTGGATATGTACACCAAAATATCAAACGGCCAGGGGCACTAAAGATTGAAGAGCTAGCTTCCTATTTTCATTTGTCGCCAAACTATGTGGGGGAGTATTTTAAAAAGGAGACGGGGGAAAGCCTGCAAAAGTATATCCGCCATTACAGGCTCCAAATGATTGAAGCAGCACTGATACATACAAACAGACGAATTAGCGAAATCGCGCTAGACTTCGGATTTACGGATACCAGCCACCTCAACAAGATGTTCCATCAAGAGTATGGTGTAAGTCCCACAACTTTTAGGAAAAGACTACTCGAAAAAAGTGGACATCTATAAATCCATGTGAAATCCTTTGCTTATTGCAAATATCAGACTGTTCGGTATCTCCCACGTACCGCTTACATATAACTTGTTGTCCTCCGATAGTTTCCGTAGCACCATTCTTTTGCTATACACATCAAAACAAAAGGATATGGCAAATCAATAAAATTCCATTGCCCGCCATAGCCTTCTTGTTTCAGTAAAAAGCTCCAATTGATCATCTCAATAATATGATACCTCATAAACATATTATTGTTCAACCCCATATTTTATCAAGTTGAAAGATACGCTAAAGAATATTTTAATAAAGGTATTTGCAATTATTATCGAGCTTCTCACAAGTATCAAAATGCTTGATTTATTATAACAGAGCTAATACATTATTGACCGTTTAATATGATATTGATTAAAAACCTATTTATACTTTTGTTGATCTCCTGTGCAACAGCTGGTCGCCAGAATATGAGTGTGATGACCAATGCCAACATGAAATTCAATTTGTTAATTTTCGTAGTTAATACTTATTTTTTGTTTCTGTTCTTTAGTATGCGGTGACGTAGTTCCTGTTCTTTGTCTGCGTCCCAATATTTGCAGTCAAGCTCAATGAACAAGGAAGTATAAGGCAATACGGACGCTGTTTTGAGAATGACAATGTTAAACAGTTTGGATGCGTCATCTATTTTTTTGAAAACAGACGCGTGGGGGATGACATGGATATCTGAACCGAAGATGGTACCAATTTCCTTTTTAAAGGTATCCACTCCGGGGACAAGTTGTTCGTCGATATTAGCAAGTTCTTCATCCTGATAGACAATCGGTCGGATATGGTCCTGTATTTTCAATAGGCTATCCATTTGTTGTACTACTTCTGATAGATCCTGTGCAGTATTGATGATAGTGACATTGGCGCTACTCGGTGTTGGATAGGCTTTGTCTACGATCAATATCCAGTTGCGGTGACCCAATAGAGGTAATGTTGCTTCCATTTGATTTTGCCAGCTACTATCTTTTACCGCAGTTTTCTCAGTCGACTGAGATAATGGCGCTTGGCAACTGCCAATAAGGAGGCCAAAGCAGAAAAATCCAAGCAAATAGGTTGTTATCTTTTTCATGACCAAGTGATGTTTAGTTTGTCTCCCGTCTGCAGTGTCAATTCATTCGTGAAAATTAATTTTAGCTGTTGTTGGATGACTTCTGTCTCCGATACTTGTACAGCTTTACCATTTAATCTTATCTTAAGATTTTTTGTTTGGCGCGGCAGTTTGGAAAGGTGACCAATACTCAAAGTCCGTAAACCCAGCGATCCATATGTCAGGGATATCATAGCTTCAAAGGAAGACCGCTGGGTTTGCTGATAAGTTCCCCAGCCGGTTGCTGCAGTAAAAGCGGCTTTGAAGTCCGCATGTTGCATTCGTGGGGCAAAACCAAGATGTTTTTTAGGACCATGATATTGGTATCCGCAAGCATTTATAAAAGTACCGTAGCTAGCCATTGCTCGCGCGTAGTGATCACTACATTCGATCTCATTATAAGGATTGCGTTTTGCGGCATCGTATCGCTCATGGATGCAACGAGTCAAGATCAGACTTTCCTCCACCATTCCCTCAGCCATCATATGAGCAGCAACCTGATGTTCAAACCCGCTCATGCATTCGTGAAAGTAACCAAGTTGCCATGTCATATCTTCGCCATAAGCTGCAGTTTCATTGTTCGGATTCGTATTCATGACCATACCACCTTCACCGGATAAGGCATAGGGTCTGCCATTAAGGTGCGTTCGGATATAAGGTCCTACATCCATGGTGAAATTATAGTTCCATAATGCCTTTAAGGCCGAGCGTGTTTTCTCAACGCTATTTATCCGGGGCAGATTGACCTGAAATGTCCAGGCCTGGCCATATACCTGATCGATATGGCAAGTGTTATAGGAACCCAGTTTTTTCCGACCAAATTCCTTGTTTGGCCGATGGATATAGTATTCTCCATTAAATAATTCTGTATCCATTGCTGTCATTCCTTTACTGACGTATTGTGCACATGTTTTTTGGAATACCTGATCATTCATTTCAATTGCCATCAGTTCGGCAGCTTTAACTGCTGCAAGACATAAACCTACGATCCAGGCAATCTCACCTTCCCAGACTGCATCAAGTGTATTTTCCATCGGAGTGTCGGTCATACCATCACCATTTCTGTCCTGATCGATGATGAATTGAACAGCTTTTTTGAGTTTTTGCCAGTTATGAGCCAGAAAACCGTTGTCTTCCGACATTTGGTGTTCCCTGTAAAAACGGAGTATCACCCCAGCTTGACCATCAATAGCAGGGCGAGTCTCATATTCTGCGCGGAATATGATAGCCCCGCTTTCAGGGACGAAGCCAACACCTAGATCCGTAGTTTCGCGAAGATTTCGTTCAAGTTCAGGAAAGAGGCGACTCATTGTTTGTCCATATTGCCATACATGGGTACAGGTACCTGCACAGGCACCAACACCTTCCCAAGCCCAAAAGCGACCACTGGCAAAACGATAGGTATTTGCAGTAGCCAGGGTGCCGATATTAACCAGTGTACGGTCCAGAAACCAGTGGGGGAGTGTCGAATTGTACCAAGTCTCGACCCAAGTTAATGTAAATTTGTTTAGATCGTCTCTATGTTGGTGATAATATTTTAAAACATCACTAGCATCTGAAAACTTGGTGCCATACCAATAGCCTTGTTGTGCATCTTTGATCTTTTCACGCAACAGAGGGTGGGGATTGTTGAAATGCCAACTGATGGCATAGGATACAGCATCGGTGCTTTGCGGAGAGATCTCACGTTGGACTATTATGTTCCCGATTTGGAGCTGGTCGAATGGCACAGATGCTGACTCTTTGCCAAATTTCTTTTGTGCCGGATCGAAGGGCCAGGAGTCTACCATAGCATTTGCGGTAGCGTCAACGGCATCACAGTAAAGTGCCATGGTACCATAGTCTCCCGCCAGTTTTTCGGCTTGGGGAACACCCTCACAGGAATAAAGTATACTTTGTACATTTTCGATGGATACTACCTGTGCAAGCTTTGTAACCCCTTTAAATTCTTTGCGAGGTTTGTGCACTCCGTTTTCAAGCCAGGCACAAAAGGCCACTTGAACTTTGTGTTTGGTCTTATTTTTTGCTTTCAGATGCATCGTAGTCATTGGCAACGATGAGTTCTCCGCATCTAATGGAATAAATGGCGAATAGATATGTAATTCGATGTCGAGGGGTGAATCCTCTGCCAAATAGATGATTTTGCAGCTGGGGTATGCCGATTCAAAAATGACCTCATCCCAGTGTTCTTTACGTAATTCGCGTGTCTGGACATTTCCATTTCCCGATATGGTTACAGAAAAGCCTTGTTCCAGTACCCTTAAATTATCGGCTATTGCAGGCTCAATATATGCCGCACCGTCACGAGGCCTGATATTGACGTACTCGCGACCATTATACCATTGTACAAGCTTTGGTTCTATACCTTCCTTGATTCCTTCATAGGTCTCATTATAGATCTGCCAGAGCCAGAGACGTCCATCGCCACCGGCATAGACCGTTCCCGCGTGAAGTCCTCCGACGGGCATTCCGATGTATTGTAATTCGTTTTTGCTCTTGTAATAACGGGTTTTCTGACCCCGCTTATAGAGCTGTTCAATCCACTTGGGATTGATTCTCTTATCGGCAGTAATATTATGCAGGGGCTGATCCCAAGCAAAGATGCTGCTTGCCCAGCTTGGGAACTGGGCAAGTAGTAATGCTGTACTTAGTAAACTAGAACTTTTTAAAAAGGATCTTCTATTCATAATTGATGAGATATAATTGTTTTATTTTGCATCGATAGGTAGCCAATTTTTATAGCCTTGTTGTCTTACATACTGCCAATTGCGAGGACCAGATGATGTATTAGCATCGCGGATGTCCAATTTATCATCAATGTAAGTTAGCACATCCGTATAATCTTGACCTATTACATTTTTGTAATGCAATACCAAGGTTTTGGTTTTCGGATCATAGGTGTTGTCAGTGCTAGTTCCCTGTGTTGTGGCATATGCAAAGGTGCCCTGAGGAAATCTACTATCTCCGATTGCGATAGGCTCCAACGTGTAAGTACCGTAGGCCTCATCATTTAAAAATAATTTATTGTACATCCAACCGTTTCCATGTAGTCCAAATACCTCAAAACTCCATAACCCGGTTCCCCAGATCATAAATTGACCTTTATCGTTTGGATCGTTACTCAACCGTGTAATGTATTTATAGTTATAATGTACACCGTTTACACTATTTTCTGCGGCGTTAGCCTGCAATCGTGCGGAATGGTATCTTCCTTCTGGGAGTTTTGGGATGGGAAAACCGGACCAATTGACTACCCTTTGGGCGTCCACAATGAGGTTAGCAATCAGAAAGTTATCGTAAAAACGATTCTGGGGCATGCTATTGCTTTCAACTATTCTTACCGGAAATGCAAAATTGGCATAGGCCTTACTGTCTGTACGTTTGATCGGTATCGCAAAAATAAGCGCGCTGGATGCTGTACCTTTTTTAATGGTTACTGTAAAGGTTTTTGTTACTGGGTCATAGGGTGTGTTTGTTTTATACAATGAAGATTCAGGAATATAATATGCTGTATTGTTTTCAATGTTAAAGTCGGTGAGCGTTTCTTGGTCGAAGGCAACGTTGACGGAAATATCTTTGTCGGCCGTGAGTGAGCCACCGATTCCGATTTTAAACTTCACCTCAAAGAATCCGTCCCGGAGGTCTTCGATAAGTTCTACATCATAGTTGTCGTTAAGGATCTTGAGCGTATCCACGAATGTATAAGCCTGTATTGCTGTGATGGAACGCTCTGACGCAGATGTCGATTCAGCATTTACGATATATAATTCCTGCTTATAAAACTCCTTGTTTTCATAATCCAATTTACCACAAGCTGCCCAAAAAAGGCAGATGGCAAGCAGCGAAAAGTATTTTATATAATTAGATTTCATCATTATGTTATATAAGAATCAATAATACAATATATGGTTACCATCCCGGATTTTGGATGAGCTTACCCCAATGGTTGGCGACATCGTTGTACGGTAAGGGGAAGAAATAGTCCTTTTTCTTGAAGGAATAACCATCTATAATGGTACGGTCATAAAAAGTAATATCTGCTTTTTTGTAATTCATTCCGTACACCGGCCCCCCTGATCCTTTGGGATTGCCCCAGTTGTCGCGTTGGACATTTTCAGCATCCTTCCAGCGTCGGATATCAAAATAGCGCTTTCCTTCGAACGCCATTTCCACCAGGCGTTCATGTTTGATCTTATTTCGGATTTCTTCTTTAGATCCTTGGTTATATCCTGGAAGCCCTGCCCGATAGCGCACCAAATTGAGATATTTTAGGATATCCGGATGTCCGGGTTGGCTTTCATTGAGCGCTTCAGCATAAGAGAGATAAACTTCCGCTAATCGGAATACCGGGTATTGTTTTTCATAAGTTCCTTCTATGCGCATATCATCGTCATTGATGTATTTGACAACGGCATAACCGGTACGTAATGAGGGGCGATCGGTCTCAAAATAACCATCGGCGGTTTCGGGTCTATAATCGACATAATAAAATGGATCTACCTTATCATCTTGTTTATATCCGCGGCCGTGAAAGCCGATCGTAGCATAAAAGCGTGGTTCACGGTTCAGTACACGGTTTGGTACGGCAGGGAATCGATTTCCGTTGAAAAAGTTGGTATGGATCGGCGAATTGAGCGAACTACCATCGCCCAAGATATAATACCCATCGGCGGCGGATGAAGTCGAAAAATCCTTATAGAGCTTCTGGTTCTCTTCTTCGATGGTTGCGCCGTTATTCATAAAAAAGCCATCAACAATTTTTTGCGTGGCGGCTATACGCGAACTATTGAGTGAATTGGAAGCTTTGTGACCTCGAGGCCATCCCAATGCCGTTAGGTTATAGGTTTGACTTTGTCTATTTACCTGCCAGATCACTTCCGTGTTCCAATAGTCATCACCACCGCTAAATAGGGCCTTGAAGGATCTATAAGGGTCAATACCGGCAGGTCCATTTGGCCAAGCTATAGTATTACCCGGAAAGTCACCTAAGGGCACAGTTTTGTAGTTTTTGTTGGCTGGCAAAGTGAACAATTGATATTGATTTAAGTCGATAATTGCTTTGTAGGCATCGGCGGCTTTTTTCCAGCGATTTTCATCGTATCCTTTGCCAAAGAAAGGTTGCCCCTCAGGATTAACAAAACTATTGTACTCTGTGTTACCGTTGACTAGCGGACTTGCCGCCCATAGTAGTATACGTGCTTTTGTTGCCATGGCCGTAGCTTTGGACGGTCTACCTAGATCAGAGGTCAATATCTGTGCCTGGCTTGGTAGTTTTTGAATGGTCAAGTCTAATTCGTTGGTTAAGAAATTGACACATTCCTCCAGCGTAGCCCGTTTTGTTGGGTAGTTGGCCTCATTCGCGTAATCTACCGTTTTATCAACGATAACAAAGGGACCATATATTTCCAAAATCAATGAATAATAATAAGCGCGCAAAAAGCGCACATCCGTTTGATAGCTTTCAAGCTCGCCCTCTTTAATCAATTTATCATTAGCCTGTGGGGAGTTTTCCAAAAATTGATTGCAAGCCCGTATCGCGCGATATAATTTTGACCAATAGCTCAGTTCCCATGGCATATTGTCTGAATTGTACTTACCCTGTGATAGTTGCATGGCCATATACGTATCCAGGCCTGCGTGGCCTTCATCGCCGGCCCCACTGAATGGCCAAGATTGATGCATATCAGTAAAATTGGGAAGATGGCCGTAACAGGCAGCCCAGGCTTCACGAATATTTTTACGGGAGGTCCAGATATCGTTAAGATTGTCGACCTCATGCAGATATTCCTCCGCATCCAGGTATTTACAGGACTGCATATTTACGATAGTCAATAATGCAAACGCTAAGCCTATGTTTTTGATGTTGAGTATTTTCATTGGAGTAGTTTTATTTAATCATATTGTGTTTGTACTGTCTCGTAGATTCACTTCTTTTGATGATCTATTGTTAAAATGTTATGCTGATTTACAGTTTAAATCTGACATTCATACCAAGAGAATATGTGCGTTTTAATGGGTAAGCATACGAGGATTTCTGTTCGGGATTCCAGTCCTTGAATTTTGAGAACGTTGCCAAATTGTCACCACGTCCATAGAAATAGATATTCTGGAACGGAAGTTTGCTATTTTTTGGCATCCAGGTATACCCTAATTCGGCATCCGCCAGGCGCAAATAAGAAGCCTCACGTTCCCAGAAGGTGGACTGCTGTGCATTATTGCTGTTTTCCGAACCAACGCCCAGACGTGGATAGGCAGCATTTGGATTTTCCGTTGTCTTAGTACCCGAGTAAGATTCAGGTATCCAGTGATCGTTATAAGCAACTTCATAGATCGCACCACGGCTTCCTGAGGCATTGAACGGGATACGTCCACCATTAAGGGTACGGAATACATCCGATTTTCCGATCACACGGGTGGAGAAGGTCCAATTTTTATAGTTGAAATCCAGGGCGAGGGAATAGGTCCATTTGGGGTCTGTACTCGCTAACCAAATACGGTCTTCTGGCGTGATCAAACCATCCCCATTAATATCCTTGTACTTGATGTCGCCAGGCATGACCTTATTCCAGGTTTGCACAGGGCTATTATCGATATCAGCTTGATCTTTGAATAGACCCAAAGAGATATAATTCAGGTCACGCCCCCAGTCCAGTCCGATACCACTTTGGTAAGGCATTTTGGGATCAAGTTGCCCATTTTCTACAATCGTATTTATATTGTAGGTCAGGATTCCACGAATATAATTGATTCGGAAATTGCCGAAATTTTTACTGTACGACATATCTAGGTCGAACCCCCTGGAGTACATCTTTCCAAGGTTAGCTTTTGGTACAGAACTCAAACCCAGTGTTGCCGGAAGTTTGTTCAGGTCAATTAACTGGCCTTCACGTGTATTTCTAAAAATATCCAGTATCATTTTAAATTGATTGAACAGGCCAAGTTCTATACCGAGGTTCATCTTCTTATTTTGTTCCCAGGTAAGACCAAGCTGTTCCAAGCGACTTTCTCCCACTCCGGGAATATTTGTACCACTATATGCCGTACCCCCAAAACCGAAAGTATAGCCATCAAGAGAACCCGTTGTCGCCATATAACCGAAGCGTCTGGCATCCCCTGGAGCCCCCACTACACCATAAGAACCACGAAATTTCAATTGATTGACCGTTTTTTTCATTCCTTCCCAAAATTTTTCTTCCGATAGGATCCAGCCTAAACCAATAGAGGGAAACGAGGACCAGCGCTTGTCAGGCGTGAACATTTGTGACCCCGAAGCACCGAAGTTAATATCTGCGAAATAGCGGTTTTTAAAACCAGCCGTAAATCGTCCCGCAATAGATTGCTCCCTTGTCGGTAAAGCATTAACCAAAAGGGAATTCCCATTGTTATCATTAGGGACATCATCCATATACTCACGTTGTTTGTACAGTACAAAAGCTGTTGTCGTGAAATCCTTTCCAAAATCGCGGGCATAATTGGCACTTCCCTGTATTTCAACAACACGGTGTCCTGTAGGTGTTGATGGTTCAAATCGCATTTTGTCATCTAGATCAGGGGTGGTATTGAGTGTGACCAGATTTCCATCTTTATCGCGGCCCGTACCGTTGTAACTGTTCGCAAAATCAGGACGGTGTTTTTGATAATCCTTAATATATTGATGTGTATAATTATTGATTTTCGAAAAAGAGGCAATACCGTTAAAAAATAACCCTTTTAATAGGAAATCAAGTTTTTGTGTAATATTGAGGTTGGTATTCATCACATTGGAGTAGCCGCGGGTAAAACCAGTTTTATTGAGCATCGAAAAAGGATTTTTTACACCGGCTGGTTCTTCTGGAGCGGTTCCGTTGGAGTATTGGGTAGGGAAGAGGGTCGGATTGATCTCATTGATGATATCAAGGATTTTATCCGTCCCCTGTCCGGGTTCTGTCGTTGTATTGTAGCGCCCGTCAAATCCGAGTCCCAATGTCGTTGTCGGACTGATATCAGCTTTTAAATTAGACCTAAAATTGAACTGGTTATATTTCGCATTTGAATTGTACGATTGGAGATTTCCCTTAAACATTCCGTCCTCTATGTAATAACCTCCAGACATATAGTAAGTCACTACATTGCCGCCGCCACCGATATTGAAATTTCCTTTATGCGATAAATTATTAGGTTTATATAGTGCATTGTACCAATCGACATTCGGGTAAAAGTCCATGTCATTATCTCCAAATTTTTTGATGATCTCATCAGAATATGGCTTGTCTTTCCCACGTACTGCAAATGCTTCGTTTCGCATTTGCGCATATTTTACAGCGTCGATCCAATGCGGTTTAAAGGTCGCATTGTTGACTGAGGAAGATATCGACATATTGACGCTGGGTTTTTCAGAGAGCTTTCCTGTTTTGGTCGTGATCACAATGATACCGTTAGCTCCTTCCAATCCATACACTGCTGTTGCAGAGGCATCCTTAAGAATAGAAAAGCTTGCAATATCATTGGGGTCTACATCATCAATCGATCTTTTTAATCCATCGATCAAGATTAATGGGTCAGAACTTCCCTTCACGGAGTTTATGCCACGAATAATAAAATTGGCTCCGTCCTTGCCGGGTTGTCCCGAAGTCTGGTTGAAAGACATTCCCGCTACACGGCCAGCGAGTTGATTGGTCAGGGAGCGGCCGGGAGTGATGAGTTCCTTGGGGTCGACTGTACTCATCGCAGCAACAACGCTAATTTTCTTTTGTACACCATGGGCGACAACAACTACTTCATCCAATGCACCATTGTCTTTTTTCAGTTCTACTTTGAGCTGGATCAACTCGTATGTAGTAAGCGAAGCAGTATTGATCTCAACAGTTTTGTAACCAATTGAAGAGAAAACGAGCACGGCTTTTTCGGGTAGATTCGTCAGGCTAAAATAGCCGTTTTCATCAGTTACTGTTCCAAAGAGAGAATTTGCTTTTACCTGCACCGAAACGCGGGCAATTGGTTTATTTTCCTCGTCTGTAACTGTACCGGAGGTTTGACCTTTTGGAGATTTTTTTTCCGTTGTTATAGGAACTTTATTCTCCGTTGCTGTTTTTTTGGGCGGCAAAGCTTTGATCACAATTGTTCCATCGTGAATGGCATAGCTCAGGGACTGATTTTCCATTAGCTTATCCATGGTGTTTGTTAAAGAAGCATTTTTGACAGATAGATTAACTGCGGGCGCATGTTTTAATATAGATTCACTGTAGATAAATCTATAACCGGTAGCTTTCTGTACTTCAGAAAATGCTTTGGTTAAAGGAGCGTTTTTTAGCTCCAGATTTAAGGTTTGAGCCATCCCATTTGCCGATAGCATGGAGAAGGTACTGACGAGTACAGAGGCTATAAGGCCTCTTGTCCATGGTTTATTCGGCTTGCCGAATTTCGGGCATGGGTTTAAAAATGGGACATGAGAATTGCTTTCCATATCATTTGACTGGTTTATAAATTAGTGTTTTGGTTAAAATTTAACTTGATAAAGCTTCCTATCAAGTGACGAAGGTCAGACCTATACTTTTCTAAGTAAGATCTAGTCTAGGAGATGTACTCATTGGTTTTTTAAGTAAATGTTAGGTTTATAACTTTGGTTTTTCATTGGTTATTTTATAATGAGTTTTCTTTGGGACACGGTAAACTGAAATCCAGTTAGGTCGTTGAGTGTTTTACAGACAGTCTCTATAGAAGCGCTTCGTTTTATGCCACCATTATAGTGCTCATTGGTCAGTTTGCGCTGTATATCAATATCTATGGCATACCATCTGGAGATCTCGCCAAGGATTTCTTTTAAATCTTTGCTGTTAAAATAAAAATAGCCTTCTTTCCATGACAGCGCTTCCTCAATATCAGCTTTATTGACTTCGATCTCTCCCTGGCCGCTGATTGTTTCATGTCCCGCGGTTATGATCCTATTTTGTCCGCCATCAGTGACTTTGATACGGCCTTCGGTCAGTATCGTCTTTATTTTGTTGCTGCCCAGGTGGGTATTAATGTTAAATGCTGTTCCTAATGCTTGCACCTCAGTACCATTGACATTGACCTTAAATGGATGCTTGGCATCTTTTGCAACTTCGAAATATGCTTCTCCCGTTACTTTTACGATCCGATCCTCGCCACTGAAGACAGATGGAAATTCAAGCTCGGATTGGGCATTAAGCCAAACTTTGGTACCATCCGCCAACTCAATGTTATAGGTTGCACCCGTTGGTATCGTAAGCTTGTGTATGGTAGGTTTTTGAGCCTTATTGTTCGAATAGTCCAGCCCATTTTGATGGATCTCAAGAGAAGTGCTCCCATCAGAGATTCGATCTGATAAATTGGTGCCTAATTCTACTTTACTCCCATCAGATAACGTCAAGGTTGCTTTTTTGCTTCCGGGCGTTATCATTGTATTGACTTGTGCGTTCTGTTGATCTGTTTTTAATATTCTTTGTTGGTAAAAGTAAAATGCAACGGATAATGTTAGGATTAATGCGGCTGCAATTGCTGCGATCTGTCTCCAACTTATTTTTATTTTATTGTTTTGTTGAGATCTTCCGATAATAGTTCGCCAGATTTCCTGCTTGTTGATGCTTTGGTGATACAGAAGTCTTTTGTTGATTTCCTCCATATCCAATCCTTGGTCTTCAATCCAGCTGTTGAGCTGAGGAAAGTCAATGGTTAGCTGCTCCAATTCTTGAAGTTCCTGATCGGATATTTCCTTTCGTATATAGAGAGAAACTAATTCTGCAGCTCTGAAATATTTCGAATCCATAATTCTATTTATTTTTGGACTTAGGTACTAATTTTGTTTTGATCCATACATTCTAACCTCGATACTTTGTTTATACAAAGACACGGATTGTGTTAAAATGGGTGAAAAGAAATTAAAAAAAATATTTAGTTCCAATTTTTCCGGTTTATTTAAGTAAAACAGAAGTATTCACTTTTGCCTAGTCTACAGTAAGACACTGAGGGGAGAAGAAAAGGTGAAAAGAATTTTAAAAAAATAATAAAAAAATATTTTTAATACCTCTATAGAATGGATTGAGCTGTTTGCGCAACAGGAGCAATGCTCGGCGTTTCTGTGTTTTGACCGTATTAATAGAAACGTTAAAATGTTCAGCAATCTCCTTATTGGATTTTTCGTCCAGATAAGCGAGCTTACAGATCTGTTGACAACCCTCGGGTAACCGCTCAATTGCTTTTTCCAAATGGCTAACAATTTCTGCATAAATCAATGCATCTAAAAATATTTTATCGTCCTGCTCATGGAAATCTGTATGCTGTATATATTTCTCAGATACTTTCAGGTCTCGGAGATAATTTAAAGAGGCATTTTTTACAGTGGTGAAGAGGTAACTTTTTTTTGCTGCACTGTGCGAGCTCAAGGAATAGGGCTTGTCAAGTAATTTAACAAATACATCCTGCACGATATCGTTTGCCGTTTCGTTGCATTGGACGATCCGCCACGAAAACTCCACAAGAGCAACATAGTACTGTTCAAATAATTGTTGAATGTGGACTTTGGTCAATGATTCCATGTGGTATAATAAAGCCTATTCTACGATATTAATTTGTGTCGCGCGATAGATAATTGAGGTCTATTTTTCGGGATCAATATTACGTAAATTATTTTATATCGTAGGTATGTTGATCTTAAATCAAATCAAATATCTGTCCAAATTGAATGTCCTGTAATAAAAATGTATAGTCCCGACTAATTTATAATAGCGCAAATACAATGTCATCACTTGGATTTTTACATGAGTTTGTTAGCCGTATATCCTGGGAAATGTAGGATACTTACCTCATGATTTGGGTAAGATGTTCATACCAAATGTACTTTGTTGGTCGATGAGCTTCTTTCTACGCATATTTGTTTATACATTGTTAAGACATAGTCGTGTACATAGGTCAGGGTTTCGCTTGCCCCTTAATAATATCAAAATTTTGTGAGATATTTACGGGTAACTTAAATTATAAATTCAATCAATATGAACAAACTTCTTTTCTTTCTGGTGTTGTGTTTTTTTGTGTTTTCATCACGTGCGGACGTCCGTTTGCCAAGTATCCTGGCGAGCAATATGGTGTTACAGCAACAGTCGACCACAGCGTTGTGGGGCTGGGGCAAACCGCGAGAGAAGATAAAAATTACGACCTCTTGGAACAATAAGACCGTTGAGGTAACAGTAGATGGAAATGCCAATTGGCAAATTCCGGTTCAAACTCCGAAAGCTGGGGGACCCTATACGATTGTATTTGAAGCTGAAAATAAAATTGTCCTCGAAAATGTATTTATCGGTGAAGTTTGGGTCTGTAGTGGACAGTCCAATATGGAATGGAACTATTACAATGGTATTACCTCTATCAAGGATGAATTTTCACGGCTCGACAAATTTAATATCAAACTTTTTCAAGTTGCTAAAGCAACCTCGAAAGCCCCTCAAGATAATAATGAGGGAAACTGGATGGTCTGCGACAGCAACACGCTGAAAAATTTCAGTGCAGTTGCCTATTATTTCGGGAAGGTACTAAACAGAGAGCTGAATGTACCCATTGGATTGATCAGCAGTAATTGGGGTGGCACACCAGCAGAAGTTTGGATCCCCGGCGAACTCATTGAGAGCAACACAATTTTAAAAGATGCGGCAGAGAAAAAGAAGCCCTCATCTGGGTGGCCTATTGCTCCGGGGTACGCTTATAATGCGATGATTGCACCTTTGATTAATTTTAATGTGGCGGGTGTCATCTGGTATCAAGGGGAGAGCAACGTTGAGACAGCTTCAAGTTATACGCAATTAATGGATATCATGATAGGTTCATGGCGTAGAGCCTGGAACAAAAACTTTCCGTTTTATTATGTACAGATTGCCCCCAATAGGTATCGCAACTATAATGTAGGAGCATTGCTCAGAGAAGCTCAAGCTAAGAATCTGAGCACAGAAAAAACTGGAATGGTCGTCGTCTCAGATTTGGTAACTGATACGTTAAACATTCATCCTTCCAATAAGAAAGATGTGGGTTTACGTCTTGCAAATTATGCTCTTGCTGAAACATATGGTTTAAACATAGGGAGTTATAAAAGTCCAATGATTAAGTCTTTTGATGTGCGGGGAAATCAAGTTGTACTTGATTTTTATAATGCCGATGAGGGGTTAATGGTAAAAGGAAAGAAACTTAATGAAACTTTTATTGCTGGCGCGGACAAGATATTTTATCCCGCCACCGTGGAAATCAAGGGTAAACAGATGATCGTTTCAAATAAGGAAGTAAAAAATCCGGTCGCTGTTCGATATCAATTTAGCAATACTGGGATCGGTAATATTTTTAGCAAAAAAGGATTACCCATGGCGCCGTTCAGGACTGATGAATGGCCCGTTGATACGAGTAAGACAAAGTAGCATGATTCATTTTCTCGAAATAAGAATTGTTTCAAGAAAATGATAGTTTTAATAAAAAATATCATAATTAAAGGAATACTTGTCAATGTATTTTAAACCAACTGAAAGTTTAATTTTAAAGTATTTCATTTAAAAAATAAAAGTAGGGCTATGTAAGAACTTTGTTCGAACACAAAAATCCTTGATTTGAACACATACAAAAAAAAACACTTGATGAACTTTGTACCATAAAAAAAGAATTATTTATGAGCAAAAAGAAAGTATGGTTTATTTCGGGTGCGTCCAAAGGTATAGGTTTAGAGGTTGCAAAAACAATTTTAGCAAATGGTGACAGCGTTATTGCAACTTCACGCAGTTTAGAAGAACAGATTAAGAATATCAGTTTAGAAACAGAATTTTTTCTACCATTACAAGTAGATATTACCAATGAAACTGAAGTAAAATCAGCAATTGAAAAGGGAATTAGGAAATTCGGACATATAGATGTTATATTAAATAATGCAGGGTATTTTCTGGTTGGAAGTTTAGAGGAAATCAGTGACCTCGAATTTCGAAAAACGATGGATGTAAATGTTTTCGGAATGGTTAATATCATCCGAAACGCGATGCCTTATTTGCGTGGGCAACAATCTGGGCACATTATTAATATTTCATCCAATATGGGGTATATTGGATATGCCAATACCGGAAGTTATAACGCTTCTAAATTTGCTGTGATAGGTCTTTCGGAAGCATTGGCACAAGAAGTAAGGAAATTTGGAATTCATGTTACAGTAATTGCGCCAGGAATGTTTAGAACAAATTTCATGAGTGATAGTACATTAGCTGTAGCTAGCAATCATATTCCTGAATATCATGTTGCTAAACATGTTGCGGTACTAAAAGGATTTGATGGCAATCAACCTGGTGACCCTACAAAGTTAGCAAAAGTTTTGCGCGATTTGACGATGCATGATGAACCTCCATTACATTTGCCATTAGGTACAGATAGCTATGAATCAATATTACTTCACAGATCAAATGAAGCTAAAGAATTGGATGATTGGAAACAGATATCGCTCTCGACAGATTTTTAAATTATTTGTAAATTTACAAATATGAAGAAGAGATTTTCCGTACCGTATATCATCAAATCCATTTCGGAATTGCATCAACTTTTTGCACTTGCAAAACCGGATCATCCTTTAATCAGTGTGATTGATTTTGAAATCCTTAGTTATAAACATAGTGACGTATGGAAGTATTTTGCCAACGATTTTTATTGCATCACTATAAAAAAGGGAGGCAATGGAACGTTGAAATATGGACAAAGAGATTACGATTTTAATGAAGGCATGATGACGTTTACTAAACCGGGCCAAGTATTTTCGGTGAAAGCAGTTAGCGACAATCCTGTTACCGGGTATATGCTCGTTTTTAAATCCGAACTTATACGTCCCTATGCATTGGGTATAAATATCAGTGATTATGGTTTTTTTGATTATCAAATCGCTGAAGCTTTACACCTTTCAGCAAAGGAAGAAAAGATCATTTCTTCACTTTTGAAACAAATGCAGGAAGAACTAAAAGACAATATTGATAATTATAGTCAAGATGTGATCGTTTCACATCTTGACTTACTGCTAAACTATTCGAATCGATTTTATAACCGTCAATTTCTTAGCAGAAAGGCCATTAATAATAATCTGCTAGCCGATATTGAAAAAATCTTAAATAATTATTTCCATTCGGAATCTGGATTAAGTAGTGGATTGCCGACTGTACAATCGATCGCCTCTCAACTTAACATTTCACCAAATTATTTAAGTGATTTACTAAGAAATTCAATTGGTATGAACGCACAACGATATATTCAACAACATTTGATTGAAAAAGCGAAGGAACTTCTGGCTACTTCAAGAATGACGGTTGGTGAGATTGCCATTCAATTAGGGTTTGAATATTCCCAGTCGTTTAGCAAATTATTTAAAAAGGTGACCAATCAGACTCCAGTGGCTTTTCGTCAGTCCTTTAACTGATCAATTTTGTAGAATAGATTTTTTTATATATTTTTGTAACGTTCATTACATTAATAAAAGTGAAAGGGAGACCCAACATATACCAAAACGAGGAAATTATTCTAAATGCTCAGCAAGTATTTTGGAAAAAAGGGTATTTTGCTACTTCATTGACGGACTTGAGCAATGCAACTGGAGCAGGTGCAGGAAGCTTGTATAATAATTTCAAAGGTGGTAAGAAAGAGTTGTTCAAAAAAGCACTGCAACAAAGGAGAACGGATTTTATGGCTTTTAAAGTTATATTGGAAAAAAGCGATACACCAATTACCTTGATTAAGGACTTTTTTTTAAATCTTGCACATGCAGATAAGATTGCCCATCAAAAAGGTTGCATCATTGCTAATACGATTGTAGAAATGAGTTGTACAGACGAGGAGCTTGAAAAGGAAGCGGCAGAAATACTGAAAGAAACTGAAGCTTTGTACAGGTACGCAATTGAGAGAGAACAGGATAATAAAATTCTCAAAACAACTGTGCCTGCAGATGTGTTGGCAAAATACCTGGTTACGGTTTGGTGTGGCATCAATTCATTAAGAAGGCTATATCCTGATCCGAAAATACTTAAAGAGCAAATCAATCTACAACTTGAAATACTAAGATAATTTTTTTTACATATTTGTTTAACGATCATTACAAAAATAAAATGGATTTACAATTAAAAGGAAAACGTGCATTTATCAGTGGTTCTACCCAGGGTATTGGCTTTGCTGTCGCAGAGAAACTTTTACAGGAAGGTGCTTCTGTTGTCATCAATGGTAGGAGTGAGGCTAAAACACAACAGGCACTAGGAGACTTGAAAAAGCAATTTCCTAACAGTAATATCGATGCAATTGTGGCGGATTTTTCTAAGGTCGATGAAGTAGAAAAATTACTTTTAGTGCTGACGGACATTGATATTTTGGTCAACAATGTGGGAATATTCGGGATTGCTGACTTTTATACAACAGCTGACAAGGACTGGTACGATTATTTTGAGGTAAATGTTATGAGCGGAATGCGTCTGTCCAAGAAATTACTTCCAAGAATGATAGAGAAAAATTTTGGAAGAATTATTTTTATCAGCAGCGAATCAGGTGTGAATGTACCAGAAAATATGATCCATTACGGAATGTCAAAAGCGGCAATGAGCGCTTTGAGCAACGGATTATCCAAGTTAACCAAAGGAACTGAAGTAACTGTAAATACGATTTTGGGTGGTCCAACCTACTCCGATGGAGTTGCCCGGACCGTGGAACAAATTGCATCTTCAAATCATCTAGAAGTTGAGTCAATGAAAAATGCAATCATTACTCAATCCAATTCACATATTTTACTCCAGCGATTTATCGATCCGGTTGAAATTGCAAATTTAGCTGTTTATCTTTCAAGTCCACTCTCTATTGCAACTAACGGGTCTAGCTTAAGAGCAGATAGTGGTGTATTGAAAATTATATAATCCGTATCGAATGTTTAGAATATCTATGAAGCAGTATATTGGACATCTGACTTGATCATACAATTCTTTGAATCTATAAAAGCGATCTCTGGAATAACCCATTACTTTACAGGATCTTGATACATTTCCTAAGTGTTGAGCAAGTTCTAAAACACCCAATTTATTCTTGACGATTTTCTCTTGTGTAGTCAAAACTCTAATCTATTTTTCAGCTGTTAATTTATTGCAACTGTCAGATTAAGTCTTGACTACTTCAAATTATGTGAGAGCAGCCTTCATTTCAATTCTTCACGATCACTGCCGACGGCTGGTCTCTATGTTGTAAATAATCTTTTCTGCTTCAAATTGACCTTTAAAAATTAGTGCATAGATAATCAAAACAATAAGCCAATGTCTAATTTTTACACCTATCAATGCAGTCCCTAACAATATACCAATTGCGCCGATAGCAATTCGGAAATAAAGTATAGATTCATATTCCATCGCATACCAATAACAACCCTTGCAAAAATTGTATCGATAGAGCAAATAAGCATCTCCATAAGTAATTAAAATGTTGAAAAGAATTATTAATGTCCCAACTATTCGACAAAGGATGGAACTGGTTAGTATCTTATGAGTTGCTCTCTTTAAAGTAACGATCAAGTTAGTCATACCTTTTCAATTTTTAACAATATTCCAGTACTGTTAGGTTATTATCAAAAAGGGGATACCTCAGCACCGATTGTTTATTTTCTATAAGAACTGCTTTGTGGGCGATAAAAAAATCTACAAGTTCTTCAACACGTGTTTTATCTGTCAGCCATTTCGTTGTATAAATCATGAATATATTATTTTAAATTTTTTAATTCCTCCAGAAGGCTGTTCTGTTTATGAATGAAATGATCCAGACTATCTTTTTGAAAAGGATGTGCATTTTGGTATTTTTCAATTTCAGGTAGCGTCTTTCTGATTTTAAAAGCGGTATAGAGGCTTGTCAAGGTCTCACTATTTTTGTTGATCAGATCCATCCGTTCCTTTATATTTTTTACTTTAAGATCGTACTGGTCAGAACTGGCCGTGATTTCCTTTTCTACCTGTTGCCTGACTAATGAATCTGTGATAGATTTTGTCTGAAGATGAGCATCCTGATAATAAGAGGTAGAGGTATTAAGTATATTTTTATAGACGGCCAAAGTTTTTTCGGTTTCCTCGAAGGTGTCTACTATTTTCGTATTGAGCGCCGTCAGATTTTTATCGTTTTTAATCAATTCAAAATAGATACGGTTTACAGTCACCTCATCGCCCCGATAACTACTTTTAAAGGAATCGGAAGTTGACGAGCCCGCATTATCTACTACGTTGTCTACAGGGGAATTATCAGATTTATTTTCTCTGCAGGAGAGAATAGATAACGCCATGACAGAAGCAAAAAACATTTTTTTCATACTCTATTTTTAGTGGTTTACAATTCATTGTATCTCATTGACTAAAATTAATCATTTCAATTCTATCACTGGTGATTAAACGATATAATTTTATTTAATTATCGCATTTTGCGAGCGGTTAATGCAGTAGGAAAATTTATTAAAATAACTTGTTATAATTTCGTCCTTGATCTGATCTTTGGCATCGCAAGATAGTACTTATAGTCACCGGATTCCATGACACCATCGTCAAACCATTCATTATCCAGATACTTGTACATATCATTTAGGTAAGCTACCTCTTGGCTTACTTGATAGCAGGGGTGGAACCAAATCCAAAATCGCTCTCGTTTATTGTATGGATGGGGTAGCGGCAGGATCATAGTACCTTGGAATAGATCTCCAGGATGTTTTTCGCTAAGATTTTTTAAATTTATACTCGTGAAATAAAAAGTAAGGTTATATTTTTGTCACTGATTATATGGATAATATTTTTGGTTGCAGGTTTGGGGCCTCTTTACTGTATGTGCCGTAGCAAATTTCACGGGAAATGCTATTACGTAAGAACTGACTGAAATAATGGAAAGTGAATTAAAATATAAAGTAATAAAACCTGACAAATCGCTTGCGGACTTTGTTGAAAGTTTTTGGCTTTTACAAAACCAATCAGACCTTGATAAAGAGGTTGTAGTATTGCCAGACGGAAGAGTTGATCTGTTTTTTACGCAATCTGCAACAGAGCCTTTCCACATTACGCTTTTGGGAATCGAAACGCAACCAGGCCAAGCGACCATTACGTCTTTACGACAAACTTATGCCATAAGTTTTAAACCGCTTGCAATAAAATATATTTTTCAAAGCAACATCGCCAACTTAGTGGACAAGGGAACAATCTTGCCACCTAATTTTTGGAACTTTAGTGCGGACGACCTGAATGACTTTGATTTATTCTGCGAGAAAGCGACAAAAAAAATACAGTCACTTTTGCCAAGTGAAATAGACAACAGGAAACGAAAACTGTTTGAACTCATTTATTCATCAAATGGAGTGATTACAATCAAAGAACTTTCAGAAAAATCGTTTTGGAGTAGGCAACAGATCAATCGTTATTTCAATCAGCAATTCGGACTTACAGCAAAAGCATATTGTAATATTATCCGCTTCCGTGCTTCCTTTCAACACATCAAAGAAGGCAAATTGTTTCCACAACAAAACTTTGCCGACCAATCCCATTTCATTAAAGAAGTCAAGAAACTTTCTGGTGTTTCACCAAAAGAATTGTTGAAGAACCAAAATGAGCGTTTTATACAATTTTCAACGCTCGAGTCAAAGTAATTTTGTTCAGTCAAAAAATAAATTGTACTGGATATGAAATTACAAGGCAAGAAAATCGCAGTCGTTGGCGGCGGTCCTGGCGGACTCACGTTAGCCAAACTTTTACAATTAAAAGGAGCAAATGTAACAGTATATGAACGTGATATAAACAAAGAAGTTCGCCAACAGGGAGCAACACTAGACCTACACGAAGAAAGTGGTTTGGAAGCTCTTCGTAGAGCAAATTTGATGAACGAATTTAAGGCCAGCTTTCGACCAGAGGCGGGACGCTTAAGAGTGTTAGACGACCAAGCCATTATCAAAATGGATGACCACGAGATTCAACATGATTACCAGGAAGATCGTCCTGAAATTGATCGTGCCCCTTTGCGCGATATTTTAATAAACTCATTGCATGAAGATACTATTATTTGGGATAGTCAGTTCATTTCAATGGAAAAACAGGAGAATGGCTGGCTTTTGCATTTCAAAAACGGAAAATCTTTTTACGCTGACCTTGTCGTTGCAGCTGATGGTGCAAATTCAAAAATCCGTGTTCACATTACCGACATTAAGCCAATTTATTCTGGGGTTACGATTGTTGAAGGTAATATTTACAATGCCGAAAAAAACGCGCCGAAACTTTGGGAAATAACAAAAGGGGGAAAAATTTTTGCTCTTGGAAACGAACAATCAATTATCTTAAGTACAAAAGGAGAGGGCAGTTTATCGTTTTATACCGGTTGTAAAGTTTCCGAAAATTGGGTGCAGGAAAGCGGTATTGACTTCAACAACAAAGAACAAGTTTTTGATTGGTTTAAAGTCGCATTCTCGTCATGGAGTGACCAATGGCAAGAGCTTTTTGCAAGTAATGAAATTTGGTTTATGCCACGTCCGCAATATCATTTTCCATTAGATCAAACTTGGACAACATTACCAAACTTGACAATGCTTGGCGATGCGGCTCATCGTATGCCACCATACGCAGGCGAGGGGGTAAATCAAGCCATGCAAGACGCTTTTGAATTGGCAGAAAATTTGACAAGTGACAATTTTCTAGACATTCAGACTGCAATTTCACATTACGAAAAACAAATGCAGGCAAGAGCAGCAGCAGTAACAAAAGATACTTTAGTAAACACTGAAATATTACACACTGAAAGTGGGCTTGACAAATTGTTGACTATGTTCAACAAGGGGATATAAAACACACTGATTTTTTCGGGTGATGAAATAGTGAAACTAAAAGCAGAAAAGCTGTAGAGTCTACAGCTTTTTTATGCTAACTGATCAACGGTTTTTGAAATCTCCATCTTGTCAGCTGTAAGTATTTTTATTCGGTAATTTTGTTTCTATTTATGTTATACAAATCAAAATTCGGATGTTTCCAAAATCTTTCAAATCCCAATTTTGGCATTACTTCAATCTCTGATGAATATATTGGGTAAATTCCTTTTATATAAATTTTGTATTTGGCACCAATATCAAGATTGTTATAGTCACTTTTATTATTAAAAATTGAAGGAGCAAATACTAAAAATCCGTCCATTTCAGAATCATCAGAGATTTTTTCTTGAAAATCAATAGGATCGCCATAAGAAAAAGGGCATTTATCTCGTAACTGATTAGCTAAATAGCCCACAACTCTTCCCCAAGAAAAATTATCTGATCTAACCGTTAAAGTGAGTTCGGGTCTGCCATTTTTCCAATCGGGATGATTTCCTAAAGAAAGCCCATAGGTAAATGATGTTATCATTCCCTTTTCAGGAATATTTTCGTAAACAATTGTTGTAACACCAGGAAGGCTTTTATCTAAACTATCTTCTTTAAACAAAAGAGGTTCTTTCTTAAAGATTTTATTTAGATGATTTAAATACTGTTCCGATGGTGACAATTTTTTCTTAAATAAATTTTTAAACATATTTTACTATGAGAATGTTTTGTAAGTCTTAAAAAGAAAGCAGACAAATTGCTAGAGCGTATTTTCCTTTATAAATCTATTAATTTTTGATTTAAATATTCAGTCTTTCTGTTGAAAAAGTATTTGTTTTTTTATTTCTCTTCTTTTTCTTCAATATCAAATTCCCGCGACCGTAATAAACATCCGAACGCGTGAGATTATTCAGTGATTCGTGATATCGGTTGTTATTATACCTATCCACAAACTTTTTTGAGGCTACTATGTGTTTCTTGGCATAATAAAATCTATCAAGATTAACTACATTTTTTATTGTTCTGTGATAGCGTTCAATTTTATCGTTGTCTGTTTCGATATCATTATGTAAATTTATTACGCCATAGGCCATATACTATTTACATGAAGACCATATTTGTTTTTTTAGTCTTACTGCTATTCGTTTATCCATTGTTTGCGCAAAGCGATAAATTGTTAGGTAGATGGGTTTTAGACTTTGCATTGACTGAAGATAATTCACTTGTTCCTTTAGATCATCTCTATTTTTCCAACGAGGTTATCTATGAAATAAGTCCGAATAAGATGAAAATATCAGCTTTTACATTTGACACGAAATATATTGGCGATAATGATATCGACCTGGGACACATGAAGCTAAATTATACATTCAGCGGTGATTATTTGACCGTTGTTGAGAAGGGCACTAAAATCAAACTCTATTTTTTAAAAAGAGACGATTTTGTTAAAAAATATCCGGAATTTGAAGAAAAACGCATACTTAGTGAGGGCAGAGAATTATATGTTGCTAATACGCTTTCCAAATTAGTATTTGATAATGGCACAATAGACCCCAATTCGTGTATCACTAATGGGGCACCACTATTGAAAAAGAAAACCTCCAAAAACTACTTTATGAAGGCAATGTTTATACTTGACCAGCACAATCAGATTTCAAATATTGTTGTTTCAAACATTGAGGAGGATGACATCAGGCAGCAAGTCATAAAATCGATACAACGTTGTGGTAAATTTTATAAAAATTATTCGGGGAAAGATTTATTGGTCACACTTCCTTTTAATTTTTTTAAAATGTACGAGTTTTTTAATCCCGAAGCCAAACGAGTTTATCGGGCCTATCAACAGGGAGAAGAATGGTTTGAAAATTCAGAATTTGAAAAAGCAATCTTTGAATACGAAAAGGGTATTGACACAAAAATTGATATGGAGCGATATGGAAATACGTTTTACCACGATTATATTATCCACCTTGGAATTGCGTATTTAGCGACCGATCAAAAGGAAAAAGCTGCATCGACATTTCGAAAGTTGGGCGACGAAACGAATTTTAAGATTCGAAACTATTTACGTTTCTATTGTCAATCTTAAAAAATGTAAAACCTACTGACAGCCCCTATGTGGAGTCCTACTGAGGTTGGTGGGGAACTGATGTTATTTATTCTCCAGAATCTGATGCTACAATTACGGTTTTTACGTTACAAAAAAAACTTTCAACATACCATTAATCCAAAATTACCCAATGACTGATATATTTAAAAATTACTTGTCCTTAACAGGGGCACTCTCAGCCGAGGAGATTAACTTTTCCGCGAGTTTTTTCAAGCCGATCAGCTTGAAGAAAGGTGATTTTTTTATTCGAGAGGGTGATACTTGCCGTTATATTGGATTTATTGCTCATGGCGCCGTAAAGGCTTATGCTATCGACAATGAAGGAAAAGAAAATATAACCTGCTTTAAGTTTGAAAATGAATTTGCCACCTCGTTTCCGGAATTTGTGGCGCAGGAAAAATCCAGAAGGAGCATCAGGGCGATAGAAGATAGCATAATCTATGGAATAAGCTATCCAGACTATCTACATCTGCTTGGTCAGGTTACCACCTGGAACGGTATTATAAAATCGGTGATGGAGCGGGAGTATAACCAAAAGGAGCTTTACCTGCTTAATTATAATAATAAGTCGGCTGTGGATAAATACCGTCATGTCTTGATGAACGAACCGATGCTCGTCCGTCGTATAGCGACACAAGATCTGGCATCGTACCTAGGCGTCACGCAACGGTCGCTTACCCGGGCCAAGGGACAATTGTATAGACCCAAGGAATTATAGGACAAATGTCCTTATTCGTTCCTGACCAGCGATGTAGATTTGCACAAAAAAATATGTTACGTCACATTGCTCCCGAGGTGGTTCAGATTTCGCTGATGCCACGAAACAGTATTAACTGCTATATTATCGAAGGTGTATTGATAGACTCCGGAATACGGAGTTCGTATACCACTGTAAAGAAAGCCCTCAAGGAAATACCTGTTTACCAACATGTTCTTACGCATGCGCATGCGGATCACCAGGGCTGTAGCGATCAGCTATGCAAAGAGTTCGCGATACCTTTGCTCTGTCATCCCGCCGAAGTTTTTAGGACCGAAACGGGTATGGTAACCAAGGATTATCCAAGGCCACAACATTGGATAGCAAAACTTCAACAAAAGTATTGGGCGGGGCAGGGACATCAAGTCTAAAGAACAATTGTTGAGAACGATAAGATTGGAAACTTTCAGGTCATAGAGACACCCGGACATTCGGCAGGTCATATCTCATTATTCCGTGAGCGAGATGGTGTACTTATCATTGGAGATGTGGCGACAAATATGAACCTGCTAACAACTGCGACAGGTCTACAGCTTCCGCCAAATCTATTCACCACAGATCAGCAGCGCAACATCAAATCGCTGCAGAAGCTTACAAAACTGAATCCTGCCATTATCTGTTTCGGTCATGGTCCGATCATGATCAATAAAAATCGGAAGTTTGAGCAATTTGTGGCTAAATGCAGCGAGTTTTAATGTCAACTTCGTTGGAGTTGGAACAAAAAAAGATGATCAGCCGGACAGTATTTCGCGAAAAACCTCCGCGGGTAGAATATATATTAACAGACCGTTCCCGCTATGCATTACCTGTAATTCAGGTACTGAAGGAATATGGCGAATTATTGATTTCACTTGAAGCGGACAATATCTATTAGTAGTGTTTGGCAATACTGTATCTTGATACCATGTAATTGCTGAGTTATACGGAGAAGATATACCGGAGTGGCTGGATGCCAAACAATGGCAGATGACCCTTTTATTTCAGGTAAACCACCGGATGAGAAAGTACAATTCCTTCTATATTAATCAAAAAGACAAGATTATTTTTTTAGAAATTACACAAATCTTCCTTGTTGAAAAATGAAGACTAATTTTCTATACGCTAAAATTTATTTAAGACAGTACAGATTTCATTCTTTTCAATTTTATGGTGGTCGATCGTTCATTAACTTTACTTTAATAATCATGATGTAATACGAAGTGATCTGATAAGCCCGTCTTCGAATTCAAAGTAGTACTTTAATAGGATTGGACTTCCGGGAAAGGTTCCTGAGATCTCCGCTGTCAATACCGCTTGATCTACGTTTCCGTCATATTGGAGAGGTTTAATGATCGTTTTGTATTTATTATTAGCCTCTTCTATCCAATCTTTTATTTCTGTCCTGCCGATGTGTGCGTGCCCTTCATCATAGACTTTTGCTGTATGAGCAAAACAATTTGAGTAATCTAGGCTATCAAAGTTATCCTGTGCTTTTATTAATGTTGTTATGACTTTTGGTAAATCCATTGCTTTTATTTTTTTATTGTTTAAAAATTATATAGGCTGAAATAAATAGTCCGTTAGATTGTTGGAAGTGTTCCGCCATCAATGACAAATTCAGTTCCAGTCAAATAGCCAGCTCTGGGCGAAACCAGAAACCCTACCAATTCAGCAACCTCCTCCGGAAAGGCTGGTCTGCCGTAAGGAATTCCTCCAAGAGCCTCCATTACACTCTGCTTGGCTTCTTCAACTGATATTCCGGAGCTTGCGGCGATTCTTTCCATCATTCTACCTGACGCTTCAGTCATGATCCAACCCGGAGAAACTGTAAGTACACGGATTCCTTTTGCGGACACTTCTTTGGAAAGCCCCTTGCTGTAATTGATCAAACCTGCTTTTGCAGCCGCGTAGGGGAGTGTTGAATCATGGAGTGGAAGTTTACCTTGGATCGAGGCGATGTGTATGATGACCCCGCTTTTATTTTCTATCATCTGTGGTAAAAAAGCTTTGTCGAGGCGTACAGGTGCCAGGAGATTCGTTTGTATTGATTCTTCCCAGTCACTATCCTTCAATACTGCAAAGCCACCGCCAGGAGTGTCAGAACCACCGAGATTATTCACCAGAATATCCACTCGGCCGAATTTGCTTATCGCATCCCTATAAACAGTTTCTGCGCTGCCGGCTTTGCTCAGATCCGCTGCTATAAAATGTACGTTTTTATCCAGTTCTTCCGGTGGATTTCTTGCCGTAATGATCACCTTTGCACCAGCGTATTTTAAACGTTCGGCTATAGCTTTTCCAGCACCTTTCGTACCACCTGTTACCATTGCCACCATATCAATAAGCTCGTTCTGATAATCTAAATTGTTACTCATCTTTTCTTATTTTTTTTGTCTATTCAATCCGCTATTGGCGAAAATATCTATTCCGTTGTACAAATTTGCGGAGTATCATAGGATCTCACAAGTACGGAGTTACGATTCAAATAGGGATAAATTTTTCCCCTATTGTACATATGCGGACAGTGATATAACTTTGCTTTATGTATGAGAGAAAAACTATGCCCAATCTTACATGTGGACTAGACCTTATTGGTGAGGTTTTATATGGTAAATGGAAAATGCGATTGCTTTGGTTCATTAACGAAGGCCACCTACGTCCGAGCGCACTTCAGCGCAAAATACCAGACGCATCTCGACGAGTGCTCAATATTCAACTTAAAGAACTTGAAGAACATGAACTTATTTCGAGAACGGTTTATCCTGTAGTTCCTCCCAAAGTAGAGTACAAGTTGACCGAATTTGGTCAGTCTTTAATTCCTATAATTGGTGCTTTAGGAATGTGGGGAGATAAATATGAGGAAAAATTGCGAACTGTAATCATCCGCACATTGAAAAGTGTGTAAATTTTTATTTTTCATCTGTTTTCCATTCCAACTTAAATTTAAAGCTGCAGCTCTTATTTCATTTTAAATTCCGTAGGTCTCATGTTGGTCAGTAGATAAAAGTTATTGCTAAAAGCAGATATATTTGAATAGCCAATCTCGTACGCAATCTCGGTCATATTCAAATCTGTATCGTTGATTAATTCCATAGCCTTAATAATCCGTAGCATTTTTAGGTACTGAACAAATGTAATGTGCAGTTTGGTTTGGAATAACCGGGTCAAACTACGCACACTCATTCCCGATTGTTGAGCAATAATATCTAAGCTTAGATTTTCATTTAACCTATTTCTAAAACTGTCGATTATGGCATTGAGCCTTTGATCGTCTGTTGTAGGAAGTTGTATGGAAAATTTTTTGAGATTTTCTTTTGATAATACGCCTTTAAGCGTGCTTAAAAATTCAAATTCCCATGAACCTTTGTAATAGTCACCTTGCCACTTCTCACTAAATGAGAGCATTTCAGCCAAAAGCTTACTCACCGGATAAATGCCCAATTCATTATGAAAATTACCAGCTCTTTCTTCCGGAAAATAGATATTGATAATATATAAATCTTGCGTGTTGAACATCAGGTTGTGCCGATAATTTTTTGGTATCCAGATATAATGATTAGACGGAATGTAGAAATCCTTTTCGTCTGTCTGCAAATAAGCAATCCCACCATAAACCAATAACAACTGAGCTTTATTGTGCTGATGAGCAGGCAAACGCTGTTCCATCTGCTGTCGCATCACCAGGATTGAATCAGGATTTTGATCAACAGTATTTATTAATTGGCTAAGAATTTCCATATGGCCAAATTTAACAAATATTAGGCTAATTATATAAAGTAATGCCTTGCTATGATGGATAATTTTGCCGTGTAAATAATAGTAAAGTCATTATGAAACATAACATCATAAAACCTGACAAAGATTTAGAACTTGAAACACAAGCCAAAAAATCTGATAATAAATCATATCATTCACATGAAGAAATTGATAGCGCTAACATCTTCTGGTTTGCTTATGGGTATAACTATGCTTTTATGCCAATGGTAGATTTAACCTTTGCCTTTGATGAATTGAAAAAGATAGTAAAACCATGGCTAGCAAGAAGAAAGAAATATATAAAGAAAACGGATGAAACAATATAAAATGGCCTCGATTTTGGGCTTATTGTTAGCCCTATTTGCACAATCTCTCTATGCCCAGCATACAGCTAATGCGCACATATTAAACTTGGAAGAAATTTGGAAAGTTGCCGAAACAAATAACCGTCAACTGAAACTATCTGACTTCAGTCTTCAGCAAAGTAATTTAGAAATATTAGAGGCAAAAGACCGTTTGTTGCCGGAACTTTCGGTTGGTGCAGATGTAAAACTCAATTCCAAATTCCTGATCTATGACAATGGACTATTCTCTTCTCCACAGGATGTGCCTGTAAAAGGTTACGGTTATGGAGTGGGCTACAACTTGGACTTCAATCTTTACAATGGTGGTAAAGACAAAAGAAACATCGTCATGAAAAAGGAAGAAGAGATACGCACACACTATGAAGTTGATCTGCAAAAGCACAGCGTAAAATATAATGTTGCAGTTGCATATTTTGATTTGTACAAGTTTCTGCATTTCCATGATTTTCTTAATGCAGAAATTGAAGCAGAAAAAAAACAATTGGCACTCGTAGAAAGCCTGCATAAAAACGGCACTGTGCTAAAGAGTGATGTACTGAGAACCTCCGTAAAATTATCGCAACTGGAGCTCAGCCTTTCTGATATTGCGAAGAGGATTGAAATCGCTAAACAACGGCTCAATATCCTGATGGGGCGCGAAAATGATGCTGAGCTGGCAATAAAACACCAAGATACAATTGAATTAAACGCTATCGCAGAAGGTAGCTATAACGATTATGTAGATATCGCTTTCAACGAATCGCCAGAGTACAAGATAGTCCATAGCGATATTAACTTGAGTGAGCTGAACATCAAGCAGATAAAAGCGACACGATTGCCCAAAGTCTCCTTGTATTCACATTACAATTACACGTATCCGCAGATTTCATTCTATCCGTATTCGAATGATTTATGGGGATTTGGTCAGACAGGGATTAAAGTCCAGTTTTCTATCGATAACCTATACAAAAGCAAACATTCCATCGCTCATGCCGAAGTGGTCAGTAATCAGGCAAAAGAAAAAGCGAACATTAAAAAAGATGAAATCTATCTTCAGGTAAAAGAAGCTTATTTACAGCAACGACAGGCTTTAGAGAGCGTGGAAACAGCGAAGCAAAATATCATTAAAACCTCCGAAACTGTTCGTGTTATCAGAAGTAGCTACTTAAACCAGGAATCTCTTCTGACCGATCTTCTGGAAGCCGAAAATGCTTTATTGGAAGCTAAATTTAATCTGACAACAGCACAAACAAACGTAAAACTCACGCATATCAGGCTATTGGCAATTATCGGAATTCTCTAATACAAATATCATGAACAAAAATAAAACAGATAAAATTGTTGTAAGCCTGACCAAATGGTTTGGTATCACATTATTCGTAGGAATCATTATTTGGGGAGCTACCTATTTCTTAAAAGGATATCGCTATGAACAGACCAATGACGCTCAGATCGATGCCTATCTTTCCCCAATAAATGCAAAAGTAGGTGGCTATATCCGTAAAATATATTATAAGGACAATCAGCAGGTTAAAAGAGGCGATACGCTTGTGGTGATTGAATTGGATGAGTACGCGCTGAAAAAAGATGCTGTGTCGGCAGAACTCATGAGCTCACATGCCAAATTACCGATCTTGGCTGCCAGCGAAAAAACGCAGATTAAAAGCATTGAAGTCATAAAGGCCCAATTGGCAGGTGCTAAAGCGAGATTGAACCAGCAGCAAAAAGAATTTGACCGGTATAAAAATCTACTGGCTGACGGATCTACCACACAACAAAAATTTGACAACATCAGTGCTTCTTTATCCATCACACAATCAGATTATGACCAGACAAAAGCTTCTTTACAAGTCGCTGAATCCAGACTAAATAATTTCAGGGTAGAGCGCAATGCCATACAGGCAGAAATAAAGATCAAAGAAGCACTTCTTGAAAGACAGGAATTGGACATTAAATATACCATTATCACTGCACCTTTTGATGGACAAATCGGTAAAAAGACCATTCAGGCAGGGCAACTGATACAACCCGGACAGACATTGGCATTCTTGCTGAACAAAACCGAGGAAAAATGGGTAATGGCAAATTTTAAGGAAACACAGATTGGTAAATTCAAAATCGGGCAAGCAGTATCTATTGAAGTCGATGCTTTTCCGAATGAAAAATTTACGGGTACAATCGAGTCCCTTTCGCCAACCACAGGTTCCCGTTATTCGCTACTTCCACCAGATAATGCTACAGGTAATTTTGTGAAAATCATCCAACGTATTCCTGTTCGGATTGAACTTACCGATACGCCCGAAAAATTAACTAAGCTTTCTGCCGGAATGAATGCGAATGTTTACGTTTTAAAAGATTAATCATGCAAGCACATAAAATACCAATTTTCAAATCCTGGGTATCTGAATGGATGGCAAGATCCGTCATATTTGTTATTCTGATGACCTGTCTGTTTAGTTTTGCTTTTTATGGAAGTCCGGTTGCAGCGATGGGCTTTTACGGAATACAACCTACCGATGTACAGTATGGTATGGTCGTTGTCTATGGTTCTACCGTTGCTTTCCTGGCACTGGATTTTAGAATCGTAAAATATTTTGCACCAAGGGAATATCTACTGCTAGCACTTGCCGTAAATGCAATATGTTCTGTAGTTTGTTTTTATTTCAAAGATTGGACATTATTTATTTTCTGCCAGTTTTTGCAAGGTATTACCTGTGCGTTGATGTCAGGAATAGTGTTACAGCTTATTTTTCCACGGTTACAGTCTGTAAGTGCCCGTGTGATTGGTTATAGTCTTCTTTATGGCAGTATACAAATAGCTGTACCATTTTACTCTATCTATACCAGTGTAGTCATTCATTTCTTTGATTTCAACTGGTTATTCTACGGATTTATTATCATAATCATCATACTGACGTGTGTTGTGTTACTTACGATGAACAGTAAAGCCCGGTTTACCAAAAAGATACCACTTTATCAGGTGGATTGGATAGGCTATTTATTTTATGTGTCTTTTATCTTGATATTAGGATACATCCTTGTGTACGGACGACAATTGGGATGGTATGATAGTTCACTGATCATTACCCTAAGTTTAGTTAACCTAATCATTCTTTCTCTTTTTATTATCAGAGAATTAAAACTTAAACGACCATTAATCAATTTACAGATCTTTGAGGCAAAGAATTTTGTTATAGGGCTTTTGCTTCTTTTTACCTTTTATATCTTTAAAGGGAGTACAGGGCTAACCTATGGTTATCTTGAAGCAATTTTAGGAAACCATCCACTGAGTACCATTCCGGTATGGGCCGCTGTAATTTTTGGAACTACACTGAGTATGTTTATTACGTCTCGATTTGTATTGATGGGTTATAACCTGATCAGGATGATTATTGTTGGTTTTGGGTTGATGGCCGTATATTATGCCTATATGATACTATTTGTGTCTGTACAGGGCGAAACAATCGATTTCCTTCTACCTATGTTTATTTATGGTGTGGCAACAGGTGTATTGTTTGTTCCGATTGTTTCATTTACCGCATCATCAGCACCGTCTAAAATAGCTTTAAATGCTTCGCTTGTAGGGATATTAGCTAGGTTCACTGGGTTTACAGCTAGTCTGGCACTTAATAACGAACTTCAATTATTTGCAAAATCATCAGTAAGGGAAAAGGTTCGGGAATCACTCACCGAAACGAACCCTCAATTGCCTGTCACATTACTGGATATTCAAAACCAATACATAAATGGAGGTAGTGATATTTATACATCAAAAACAGGATCCTTAGGCTATTTTAATCAGATGGTAGGCCATCAAATATTGGCTCGTGCTACTAGAGATTATTATGATTTGATGTTAACAGGTTTGATTTTCGTCATCATTATTTTACTCTTCTTACCTCAAATTCAACATGTTGTTTTGAGATTAAGAAAAGGAAACGTTCCTTATTAAAATTTTGTAATGCCAGAAGGTATCATAACGAAATATAATTCATACACACAACACTGTAAATTCATTTAAGAAAAACAAGCTGCCACAGTGAATTTGAGACCGCCTCTTTACTTTAAAGTTGCTCAATATTGATTTTATTTTCATTGACAGGGATAATCCGCCCCCTAAAAACTAGTATACCAGCTGAATTTCTCAAATTCAGGATTTTTATGAAAACTGGAAACTTATCATTTCCATAAAGCCACTAGCTGGATGGACGTAAATTTCGTTTTCTCCATATAATTTTTTCTCCATCGACTGTGTCGAATCAGATGTTATTATATCTCCTTTAAAAAATTGGATTAATCCAGTTATATCAAATTTGTGATAGACCATGATTGGCCAGCCTAAGCCCTGTTCCAGGGAACGGAGCATGAGGCGGGATTTCTCTCGATTGCTTTCATGAATGGTTTCAAATGGTAAAACGTAGTCTAGTATGACCACTTTCTTTCCATCAGCAGCGGCTAATTTTTCAAGCAGTGTACTGAACTTATCCCGGCTGATGTAATAGACAAAACCTTCCAGTAGGAATATAGTGGGACTTGACGAATGATGGCCCAATCTTTTTAATTCATCCAACAAGGGGGCAATATCGGTAGCATCATGAGTGATCAGCTTCACTTTATCCTGATCACCGATCAATTCTGTATAGAGGGCCCGTTTTTCATCCATAAATTCAATATCAACTTCAAAGATTGTTTCAATTTGATGGTCGTATTGCTCTAGTAGATAGAGTGAAATTGGGTCAAGACCTGCTCCTAAAATACAGACCTGGAATTGTGTGAATTGATTAGCGTAGTAATCGAAAAGATTACGGATATATCTTTTTCTCAGTACAGCGATTGACTCGGAGTGTTCGAAAATTTGTTTAAAGCTCTTTAAAAGCAGTTCCCCTTCTGAAGTTTCAATATTTTCTAAATATGCCTGGCATGTTTTTCCATCTTGGTAAATTTCGCTTGCTAAACAAAGTACTAAGCTGGCAGTTGGTGAAATTTTAAATTTACTTTTTAAGGGGTTGTCCATAATGATTGAAAGAGAGGTGTAATTATTTGCTGCAAATATTCATTAATGCAATAATACGAGAAAAATAGGGGTTTAAATAATTTTTTTTATTATAAATATTACCTTGTAGTTAGTTTATCTATTTTTGAAATTATGTTCCGCTGAGGATTCCCTACAATGGTACAAAAAGCGAGGCCAATCATCCACAAATTCAATTTTTAAAAGTAAACCCATGACTACAGATGCTAGCGAATAAAATATCACAAGACCCTTTGGCAGGTTGGAGTCTATTACTAAAGTTGTCAAAGAGATCCCAGTAATTGTTGCTATTATTAAAACAAATTTGACAATCTATCGGTAGCATATGATAAAGAGTATGAAATCGCAACTAAATTTGCTGATCTGACCGAGAGTGCAAACAATACGATTGAAAAGAGAATTCGAAAATAATGTCATCGTTTCTCTTTGAAAAATATTATTAAATTTAAAATATGGTAGGATTAAAAGTAGGCCCAATCTTTTATAAAATAGGTAATGGCAATATTCTACATTCATTCTTTTCAACAGTTGCTTACAACCTTGAGAACAATAAATGGGGGAGTCGTTTTCCCTTCATTATGGAAGAATTATACTATAGAAGTTTATCTCCAGAGAAAGTAGATCTGGCGAGTGAAGAAATAAAAAAGATTTTTGCCGAATTGCAAGAATATGCTCCTTCTATGGTAATCTGGGATATTGAAGATCTGTCAAAACGGCCGCCATGGGGTGATAATATCGCTGAAACAATAACCAGCCTGGACAATTATTTTTATACCAGCGATGGTGAAAATCTATCAGTTGTATTCGATAAAGCCCTGGTTACTGCTAAGAGAGTTAATAAAGAAGTGCTAGTCTATAGTTTATAAATTTTATTTTAAGTAATCCCTTATTACATTTGGTAATTAATAGATTGGAGTTGATTCTTTGTCAATTTAAATTTAGTTAACAAAGAGATGTCCCAGAGTATCATTCTTTATTTTTCCTTTATTTCCTAATCTTCCCTATTGGGTAGCTGTTTCCAAAAACAGAGATTCTGTTACTACTTCCCTTAATCCAGCTACTCTCGTTGTCTTCACAGTTCTGAACTTTGTCATAGAAAATAAAAAAGTATGAATATTATTAAAATATTGACAACCGCAGGACTTTTAAGTATGTACTCACAAGTAATAGCAGGCAGTTTTGCTGCTGCATATCAAAAATCTTTTGATTCAAATACTCTATTTGCAAACCAAAAAAATCAAACCATGATGGACACTATCCAACCCGAACAGACAATTATCGATCTCGCAGGACATCAAGTTCCTGTGTTAAAGGATGGCCTTTATGATCGGTTCCGTTCAAATCCGCCATTGTCTGTCATCGAAAAAGAAAGACCGGATATTGATCTTAGCTGGTTCAAGACTATCGAAAAAGAGAAAAAGGACGTTGGATTTATAACTTATTCTCCCAATTTCTATTACAGTAACAGCAGTATTACAGCAATCTATACAGCTGATATGAAGACCTTGAAAAAACTTATTCCGGCCGAAGTCCGTGATATTGTAAAACCAATTTCCATCACACCGGGACGAGGGCTTATTGCCATAACAGCTTATGCGTATCATTATTGTGATAATGATTCATATAACGAGCTGTCGATTTCCATTGTTACGACCAAACCAGATGCAGGAAACTGGGGTGTATTCTCTTTGCTCAGAGAAGTAAAAAACAAAAGCCTCTGGGGCTACGTTTTAAAGCTTCCCGTAGATACAGAGCTTGCCAGAGTACGAGGAGTAGTTGGATATAACTTACCGAAATGGCTGATCCCAATGGATTATAGTGACAAAGGAGATTCTATGAACTTTACTTTTTACGACGAATCAGGTAAGCCGGATTTCTCGATAGGAGGAAAAAAATTAGATATAGAAAATACAGAACCTGAGATAGTTCGTTCTAATTTTATCAATTTGGATAAAAACGGAAGATTAACTCACGGCTATACAGATGTACGGGCACTTAAAAAAGCAACCAGTAAAAAGAAAGAAGACGTGAAACTTGACCTTACTGAGGGGCCTTTATCAAAATTCATTAAATCCTTGGATTTTGGAAAACTGATGAGATACGATTATCAGCCGGAGTTTCAGGCGGCATTGTTCACTCCCGAACCAACTAGTAACACAAAGAAATAACAGATTTAATATTAAAGGATTAAAATAATGGATTTTGCTAAAATATTTCAGTCACAAAAAGAGTTTTTCAATTCGCACCAAACAAAAGATATAGCTTTTCGTAAGGATACGCTGGTAAAGCTGAAAAATCTTTTGAAAGCAAATGAAGATCAGCTTTATGAAGCGATCTATAAAGATTTTCGCAAAGGAAAATTTGATACTTTTCTTACAGAACTCAATCTAGTGTATAATGAAATAAATTTTTTCCTTAAAAATCTGAAGAAGCTGAGTAAACCTAAAAAAGTCAAAACTGCCTTGAGTTTACAACCCGGAAAGAGTTATATCCATTATGATTCCCTGGGAGTTACACTAATCATTGGCGCATGGAATTACCCTTATCAATTGACATTGAGCCCTATGGTTAGTGCCATTGCCGCTGGAAATACCTGTATCATCAAACCCAGTGAACTTCCCGAAAATACGATGCATCTGTTAGCAGATCTTATTAACAATAATTTTCCATCAAACTATCTCTATGTCGTGCAGGGAGGCATTCCGGAAACAACAGAACTATTGAAATTTCGATTTGATAAAATATTTTTTACCGGGAGTCCGAAAGTTGGGAAGATCGTATACGAGGCTGCTGCAAAAAATCTGGTTCCAGTTACATTGGAGCTTGGAGGAAAATCACCCGCAATAGTGACTAAAAGTGCAGACCTTGAAGTCGCGGCAAAAAGGCTGGTCTGGGGAAAATTCCTGAATGGCGGGCAGACCTGTATTGCGCCAGACTATCTGTTGGTGGAAGAATCCGTAAAACCCAAACTCCTGCAATTGATGACAGAGAAACTTCTGGAAACCAATTATTCTGATGGTGCCGAGCATTATACAAGCATCATCAATAAACGGAATTTTGACCGAGTACTTGGCCTTGTAGATGAGTCAAAAGTGATATATGGAGGGAAGTATAATGCAGATTCTCTTTACATCGAACCTACTATCATGGATAATGTAACTTGGGAAGATCCGGTAATGCAGGAGGAAATATTTGGGCCAGTTTTACCAGTCATGACTTACAATAATTATGATGAAGTTCTCAATAAAATAATCGAAGTTGAAAAACCATTAGCTGCTTATTTGTTTAGTAATAATGAAGAAGAAAAAGATAAGCTTTTGAAATTGGTTTCTTTCGGTGGCGGATGTATCAACGATACACTGATGCACATTACCAGTGACTATCTCCCGTTCGGAGGTGTTGGGAACTCTGGAATTGGAAATTATCATGGCGAGTTCGGCTTTCTTACCTTCTCCCATCAGAAATCAGTGATCGAAAAAACAAACTGGGGAGAGCCGGACTGGAAATATCCGCCTTACACAGATAAAAAAATGCACTGGCTGAAAAAGGTGATGTAACAGAGATTATGTTACAACTTACCTGAATTGAGCTACTCAGGTCTTTATAGATCTTCTGAAATTTGTGTCGTAATTTAAAACAGCAAAAGATATGCAAACGATATTAGGGGCTAACGGTCAGATTGGCGAAGAGCTCGCAAGAGAACTCAAAAGAAATTTTACTTCATCGATACGGATTGTCAGTAGGAATGCGAAAAAAGTGAATGACACAGACGAAGTCTTTTCTGCGGATCTATCGATTCGTGAGAAAGCAATCGAAGCCGTAAAAGGCAGTGAAATTGCCTATTTTACATTAGGCCTTCCGATCAGTTCAGACCTTTGGGAAAAACAGTTTCCGCTTATCCTTCGTAACGTGATTGACGCCTGTAAGATTAACCATACGAAACTCGTATTCTTTGACAACACGTATATGTATCCCCAGGATGATCGCGTATTGACAGAAGAAACAGCTTTTGCACCTGTGGGAAGAAAAGGAAGAGTCAGAAGAGAGATGGTCGAAATGCTATTGAAGGAAATGGAGTCAGGTGAACTTGAAGCCGTGATCTGTCGTGCTCCAGAATTTTACGGCCCGGGCAAAACGCAGAGTATTACCAATGCCTTGATTTTTAATAATATCAAAGAAGGTAAAAAGCTGAAAGTTCCATTGAGCATAAACAAAAAAAGAAGCCTGATATGGACTCCTGATGCGAGCCGAGCCACTGCTTTGATCGGGAATACTCCTGACGCGTTCGGCCAGACCTGGCATCTCCCGGTAGATAAAAGCCATCCCACCTACAAAGAGTTTATCCGAATGGCTTCCGGAATTTACAGCAGAGACCTGAAACGCTCTGCTGCTCCAAAATTGATGTTTAAAATAGGCTCACTTTTCAACAAAAGCGTAAAGGAATTACTGGAGCTTCTTCCGAGGTATGAGCACGATAACATATTTGATGATTCAAAATTCAGAAAGAAATTTCCGGATTTTCAGATCACATCATATAAGCAGGGAATCAGTATCATTAAAGATGAACAGCTTTCAGTAGACAAAATAATTAAGTAAATTAGTCATGTACAAATCTGAAAATCAGCATATGAAAACTCCGGAAAAAGTATCATCCATAAGTACACTTCATCAATTTTTAGGACTAAAAAGACCTACAAATCCGCTGATCAGTGTGTTTAATTTTGATGATGTCAAACTGGAACCAGAAACCATTCTAGGAGCTATTACAACCGACTTTTATGTCATTGCTTTAAAGAAAGACTGTGCCGGAGGAAAATGCAGGTATGGCCAGCAATATTATGATTTTGAGGAGGGTATTATGTATTTTATTGCGCCACATCAGGTTCTTCAGTTTGATGATATACTACTGAATGATGTAAAAGGATTTGTGTTAGTGGTACACTCTGATTTTCTTCATGGATATAGCCTGGCATCCAACATAAAAGAATATGGTTATTTTTCCTATACAGCCAATGAAGCCTTGCATCTTTCTGAAAAAGAAGAGAAAACCATTTTTGATATCATAAGGAATGTTGAACAGGAAATTGATATCAACATGGATTCCTTTACACAAGATCTACTTGTCTCTAACCTTGATCTTCTGTTAAAATATTGTGACCGTTATTACAACCGCCAGTTTTTGACCAGAAAGAAAGTGAATAGTGACCTTCTTTCCAAGTTGGAGCTATTATTGGATGATTATTTCAAAAATGATAAGTTAACCATTAACGGTATACCCTCAGTTCACTTCATTGCTGAGCAACTGCACCTGAGTGCAAATTATTTGAGTGATATGTTAAGAGTGCAGACAGGGCAAACCACACAGCAGCATATCCAGAACCGGTTGATCGAAAAAGCAAAAGAATTACTCTCTACTACTTCAATGTCGGTTTCTGAAGTTGCCTACCAGCTTGGATTTGAACATCCGCAATCATTTCACCGCCTCTTTAAAAGCCGAACATCATTTTCTCCACTGGAATTCAGATCATCATTAAATTAATGAGGATGATTTAAAAATGAAAGTTGAAATACAGAGATTCGGCTATAAAAATCCTTAATTAAGCTACTGCCAAATCATCTCATATTGCGAATTTTATTGTAATCAAATAAGTGATCCATGAAAAAGCTTTTATTAATAGTTACCAATGTCGATAAGTATGCAAGTGGTCTGCCAACTGGACTATGGCTCAGTGAGCTGACGCATATCTATCATAAAGCCAAGGATAGAAATTGGAACATAACGATAGCAAGTCCAAAGGGAGGTCTTGTTCCCATTGATCCTGAAAGCCTGAAGCCATTGGTTCTTGACAAGATTTCGAAAAATTATTATGAAGATCCATTATTCATGGAGGAGCTGAACCATTCAAAAAGCCTTTATGAAGTAATTAATGAATCTTTTGATTGTGTATATCTTGCCGGCGGGCATGCTACGATGTATGATTTTCCAGATGACGAAAATATTAAAAAAATCATCAGCCAACAATACGAAAATGGGAAACTGGTCGCCGCAATCTGTCATGGGGTTGGTGGATTATTAAATGTAAGTCTTAGCAATGGTGAGCATATGATCAAAGGAAAATCAATGACGGGATTTGATTGGTTTGAAGAAACTATTGCCAGAAGAAAACGTGAAGTTCCGTTCAACCTTGAAGCCGCTATTAAAGAACGGGGAGCAGATCTCAAAAAGGCTTTTATACCAATGACCTCCAATGTTGTTATTGATGGTCATTTGATAACGGGTCAAAACCCTTTCAGTTCAAAGGAAATGGCAAATGTAGTTGTTGAGCAACTTGAAAAAATATAAACTTTGATGACCTGAATAAGGTTATTACTCATATAGTAATCATTAAAATTTCAATTATGGCAAACAACATTAAAGCTGAAAACGATCCTCAGATCCTTTCGGGGATTCGCGAATTTCTGAAGGGTTTGAATAATAGTGGCGGAAAACCATTGGAAACATTGACTCCCCAGGAAGCCAGACAAGTTTTGGTTGATGCACAAAATTCTGTTGAAGTGGATTATAGCGGTATAATAGAAGATGAAAGGGAAATTACACAGGATGGAATTACGGTCAATATCCATATTGTAAAACCCGCTAATGCCTCTTCCGAAAACCTTCCAGTATTCATGTTTACTCACGGGGGAGGATGGGTATTGGGTGACTATCCAACACATAGAAGATTGGTAAGAGATCTCGTTGTTCACAGTGGTGCAGCAGCAGTTTTTACCGATTATACCCCTTCTCCGGAAGCACAATATCCGGTAGCTATAAATCAGATATATGCAGCCACTAAATGGGTGGCAGAGAATGGTGCTGAAATTGGTGTTGATGGTAAAAATATGGCTGCTGCCGGAAACAGCGTCGGGGGAAATATGACGGCAGTCCTTTGCCTGATGGCAAAAGATAAAAGGGGACCAGAAATAAAATTCCAGTTGCTTCTATGGCCTGTCACTGACGCCGATTTTACGCGTGACTCGTGGCAAAAATATGCAGAAGAAAGGTTCCTGACAGCCCCACTAATGAAATGGATGTGGGATAATTACCTTCCTGATACTGAAAAACGCAAAGAATATTATGCAACCCCGTTCAATGCACCATTGGAAAAACTTCAAGGACTTCCACCTGCATTAGTTCAGCTGGCTGAAAATGATATCCTTTTTGACGAAGGTTTAGCGTACGCAAGAAAGCTGGATGAAGCTGGAGTTCCGACAACCATCGAGACTTATAATGGATTTATTCATGATTATGGTCTATTAAATCCATTAGATCATATTGAAGCAGTGAAGTTTTCTTCAGAGCAAGGAGCACTAGCTCTTAAAAAAGCTTTGTTTGGAAAAGGATAATCCTAAAAGAAGGTAATTTTATATTTATTTAAGAGGTGAGCTAGAAAATTATTAAACATAGGTCGATTGAAAAAAAGCGATTATAGCTGGTCGTTTAGATGAGGACGTTATAAATTCTTAAATCCTGTTTTACTATAAATCCAGGGCGAACCAAGGGATGTTTACGATTGATTGCTTTGAGGCTTGATAGTATGGTCATACCCTTATCATTTATGGTAATGATCAAAAACGAAATGAAAATGACTGAATTTGTCTATGTTTAAGTGATATATTGATGATATTATGTTTTGATATACCAAAAGATAGTGATTCTTTGAAAGTTGTTGTTTATCAAAACTCAGTAAAACCATATTATCTTTAAACTATTTTACTTCTAAAAATAAATATGTTAAAATCTCACCCTTCCAATGGTTGTGCAGCGATTTCTGTTTTATCGGTTGCCATTGTTTTTTTTGTAGGAATTATCCTTTTTCTTACCCAAAAATCATATTTAATTAATTATTTTGGAGCATCGTCAAATGGTGAAATTGTTAGAATAGATAGTATTCACCAAGGATATTACAAATACGAATTTCAATACGGCATAAGACAATCAAATGGAAAATTTGCTATTGTTACAGAAGGAAATTATAAAAATAAAAACCATCAATTAGGAGAAAAGGTAAAAATAAAAACGTACAAAAATGAATCAGATTTTGATGCCCAATCTCCAAATTTTTATTTGTTAGTACCTTTACTTTTAGTGTTTGCTCTTTTTGTACGAATGTATTTTGTTTTCAGATAACTTCTTATTAAATAAGATATATTGCATAAATATATCTTATTTAATAAGAAGTTTTAAGTAGTTTAATATTATTCCACTGTGCTCGGCTTCGTGAAAGTTAGCAGCTTGAAGTGCTTGAATGTGATTATTTATAAAGATGCCAATCGGTAAGCTAAAGGGTTGGTATTTAACAAATATACCCGATTCTAGATCTTTACCCAGTTGATTTACTGTATAAAGTAATAAATGTTTTATTTCATCAATGTCTGGAATACTTTTCCAAGTATGTGGGGAAGTCCCAATTTTGAACATTTCCATAAATTCCTGTGATATATGCATTGGTAATCCACTACGCATATACATATGCCGCTGCTGAGATGTGATGCAGTGACCAATTTGCCAAACTATATTATTGTTAAAGTTTTCTGGAATTTTAAATAATATTTTGTTATCAACTGTTTCTATTAATTGTAATAGCCTAGTTCTGCTAGCTTTTAAAATTTCAAATTCAAATAATTCATTAGTCATATTATTGATTTACACCAAATATAAAGAAAGGAGAATGCTTTCTTTATTAAAGATACGGCTCTTAAACAATTATATTTATTTTATTTAAAAATTCCACTTATCCAAACTATCCTGATGGTAAGTACCGTTACCAAGCAGCTGTATCAACTATCCAGGATACAATTCTATTTTTTTTAGAACGATTTCTAATCTGAAAAAGAGCCCTTAAGGACTTTTCGGTATCTCCCAGATACCGCTTACATTCACCTAGTTTTACTCAGATAGCCATCGCCACCAACATATTTTTGCTATACACATAAAAACAAAAGAATATGGCAAATCTCTTTTTAATTAAAGAGACAATGGCGGCTATGCGATGCATTTCGGCTGCTGAAATTACAGCATTAGAGAACGGAACTTATGAGGGAAAGAGTCTTTTGCGGGTAATAATCAATTGTGAAAATTGACTGATTTCTTTTTAAACTTTATAGATTACATCCACATCAAGATTTACTTCAGTAAAAGTATCCAAAAAGAATTTTGCTGAAGTAAATCTTGATCCCAAATTGAGAAAATATAAATATGAATAAATTATAATCAAATACTTTTTCTGCCTGTTTTTTTATTATTATACAAAGCTGGAGATATTGAAATAAACAACTACATCGTGCCAATCCTGCCGAATGAAATTTTATCCAACGTTGATTTGCTGTCTTTCTTAATTTTTGGGAAAAAGTGCAGTTCAAAGAGAAACCCATCCATTGCAATGCACCTATAATTACAACACCTTTGTAATATCAAATAAATAAGCATTACAATTTAATATTAAACATTATGAAAAATTTAATTTTAGCATTCGGATTATTGACAACATTGGTATCGACTGGAGCATATGCGCAGCAATCTGGCGTCAAGCGCACAGACCTTCAAAAACACACTCTGGAAGTTGCAGGATACGAAACAATCCAAGCACGGATAGACTTAGAACCAGGCACAGCTGTAGGAATGCATTCCCATCCGGGGGAAGAAGTTATCTATGTACTTGAAGGTACTTTTGAATACCAGTTGGAAGGCGATAAACCTGTTATTCTGAAGGCTGGTGAGGTGCTTTTTATTCCAGCAGGAAAGTACCATTCGGCCAAGAATATTGGAAAAAGTAATGCATCAGAACTAGCAACTTATATTGTTAAGAAAGACAAGCCCCTGCTTGCGTTCAAAAAATGATTCAATAAACGGTATTCACTTTGCTTTCTTCGGTAAAAAAGATTTTCTAAAGCGAGGTGAAAAAATTTATTATGTAATAATTGGTTTAAAATAGGTAATCTTTAACTGTCCTGAATTGAGATTACCCATTTTTACCGGTTTAACATGAATAAAAATGAATGTCTTGAAATTTTAAATAAATTTGTCCTTTGCATGCATCATACAATGGAAAATTTAAGGAAACATATTGAACAAATAACGGCTCTTACCGATGAAGAATTTACCTATGTCTCATCAATGTTTACTGTAAAAAAGCTTAGGAAACATCAGTTTTTGATACAGGAAGAAAGTGAGGTTCAGAATGATTATTGGGTGGTTAAAGGTTTGTTAAAAGCGTACCATATTGATGAACATGGAAAAATGCAAATTTTGCAATTCGCAATGGAAGATTGGTGGATTTCGGATTATCGAGCATATCATTTTCAGACCCCAGCAACCATTGTTATTGATTGCATAGAAGATTCGGAGCTACTTGTTATTTCCAAGCAAAACAAAGAAAACCTCTGTAACCATTCGCATACAATGGCCAATTTTTTTAGAAAAAAGTCAAATCTTGGATACGTTGCGCTTCAACAACGGATATTACTTCTGCTAAATAGAAATCCACAAGATCGTTATAATCGACTTTTTGAGCTCTGCCCTCGATTATTGCAAAGGATCCCGAAGACCTTACTTGCGTCATACCTTGGCATATCACGAGAAACTTTAAGTAGATTACAACATCCGTAAATTAGTGATTTGAATCACAAAAATTTTGTGATCTGATACCTTTCTCTCCTTTTAAAATTATATCAACTTTGTCAAATAAACGTTTAAAATGATCCGGGAATTTTCATTCAAACAATTTGGTAACTTAGAATTTAGCAAATCGTCTTTACAAGAGCATACGTTAACTGAAATAGACGGACATATCAAGATTCTTTTTATTCCTGAAAATGCGATTATTCAAGTTGATTTTCAGGAAATTGAAATGAAAACTGATTCGCTGTTATTTATTAATCCAAATGTAGTCTTAAAGCCCTGCGAGACCATCGGTGGGCAACTGATGCACTTTAACAAAGATTTTTACTGTGTCGAAATTCATGATCAGGAAGTGGCTTGTGACGGTATTTTGTACAATAACGTCTTCGAAATCCCTTTTATTAATCTAAACGAAGAGCAGTCTGCTGAGATTCAAAAGATCATACGGGATATTCAGGTTGAAATGGAGCAGGAAGATTCGAGCACGGAAGAGATGTTAAGGATACTCTTAAAGATGATTATCCTTAAATCAACACGCATCTGGAAAAAGCAGCATCAGCTCGCCAGTGGAGATCAACAGGCCGACGTACAGTTCTTAAGAAAATTCAGCAAGCTGGTCGAACAGCGTTATAAAACACGGCATACAGTTGCAGACTATGCAGATCTGCTCTTTATTACCCCTAAAAATTTGAGTAAAAAGATCGGATTGGTCAGCAGGGAAACTCCAAATGAAATTATTAAAAACCGGATCATTCTGGAAAGCAAACGCCTTTTGGCCCATACAACAATGACCGTAAAAGAGATCGCCTACAGCCTCAACTATGAGGACGATGCTTATTTTATCCGGTTTTTTATAAAGAATACGGGGATTTCACCGATTACGTTTAGAAAACAGTTCAAATGAAATAGCACTCAAGCACCGAAAAGCACAATCGCCAGATTGTGCTTTTTTCGTTTTGGGATTGTCCGTAAAGGCTCTTCGGAAGCGATGCGCGCAAAAAAAAAACGGCTGTCTAACAAGAAGAGAAAAAAGTGCAATGCAAGGAGAAAACCATCCATTGTATGGGGGCCGAAATTGCGCCAACTTTGTCTTATCAAAATAACAATTAAATAACAAAGACATGAACAAATTTACAGTAAAAGACGGAACAGAAATTTATTTCAAGGACTTAGGAACAGGACAACCTATTTTCTTCCACCATGGATGGCCATTATCATCTGATGACTGGGATGCACAGATGATGTTTTTTTTGGGAAAAGGCTACCGGGTAATTGCCCATGACCGAAGAGGTCACGGTAGATCGACGCAAACTTACCAAGGCAACGACATGGATACTTATGCTGCTGATGTGGCTGAGTTGGTTGCTTTTCTCGATCTAAAAAATGCCATACACGTTGGGCATTCGACCGGCGGCGGTGAAGCTATACGCTATGCCGCAAAATATGGTCAAGGCCGAGTTTCAAAAGTAGTCTTGATAAGCGCGGTTACTCCTTATATGATTGCGGATGAAAATAATCCAGAAGGAGTTCCTTTAGCCGTATTTGATGATATCCGTCACAATACATTGCACAACAGACAGCAGTTTTATCAGGATCTAACGATCCCTTTCTACGGTTATAATAGAGCGCAGGCGATCGTAAAAAAAGGGATACAGGACAATTGGTGGAGACAGGGTATGATGGGCGGTATAAAAGCGCATTACGACTGCGTCCGGGTATTTTCGGAAACGGATTTTACAGAAGATCTTAAAAATGTGGAAATGCCTGTGCTTGTCCTACATGGTGATGATGACCAAATCGTCCCTTATCGCACAACCGCTGTGAAAGCTGCAGAACTTCTCAAAAAAGGCAAGCTTATTATTTATCCCGGTTTTTCACATGGTATGCCGACCATCAATGCCGATGTAATCAACGAAGATATTCTGGCATTTATCAAAGCCTAGGCATAAAGCGCAAAAAGTGCAATCCAAGGGGGAAACGGTCCATTGCAATAGGCGTGGAATTAGGCCACCTTTGTACCATACATTATAATAGTAACAACGAACAAGCAAAATCAGCAATCATGAAAAAGTTAGTTTTCGCATTTACACTGTTTGCAGCCTTATTGTCCAGTACAGTATTTGCACAGACCAAAAGAGCCCCCGCATCATTGGGTCGGGAAGAATACATAGAGGTAGAGAAAAATGTCCGGTTACATGTAACGGATCTCGGAGAGGGCCAGCCCCTTGTTTTAATTCACGGCTGGCCGTTGAGTGATGCCATGTACGAATATCAATATGCTGATTTCCTACAGAAAGGTTATCGCGTGATCGGCATCACCCTGAGGGGCTTTGGACTATCTGATAAGCCGGCGGGAAAATATAATTACGATGTTTTCGCGGATGATATTAAAGTGATACTCGATAAGTTGAAAATTGAAAATGCAACAATAGGCGGTTTCTCCATGGGGGGTGCTACCGTCGTCCATTATGTTGCGAAATACAATGCTGCCCATATTGCTAAAATGGCACTTTTTGGCGCAGCGGCGCCAATCTGGACGAAACGTACTGACTTTAATTATGGTCTATGGACCAAAGAGGATGTCAATGGCTTGATCACCCTTAACAATACCAATCGTCCGGAGCTATTTGCAACATTTGGTAAAATATTCCCTGCCAATGAGAACAGTGTATCTGCTGGCCATGCTGCTTGGCTGGGAAGTATACAGGCTCAGGCTTCCCCTTATGCAATGGGGGAAGGACTAAAGACTTTAAGGGATACTGACCTGCGTGAGGACCTGAAAAAAATAACAGTCCCGACATTAATCCTCCATGGAAAGCTTGATAAAATCTGTTCCTACGACCTTGCCGAGCAGATGAAAACTTTGCTCAAAAATTCAACCTTAATTCCATTCGAAAAAAGTGGTCATGCGCTTTTTATCGAAGAACCGGAAAAATTCAACACTGAACTATCTAATTTCATTCAAAAATAGATGCAAACTAAAAGAGGTTAGTTGATAAAGCTAACCTCTCTTTTATAAATTTAATTCATGAATAAGCCCTTATTATTTCTACCCGTATTTTTAATGATTTCTTGTAGCCTAAAAAAAGACATCACAATTATCAGCTATGCTGACTTACCAAAACCAATTGGCCCTTATAACCATTCCACGAGCTACGGCAATCTGATATTTGTATCGGGTCAGATAGGGGTGGATCCAAAAACAAATACCCTTAAGCACGGAATTGAAGAACAAACGGTTCAGATCTTTAAAAATTTAAAGACCATTCTTGAAAACAATAATTCAGATTTACAACATATAACCAAGACTACGATTTTTATGACGGACATAAAGCAATTCGAGAATGTTAATAAAATATACAGTACTTATTTTAACAATCGTTTCCCTGCTAGGAGTACCATAGAAGTAGTTGCATTACCCATGAATGCAGGCATAGAAATAGAATGTATAGCGATTAAGAAACCGTTCTAATTTTCAGGCAAGCTTAAATTTAGACTTAAGGTCAAAATGACTGGCTTTTGATGTGATTTTATAAAAAACCATAGTAAATGGAAGTACTCTTTAAAGTTTGGGAAACTGGCGAAAGGGAATATTTGAATTTCTTTGAAAGTAATTCATTAGAACAACCGAAACGTTCCATCCAGTAAATTAGGTAATGTGAACTTCCGAATTGATGTATTTGATATTATGACAACTGACAGTAAGCCTCAAATGATACTTATATATTTTAATGACTCCTTCCTAAAACTAAAAGCTATTACCACTTCATTTTTTCTAAACTCACAGTTCCGCTCATATTAACATTTGATAGGTGGGTGTAAGAGCAATCTAACTGTTTAAGTTCTCTTAATCCATACACATTAAGATCAACTAACGGATTATCCCTCAGAGACAGTTCTTCAAGATTAGTAAATTTACTAAAATCCAATTTCGACAATTGATTCTCGTCTAATCTGATCAGCTTTACTGCAGGGCATCCGGTTACATTAAATTCTATGAGTATGTTTTTCTGAAACTCGATATGTACAAGATTTGGAAGATCAGAAATGTTCACTTTGCTGACTGCATTCTGTAGCATTTTTATCTCTTCAAGCTTTTGCAGTCCTGTTAAATCTATGGTGCTAATTTTATTCTGGTGAATGTGTAAAGTCCGGAGGTTTGTCAGCCCCCTAAGGTTGATGCTTTGGATCTGGTTATCGTATCCAAATATCTCTTCCAGATTTTTCATGCCTTCTAAGTCCAATACTTTTACCTGATTGTTCCAAAAGCTCAGCTCTTTTAGGTTAGTGAAATTTTTAATGCCAACCAACGAACTAATATCTGCTTTATCAAGACTTAGCCTCGTTACTTTCTGTGCTTCAGATAGCTGGATTTCTTGATCTCCATTAAGATCAATACCCGCAGTAACCAATTGCTTTTTGAAATTCGGATCGGGTATTTTTATAGTTTGAGCTAGACTAGTGAAAGATACCGACATCCCAACGATGATAATGTATAAATACCAATGTTTTTTCATGATTTTCTCTGATTTTTAATTACTCACCGTTACATTTACAACTGCGCCAGCTTCTTTGACTTCAACAAATCCACTTACTTCATTCTCAATAAAAACGTCGTAATGATGATCCTCATAAATTGGCGAAGATCCTAAAGCATATCCGTAAACATTATAAGAGGTGCTCGTTCCTGTTTGCACGGCAACGGTTTTTTGCCTGGCAAATGCAATCCAACTAATGATATAATATTTCCCAGGTTTCAGGTTGGTAAACTGAAAAGTACCTTTATCATCCAAAAATCTGCCTTCTATCCGATACGTAAATGCAACAGGGCTCATTGTAGCCTGCTTTTTACGACTATTAAATTTTTTCTTTAACTCCAGAAACTCGGTGAAATAGGGTGTTACTGGGAATAGTAGGATCTGGCTTCCTTTAACCCCAAAATTATCTTTCCCTTTTTTCTTAAGTGTAGCGGTGCCTTCTATGGTAGCGCTTCCTCTTTCCATCAATCTTGCTGTCTCTGCTTCATTAAAAGGCGTAGCGGGAAGAACCCATTGAGGAGCTTTTTGTGCATAAGCAATGCTGCAACATAAAAAAAGCAACAAATTAATCGATAATATCTTTGGCAATGTTTTCATATTTTTATTGCTTCAATTTTTTGTGCATTTAAAATTTAGTAGAACTTATGGCTTATTAATAACGTCAGCTTCATTTTTTGAGCTCAAAAGTTGTGCCATCAGTTGCGGTTAAGGTGATTTTAATTATAGTAGTTATAATCGCTAGCTAATCTCCGTAATCTATGGTAGAAACTGGAATTGCTACTGGATTAAACAGCATATATCGAGAATTGCATAAATTTGAGAGAGGGCTTCGACCTTATCAAAACAATATACAACAGACTATGAAGATTTTTTTAAAAATACTTTTAATTTTAGGCGGGATTGGGTTTGTCATTTTTGTAGGTTTTATGGGTATAATGATTGCCGCTTTTGGCGGCTTTGATAAAGATTATTCAGTATCGGAACTTAAAGAAAACTTTGAGGAAAAGGAGGATGAAATTTATGAACTCAAAAATTATATAAACAAGATCATTCCGCCTGACAAATCAGTTGAGATAGAATTTGAGAACAACAATACTTTAGGTATTTTTCTGGAAGAAGACCAATTAATTTATTTGTGTCAGAAATTACTGCTACTAAATAAAATATTAGAAGACGAAGGACAAGTACATCCATTGGAATTCGAGAAATTAAGACTCGAGTCTTCTAAGTTAATGACATTTTCCAGTTGATGATAACTAGTGTAACAATTGAAAGAAAATTTTAGATAATTTTTTTACTGGCATGCATTTCAGTAAATTTGATTTATAACATAAACTTTAAGTAAGAATGGAAAAGTATAATTACGGAGTCATTGGTCTGGGTGTAATGGGAAGAAATCTGCTTTACAATATTGCCGATAATGGTTTTTCTGCCGTAGGATTCGATTTAGATGAAGAAAAGGTAATAGAACTTCGTAAAGGAGTGGCTTCAGGTACAAAGGTTGTTGGATCTGTTTCTCTAGAGGAATTTGTGCTAAGTTTAGACAGTCCGCGAAAAATTATTTTGATGGTTCCTGCAGGCAAACCAGTTGATGCTGTTCTTGAAAGCATAACACCGCTTCTGAGTCCAAAAGATATTGTAATTGATGCGGGAAATTCTTATTTCAAAGATACCGAGAGACGTATAGCTGATTTGGCTTCTAAAAACCTTCATTTTATGGGAATGGGAGTTTCTGGAGGAGAGCAGGGCGCAAGAAGAGGACCGAGTATTATGCCGGGTGGAGATTTGGAAGTTTTCAATTTGGTGAAGCCCATGCTGGAAGTTATTTCGGCAAAAGTAAACGGAGAACCTTGCACCGCTTATATGGGGAAAGGAGCTGCAGGGAATTATGTTAAAATGGTTCACAACGGAATTGAATATGCCATCATGCAGTTAATCAGTGAAGCATACGATTTACTGAGAAAAGGAGTTAATCTCACCAATGAACAATTATATGAAGTTTTCAAAAGATGGAATGAAGGCGAGATGAATTCTTTTCTTATTGAAATAACAAGAGATATTTTCCAGCAAAAAGATGATGTAACAGACGGTTTTCTTGTCGACAAGATTTTAGATAAAGCAGGAGCAAAAGGAACCGGAAAATGGACCTCCGAGCAGGCTATGGAAATTGGTGTGTCTATTCCAACCATCGATATTGCAGTAACATCAAGAATTTTATCCGCTTACAAAGATGAGCGAGTGAAAGCATCTCAATTATATGCTAAAGAAGAAGTAAAAACTCCTGAAAATACAGAATTGTTCATCAAAGAGGTAGGGGATGCTTTGTATTTATCTACTTTAATCAGTTATGCTCAAGGTTTGGCATTATTGGTAAAAGCTTCTGAAGAATATCAGTTTGAAATTCCGTTAAAAGATGTTGTTAAAATCTGGAGGGGTGGATGTATCATCCGTTCTGTTCTATTGGAAAAATTTTATCTGGCTTATTCAAAATACGAGAACTTATCTAATATTTTATTGGATCAGGAAATTTCAGAAATTGTAAAAGATAAAATTTCGTCATTAAGAAAAACAGCTGCTTTTGCTGTATCAAACGGAATTCCAAGCTTAGGAATTCAGTCGGCTCTAGGGTATTTCGAAGCTTACACCACAGCATCTTTGCCTGTAAACTTGCTTCAGGCTCAGCGTGATTATTTTGGTGCGCACACTTACCAAAGAACTGACAGAGAAGGAGTCTTTCATACTTCATGGCAAAACCTAAATAACTAAATCCTAACAATGAGTGACAATACAGTCCTGCATCCAACAACGATCGTTATTTTTGGTGCAACAGGGGATTTGGCAAAAAGAAAGCTTTTTCCTGCATTTTACAATTTATATATCGATGGCAGAATGCCAAAAGGTTTTAATATTTTAGCTTTAGGAAGAGCCGAAAATACCGATGAAAAATTCAGCGCTTATATTAAAGAAAATCTGGAGAGTTTTTCCAGGAAGACTGTAATCAAGGAAGATTGGGCTGGTTTTCAGGCTCACATCAGTTATTTTCAGCATCAGCTTGATGAAGAAAGCTCTTATCAGGATTTATATCAGAAACTGGAAAATTTTGATAAAGTGTACGGAATGAGAGGAAACAGACTTTTCTATTTGTCCATTGCACCAAACTTTGTATCGGTAATTTCAAATCATCTTAAAAATACGTCAATAGCATCTGATCCTGCAACAGATCGAATTATTATCGAAAAACCTTTTGGTCACAATAAAGAATCTGCCATTGAGCTGAATAATCTTCTTTCACAAACTTTCCAGGAAGAACAGATTTATCGTATCGATCATTATTTAGGTAAAGAAACAGTTCAGAATATTTTGGCGTTCAGGTTCGGAAATTCAATTTTTGAACCACTTTGGAACCACAGACATATAGAATCGGTGCAGATTACAGTTGCCGAAGAAGTAGGAGTGGAAACAAGAGCCAGTTTTTATGAGCAGACAGGAGCTTTGCGCGATATGATTCAGAACCATCTTTTGCAAATTCTTTGCATGGTTGCTATGGAACCTCCGGCCTCACTCGAATCAGGTGAGATCAGGGATCGTAAAGTTGATGTTTTAAAATCCGTCCGTAGGATTTCTCCCGAAAAAGTAGATCATTATGCGGTAAGAGGACAGTACGGACGAGGCAAAGTAAATGGACTAAAAGTAAATGGCTATCGCCAGGAAGAGGGAATTGCTCCTGATTCCAATACGGAAACATTTGTCGCTATTAAGTTTTATCTGGATAATGAAAGATGGGAGGATGTTCCTTTTTATGTTCGTACCGGGAAGAAGATGAAAGAAAAGCATTCTTATATAACGATTCAGTTTAAGCCACTTCCAAATTCTACGTTTTCAGAAAGCACTTCGCTTCTGTCGGCTAACCGATTGGTTATTAATATTCAGCCACAAATGGACATCAGATTGCAGTTTATGTCTAAAAAGCCAGGCTTGTCTTTAGAGCTTAAACCTGTGGAAATGATTTTCGATAATTTTGCCTGTCAGACCGATACTCCCGAAGCTTATGAAACTCTTTTATTGGAAGCACTTGTGGGAGACCTTACACTGTTTATGCGCTCTGATCAGGTCGAAGAAGCTTGGGATGTGATAAAAACGATTCAGGAAACCTGGGAAAAAACCAAAGACCCATCTTTCCCAAATTATGCTTCGGGAAACTGGGGACCTGATGACAGTGATGCACTGGTAGAGCGGCAGGGACATCAGTGGGTTTAAAATCTAATTAAAAGAAAATGAATATTACAATATTTAATAATCTGGATGCTTTATATAAAAAAGCAGCTGATACATTTGTTGAGCTTTCGAAACAAGCAATCCAGAAGCATGATAAATTTGTGGTTGCGTTGAGTGGAGGCTCTTCACCGAAAGCCATCTTTAGTTTATTAGCTACTCCCGAATATGCAGATAAAATAATTTGGGACAAAATCTATTTTTTTTGGGTAGATGAAAGATGGGTTCCTCTTGAAGATGAGAAAAGTAATTTTAAGATGACTTTGGAAGTACTTTTGAATAAAGTTCCAGTCAATGAAAATCAGATTTTCCCCATGTATAAAGACGGAATTGAGCCTGAAAATTATGCTAAAGAATACGAAGCTCAAATCAGAAATGTTTTGGGAGCTGACGGTATTTTTGATTTCATCCTTTTAGGAATGGGTGATGATGGCCACACAGCTTCTCTTTTTCCAGGTGAAAAGATTTTACAAGAAAAAGAAAAATGGGTTGATGCCTACTATTTAAAGCCACAGGAAATGTTCAGAATTACGTTGACTGAACCTATCATCAATAAAGCTGAAAATATTCTGATTGTTACATTTGGTAAATCCAAGAAAAACGCTTTGAATGAAGTTCTTAATGGTGTATATAATCCTGAACTATATCCGCTACAGTTAATTGAAAAGAAAGCAGGAGTCCAGATTTTTACTGATAAAGAAGCTGGAATTTAATTGTCTTTTCGTCCGAATGCCTTTATTTTCAATTGTACTTTTGGGGTACGCAATATGCATGCGAAGAAATGAAAAAAATACTCTTTTTGACTCTTATATCAGCATTTTCCTTGGGTGTAGCCTATGAACAAGAATCTCTTGATTGAATACTTCTTGGTTCTCAAACCCTCCATAAATTGAAAGGATGACTGGAGCTTTCAATATTGTGGTTCTGTGATCAGGTATATGGTAATGTGATCTCTAGGCAATCTCGAACCACACTTATAAAATTAGCATAATGCTACATTTTCAGTTATTTTAAATTAACTACCATGATGCTGCTTACAAACATAGTGTTAGCGGCTCCAATATCTCTTTAACATCTGGAATGTCCGATCCGAGTGCTAATTGGTCCGGTTTAACTATAATGTCCTTATTTAGCTTGTGTGATTGATCTAAGTTTGCTTTATAATCATTCTTAAAAAGATAATAATGAAAACAATTAGAAAATTTACAATCACAGGCGCATTATGTGTATCCCTTTTTTCCGCTGTAACAATTTCATGTAGTGATGACAACGAGTTTCCGACTGAACAGGAGTCGTCGCTGGCAAATCATAACAATGCAAAAACTAACTTTATCAGCGTGAAAGGAGTAGAGTTTGCTTATCGCAGCTGGGGTAAGGAAGGAGGGATACCTCTAGTGTTATTGCCAGGAACTGGTGGTTCTATGGACGATTGGGATCCCGCGGTGACCAATGGACTCGCAAAACAATATAAAATAATCATTTTTGATAACAAGGGAGTGGCTTCATCCAAAGGGACAACTCCTAATTCAGTCCAAGCAATGGCTAATGACGCTATTGATTTTATCAAAGCAATGAACCTTGGAACCGTAAATATCATGGGATTCTCAATGGGAGGATTTGTCGCCCAAAGAATTGTGTTAACAGATCCAGCAATAGTTAATAAGATTATTTTGGTTGATAGTGGACCTAAAGGAGCAATCGGTCTTGCAAATCTTCCAAATATTGTTGCAGGAACTGCTGGACTTACCGCAGAAGAATCCTACTTAAAATTCGGATTTACTGATTCACAAGCAAGCATTGCGGCAGGAAAAGCGTCGTTTGCCCGTGTACATCTACGTGCTGTTGATCGAGATCCGGCACTAAGTGATGCTACTTCAACTGCTCAATTTACTGCGGTACTAGCATGGGCGCAACCTGATGCAAATGCGCTTGAGGAAATTAAAACCATTAAAAAACCTGTTCTAATCATTCATGGCGATAAGGATCTTCCAATTTCTGTTCAAAATGCCTATAATATGAAGCAAAATTTAGAGAACGCTTTACTAATTGAGTTTTCAGATTCTGGACATGCGGCTTTTTATCAGAATCATGAAGCATTCTTAATAAAAGCACTCGAATTTTTAGCACAATAACATACTAAACAACAAAAAGCTTCTCGATGTGTCTAGAGACTATCGGAACGATTGTCCCTTTGCGACAACCAAAAATAGGGTAGGCAATGTTGAAAATGGAGTAATTAGCCCAGCAGTTTATTGCGGTTTATGCCATAACACATTAACAATGTTGGACATTTTGGATCGATGGAAAACGCTGAAGTTCTTATTGAATGAATAAAAAGGGACTTTACAAACAAGTAGTGAGCAATCTGATTGGGAACAATAGCAGCTTTGACTTTTAATTCTGGGGCAGATCAACTGTAGTAGAGATCTGCCCATTTTTATTTTATATAGTACCAGGGAATATAATTTTTAAAGTAGAGAACAGGCTAAGGTTGAACTGGAATAAAATGTAAAGTATCTTTGCGAATTACAAGCAAACATCATTTTGTAATGACTTTACTATTTTGAGTTCCTTGAGCTGATCTATTTATAATATCGTGTAGATCTTCAAATTTCTAGAAGACATTTTAATGCCTAATGGAAATTGTCGGTGAGAAGTTTAACGCGACTATTATGACGATCAATTAATAGGCTAAATCAGTGAAATAGATCAACTAGGTTTGCATAATAAATTGTTATTATAGAGAGGGAAGGACGAGATTTTAGGCCTATCAGATTTGATCTTACCATTTGTGCTGCTTTCAACATAACTACACTTATAAATATGAATAGCTTTCTGTTGACGGTCATTGTAGAGGTAAATTGCTCGTGGTTATTATGTGCTATCTATTGAAAAAAACATTAATGCACAAATGCCTGATAAAACTACCGGGCATTCTTACTGAAATAATTAACTAAAATTATTTCAAAACGGATAAAATTAAACTATATGGATCAGGGATAAAACACAGCTTATCTGGAGGCTGCTATAATCACATTAGCGACTTCCTGCGGGTGGGAAATGAATACGGCGTTGCTCGCTCCTGTAATCTCCGTGCTGGATCTTTTGTACATATTTCTTGAGTTACTTGGTATTATCTGGTTTTATGATTTATATAAAATGGTTGTTTTAGCCTAACGTTCTTCCAGCCAATTCAGGAACATAGCGGTTTTATCTTTGCCGATCAAAAGTTTTTCTTCTGTTGGAACGGTCAGTTTTACAAAGAGTTTTCTTCCAAAATAATGCTCAACTTCCTTTACGGCAGAAAAATTGATGAGATACTGTCTGTTGAGTCTAAAAAACTGTTTATCGGAAAGGATGCTTCCCAAATGATCCAAAGATTGGTTAACATCATATTGTTCGCCTTTAAAGGTTACAAGGGAAGGGGAGGTATAGTTGATATAAATATAGGCGATATCATCCGTTTTGACTGTAAGGTATTTATTATTTTTAAAAACCAGGAAACTCGTTTTCTTGCTTTCTTGATCGTTGATCCGACTGATTATATCTACAAGATCATTGGCAGAGGTTTTCTGGAAAATATTTTTAAAATTATGCACTTTCTCAAAGGCATTTTTTAGATCATCTTCCGAGAATGGTTTGAGCAGATAATCAATCCCGTTTTCTTTAATAGCTTCCATCGCGTATTCACCGAAAGCTGTGCAAAAAATTACTGGACATACGATTTTAACAGCTTTAAAGATGTCAAAGCTAATACCATCGGAAAGCTGGATATCCATAAAAATAAGCTCTGGCGATGGGTTATTGGACAAATAGTCTATAGCACCTTCGACACTTTGGATCTTTGCCAGAATCCGAGAACCTGGCTGCAAATGTAATATCAGATTTTCAAGTGAACGTGCAGCTTTAATTTCGTCTTCAATTATTAGGATGTTCATATAATATGGGAAGTTTTATGGTGAATTTTTCGTCTGTTGCCGTAATGATAATATTTTTCTGGGTGAGATGGAGGTACCGTTGATTGATATTTTTGAGTCCCATTCCGGTGGAAGGTTCAGGAATTTTCCTTTCCTGCAGGTTATTCTCAATGACCAAATAATCTTCTTCCTGATAGATTGCAATGTAAAGCGGTTTCTCCAACGAAACAATATTATGTTTGATGCAGTTTTCTACTAATAGCTGCAGTGTAAAAGGAGGAATGTAAGTGTCATAGCTATCACTTCCAAGATTTTGCGTCACAAAAAGGCCTTCTTCAAAACGGGCTTTCAATAGATATACGTACGATTCCATAATGCCCAGTTCTTCTTTTAATGTTAGGACTTTTAGCTTTAGACTTCCAAGAGTAAATCTGTAGAAGTCAGCAAGTTTTAAGATAAATTCCGAAGATTGCTCATCATGGCTCTCTACCATATATTTTAGGGTGTTGAGACTATTAAAAAGAAAATGGGGATTTACCTGTTGTTTTAAAAGTTCATATTGTGCTTCAAGATTTGCAGCCATCGAACGTTCCAGTTCGCGTACGAATTGTTGATTAAGATAAGTCTGGTATAATATATGGATAAACATATAAAACGTTAGGTTGATCAATATCCCTCTTACCTCGTACATTAATATTTGGGGGCCGAAATTTAGGTGAGATAGAATGTAGTATTGAATAGAAGAAAGGAAAAACATCAGTATTAAACCCACTCCCAATCCCCTAAACAGCTGACCTGACAGTACTTTTTTACTGCCTGTTTTCTTTGTATAAGCAGGTATCGAATAGATATTATAATACCAGATTAATAAGGCAAAACCGGATGTTACAGCGAAATCGGCTATACCTTCGGCCACAACAAAGTGATGGTCTACAATTTTAGGGATTGAGGTTAATATTCCCAATGAAATCGAACTAATCCATATCAGACGACCTGAAATTTCAAAAGGTATTTGCTTTTTGGGTTTAAACATTTTAGTGAAGGTTATTTTCTGTTTGAAGTTATGTTTTTTATGGGTTATTTAAATCAAAACTCATAAAAAATCATTTTTTAATCTTGAGACAAATTCTCAGTGTAATCAATAAAGTGGATTTTGTTGAATGCGTAGTACGTAATGGCCAGGACTATAAAGGCGATTATCGCATCGATTGCCGAAGGTAAGCCAAGCACTACAATCTTTGAGAAGAAAGCGGAAGTGATGTCAAAAAACATCCCTGCAAAAATCCATTCCTTAATCCTATTGAAACGATTTGGAATAAGGAAAATGATACTTCCTACAATTTTAAATATACCTAGTATATAAATGAAATGTGCCGGATATCCAAGTTGTAGTGTAATATCCCAGACCACCGGACTTCTTGTCAGCTCAAAGAAACCACTAGCGCCAAACCATAATGACATAAAGATCCGTCCGCCAAGATAAATTTTTGTATAAGTTGAATGTTGCATGATCAATTTTTTTTGCCTTTTGAGCGTGTTATTAAAATTATTTTATACTGTTATGATGAATAATCATTGTTTACTGTGCCATTATGTCGGCTTCAATGATCGCGTCGGCGAAAGCCTCCGGTGCTTCCTGAGGTAGGTTATGGCCAACACCACCATTTAAAGTATGATGCTTATACTTACCTTTATATTTTGATGCATAGCTTGCTGGCGGCGGAAAGGCTGCCCCATTCGCATCTCCTTCAAGGGTCACTGTGGGAACTGTAATATCTGGAGCTTTTGTCAGTCTGTCTTCCAGGTCGTCGTATTGTTTTTCGCCTTTGGCCAATCCCAACCGCCAACGGTAATTATGGATGACAATATCCGTATGATCCGGGTTCTCGAATGACTTTGAGGAACGTTTATAGGTCTGGTCATCAAAGTTCCATTTTGGTGAAGCTGTTTTCCAGATCAGTTTATTGAATTCCTGTGTATTTGCTTTGTAGCCTTTATAGCCCCTTTCAGTGGAGAAATAATATTGATACCACCATAAAAATTCGGCATTTGGTGGAAGCGGGGTTTCGTTCGCTTTGGGGCTACCAATAAGATATCCACTTACAGCGACCAATGCCGAACAACGTTCAGGCCACAATGCTGCGATAATATCCGCGGTTCTGGCTCCCCAGTCGAACCCACCGATGACCGCCTTTTTAATTTTCAGTGCATCCATAAATTTGATGATATCAAGTGCGACCGCAGACTGTTGCCCGTTTCGCATAGTTTTGGCAGAAAGAAATGTTGTGGTTCCGTACCCCCGCAGGTAAGGTACCAGTACACGGTATCCCTTTTTGGCAAGGATAGCGGAGGACTGTTCAAAGCTGTGGATATCGTATGGCCATCCATGAAGAAGGATTACCGGCTTGCCGTTTCTTGGGCCTATTTCAGCATATCCTACGTTTAGGAGCCCCGCTTGGACAGTTTTAGTCTGCTGGAAATTTATCATATCTTCTGTTTCGCTCTTCTTTTCATTAACCGACGTTTGTGCATTCAGTTTGGAGATTCCTGCTCCCATCATCATGATGATGAAAAATGTGAGCATCTTTGTCATTGTATTTAGTTGCATATTCATTGTGTCAATATTTAAATGGATTTAAATTTTTAAGCGTTGGAGAATTACTGAGGTAATTTTAGGGGCTGATAATCAAGGATCGAACTGATGCGCTGCTTGCTGGATTCATCCGAAGAAACCTTTCCGAATTCGATTCCGTAGTCGAGATTTCCCATTTGATCGCTTTTAACGGTCTCGACACTTAACAACTCACCATTGACCTTACTTCCAAAATAATTTGGGTCATCTTGCATCTTATAGGTCACGAGCTTAAGCTCTACTCCTATAATTCCTTTTTTGGTTTCCAGTGCTGAAATTCCCTTTTGATTGCCATACAGCGCAGACATGGTCTGTAGGGTTTGATTAAAAGAAGATGAAATAAACTTCAGACTTCCCGAATCAAACATAAAGCGGATTTTTCCAGTTTCTTTTTCAGGATTCTTGGCACATGAGCCAAAAATTAAACTACTGAATAGAAGTATGTATAAGACTTTTTTCATTTTGAGCGGTTTTTAAATATTGTTCAATTAATTTCCTGGAATTTACTTTTGGTGGTACATTGAAAAGATAGCCTGTCGATTCTGCTAGCTGCCTGTGGCAACTGATACATGACTGCTGTGCGAACAATGCAGTTTTTCCTGTTGGTTTCAATTCCTGTCCATTGAATTTTGCAAATCCCCAGCCTTCAGTTTCTGTATATTCTTTCCCGTCTTTGACCATGTATTGCATGTTCACAAAGTCACCCGGTACAATTTCACCATTCGCTTTTTTTGTCTGTTTGAACACTGCCTTTGCTACTGCGCTTCCATCAGGCCATGGATGAAAATTTTCCTCCTGAATCGCTTTTACAGCGATGTCATTACCGTAGATTACCCGTATGCTGTTGTCAATGAGTGTGCTCATGCCGATCACTTTCCAATTTTTGAATTCGGCATTGTAGCTGATCCCATTGGGAGAAACTGGAACTCCAGATTGTATGGCGGTAGTCAAATGTTCTACTTTAGGACCAGCTTTCACAGGGCTTATTGTTGTATGTGCAGGAATAAAACTGTCTTTTTTTGAAAGAGACAAAGCAAACTGCTTTATGGTCTCGATCTCATTTGGTGAGAGTTTAGCTCCTGGATGTGTCATGGCATAGGAGGGAAGAGGCATCTTCTCGGCACGAACCATATTGAATATTGCGTAGAATTTCCCCTTTTGCTCAGCTTCGGATAATTTGTCCCATTCCGAAAAATTCATTACTTCACGGGCTCTCCTGATATCTTTGTTGACGATCCAGGAAATTGGAGCGAGTTTATCTAAGAAAGTGAGATGTTGTGCATTTGAATGACAGTCATAGCAGGAACGTTCTAAAACCTGAGTTACCTCTTTAGGTACATTTTTCATAGGACCGGTTACCGGTCTTTGTTCGATCGGCGCATTGAAAAACTGTAAGGCTATAAAACCTGCTAAGATACAGAGTATGACAATGGGTAATATTCTTATTTGTTTTACGTGCTTCATGATATTTCTCTTTTGTTTTGATAAAATTATAGTAAACAATGCCAGCCGAAAAGATCAAAGGCGTTGAACCGGACATATTGAAAGTTGAATAAAGAATTTTTGGTGTTGAGCTGGACAGTGTATCCTTATAAGTTTAAGCTGGTCGCATCAATGATTTCTCCAGAATTTTGGTTCTGTTCAAAAGCGATAATTTCCCAATCTTCTTTGGTATCTGGAAGTTTGAATGAGAAGCTGTCATTGGCTTGAAGTGTACGGCTTTGCAAGTCCCGGACAATTTGTACATGCGATAGCGCTTTTCCAGCGTTTTCACCTGCTGAGACCTGCGAGGAGGCTTTCTTTTGAACTAGTGCCATGATGATTGTGGAGTTTTTCGATGCTGATGTTGAAGTGTAGCTGATCTGAATAGATTTACCTTTGGATTGTTCCATTTTTACAACCAGGTTTTCCGAATGGGTATCCAGCATTGCCGACTGAATGCTGCGCAATACTTTAGTGGATTCGGAGCCCACTGTTTCTGTCTTACCATTGATTACCATCTGAGGCGTGTATAACGTACCTAGGTTCATCCACGTTGCATATTGTTTCTGTCTTTCGGTGAATTTGGCTTTGCTGAAACGGTCTTTCCATCCCTGATGATCCCAATAATCCACGTGGTAAGCCAGAATAAAAAGTTTCTTGTTTTCGTTATCCTTTTCGAGCCTAGCGATCAGTTCGTCTGCCGGAGGACAGCTCCAGCAACCCTCGGAAGTGAATAGTTCGACGACGGCGAAGCTTTTACCCGAGTTTTTTGCTTTGATATTTTCCAATTTCTGGTCATCTGCAAATCCTTTGAAAGCCATAATCAGTGTGATGATCAAAGGTAGACTTAAGACGTATAATATCTCTTTAATAGATTTCATGCTGTTTATTTTTATTTTATTGATGAAAAGATGAATTAAGGATGTTGGTTTGTCAACTATAAACTAAAGATTTTGAGGGCAAAACCGAAGTCTTGGGGTGGGATACAGATTTCATCACTGCATTGCATAAACTGAATTGTCCCCCTGATCGTACCGTTTTTTCCTTTTATTTTGATTCTTTGACTAAACTCAACATCGTTCTCGAAATAGGTTACAGGAATACCCAATACTTTTTCAAACTTTTGGAGTGGTGTGGGTTGGCTCACTTTCCCTACCAGTTCATAAGATTTATCAGGCAGGAATTTAAAGTTCATTTTTATGGGGCTTTTGAAGCTATTACCCAGTGCATACATATGCCATCCTTGGGGTATTTTTGCTTTCATGGAAATTTCACCTTCTTCAGGGGATTTTCTTTTGAGTATACATTCCCATGTTACCTGACCATTGGAGGTCTGGCCTTTGGAATAACCGCAGAATATCATTAGGACAGCGATCATTAAAATTGCTAGCTTGTTCATTTTCTTGTTCTTTTAAATTGTTAAAAAAGTTGTTTTGTTAGGCAGATTTGATCTTAATGATCTGAAAGCATTTCTCATTTTTATTGTAAAGCGTTCCGCTTGCTCCCAAACAGCGAAATGACCGCCCTTTTCCAATTTGTTGAAACCTTAAACCATATTATCTAAGTGATTTGAATGCAGCCCTAAGCTCTTCCGTAAAAATCTGAGGTTGCTCCCATGCAGCAAAGTGCCCTCCTTTTTTCGCTTTATGATAATAATACATCGTGGGATAAGCGGCTTTTGACCAGCTTTCAGGTGCCTGGTAGATTTCATGTGGGAATACGGAAATAGCCACAGGAACTTTTATAGTCTTTGTTTTTTGATGATCTGAACTGAAGTTATTGTTATTATTTTCCCAATAGAAACGTGAAGAGGAAGCCCCAGTATTCGTCAACCAATAAAGTGTAATATCATCCAGGATTGCATCTCTATGGATGACTTTTTCTGGTTGTAGGTCACTTTCTGTCCATTCTGCAATTTTTTCGTACAAGAATGCTGCAAGTGCACTCGGAGAATCAGACAGAAGATAACCTGTTGTCTGTGGTCTTGTCACCATCATTCCACCATAAGCTGCATTTCTTCCAAAGAATGTACTTAGAGAATTATATGCTTTAGCTTCGTCTTCTGAAAGTCCAATAGGAGTAGGGTCACCAGCGTTAATCGGTTTTACTAATTCAGCGGGAATTGTTGCGGGCATCGTAAGGTGTATTCCAAGAAGCCCGGCTGGAGCCTGTCGTGCCAGCGCATCGGAGATCACTGATCCATGATCACCCCCTTCTGAGACATATTTTGTGTAGCCAAGGCGTTTTACCAATACATCCCAAGCTTTGGCTACACGGTCTGGATTCCAGCCTATTTCTTTGGGGATTTCCGAAAAGCCATATCCCGGAATTGCAGGGATAATCACATCGAACGCATCTTCCGCTTTTCCACCATATTTTACAGGGTCAGTCAGCGGGCCAATGGCATCTATGAATTCTAGTGGTGACCCTGGCCAACCGTGGGTAAGGACTACCGGAAGTGCATTGGATTCTTTTGAGCGAACATGAATGAATTGGATATCCAAACCATCAATTTTTGTTATGTATTGCGGAAGAGCATTTAATTTTTTTTCTAGCTTTCGCCAGTCATATCCTTTTCCCCAATACGTTACCAGTTCCTTCAACTGTGCTAATTGAATGCCTTGAGATTCATCATTCACAGTTTCTTTATCGGGAAAACGAGTTTCCGCGATACGTCGTTTGAGCTCGTCAAGCTTTGACTGTGGAATGTTGATCTTAAATGGCCGGATACTAATGTCTGTTTTTGAAACAGTACTGGTTGTTTTGTTATTTTGAGCACTGGAAATGGTAGGTATACTTAGAGAGCATGCTGCTGCTAAAAGAACCGTTGTAAGTTTTGTTTTCATTGTTTCTTGTTTTAAATTTTTGTTCTGATTTCTTTTTGTTGAGACAAATGTAGACCAGGCCAAAGGCGATAGAAAGAAACAATCGGTTCAAGTGGACATAATAGCTGTCGAGTTGGTTATTTTAATCCGCGAAAAAGATGACGCTATCGTAGGTCATGTTCTGAATAATATAAATAATAATAGCATTAGCTTATAACTTTATTGATTAGCTCATCTTCCATTGAAAGTTGGGGGAGATGTCATATTGGTCTACAGCGCAGAAGCTTTATTATGAAAGCAAAAAGTTTCAAAAATAGAAAACAGCAGTAAATAAACCGCTGTTTCACTTTGTCGGTCTGATTTTATAAACAACGGATTGTACCTCCGTCGACCCGTAGTACAGAACCGCTGATATAGTCAGCAAAACGACTACAGAGGTAGACAACGGCACCCGCAATTTCTTCAGGTGCACCAAACCTTCCGGTATCATTAGGGATAAGCTCCTGAACTGCTTTGTACTTAATCTCCTCCATATCCGTTCCCCAGCCAAATTTAGGCGCTGCCTGCTCGAGCCATTGTTCTACCATTGGATTGATGATGGCTCCAGGAGATACGATATTAGAAGTGATACCCGTCTCCTTAAGTTGCCTTGCGAGCGATACAGACATATTATGTCGTGCGGCAAGGGTAGCATTATAATGTGGCTGTTCCTTTATGGGCTGTATGGCCAATCCTCCACCAATATGTATTAACCTGCCCCAACCTCGCTCCTTCATCTGTGGAACGATGCGCTGTATCATACGTACATATGAAACCACATTGGTATTGTATAACGCTAACCAGTCTTCGGTACTTGCTTCGCCCCATGATTTGTGCGAAGTAATTCCGGCATTATTAACCAGTATATCCACCGGTCCGGATGAGAGTGCTGCTGCTGCTACTGCATCTGCGCCTTCATCTGTCGCAAGGTCTCCGATCGCTATTGCCGCAGATCCGCCGGAAGCGTTAATCTCCGCAGCTACATCTTCAGCACGTTTAAGGTTACGTCCATGTATTATTACCATGGCGCCTTCACTTGCGAGCATTTTAGCAATGGCTTCGCCCAATCCGGAACTAGATCCGGTTACCAGGGCACGTTTACCCTTTAATTTTATGTCCATTTTAATTGATTTTTATGTTATAAATGTTTTTTATTTGGCGCATAACCAAATTCCTTTTTGTATGCGAAGGAAAAGTGGGAGAGATCCTCAAAACCCAGATCCAAGTATACATCGGAAGGTTTCTCTTTTTGCTGTTCAATCAAGAAGCGGGCTGTATCCAGACGCTTCTGCAACAACCATCTGCCCGGGCTGGTATGAAACTGCTTTTCAAAATCGCGCTTAAAACCCGAAAGGCTGCGTCCCGTAAGAAAAGCAAAACGTTCCATTGGTACATTGTAGCGGTAATGGCTGTTCATAAAAGCTTCGAGGTCGATCTTTCCCGGTTCATTAAAATCAAACAACACATTTTTAAATGCCGGATTATGCTGAATAAGTAGTAAAACAAGCTCTCTGGCTTTTAGCGCCACAATGCGGTCATCCATTTGTTGTTGCAGATAAGGAACCAAGGAATCTACAAAACCTTTCAGCAATGCACCTGGCTGGATAAGAAGTGCGGCATGAGGATTAATTATGCTATCGGCTTTCAGTCCGTACTGCTCGCTCATTTCCTTTAAAGTGCACTGATCGATATGCACTGCTATAGACTTGAAACTTCCATTGGTGGTGCTTTTCACGTATTTGGTCAGCTGGTTGCGTCGAAAAAAGCGGAAGTCACCTTCCCGATAGGAATGCTTTTGATCAGCGAGCCAGACATCCTGTTTCCCCTGTAGAATATAACTGAAGATATGATCTGCTACAAAAGCTTCGCCTTCGATCGTATTGCCGGAATACGTATTTAGCACTATTTTGGGGCCTGTAGCGGCATCTTTAGCTTTTTCGGAAATATCATTTTTGCATTCCATAGCGATTAGCTTATGATTACTTTTGGTTCTAATTGTTCTTCGAGGCCATATAAGCCGCCTTCTCTGCCCAAGCCCGATTGTTTAAATCCGCCGAATGGTGCCAGCGCATCGTGATAGATCGTGTTGATCGCTACTCTGCCCGCATTGATCTGTGCAGCCACTCGCTGCGCCCGCGCCATGTCTGAACTGCTTACATAGGCATGCAGTCCATATATGGTATCGTTGGCAATGGCAACAGCTTCTTCCTCTGTTTTGTAGGTAATAACGGATAATACAGGCCCGAAAATTTCTTCCTGCGCAATCGCCATTTCATTACTTACACCTGTAAATATAGTGGGTTTGACGTAAAATCCGTTCTGTAATCCATCCGGCTTACCCAGACCACCAACTAAAAGTTCCGCGCCCTCGTCGATACCCCGCCTGATGAAATGCTGTATCCGGTCAAACTGTTTCTGACTGGCCATCGGCCCAATGACCGTCTGCTCATCTCTTGGATCACCAACTTTTTGTGTAGCCATGGTTCTCAGCAAGACAGCTTTAACCTCTGGCAGGACAGCTTCCGGCACCAGCAGTCGTGTGCCAGCAATACAGGCCTGACCACTATTCATGAAGGCCGCATTTACCGCCATTGGTATTGCAGTTTTGAGATCTGCATCATCAAGAATGATATTGGGTGATTTACCGCTTAGTTCCAGCGTGACGCGCTTCATCGTGTCCACTGCATTACGGGCAATGATCTTCCCAACCACTGTAGAACCTGTGAACAGAATTTTGGCCACAGCAGGGTGGGTAGACAATACCGTTCCCAAAATATCTCCGCGTCCATGCACCATATTGATTACGCCGGCTGGAAGTCCTGCCCGGTCGAAGCATTCTGCCAGAACCTGCGATTGAATCGCACTCATTTCACTGGGTTTGATTACTACGGTACAGCCAGCAGCAATTGCTGCCGCGAGTTTTACACATATGGAACCCGAATTGGCATTCCAGGCCGTCATGATCCCCGTTACGCCAATAGGCACCATAGTGACTGCTGACTGACCTATGCGGCGTTCGAAAGAAAAATCCTTAAGGATTTCCTTGAAGTAGAGGAAAACCTCTGCGGCATACTGGTTTGACCAGCGAGACCGTTGTACCGTTGCACCATACTCTGTAGTGGTTACTTCCTGCAGATCGTCGAGGCGCTCCATCAGCGCATCATGTAATTGCTGTAGGTAATCCATGCGCTGTGCTCTGCTTGTTTGTGAAAAAGAAGGTAAAGCTGCTGATGCAGCAACTATTGCAGCCTCCATATCCTGCTTATTGCCCAATACGACATGGCCGATGAGGCTTTCATCCGAAGGATTAATGATATCCATCTTCTCGGTGCCTGTCGAAGGCCGAAATTGACCATCGACGTAATGCTGGTTGATTATTTTCATTTTGTTGTCTTTTAAACTTAGCTCAAGAGCATCGTTATTATTGACACAAAATTACTTCGCTGCCGTCTTTGAAGGTTTGTTAAAAAGCCCAGATTACTTTGTTGAAAGGCTCAACTATTTGGTTCTCCGTCTATACAGTATGATTTTTGGTGGAGTATTTCCGCGTTTTTTTACCATACCCTAGGGAACAAATTTTCCCTTTGCGGTCTCTTCGATAAAATCCGACACATCGTAGCTTGCAATTGTTGGGAAAATGAAACTAGCCATCAAAGACAATGAAGATATTCGTTTCTCAAAGTAATGGAGGTATTGGAACCCGGACAACCTATTTTTAAGAGATCCTTCGACCTTATCAAAACAATATAGAACAGACTATTGAACATTTTTTGCAAAATGAAATTTTAAGCACATGTAGCATTTGTGAATTTAGTAAAGAATACTTTGACATTTAGTTTTTAGAGCTAGTGGTCAACAAGCTTAATCTTTCTGGATCTTTCCGGTTTTTCGAAGATCACAAGTATATTAACAAATCAGCCGCCAGCAACCCTCGTTTCAATTCGTCACGATCACTGCTGGCGGCTGGTCTCTATGTTATAAATAATCTTTTCCGCCTCAAATAGAGCTTTAAAAATTAGAGCATAGATAATCAAAACAATGAGCCAATGTCTAATTTTTAGACTTATCAATAGAAACCCTAACAATACACCAATTGCGCCGATAGCAATTCGGAAATAAAGTATAGATTCATATTCCATCGCATACCAATAACAACCCTTGCAAAAATTGTATCGATAGAGCAAATAAACATCTCCATAAGTAATTAAAACGTTGAAAAGAATTATTAATGTTCCAACTATCCGACAAAGGATGGAACTGGTTAGTATCTATGAGTTGCTCTTTTTAAAGTAACGATCAAGTTAGTCATACCTTTTCAGTTTTCAACAATATTCCGGTAACTATTGTAGCTGTCGAATAATACTCCACAAGCGTTAATGCAGCTAATAATGAATTTGTAGTCGATACTATTTAAGATGAAAAAGTCAGAAAAATAAAACGAATAATAAATAAGCCCCTACGAATTGTGAATGGCGCACTTTAATGCTAAGCTTATTTGTATTTTAGCTGTAAGAAAATTTTAGTTAAATAAATACCAAAGTATATCAGCTTTTGACTAAAATCGCCAGCCTAAGGAAGGCCCAAAACATTAACTGTAAATTTGGAAACCCATTAAACTGACAAATTCCCATGCGTGAAATCTTAACAATAATATGTATACTCGTAGTTGTCCTCGTTTTCTTTTATTTGATCAAAAAAAATCAGAAAAGACGGACAACGCACAGATCATCGGTCAACGATATGGATCAATTTATGTCTTTACAGTTTTCGCTTGACCACGCAGAATTCACACTAAATCAAAGCGAAAACCTATATCCCTTTGCAATGACAATGTCTAACAATGGCGTAGATACAAACTTTTATAATTTTGAAAACAAAGAGATTTCGATTGACAGCATCCAGGCTCAATTGAAGGAAAGTGAAACTGATATTGACTTGGTTTTCATCATTTCTAATGATGCAAAGAATTCGAGACTTGAAATCCAGCACTTTTTAAAGGGTGTTAAAAAAAGTCAACTTTTCAATATGAGTTACAAAATTGTTGGGGACAAATATCAACTTGACAGACAAAATTTAAAACCTATTAAAGAACAAGCTAGTTTTCTTTATTAAACGCAAACCATGCTTACTAAATTAATAGTAAAGGAGGCTAATTTAGAACATTTACACAGGATATTGGAGCTTTGAAAGCGGGACTTTGGTTAAAATATTAAGCCTGGATGATGGTAGTTGTAAAGAACTGCAATATTATCCTTATGATTTAGTTCATTGGGAAGATTAAGAGAAATGTGGGTAAGGATTAGTTTTAATTGAAAGGTCGAGTTTGAAGGGCTCGACCTTTTTTGTAAGTGTTAAATATAATCTTTACTAACCTTGAAAATTGAATTACCTTCGCTATCGAAAATTATGGTACCACATTCCTGACAAGTGTCATCGGTAAGTGACTCGCCCATTTTCAACTGCCACACATTCATACTTCCGCAGCTACAGCATACAGTATAAAGAACCTCTCCGGTTTGGCTTCCCCAGGGTTTGAACTGCCAAAACTTATCGCTTGCTTTTTTGATCTGCTTGCTGTTGCTCTTTTCCATGACAGCTACGTAATAGCTATCGTTACCTAAATCAAGTTGCACTATTTCCAAACCCTTGTTTTTAAGTTCATGATTTGATGCTTTCAGAAGAGAAGGAACGAAATCTCCGGGTGTAACCGCCTGATCATTTGCCATCTTATAAGCAGCTGTAAAATCGAATGTAGCTTCTGGGTTAAAAGCAATTGCCCGGTGCTGTAAGAAACTGCCTATTTCATTTAAATAGGCTTCACCCTTCCAGTCAATTTGTAATAAAAATTGATGGCCCAGTAAATAGTTTAGCGTATCCTCATTGCTGAATTCTTCAGTGGGAAAGTTCTGCTGTTCACCAGCCGATAAAACGTAAAAAAATGCCGCCGTTTTCATTGTTTAATTAAAATGATCACATCCAATTTAACTATTTTTCTGCAGATTCCATATCGCAGCTAGTAAAACCGACAAAGTAACCAAATTGCTTCCCTCAGCCGGTTAGAGGGAAGCGATTTTTAGAATCTAAGACGGTGTCACTTTTTTTATCAATTAAAACTAATTCAAAAATCAAACACATAGTTCCTAGGGCGAATACCGTTACTCATGATAAGAGGCTTTCATTTTGACGACAAAAACATAGGTTTATTGGCTAAGTAATCGTTTCAATAGCTCGAAATTTTCATCATCAAAACAAACTATTATAATTCGTTTGATTGTTGTATTTGATTCAAGAAACTGATTTATCGCGTTCATCGATATTTGGGCAGCCAATTCCTTAGGGAACCTGTATATACCTGTGCTGATATTCGGAAAAGCAATTGTTGTACAGCTATTATCCACAGCCAGTCTAAGAGAGTTGAAGTAACAGTTTGCTAGGAGGTTCTCTTCATTCTTTTGGCCGCCATTCCAAACTGGGCCGACCGTGTGGATGACATATTTAGCGTGTAGATTGCCAGCTGCGGTGATAACTGCTTCCCCCGTTTTACAGCCCCCTTGTCTAGCTACTATCATTCGGCATTCTTCCAGAATAGCTGGACCACCAGCTCGGTGAATGGCACCATCTACACCGCCACCACCAAGTAAGGAGCTATTTGCAGCGTTTACGATTGCATCGACTTCGATCTTAGTGATATCTCCTTTAATAACGTTTACTATTTTGTTCATTGGGACTGATGCGGTTAAAATAATTAATGATATCCAACCTGTTATCGATACGGTTTACAAAATAGAAGATACTAAGAAAGCCTTTAAAAGGATAGAAAAAGGAGATATGGTTGGCAAAATCGTTATTTCGATCTAATCAGCATTCTTCCATTCAATAAGCTGGATGAAGCCTAAATATAGCTGTTTAGGCTTTTTTTATTAGTAACCGTAACATCAAGATTTTAAAAATAAGCGGATGGATAAGTTTAGAAAATCTGATTAGAAAAATGGATGAAAGATAAATCCCTATTGTTGCACAACAATCTTTTTGTGCTTCTTACCCCACTGGCTTAGTTTTGCCCATATAGGTATAAGTTCTTTGGCAATTATTGTCAATTCATAATCTACCCTTGGTGGTACTTCGGCATGAACAGTTCTTTTAACCAAACCGTCCTTTTCCAATTCACGAAGCTGGAGTGTAAGCATACGTTCCGTTATTCCATTGATCTGATTACGAAGTTCACTGAAACGTAACTTCCCGTTTTCGAGCTTGCAAAGAATAAGCAATTTCCACCGACCACCTACTTTACAAACTGCGTATGTCAAATCACAGCTTTCAACGATAAAGCTTTCGTTCAACATATTAGTTGAGTTTTCCTTCCTTTTTCCCATTACTTACAAATTTGTTAGTACCATACAAATAGCTGTATACTATGCAAATTTAGCTATTACCCGGTAATTTTGTGTGTTCAATTCAAATAAATTAATGATGTACAGACAGATTTTAACTTTCATCGTCAGCCTGGTAATATTGACCAGTTCGGCACAAATGCCTTTATTAGAAAAAAGAGTAGATGACTTATCCAATCGGTTAATTGCAAATAAGGAAGTTGCAGGAAGCTCTGTTTTGCTGATTAAGGACGGCAAAACAGTGTACAATAAAACCTTTGGTTATGCGAATGTGGCAACCAAACAACCCATGCAGACCAACCATATTTTCCGTATCGCATCACAGACCAAGGCCATCACGAGCATAGGGGTGATGATGCTTTGGGAAGAGGGGAAATTCCTCCTGGACGATCCTATTTCCAAATACATCCCGGCGTTCAAAACTCCGAAAGTGCTGGACAAATTCAATCCTACCGACAGTAGCTACACGACTGTTCCTGCACAAAGGGAGATCACCATCCGTGATTTGTTAAGGCATACTTCAGGTATCGGTTATCCATCAATTACAGACGACAATAGGATACAAGCCATATACAAAAAATCGGGAGTTTTATCAGGAATAGGCAGTAAGGCCCTGTTGAAAAATCAGATAGAAATGTTGGCGAAAATACCATTGCTGCACCAGCCCGGCTATCAGTTTACATACGGATTGAATACCGATTTATTAGGCTTCCTCATACAGGTGGTAAGTGGCTTGCCGTTGGATGAGTTTTTCCATAAAAGGATTTTCGAGCCTTTGGAAATGAGCGATACGCACTTTACCATTCCACTGTCAAAAACGAACAGGCTGGTTTCCATTTCAAAAAAAACAGCTAAAGGCTTTGAAAAAGTCAATCATCCTATCTACGAAAACAGTCCTGTCAATTATCCTTTGGAGAAAGGCATTGTGTTGTCTGGAGGAGCTGGATTGAGTTCCACTACAGAAGATTATGCCAAGTTTCTGCAAATGTTGTTAAACAAAGGTATTTATAAAGGGAAAAAGTTTTTAAGTTCAAAAACCATTGCGTTGATAACCACGAACCAACTTTCTGATAATGCTATTTCTAAAGGAGACCCCGATTTTCGTTTTGGCCTCGGTTTTTGGCTAGTAACGGATGAAAACAAATTTATCCATTCTGCCAATGTAGGAACATTTTTCTGGGGCGGTGCATTTAACACACATTATTGGGTAGACCCAAAGGAAAATATTATTGGATTGGTTTTTACGCAGGAATATTTGCCGGCTTCCTATTGGGATTTGGGAACATTGTACAAAAACGTGGTCTATTCTTCCTTTTAGAATCCGGCATCAATGAATTATACAGAGAATTTTTAAAAAAGACTTTTAACAAATGAAAAAATACGCATATATAGGAGCATTGGGTTTTTTAGCGGTCATTACAACCGAATTTGGCATCATCGGTATTTTGCCACAGGTAGCGGAACATTACCATATCAGCATTGATAAAGCAGGGTATTTGTTAAGTGCTTTTGCTTTGGTAATCGCTCTTACGGGACCTTTTATGACCTTGCTGGCATCAGGGTTTGACCGTAAGAAAGTGATGCTGACGGCTATCTTTATTTTTCTTGTTACCGGAGTTGTATCTTCATTTTCACCGCCCTTTTGGTTGTTGATGCTTGTGAGGATATTGCCCGCATTTTTACAGCCGGTTTATATCGCAACAGCTTTATCCGTAGCGGTTTCGCAGGGCAATAAACAGAACGAGAACGAATTGATGAGTATCGTATTCAGCGGTGTTGCCATTGCAATGGTAACGACCGTTCCGTTCGCCACTTATATAGCCAGCCTTTTTTCTTGGGAATATTCGTTTATGGTGCAGGCAATTATCAGTGTTGTGGCTTTGCTGGCCATCTACTTTGTATTGCCACCTATGCCTGTAAAAGAAAAAAAATCCTACGGAAGCCAGTTGAGAATATTGACCAAACCAACGTTCATCGTCAGCACTGCGATGAATTTCTTTATGATTTCGGCGTGGTTTTCCACCTATAGTTACTTTGCCGATTATCTGAATAAAGCAAAAGGCATGGACAGCACAATGGTCAGTTATATGTTGTTTATATTTGGCATTATCGGTGTGCTTGCCAACTGGATGGCAGGCAAAATGCTGAACAAAAACATAACCTATACAGCCGTATTTTTTCTTTCAGGGACTATCATAGTGCCTATACTATTGCATTTTTCGGGAGGAAATACCATTGCAACGATTGTTGTAATCGCCTTATGGGGTTTTCTGTATTCGCCAAGTTTTTTGAATGCCTCTACCTATATGATTTCCTCAGCACCTGAAGCAATGGAGTTTGCGAATAGCTTGGCCACTTCATTTGGAAACCTGGGCGTAACCGTGGGAACGACCGTGGGAGGTTGGATAATTGTTTCTAAAGGCGTGCAGTTCACGCCCTGGATAACCATTGTATTTGGTGTACTGGCTTTTACAATGATACTTTTACGCCAATACGTGGAAAGAAAGGAATTGCTGCCGGTAGATCCAACGAATGTTGGAACACAACCATAGAAATAACTACTGTGGGTATAATGTCCGAACCTTGCAATGGCCAATAATGAGACATTCATTAAATCTGGTATCTAACCAATAGCCCATCAATCCCGCACATCTAAACCATTAGTTAGATGTGCGGTACGACCTGAATATGCAGCAAATTAATTATCCGAATAATGGTCTGTTGTTTTCTACAGAAGCTAATGATGCGAGACTTTTTTAAGTCCCGCATTTTTTTATTTATGGATTAGTAAATCCTAAAATCCTTCAACTTTTCGGTATCTCCCACATACCGCTTACATACACCTTATTTTCCTCGCATAGCCTCCTTAGCAAACATACTTTTGCTATACACATAAAAACAAAAGAATATGGCAAATCAATTTTTAGTTAAGGAAACGATGGCAGCTATGCGAGGCTTATCAGCTGCTGAAATTACAGCTTTACAAAACGGAACTTATGAGGGAGTTCAGTTATTAGGTTATTATCAGAAAGGGGATACCCCGGCACCGATTGTTTATTATCGAGCCCCAACAACTCCAGATCCTGGACCGGATGATGGAGGTAGTATAATTGACTTAGGTACAGTCAAATTGGTTCATGAATTTAACAATGTGGTCGATTCCAGTTATTTTGGCGTTTCAGAAACATTGGCAGATAATTCAACTATGTTAGAAAAGAGTATATCGTATTGTAAGTTAAATAATCCATGTATTTTAAAGTTGCCTAAAGGGAATATCAAGTATACTAGCTTGCCGAATTTAGGAAAGGGAATGGATGGTAATACCATTAAAGGCTATGCACCCAACATGACTGTTTTACAGCACTTAGGTTCGGGTATTGCTTTTAATCTTAATGCTTTTGAGGGAGCAACAACCACTACTCCTTTTGCAAAAAATATTACGATACAAGATATTAATATCCTTGGGAATTCCAATACGACAACAGGGATCTATATAGAAGGATTAGCAAGGTGTATATTCAAAAATATTAGAATAAATGGGGGGAATACAACTGAAGGTATAAGCATAGTAAATGGTGCACAATTATCTCATTTTTATAACCTGAGGAGTTCTTATAATGATGGTGCGGTATCATATATCGGTATGCGTACAATAGCATCTGTACGAAAGAATGAAGACTCTACTAAAGATGATGAATCCTCAAATTGTTCTAATAATACGTATTATGATATCCAACTGGAAGGACATCATACCGGCATTCAGCTGACACGTACTGATCAGAATACCTTTATAGGAGGCACTGTTGAATCATGTAAAGCAAGAGGGATGTCCATCAGTGGAGGGTTAGCCGGAGGCGGTAGATATAATACCTTTATCGGTGTGGGTTTTGAGAGCTGTTTAGCAGACTATGATATTATTGATTCAGGTGAACATAATTCGTTCATCGGTTGTTATGCTTTACGGGTTGAACTTCAAAGCAAGATGTCCAAGATTTCATCAGGGTATTACGATTTAATCAAGATCAGTTCGGGCACAGACAATATTCTGGAAAATGTTACTTATTCCCATTGGAAGCAGACACCAAATGGGCTATTAGATCCAGATCCAAATAAAAGAACAATAAAGATCAATACATATGATGCCAAAGCGAGCAAAAAAGACGTTAACAATGGACGCTATGATGGTAGCGTCAGTGCTGATTCTTTTCGGACTAAAGCCATCGCCGATTACAAAGCCAATGTATCGACGGTCGACAGTTATGGTGGTTTTGTTCCATTTAACAACGGTGCGGCAATAGACCAGTATATATTTACAAATGGATCAGGTATAGCATTAAATCGGAGGGGTATTCATGATACAACACCCGATATAGGAGCCTGGCGCCTATGGACTTCTGCCACGACGGATAATGATATTTTGTTTCTGAAGATGACTGCGAATAACGTTTGGACAGCGTCCCAATTAGTATCTGACAAAACTCTGGCTACCCCTTCTAAGAAAGGTATTGTCAATCAGGCTGCGGTTTCTGCTGACACTGCTGTAGCATCTTCTGGTGCAACGCCGTCAAAAGCAGAGTATGACACTTTATTGGCAGAGCTAAGGGATTTAAAGACGAAATTGAGAGCCTCAGGTATCTTGGCCACTTAGATTTTCTTATCGTTATGGACTAACAAAAGCAGTATTCGAGAATACTGCTTTTTTTGTTCACCATCGAGTATTTCACATACAGAAAGTCATAGACTTTTCGGTATCTCCCATATACCGCTTACATACACCTTATTTTCCTCGCATACCCTCCGTAGCAACCATACTTTTGCTTTACACATAAAAACAAAAGAATATGGCAAATCAATTTTTAGTTAAGGAAACGATGGCAGCTATGCAAGGCTTATCTGCTGCAGAAATTACAGCATTACAGAACGGAACTTATGAGGGTGTTCAGTTATTGGGCTACTATGAAAAAGGGGATACCCCGACACCGATTATTTATTGCTATGTTAATCCATTAACAGATCCAGATCCGGGACCCGAAGATGGGGGAAGTATCATTGAAACAGGCGGAATTAAATTGCTGCATAAATTTGTAGGAGTTGTTAATGGAGAATATTTTGGAATGCAACCCTCCGGCGGATCGTCTAACATAGTTATAGCCCAAAAGATTATAAACTATGCTATAGATGCTAATGTTGAAAGGATTAATTTTCCTAAATACTTTAGGTTTCAGTATTCCCGGTATAGCATCCCGCATAATATTTCAATCCGGCATTACGGAAATTCCTACGAAGAAAAACTATTTTATAATAATATTCATGCTAATGGTACACCCGTCAATGAGTTGGAGGTTTCTAGCGGCTACCACACTGGATTGACACTCGATAACCATGACTATATTATCCCTGAAATTCCGGAGTCTGGCACAAAGCGGGATGCTTCTATTGTAATTCGTCAAAATGGATTCTCCACTTGGCAAGAGCATCATAATATCTTTGGTAAGCAGATTCACGATTTAAACTATAAGGGAATAGCTAATATATTAGTTATTTCAGGGGCGACAAGTGATGGTTCCTTGATCTTTAGGTTGAACGGTAAGGATTACACAGTAGATATTAAATCTACGGACACAGAGGCAATTATTAGAAATAAAATACTGGCTGCCCCTTATGATTCCTATTTTAATTATAAGGTTATCTCTGGACAAGCTGTTAGAATATTTCCGAGGGAGCATACCGCTATTATTGTTTCCACAAACCCCACATCGACACTATTTCCGGTAGTTATCGAAGGCGTTACCTATAACATCCCCGTTCTTACGACAGATTCTATGGTTGAAGTTGCAAGAAAAATAGCAGCTTCACCCTTGATCCCAGATAGTCAATACTATAAATATGCGTATGGAGTGAAGGTAGCGATCTATAATAAATTGGGAGGAGCAAATGTTGCAACCTCGATAAGTATCTTATCTAATAATACAGGGGCGGATATTTCGGCTAATGTAACTTCTTATTTAAATCAGTATAATGCGATGACGATAACGTCGAGTGGTACCGGACGGCCACGGATCGGTTTGGGGATGTGGGCTGCGCGAAATTACACCTTAGAAGTAGCCGACACATTTAAGGTTATAGCAGATAGTGATAACAATAGTACTACTGGAACGGAAGCCGTTATTGGCTGGGAGAATGAACGCGCGAATGTAAGAAAGCTGTTTAGACTGAAGACAAGTGGTGAATTAGAGGTCTATGCAAATAACAATTCAACCAAGATCTTTGGATTTAGCAATGCAGGATCTTTTTACGCAAATCGCTTTTACTTTTTAGGGACAAATAGATTTATTGGCCAAGCTACTTTAGGGGCTGAAAATGCACTCTATATATCAAATAATACAGGTAGTGCCTATAGTTTTAGAATGAGTGATACGAATGGTATAGAATTTAATCAAGGTGGAGTGTGGAAACCGTATCTGACATCAGTGCCCAGTGCGTCATCTACGATTAAGGGGTTGGTCAATCAAGCTACTGCTTCACTTAATACGGCACCGGAACCGTCTGCAATATATTCACAAGCCGAAATACAAGCGATTCTAACAGAGCTCCGTGATCTAAAAGACAAGATGCGAGCCGCAGGCATGCTAGCAAATTAATTATCTGGATAATGCTCTGTTGTTTTCTACAGAAGCTAATGATGCGAGACTTTTTTAAGTCCCGCATTTTTTTATTTATGGATTAGTAAATCCTAGAATCCTTCAACTTTTCGGTATCTCCCCGATACCGCTTACATACGTCTTGTTTTCCTCAGAAAACCGCCACCACAGCCATACTTTTGCTATAAACATAAAAACAAAAGAATATGGCAAATCAATTTTTAGTTAAAGAAACTATGGCAGCTATGCAAGGCTTATCTGCCGCTGAAATCACAGCATTAGAAAACGGAACTTATAACGGTGTCCAACTATTGGGCTATTACCAAAAAGGGGATACCCCAGCACCGATTATTTATTACTTAGCAGCTACAGAGACAAGATCGGATGATGGTGGGAGCATAATCTCAGTTGGAACGAAAAAGTTGCTGCACACTTTTGAAACAGCCATAGATGTACGATATTTTGGCTTGCGGAGCGGCGGCGCCTACGTCAATAATCCGCAGCTTGTCAACAACATCTTTATCAATAATGCGGGCAAAGGCATTTTGTTCGATCATAATACGGACTTTACGATGGATATGGGAATTGGCTGGAACGACGGGACAATTAAAGTAGTAAGTAATACCAATGTTATTATCAATGGGGTGATACGTCATCGGCCGAGCACAAATGGCAATGCCAGTATGTTTCTGGTTCGAAACGCAACCAATGTATCTTTTGAAGGTACAGGAACGCTTATCGGATACAAACATAAAAGGCCCGCAGTAGGTCTTAATATCTATTACAAGCATTTTGACCGGTTTAATGGTAACTACCAATTGGGAGACTATGTTACGCTGAATTCGTATGGTTATAAAGTAATACAGCTCGGCCGCATGGAGAAGGATCCAAGCATCACCGAGGATTCAAAAATCGGAGATAAATTTTTACTAGGAACGCCTTCGGGATCATCCGAAGAGAACCAGTTTATGAAGCTAGAGCTTATTGAAGAAAAACTAGGAGAGTGGGGACATGGTATCTATATTTATTCATCAAGCAATGTACGTATCAGTGACCTGACTTTACGCGAGTTTTGGGGCGACGGATCGGCTGTGGGCGGTGATGAAGATCAGGGTAACAACAAACCGAGTGAAATGGTTAAATATCATAACGTTCAGTTTATCGATAATAGGAGACAGGGGCTATCCTTGATAAACTGTAGTACGATTGAAGTTGACCATTGCTTATTTTCTCAAACCTACGGAACACTTCCTATGGCAGGTATAGACCTTGAGCCCAATCCAAATAAAGATGGCAAAATTAAGGTAGGAAAGGTTATCGATGTGAAAATTACTAACTCGGTCTTTACCGATAATTATCAGGCATTGGCGATGTACAATCCATTTACGCTGGAAACATCTAGGATTGATCATATTTATCTCGCAAATAATGAAATGCGTGACAATATCATAGGCAATTTGGGGATAGTCAGGACAGGTAAGGTAACGGTTGAGGGCCTTAAGTGTTATCCTACCAAAGTAGGTAATTATTCAGGAGACATTTCAGTCTGTGCAACAGATTTTAATATGGATAATTCATATATTGAAGCTCATGCAAACTATGATGCAAAGCAACCAAATATACATGTAATTAATCTAAGCAATACATTTACCGATCTATCTTTAATGAAGAGATTTTCAGTTAGTAATACCGAGCTTAGAGGGCAGAATGATAGTGACCAAAACTTTTTGAATATTCCATTTGCTTGCCCGGATCTTGATATCAATCTTGATCATGTTTCTGTCTACGATGTTGGCAATTGTACAGTAGCAACGGGAAACACTGTAACTCAGTTGAAGTCTTTGGCTTTTGAAGACTGTTATTTTAGAGGCTATGCGGGATATCTGGGTTCAAAAAATATTGCAATGGAAAAGTTGGATTATATCAATAATACTTTCGACTTGCGATCGAGATCCAATGTTTTTAATGAGTCACTGATCAATGTGCCGGTAGGATGTCAGTTGGCTAATATCGTCGGAAATACGTTCAATGGATTGGAGCCTATAGCCGAACAATCCGATAACAGCCTTATTACTGTACGGAATACAGGAGCTGGGGTGCGGGCCAATATTTTGCGTAATATATTTAAGAATATTGGTAAAGTCAATTATCCGATTATTGAGACGCTCGGAGGAAATAGCACGCCTACTTTTGTGATCGAATCCAACTCTTTTATCGATTGTTATGTCAATAACTATTTTAGAGTGAATAGGAGCAATCATGGCTTTCATTTTATAGTCAATAATGTATTTACACGAGCATCCGTTGAGGATACGATCAATGCGTTGGGTACTACACTTGCTACTGGTTTTAGATTGTTTATCAATATGAATGTATTTCAGTTGGCTCTAAATAAAAATATTGTGGCTCCAGTACTCTATTCAGGCTATGCTATTGCACAGGCCAATACCATTAATCATCTATTCCGGTATAAAAATGAAGATGTATTGGGTAATGCCTCAGATCTTGCGAAAGGCCTGGTCAATCAGTCTGCTGTTGCTCCCGACAGTGCCATGTTGCCCGGAACAAGTTATACACAATCGGAAGTGCAGGGTATATTGACTGAATTGCGGGATTTGAAGACAAAGCTGCGAACAGCAGGTGTCTTGGCACCCTAGTCACTTAGCGAACATAGAAAATATAAATGCGGTACTCTAAAAAAGTAGCGCATTTTTTTATTAGAGCTACATTATAGGCGATCAAATATCTGACTTTTCGGTATCTCCCTGATACCGATTACATACATCTTCTTTTCCTCATATACCGCAGTCCACACCCATACTTTTGCTGTACACATAAAAACAAAAGAATATGGCAAATCAATTTTTAATTAAAGACACGATGGCAGCTATGCGAGGTCTATCGACTGCTGAAATTACAGCATTACAGAACGGAACTTATGAAGGAGTTCAGTTATTAGGTTATTATCAGAAAGGGGACACTCCGGCACCGATTGTTTATTATCTAGCTCTACTTACTCCGGATCCTGGGCCAGATGATGGGGGAAGTGTTATCGATGTAAATGGGACAAAGCTTACACACCGGTTTATTGATACTGTAGATGTAAGCTATTTCGGGGTACATTCCTCTGTGCAGGACAATTCGATTGCGATCAATAAAGCAATTAATTATGCGAACGCCAATAAGATTGCGCGCGTGGTAAATTATGGCGAAATCACTGTTGTTGCCAAAACGGTATCCAGAAGCAGTGGTTGTATTGAACTGAAATCAAATGTCTCCTTTGAGAATTATGGAACGATCACATTGGTGCCCAATGCCCTGTCTCAATATGCAATAATTGGAGGCGAAAACATCGGTAACTTTAGTGTTATTGTCGGTCGACTTATCGGAGACCATTTAGCGCATCAAGGTGACATACATGAGCATGGTATGGGAATCGGCCTAAAGAATGCCACGCATTTTGTAATCAAAGATGGGAGCATAACACAATGTGCGGGCGATGGGATCTACGTATACGGAGATACATCTACCACTAACTACAATAAAGGCTGTTATAATGGTGATATCAGAAACATCACTTGCGACAGCAATCGAAGAAATGGTAGTGGGTTGATCTGTTGTGAAAATATTCGGGTTGAGTCTTGCATTTTTAAAAATACATCTGGTAAAAACCCCATGGCAGGACTCGATATCGAGCCAAATAATTACCAGAACTGTAAAAATATTACAGTCTCTAACTGCGAATTCAAAGGGAATGTAAATTGGGGTCTATGTATCTCTACACACGACACACTAGCAACTATCGATGGAGTGATTGTAACCAATTGCAAGTCAGATAAGATTATCCTAGTATCACAGGGTGGGGCAGAATCTACCTCAATGACCAAGAACATACTATTTGATAGATGTGCTATTCAGGCGGAAAACTCCTTCGGTATAAATTTAATCAATGGTGTATCTTATGTCAAAATCGAGAATTGTAATATTATCATGCGCAAGACTGTTGCCAATACGGATCCCTGTGTCGGTATCCGGATCTTCAAATCCAATGGCTGTACTTTATTGAACAATATGATTACATCAGATAGTACCGGAACATTCGGGATCCAACTTCAAGACATCGTGAATGATCACCGGATTAGTGGCAATACAGTTTCCGGATTTACTTACGGAATTCTTGTTGCCGAAGGAGTGAACAATATAATCGAACGCAATTACATTTACGATATTGCCAATCGGGGAATATGGAACTATAGTTCAAGGGGAAGCATTGATCACAATGCGCTTTTTAATATTGGTTCAACGGCTATTGAACAGAATGGAGGCAGATATAATACTATTTCATACAATAGGTGTTTCAATACAGGCACTACCTACACAGATAATACGGGTAGATCGATTTATTTGAATAATAATACAAAAGGAAATAGGGTGCTTTTCAATTCCATGCAAAATGATGACCCTGCCAAGCGAATTAAATATGGCGTCGAAGATTATCCGGGTACGTCTGAAAATACCATTGCATGGAATGCTATTGATGATAGTTATTACAACAAGGTTCGAAATGTCCCAGCTAATAAATTTATACTCGATTATGGTGCTGATGCGGTTAGCGATATATTACTTCCGGATGCAATTGATGCGGCCAGCAATCTAACTCTGACCAATGCAATCAAAGCTAAGTTCAATGAGGTCCTGAATCAGCTAAAAATAACGGGTTATATCGATCGGTCATAAATTGTATAGGACAGAATTGATTTTCGCAAACAGTTGCGGTTTGATCAATACTTTCCGCGAAATGATTAATGGCTATTTTAAAGAGATGTAAATAATACTTTTATATATTGAGTTACCCATTTTTAACTATCTTGGATTTTTTAAAATAAATGAATTATGTTAAATTATATCGCAGCTATTTGCTTAGTTTTCTTAGGATTAATGCTTAAATATTCCTCTCAGGACGGTTATAGCCCATTAAAAAAATATTGGTTCTTTTTTGTAATTGCAGGGTTGCTGTCACTATTCTACAAAGTATTTCAATTACTTTAATTGATATTTATCACCTCCGTGAGGCGTGTTTAAATAACGAAACCTGGCCGTTTTAGATCAGGCTTCGTTATTAAGCGCGAAAATCCTCCTTTTAACGTTTGATCCCAAATTAATAAAAGCGTATTTTGGCTCAAAACTCACGTACAACTAGTATTAAATTCTCGATTCTTTTTTTGCAATTATTTTTCGGTATGTTGCCTTTTACGTTAATTGTTTCAATAGTTGCTTATACTGGGCAAAAACCTGCGGAATTTAATGGAGAAAATTTTCAGGGCATTTCTGGAGCCTTGATTTCATTGATTACCCATCCTATAGTCGTGTTTGTCGCAAGTATAATTTTATGGACGATTTTATTTATTGGTAGAAATCTCCTAAAGTTGATTTTTAAATAGGAACTTTTGTTTGATAAACGGGGATTTCAGTCCTTGAGATCATTGGTTTCCGTCGCGAATTGACCATATTAATTGAAAATAGAAATAACTAATAAAAATTGATTTAAGATCGCTAAAACTACTTTTTAATTGGTCAAATTTGTTCGAAATAACTGATCAGCGATTTCCTAAATTGTATGGTCAAGGCTTCCGAAATCTCCATGAATAGGATTATTGCATATATTTGAGTACTAAAAAGTTTTAAAGATGATAAAATCAATGAGACAACAAATTATTACCATTGGAATAATATTAACAATGATTTTAAGTTTGTTTGGCTGTTCTGAACGTATTCAGCAAAACAATAGTAAGCCATCAATCGAGAACTCATTAACCGAACACATTATTGATACGACTTCAGATGACATGTTATTAGAAGTCGTTTATGATAATCTCTTTCGTAAGCTATCGGCAGCATATGATAACGAATATGAAATCGTCATGTCCTGGAACAAATCAAGACAAGCAATTTATATGATCATCCAATTAGAAGCAGAAGTAAATAATGGTGGCTATAATCAATTTTATTTCAATTCAAGCGGTCAATTTGCTAAAGCATTGCCAGATGCGTTGAAATTAGTCGGCGCAACTAAATTTGCTGATCTGACCGAGCGAGCAAACAGCACGTTTGAAAAAGAGAAATCGAAAATAACTGAAGATCAGGATGGCACGATAGAAGGTTTTAGTAAATCCTATGAGAACAATCCGTTGAACAAATTTGACGATGAATTTTATAAACTTAATGACACCAAAAACTTGCAAAAAATTCAGGTTGACTACATCCGAAAGAACAAGAAAGAGTTTACTGATTAAACCCTAACTTAGCCCTATGCTGTACAATCCCTTTGAACAAGTTACCAAAAGCTCTTTTCGGGAGCAGGTCGAATCGAGCTATGTCGACTTTGTGCTGCAACGCTTTGAATGTCTGATATCAAGGAAAAGATTGGCATTCTACTCACACCTTATAATCCAAGAAACATCAGATCAACACACCCTCAACCCGCGGGGAAGGAGGGAAGAGCAGAAGTTATAAAAAATTTATTGATCATTACTTGCAATGGATTACCGCAATATAGCTCTGATATATCGACATATTCCATTGCCCCATCAATCAAGCATTGGAATATTATACTTCTCATCGCTCTTTCTTCCACTTAATTTCGCCACGCTCAATCATTCCGATATGATCCTTCGTCAGTAGTGTATCATCGTCCAGGTGATATTCAAATTTCTTTGCAAACTGGATTCTATTGGATAGATTCTACATAAACATTGTTGACATAATATGCCAAATACCGCCTTTCTTTGCGCTTATACGGACAACATTGCGTTTGCCATTGGTGTAGAATAACTCTGGCGAATCGTGATCAAACCAAAGAATAAGAGCGTCGATGCGGTCATCATGTGCTACAGAGCTGTACTTATGAAGGTGTACAATTTTTGGGATATTAAATCGAACCATCCCCTCCAAAACTAGAAGGGGATATATTTATTATCTATTAGCCGACGCAAACTCTTCTTCAGTTACCGGTTCAAGCCAGGTAACCTGAGTACCCCCTTTAAAATTAGTTATAGCAACATGCACCATCTGACTGTCAGCGGTGGCGCCATGCCAATGTTCTACATTTTCAGGAATATTGATAACATCGCCTTTCTTTATTGATTGGGCAGGCTTTCCTTTTTCCTGATAAAGCCCGTTTCCATCGATCACCAGCAAAACCTGACCTTTAGGATGGGTGTGCCAATTTGTTCTTGCACCCGGTGTAAAAGTTACGCTTCCTGCCGAAAAATCATTGTTCTTATCTTTTGCCACCAAGGGTTGTAAGAAAGCATTTCCAGTAAACCACTCCTTAGGTAACTGTTCTCCTTGTGGAAATATTTTTGTGCTCATTGTCTTATCTATTTTAGTGTTACAGGCGGATAAACTCGCCGCCATAATTAGGATAACGATTAATCTTTTCATATAGTTTGTAATTTGAGGTTGAATATATGATCAGAATACATTATTAAATATTTTTTATAATTTTTGCGGGTACTCCACCAACGATCGTATTATCAGGAACATCTTTGCCAACTACAGCCCCGGCAGCCACTATGGCATTTTCACCAACGGTAACTCCAGGTAAGATTGTCGCATTTGCCCCGATCCAAGCATTTTTTTTAATGTGAATAGGAGCGACAGTTAATGATTGTCTGTTTTCCGGTTCAATAGGGTGTCCTTCGGTTACTAAGCTTACTTTAGGAGCGATTAAAACATTATCTTCGATGATAATCCCACCCAGGTCCAAAAAAACACCATCGAAGTTGATAAAAACATTTTTACCTATTGATATATTCTTTCCATAATTAATATAAATGGGCGTAAACACAGTTGTGCTTTGGTCAATAGTTGAACCTGTAATTTGAGATAATAAGTCCCTTATTTCTCTCGGATCAGCTGAATTATTCATCTGTACCAATAGTGATTTGGTGGCAAATGATGCTTCGAGCAAACGGTAAGCGTCAGGATCGCCAGAAGAAATGCCTTTTTCTTTTTTTAACCGTTCAAAAATATCTTCCTGAAATTTGCTTTCTGATTTTTCCATTGAATATTCAATTAAGTTATGTATACCTAGTTAGTGAAATTGACCGGTCTATTTTAAATTATTCTTAAAAAATGCTGTCAGTTTATCAAAAGGAATTTTATCCAATCGATCATACAGATCAACATGAACGGCGTCTGGAATAATCACCAACTCCTTCGGCTCCGAAGCTGCTGTGTAGGCATCTTCGCTGAAATATCTTGAATGTGCATTTTCACCTGCAATGATCAGCATCGGTCGTGGCGCAATTTCCTTGATATAAAAAAGGATAGGCATGTTCATAAACGATAAGGGCGAAGTAGCGGTCCATGAAGCATTTGAATTGATAGAGCGTTTATGGAACCCTCGTGGTGTTTTGTAATAATCAACATAATCTTTTACAAATTGGGGTTCACTGCCTGTCAGCTTTTCAGGCAAATTGTTTGATGATAGAGCATATGTTCCATTTTCAGCATCTTTCCAGCGCTGCTGGCTCAGTTGCTCAAGAGTCTGTGTTCGTTGCTCAATAGTTACCACATCATTGTAACCTTTTGACATGACGCGGGTCATATCGTACATGCTAGTTGTAGCAACAGCCTTAATACGCTTATCCACCGCGGTTGCATTTAAGGCAAAACCAGCAAATCCGCAGATTCCGATAATCCCGATTCTGTTTCGGTCAATATTTTTCTGTAGCCCTAAAAAATCAACAGCTGCACTGAAATCTTCGGTGTTAATGTCAGGAGAAGCTACATGACGTGGTTCACCGCCGCTTTCACCTGTATACGAAGGGTCAAAAGCCAGGGCAATGAATCCTCTTTCGGCCATTTGGCTTGCATACAATCCAGAAGACTGTTCTTTAACTGCGCCAAACGGGCCACTGATTGCAAGGGCTGAAAAAAAATTGCTGTCACTGTTTTTGGGAATATATAAGTCGCCTGAAAGCGTTATACCGTAACGGTTTTTAAAACTTACTTTTTTACGGGTTACTTTATCACTCAATTGAAATGTGTAATGATCTGTTGAAGTATTCATTTTCTTTGGATTTTGGTTTGATTGTATATTTTTTGCGAATGTATTCCCTGAAAACAGGAAAGACATAAGCATCAATGCTACTGCTATTTTCATATCTGTATTACATTTATTATTACAGGTACAAAGGTAGATCAGGATAGCGAGTTGATGTTAACGATTATCAAACCAAAGATTAAGAATTTCAAACTTCAGATTTCCGTAGGGATTTTGGATTTGTTCCTGTAAGTTTTTTAAAGAAGTTATTGAAATAGGTGGGGTATTCAAATCCCAAAGCGCTGGCTATCTCTGAAATATTCCAGTCTGTGTGCTGTAACAGGGCTTTGGCTTCTGTTATAATTCTTTCAGTGATCAGCGTTGTGGTAGATTTACCGGTAACCTCTTTTACAGTCCGATTCAGATAGTTGACATGTATGTTCAAGTTTTGAGCGTAATCTTGCGCAGTTCTCATTTTTAATGGACTTGAAGGTGTTTCGATAGGAAATTGTCGTTCCAACAGTTCCAGAAACACCGACGCTACACGGGCAGTACCATTTTTGGTAGGGGCATAGCTTTCAGAAGGCTGCAGTTTAAGTGCTTCATGAATGATCAGGTTGATATAATTGCGTATCAGTTCATCCTTAAAAGTATAGTCACTCTCCTGTTCTTCGATCATTTTTTGGAAAAGAGTGTTGAGAAATAATCGTTGATCCTCAGTGATTTTTAGCACAGGAGTTCCTCCGATTTTGAAAAAAGGAGACTGTTGTAAGCTTTCTAAGCGGTCAGACTGTTTTAAAAATTCTTCGGAAAATAAGCAAGTATATCCTATGTATGTAGTAGAAATAGTTTCCCATGAATAAGGAATATGCGGATTTCCAAAGAATAAGATTGTACCTTCCTGTTCAAAGGTTTTATCTGCATAGTGGATTTTGCTAATTCCAGTTGTAAGACAGATTTTAAAGAAATCTTTACGGCTGTATATCCGGGTAGCGTTACTATCGTCTTCTATCTGAAAAGCTTTAAAACCTTGCAATTTAAGTTCATTGTTGAACTCCGAAACAATGCGTACTATTTTTGCATCCATTTAACAAAGTTAAGAAATTCAAATTTAAGACCTTCTTTCTATAGTGAAAGTTTGATTTTGTATTCTTGCATTAACATTTGGTCATAAACAATGGGAAATATCTGTGCTAAGGAGCTGTTTGCAGCCTTTACAATTGCATCGAATTCGATCTTAGTGATATCTCCTTTAATAACGTTGACTATTTTGCTCATTGTGTATAGAATAATATTAGGAGTTTTGCATCGACATAGCCGATGATATGGGTGATAATATTGCTGAAACAATAACCAGCCTGGACAATTATTTTTATACCAGCGATGGTGAAAATCTATCCGTTGTATTCGATAAAGCCCTGAAAACTGCAAAAAGAGTTAATAAAGAAGTGTGAGTCTATAGTTTATAAGGTTTAGATTATAGACCCTAATTACGTTGATAATTAATAGATTGTAAAATCAGGTGCTGTCGACTCTAGCTTCGATACTATAAATCATTTTTTTCTCCCTCAAATCGATCTTTAAAAATTAGTGCATAGATAATCAAAACAATGAGCCAATATCTAATTTTTAAGCTTATCAATTTGGTCGGGGTGTTCTAGAATTGGAAATTAAAGATGGAAAATCGTAAGTTCAGTAGGAGACTATCAAAATATAGCATGTAAAATAAAAGGAGACACGGCTAGTCGACATTCCAATCTGGATAATACAATGTATGGTTTTCAGTATTACAATACTGTCCTAAAGCGGTATGTCTGTTGGGATCGTACAGCATGTGTATGAAAATAGATATTTTCATACAGGCCTTTTTTGTTCTCGTATCGACCCGAATTATAAGCCTAATTGTAATCTATCTTAAATCAATCTTTTTAGGGATGCTTGTTAATAATTCAGTTTTTCCTTAAAACTCTGCTCAGAAAGGTGTATAATTATTAGGATCACTCGTAACAGGGATTTTCTTACCCCCATCGATCTAATTTCTTAATGCCTTTACCACCGCCTCGCTCTTGGAGTTTACTTGGAGTTTTTCATAAATTTTTTTAATGTGGGATCGAACGGTATCCATGGAAATATAGAGCTTATCTGCGATCATCTTATAGCTATATCCATCCACCAGGAGATCCAGAACCTCTTTCTCACGGGCGGACAGGTTGAAACTCGATGTTCTTGTAGCCTTTCCATCCGCAAGCATATGCAGTACCTGAGTCGCAATAGAGGAGGTCATGGGAGCGCCTCCATTTAAAGCATCTTCGATATACTCAAGAATTTTTGCCGGCGGTGTTTTTTTTAATATATAGCCGTTGGCACCAGCCTTTATAGCTTCAAGAACATTGACATTGTCATCAAATACGGTAAGCATGATAATTTTGCCCTTGAACCCTGAATCCCTTAATAGCTTTAATCCCGAGATACCATTTATAAAAGGCATGTCGATATCCATGAGAACGAGATCGGGGGCGTGCTTTCGGATATCTTCGATAGCATTGGCGCAATGGCCATAAGCAGCCTGTACCAGGTATTTTGGATCACTATTAATAAGGATTGACAACACCTCTCTCAATTGGCTGTTATCTTCGTATATAAGGATCTTTGTCATAATCTATGCTACAATTTTATGAAAAATTTAAAGAAAGACCAATCGCATATTGATGTGAATTGTCTTTTATCAGATTTTCATGATTAGTGAAATGCTGGTTCCTACACCTGTGGATGACGAAATCTTAAGCTCGCCCCCCAAGGCTTCGCTTCGTTGATTCATATTGAATAAACCGTTACCCGATTGCTGTTTATTGGAGTCAAAACCTTTGCCATTATCTTTGATAATTAGTTCAATATGCGATTCTCCTGCACCGATATGGATATCTACAAGGGTGGCCTCGGCGTATTTGGAAATATTGTTCAGTGCTTCTTTATAGATCAGAAATAGATTGCGGCGTTGTTCCATATCTAATTTAATATTCCGTATACTGTCATCAGCTTTAAAAATATACTGTATTTTCATTGGATCCAAGATTAGGGCAGCATGTTCGCGCATACGCGCTACAATTTTCTGCAGAAGGTCATTATCTGGTTTTATACTCCAGACAATGTCATCCATTGCCTGCATCATCTGTGAACTGTTTGCTCCGATCCGGTCAAGATAGGCCTGGACGACATGATATTCGTCCGAAAGATCTTTTTTTGCTACTTCGCTCAGAATATGGATAGAAGTGAGCGTAGATCCAACATCATCATGCAGGTCCCGTGCGACCTTTTCGCGTAGCCGGTGTACTTCCAACAGTCTCCTTAACCGATAACGGTGTAAAATGAAAATTCCAAGTAAAATCAGGAGAATAATGCCGGAAAAAAACCACCAGGTCTGATAGAACGCAGGTTTAATAGTGATCGGCAACCGTGTGATTGCCGAAAATTTACCTTCCTGATTTTCCGAACGTATCATGAAGACATATTTTCCGGGTGATAGTGCGGCGACTCTAACACCTAGTCGAGGATCACTAAGGATCCAGGAATTTTCTGAACCTTCAAGCCGATAATAGTATTTGAGGTTGTCCCGATCATTGTAAGAAAGCGGTGAATAAAAAATGGAAAAATAGTTCTGCCAGTTCTCTAGCGTCACGCCACCCACTTTGATTAAAGAATCAACAGATAAATAATTGTCAAAAAGTTTGAAATCGGTAATATGTAGCTTTTTACGCGCTGAGTTGCTATTGTTAAATTTTGAAGGATCGAAGATAAGGATAACTTTATCGCTGCTGAATGCTATTTTTCCACTATCAAGCTTGATGCCTCGCATTGGCAGATTAACGATATTTGATGTGTTGATTAGACCATGCTGCTTATTGAAGGAATGGAATTCTTTTTTGTTGGGGTCAAAACGGCAAATACCAGCGGTAGTGCTCATCCAGAGTAGACCTTCATTATCTGTGACCAAGGCCGTGATCATATTCTGCGGCAATCCATTATTAATATTATATTGCATAATATCACCATTAGCAAGGTTTAAGATGTCTAGACCAGAATATCCTGCTATTGCGAGGAACCTATTCTCAATAAATTCAATATCCTGTATTTTTGAAGTGCTAAGACCATGGTTTCCCGCTTTGTAGTTTTTTAAAATTTTTCCGGAACTACCATCCAGTTCAAATACGCCCGAGCCACGCGTACCTATCCATATCTTATTACCTTCACCGGGCCGAATGCAGGAAATGGCAGAGTTTAAATCGGTGAGTAAAGCAAGCCCACTGCTACTTGTCCTAATTATTTTTCCATTATCTGTTCCAAACCATATCTGACCACCGCTGTCAACGGTAATATGCCGGATGGATTGTCCTTCAAAAACTTTAGGAACCAGAAACTGTGATTTTTTTGTTTTTGTATTAAAAAGTATCAATCTTCCATCTTTACACCCAATCCAGATATTTCCTCGCTTTGGATCGTATTCCATAGCCCAGATGTGCCTAAAATTGCCATCTTGCGGCGGTTCTCCTTTAAATATCAAGCTATTTATCGCAGGTTCATGGTTTATATGTAGTGCCGTGTCATATTTAAAAGCAGTCAGTTTTTCCCCCCAGGAACTTACCAAGATACGATCTGAACCGAAAGAAGTTAAGGCGGTGATAGCCGCTTTATGAAATATTGTGGACGTAACGATGTTTCGCACATGATCTCCTATGACAGACATAATGTATAGCCCGTTGTCTGTCGCTACCCAGAGGTTGTTGTCACGGTCTTTAAAAACCTGTGAAACTGTGGTAATCTGTATTCCATAGTCCATATTTTTTCGATCATAGAATTGGATAAATTCCTTTTTATCTTCGTCAAAAAGGTTGAAGATATCCACGCCATAAGCCCATACGGTATGGTCATATTCGAAGCAATTATAAAAGTCGTGATAGTTGCTGTCACTATTCGGCGCGGAGGGTATAATTTTCTTACGTTGAAAATTAGCGTCAGTAAGATAGATCTGGCCGTTCGCGTGGCGTATTTTTGTTTGAATATAAAAACGAGATTTGGAATCTATGAAAAAGCGGTTTATGTTTTTCAGTGAACTTAGGTTACTATTTGTAAAAAACGATCTTTTTTTCGTGTCAAAATTTCCCATCCCTTGTTTTCCTGATATCCAAAAAATACCGTTTTGGTCATATTGTAGCCAGGTTGGTTCCCAGTTTGACGGAAAATCTATGATACTTTTGCTGGATTCGAACTTATTTTTCGATTCGTTTAATAGCAAAATATCCACTCCATGGAGTATTAGAAAGATGTGCTGCCCCTGTTGGACGAGACGGATTTGATAATTCTGGAAATCTTTGCTGTATTTGTCTATAGTGATTTCCTGAGTTTTATTCGTGTGGGTATTTAGTAGAAAAAATTTATGTTCCATTCGCACAAGAAGGGATTTAGACTTTTGTGCAATAAGCAATTGGTCAACGGGCAATCCCGGAAGACCCAAACTCAGGAGCCGGCGAAAACGCATGCCATCGTAGCGTTGCAACCCATTTTTGGTGCCAACCCAAATAAATCCGTCCTCCGTTTGCGTGACGCAGTTCACAAAGTTGGATGCTAAGCCTTCGGTTATGCGACTGAAAGAGATCTCCTTTGCTGTGAGCAGCAGTGGAAATAAGGTTAGTACAGCCAGTAGGTATCGGATAAACCTTTTGCTTTTCATTACGGAAGTTATTTTTTTTAAAAATGCAATAAATCTGTGGTTTAATAAAATCTAGACACTTTGTTGTACTGATTTTGATTAAGGATTACGCCAATATAGGATGTGCTTTCTTTAATATTTCTATAGATTTAACAAGTAATTAGTTTACAATAAACGGTGATTAACCCGTATGAATTGGACTATTCGGCCCGGCGTTTGAGATCTTCAGCTCCCCCGGTTTTTCGATTTTGTGTGGGTTTTCCACCTCCGAAATTGTAGCTATAAGAGAGCATCATCACCTTTGTATCCCTTTTCGAACTAAAATTCTCCCTGTAATTAGCATAGACCGTCAATCCTTTATAATAGTTCGTCCAGAAGATATCTGTGAAAGAGATTTTTAGCGAACTGTTGTTCCTGAATTTTTTCTGGGCACCAATATTTATGGACCAGAGCGGTGAGATATGAGCGAAAGCGTAGACTTCGGCCGACTTATAATTTGCTGCGAGCTCGGCCGAATAATTATTACCTAATTTAAAGGTGCTCACGGTATTTATGTCAATATTAAAGTTCCCCTTGTTATTGATTTGTGTTTCGGAGATATTCCCTGTATAGGAGCCGTAATAAAAATTGAGGTTTGTATTCAGATCCCACCAGGTTAATACTTTAAAAGGAGCAACGAGGTATAGCCCATAGTATGAAGCTGATCTGAGGTTCTCGTCTGTCTGCACCGAAATGTTCTCCCCATTTTCGATGATCGGTTTTACGACCGATGTGATATTATTTGTGGTTTTGCTGTAGCTCACGGTGGCCAGGTATTTACTTTTTAGGCTATAAGTGACTTCATAATTTAGGGAAGTCTGTGCGTTTAGATCTGGATTTCCTGTTTTATAGGTTGTTGCGTTGATATAATACTTGAACGGATTGAGCTGTATATAGCTCGGACGAGAAATTCTCCGACTAAAGTTTATTTCCAGATTATTTTCTGAGCTGAGGTCAAATGATAATGAAGCACTGGGGAACAGCTGTGTATACTTTCTTTTATTGACCATATTCATCGTGACCTGTGTTCCAGTGACATTGCTGTGTTCGACTCTCAATCCGACAACGGCTTTGATATTTTTCCATTTTTTTGAGAGATTTCCATAGACAGCATGGATGTATTCCTTATAAATGTAATGATTAGACTTATTCACGTCGAGTTTCGGATCATCGGTACTGTGATCATAGAATACCATATCGTTATCGGATTTGACAAAGCTGGTTTTAATTCCTGTTTCAAATTTCCAATGTTGTTTTAAAACTTTTATTGCATCACTTTTCAAAGAATAGATGTTCAGACCGCCGTCTATATCTCCTTGTAGAAGATAAGGGAGCGGCATTGCTTGACCCGGCAGGCTTGTTTGGGTGTTAAAGTTTTGGCCGGACTTATTGAAATAGTGGATAAAGTCGAGGTCGGTACTTACTTCCGAACCGATAGAATCTATGGTATACTTGTGGTTTAGGTTAATGCTGCTGTTTCGCCACCTGTTTTTTGCGTTGCTTTGGGTTTCTATTTCTTTGGTAATCAGATATTCACTATTTAATATAGTCGTTTTACTATTACTGTTGGGAGTCATAATATTACTATTGAAACCGACGGAGATGCCTAAGAGGTTTTTGTCGTTAAGATTATAGTCAAGCCCCAGTTTTCCGCTATGATTTTGGGAACCTGTTTTGATGAAATTATCCTGAAGATATGCTTTTACGAAATTTTCCTGATTATAAAAGCTTCGGTTCAATATCAGATCATTTGACATCTCACGATAGGCGAAATTATAGCTGGCAAACAGATTCACATGGTTAGTCCTGTGGTTGATATGTAGACTATTGCTGTTTTTGATATATCTTCCTGTGCCGATTGCGGTAGTCAATGTCCCATTTGTTCCTTTCTTTGTTCCTTTTTTCAGTTTAATATTGACGATAGCTGTACCTGCGGCATCATATTTTGAGGAGGGGTTAGTGATAAATTCAATTTTTTCTATAGTGGAAGCTGGGATTCCCCGGAGATAGTCTGCAAGGGCATCGGCTGTTAGCGGTGTATTTTTCCCATCGATCTGTATGAGTAAATTCCCTTTTCCTCGCAAGCTTATGTTGTCATTGGCGTCAACATTGACACCGGGTGCTTTTTCTAATACTTCAAAGGCTGAACCACCGGTATTTTGAAGGCTATTTTCTACATTTAGGATTATTTTTCCTTCCTGTCTCTCTATGTATGGACGGACTTTGGTGACAACAACAGTCTCCAATATCTTATCATTTATCGTGATTGTGGGAAGTAGTAGCGATTGATCCCGAACCTGGAAAACTTGGGAGTTATAGATATCCGCCCGGTTTCTGCTAATTTTTAGATAATAGGATCCACTGGCTAACCCGTCGAATTTAAATTCTCCGGTAGTATTAACTAACTCTGTTTTTATCAGTTTGCTTTCGAGATTGAAGAGATTTACTTCCAGATCAGTGCTGTTCGAGGTAACCACTTTTCCTGAAAGCATATAATGCACCGCTTGCGGCTGCCCAACGAGTCTAGTAATTTGGAACAAAAATACGATCAAGAATAGGAAGACGTTTTTTTTCATCGAATCAGTGATTTTAGTGCTCTTTAATAGGGACTGTTTTTATCCACAAAAGTAGTTTGCATTTTTTTGGTGAACCATCACATGTTTGTGGGATTATTTAAATTATTCTTTCAAAGAATCGGGGCTATGGGAAACCCCGATCTTCTTTTTTAACATGGAAATATCCTCGCGACATGTCCTCACATATGAAACTACTATTACTAACTAGTCAATTTTGAGTTATTATATGGCTTTTGTTCGTCCTGACACTTAGCCTATAATGATGTTGCAAATTAGAAAGAATAGTGAGCCTGATAAACCACATGTTAATGTGATTCGAAGCCCCTCTTACTGAAAGAGTAAATCCGGTCCTGATATTTCGACCTTCACTTATTTAGTGCATGTCAAATTATAGTGTTTTTTTTCTTGTATGATATCGGAGCCAGGCATCGTCTGGACGATCAATTGATAGCCCTTGGGCATCATTCAAGAAATAGATCCTATCATCAGATACTTCGACGGATATTCAATTTACTAATACCTGCCTCGTTATCCATACCCTAATCCCCAAAGTCTCTTCATAATATATATCCAAAATTAGGTAGTAGCTGAAGCAGATACATAGGCAGTATTGCCTATTAAGATAGTGGATTCTGCTTATTTGTTCGCCGCCAAAGCTGCGATAATTTTAAATAATCAAATAGGCGATGTGTAAAATCCGACGAATCACCCAAAGATGTGATTCATTGCTGTGTTACAAGGGGGTAATTTTGAAAAAGAAAATTTATCATAGAAAGATATATTATAACACTAGGTTGAAATTAAATAAGAAAAGAAATGAATGCTAAAGTATTGAAAAAAAAATCAGGCGGAATAAAAGGGCTATTGCTCGTCCTTTGTCTACTGTGTGTAAGTGCATTGTGTTGCTGTACATTCTATAGCTGTAAAAAAGCAGAAACTGCATCCGAATTGCCTGAAGGTGAATTTGGAAATCATCCCAGATCTACCGTGCCGGATGAACTGGTAGGTTATTGGATTGCTGGTGTAAGTTCGATCAGTAATTTTTGGGGATACGATGGAGTGTACAAAGGTCCTGCCAATGAAATTGCGGTTGGATACATGTTTTACAAAGATGGCCGGGCCAAGGAATACTTTTATTATACCAGCACATCTACTTACTGCCGTACCCAAGTCCTAGGTTATAAAGAAGGTACCGTAAAAATAGATCCAGTCAATAAAACGTTGGAAATGTTCTACGCAAGTGGGAACTATCGGTCCTTTAATAGCTGCGGATCAAGCAATCCTCCGGGTTTTGGTGAAACAAAAAAATATACATCAGCAGAACTGTATCCCAATAAAAAAATGGTTCTTAAAGATTGGACAATAAAAGAAAATAACGGAAAAAAAGTGTTGGAAGTGCCTCTGGGTGAGGGTGAAATACAACGCTATGTAAAATCAACTGAACCACAACGATAATCATCTATTAAAATATAATTAACATGAAAAAGATAGTGAGCACATTTTTTTTTGCGTGCATAATAAGTATTGTAGCCAGCGCAGCTTCTAAACCGAGCCCAATGCGGGACTGGAAGGTTTCCAAAGTCGTAGATGCCTACGTAAAATCTGTCAGCGAAGGGGAATCACAATTGGTAGAACATTTCTTTGCTAATGATTTTGAATATTACTTGAATGACAGGAAAGAGCGGCATTCAAAAAAGGAAATTGTAAGATTTTTAAAATCGATGACAGGTCATACTTACGACTGTGTGACGGATTATAGTATACTTGACGAAAACAGTACAAACTGTTTAGCTAAAATGACGATGCAATTCCAAACTTTTACACGTACCGATTATATCTATCTGAGTTCGACGGACGAAGGATGGAAGGTCTGTAAAATATTGGTGGGCCACAGCCAAAAAGAAAATCAGCAAGTATAAACTTATATCAGGTGCCATTAGACGGTACTATTTTAAATAAAATATAAAAATGAATAATACTATGAAACATCAATTCCATTCAAAACAGGGAACTTTAGCCTTGTTATCATTTATAGGCTTGTCCTTATTTTCATGTTCTGACAAATGTTCGACTTGCGCAGTGGAACCAGAAAAAGTTGAAAAAAAGCTAAGTAAGATTGAGGTCGACGCGGATAATTATAGTGAATTTAAGTATACAAATGGCGTGCTGACCGAGCTGATCGAAGTAGCAGATGAGGGGCTCACGAGATCCCGAATTACCTATGATAATAACAAGAAACCGATAGAAGTGGAAACCCAGGAAGGTAAAATCAAATTTGTCTATTCAGGAGATCGTTTGGAAAGAGAAGAGATATCCTACACAGATGCAGAAACTTTCCACTACAATCAGTATGAATATCAGGGGGCACAAGTTAAAGAAGTGACCGGATACGGTCTGGTTGAGGAGGATAAACCATATTATCGAAGAAAACTGTTCTATAATCAGCAGGGGGAAGTTGAACGTGAGGAGATATATGATTTAACGGAAAATAATACGCTTGATCTATCGGTCAAGATAAATTATGAATATGATAATAAGATTAATCCCTATATGACCACCGTAGGTTCTTATCTCTCACTATTTACACACACTTACAGCAAGCATAATATTGTTAAAGAGGTCACTACAAACGCGCAGGGGACGCTGAACCAAACGATCACTACTACATATACCTATGACAATGCTGGTTATCCGCTTACAGCAGTGGAGAAAAAGGTGGAGAATGACGGTAATCCAATAGTGATCAATAGAAAATTCGTTTACCAACCTTAAAAATCCTATTTATTGGTAATTGAACACACGCAGCTAGTTTTTTAATTACTGACAATTTTATCCAAACATACGGTGATGAAAAAGATATTTTTTACTTCAGTTATGCTTCTGCTTGGCGGGAGTGCAATTGCACAGGGCTTTCTTAATAAGCTTAAACAAAAGGCCGAAAATATGGCCAATAAGACACTGGAGAATGTGATTGATGGCAAGGCTAGTAAAAGCAAGGAAGCATCTGTCCAATCCACTGCGTCGGGTGAGGATAGCGAGCATCAGGAGAATGAGGCAGTTGGCAAAAAAACTGCATTAAGCAGCACGACTACTTACGATTTTATTCCGGGAAGCAAGGTCTTATTAGCGGATGATTTCTCACAGGATGCGCAGGGACAGTTTCCATTGAAATGGTATACCCGTAGTAAGGGAGAGGTTGTTACCCTCAATAATGCTAAAGGTAAATGGCTCCGCCTTTATCCCGGAGCCTTTGTCAGTCCCGTGGTCAATATTGGGGAAAACGCAACCATAGAGTTTGACCTAATCATGGATTGGCCGCTCGCTGGAGGCTATATGGTACCTGCTTTTAATTTCGCTTTCTATGATCGGGGCAATAAAGGTGAGATAATGTCCTATGATTACCGTCTAAAAAATTGCCTCAAAGTAGGTATTGCACCTTATCGTTCAGAAGCGGCAGTACAATTGACCTCCTATGAGAATGTCGCAAAAAAACTGGAAACGGATAAATATCGGGTAGCCAATTTTGACAGGAAAGTTGGAAATGTAATCCATATCGCGATCAGTATCCAAAAAGAACGTATCCGTATCTGGTTGGATAAGGAGAAGGTCTTTGATCTGCCCAATGCCGTGCCGTTGAACAGCAATTTTAATCAGCTCAAGTTGGATATGGGCAGCTCCAATTATACCAACGATCAACTGGGATTCTATGTGTCAAATTTCAGAATTGCTGAAGGGAGTGGGGATACGCGCTCCAAGCTATTGACTGGAGGAAAGCTTGAAACCAGTGGTATTCTGTTTGCCACGAATTCCGCAGAAATAAAGTCTGATAGTGAAGGGACTATCAAGGAGGTGGCAACAGTACTTCGCGAGAACCCTGAAATGAAGATTCGTGTCATAGGTCATACGGACGCGGTGGGAAGTGCGAGCGCGAATTTGACTTTATCTAAAAAGCGCGCTGACGCTGTGCGTGATATCCTGATCAATGATTATCAGATAAAAATAAGCCAAATAGAAACCGATGGGAAAGGGAATACCGCACCTGTAGCTGATGAATCCAGTGAGCAGAATAAAGCAAAAAATAGAAGGGTTGAATTTGTCAAAATTTAATAAGGACCGCTATTAGATAGCCATCGAGGCGGTGTATGAATAATGGTTTATTTAAGATCAAAATCGGTGGCTATACACAAGCTAAATAAAATCAACAATCGTATGAATAAAAATTTACTTAGTTTTTTGGTAGGTAGCATGATGATGTCATCTGTTGCTTTTGCGCAGGACAAAAGGGTGAGCGGTCGTGTAACTGCTGCTGATGGGAAGCCATTGGCCGGCGTAACAGTTGCTGTACAGGGATCCAATACGACTGCACAAACCGATCAAAATGGCAATTATACATTATCTGTACCGGTAGGGAAGGTACTTGTTTTTCGCTCGCTCGGATTTGCGGAGAAGACCCTTATTGTCAAAGAAGGGCAGTCTGGATTTAACGTTATGCTAGAGGGCAGCAATAAGGCGCTGGAGGAAGTCGTGGTCACCGCCATGGGTATGTCTAAGCAGAGCAAAGCGCTTGGCTATGCGGCTACTACTGTTAAGGCTAATGATATCGTTGCAGCAAATAACATGAATGCAATGACAGGCCTACAAGGGAAAGTAGCGGGGGTCAGTATTTCCAATTCTGGAACAACCGGCGGATCGACCAAAGTAATTATTCGCGGCGTATCTTCTTTTTCCGCAAATAATCCTTTATATGTCGTTGATGGCGTTCCCATTAATAATAGTTTTCAGGCAAAGGTCGAATCCAATAGCGGGTATCAGGCAAAAATTGAATCCACAAGGTCTATCGACTTGGGAAATGCCGCGAACGATATAAATCCGGATGACATTGAGTCAATGACAATTTTAAAAGGAGCTTCGGCAACGGCCCTATATGGCTCCCGTGCAGCACACGGTGTTATTATGATCACGACCAAAAAAGGAAAGCTGGGCCAGCATCTTTCAGTTACCTATAACGGAGCGATAAATGTGAGTAATGTACTGATGGTTCCCCAGACACAGCATTTATTTGGGCAGGGCTGGCCAGATTTTGACGCCGCGGAGAACGGTTCATGGGGGCCAAAATTAGATGGGATCGAACGACCTTGGGGCTCAGCCATTGATGGAGTCCGGCAGACAAAGCCATTTTCATATGTTAAAGATAACATAAAAAAGTTCTACGTCTCGGGACTGGATGCGACCAATACATTGTCTATATCAGGTGGAGGAGAGCGATCTTCCTATCTATTTTCTTACGGTAACTTTTATCAGCATGGCGTATTGCCCGGCCATCCAGATAAGTTAAAACGCAATAACTTCTCTTTTCGCGGGAATACCAATCTAGACAGATTTGCCTTTAATTACGGTGTAAATTATGTGCGGCGTGATTTAAATGCGATTTTCCAGGGACAAGGGTCGGCTGACGGTGGAAAGACAACTTTTCAGGAACTGATACAGACCCCAGTTGATATCGATATTTTGGCTATGGCGGATTATAACAATCCCTATTATAATTATGATAATTATTTTACACCCTATTCGTCAAACCCTTATAAAGCCCTGCTGGATAACGGGACCAAACTTCAGGAAGACCGTGTCTATGGGAATATAGATTTCTCCTATAAAATATTACCCTGGTTAACTGCAGTCGGTAAGCTAGGCGGCGATTTTGGGAGTATCAATACCAGGGATTTTTCTCAACGGATCACTTATACTCCCGGCTCTACATCGGCTGTGCATAAGAAGGCAATTATAACAGGTAGATATGGCGAAAATTATCGGAAGGCAAATCAAATTGACGCAACATTGATGTTCAAGGCAGAAAAATCGTTTAATGAAACACTTAACCTGTCGGCGAATGTAGGATATAACTTTAACCAGCAAGGGTTCAGTTATCTCGATTCCTATATTAGTGGTTTGAATATACCAGGGTGGTACAGTTTAAAAAATACAAGCGGCACACCGGTTGTGGAAAATATTTTCTTGAGACAGCGATTGATGGGTTTATTTGCAGATGCTACACTCAGCTACAGAAATTATTGGTTTTTAAATGCGTCTTTCCGATCGGATTGGTCATCCACGCTTCCGATCAAACACAACAATTATAAATATGGTGGAATTAACACCGCATTGATTTTGACTGATGCCTTCGGCGAACTGAAATCCGATCTGTTCAATTTTATAAAATTGAGAGCCGCCTGGGGCAAAACAGGGAATGATGCCTCTCCGTATCGTGTTCAAAATACGTATGCAAGCTCCCGATTAGGTTTGGGATTCGGGGATATCGTATTGCCTTTAAAAGGTACTGCGGGATTACAGCATGGTAAATTGTTGGGTAATGATAATCTCAAGCCTGAGATCACCACAGAATTTGAGTTCGGAACGGAGATGAAGTTGTTGAATAACAGAATTGGGCTGGATATTTCTTATTATAATAGAAAAACAGTTGATCAGATCTATTCTTCGGCACTACCGCCAGAATCTGGTTTTACCACACGGACCCAAAATATTGGTGATATCCGAAATACAGGAGTTGAAATCGGATTAAATGCTACTCCGCTAAAAATGAAAGATTTTCAATGGGATCTGGGAATAAATTTTACGAAGAATAACAGTAAAGTAGTGAAATTATGGGATGACGTTAAGGAATTTAATATATACTCAGCCTATATGGTGGATTTTGTTGCCCTGATTGGCCAGCCGCTTGGCGTATTTAAGGTTCCTGAAGTGATGGCAGTCAAGGATGGTGAACATGCCGGTAAAGTGGTTGTGAACGCAACGAACGGGATCCCGTTGACCGAGCCCAATTCCAAACGTACTGTAGGAAAATATGAGCCCGATTTTGTCGTAGGTTTCAATACCAAATTTACATACAAGGACTGGAGCTTGGCTGGGGTACTGGATTGGCGCAAGGGAGGTTTTTTCTATTCTTACACAGCACAGCTGAATTACTTTGTAGGAAATGCAGTAGAAACTATGTATAACGAGCGCCAACCTTGGCTAATCCCAAATTCTGTTAAACAAGTGGGGGATCAGTATGTGGAAAATGACGTTCAGATCTCGGTGAACAACATTAATAATTATTGGAATCCGAGCAGTACCAATTTTATGTATGATCGTGCTGTGTTGAAACGTGACTTTGTTAAACTAAGAGAAGTTGTACTCACCTATTCATTGCCCAAAAGCATTCTAGGGTCGAACATCAAAGGACTTGATTTCAGCCTGGTCGGTCGAAATTTGTTTCTCTGGACACCGAAAAATAACAATTTCGTAGATCCGGAATCAACAAATTATGGAAACGATATTATTTCCAATTTCGGTGAGTTTGCTGCTGGTCCAACATTTCGGAGTTATGGAGGTAGTGTTCGCGTACGGTTTTAATTATTTTTTGACACGATCAAATAATCCGCGATTGGCAGGTATAAAGGTAACGGCAAATAATCGCGGTATTACAGAAGGCCTTTAAAAGACAAATTATTTATGAAAACAATGAAAACATTTGGATATATATTGATACTGGGTGCATTAATTTTTAATTCGTGTGATAAGGCTTTGGATATCAATAAAGATCCTTATTTACCATCAGAAACCGATGCCGCTCCGGATCTTTTATTTCCGTCAGGTGTTGCATATAGTGCGGCGAAAATAGGTGGTGATCTGGAATTGATAGGTGGTTTCTGGGCACAGCATTATACGCAGAACAACACGTCCAATCAATACAAGAATATTGACTCCTATGTGCTGACAATATCTTCTTATAACGGAATCTGGGCTAATCTTTTTGGGGGTGGAATGAAAGATCTGCACATCGCCAAAGAGAAAGCGCAAGCGGGCGGGTTCTGGAACTATTATCTTGCTTCTGCTGTTATGCTCGCTTTTGACTATCATGTATTGGTGGATCTATATGGAGATTTACCCATTAAAGAAGGGTTGCAGGGGGATAAGGGGGGATATAGCCCAAAATGGGATGAGGGAAAAGTAGTCAATGAACAGATATTAAAGCAATTGGATGAGGCCTTGACAAAGGTTACCGAGGCCAAAGCGCTTCCAAGTATGGGGAATCAGGATCTTGTGTTTGCAGGAGATATCGATAAATGGCGCAAATTTGCGAAATCACTGAAGCTGAAAGTTTTGATGCGCGATTTTACAACAAATGCTTTAGCGATAAAGTCCCTATTGGACGAAGGAGATTTTTTGCTCGCGGATGCACGGGTGGATGCATTTGAAGACATAAAAGATAAATCAAACCCGCTTTTTGAATCAGATCGACGGGCCCTAAGCACAGGAGCGAATATCCGCGCAAGCAAAACGTTATTATCTTATTTGCTGGAAAATAATGATCCCAGGATTGCGGATTTCTATGAAACGAATGATATAAACGGCCAGTATACAGCTTACGCGCAAGGAAATTATAATGCCACCAGTACCGAGTACCCGGTGGGAAGTACCTCAAGGGCGAAATTAGCTGCCACCGATCCTGTATATTTTATGTCGCATGCAGAGGTAGAATTTTTACAGGCGGAGGCTTGGGCGCGTTTAAATAATGTAAGCAAAGCGGGTAATCATTATGAATCAGCTGTGAAATTGGCATTCTCCAGATGGGGCCGGGATGCGACAGCCTTTCTAGGAACCGATGGGGCCTACGCGTTTAAGCCAGGGGCAGCAGAATTGATGGTGGAGCAGATTATCACCCAAAAATGGATCGCATCAGCACGATGCCAGGCATGGGACGCCTTCTACGACCAAAATAGAACCGGATATCCGGTTGTCAGTACCGTACCGGCTGATGAGCCTAGTTATGTTCCCGGTCAATACACACCTTCATTAAATACTGCATTGGTTGGGAATGAACTCCCAAGGAGACTACCTTATCCAAAGGTATCTTCGGATAATAATCCAAACACACCTAAAGCGGTTTCCATTAATACAAAGATGTGGTGGCATAAAAAATAAGTTTAGATTTTCAATAGATAAAGAAATGAAAAATAGCGTTAAATACTTTTTCGTATGTCTTGTGCTAAGCTGTATTGCTTGCAAAAAGGAGCAGCCTGCTGTGGTGTATTCTCCTATTTTTCCAATCTCCGGAGAATGGCATACACGCGTATTCCATGAAGATGGTTCTTCAGCGAGTACCAACCTGTTTACATTGAGCACGTACAATACTTCAGACAATCTGTCGAATGTGGCCTGGTTTAAGCTGAGTACCGCAGCCCAGCCCTTTGGCCTGTTGGCAAAAGTAAATATAGACCTGCAAAATAGAACTTTTGTTGCAGGTGAATATAAAAATACCCTGGCTGTGCCAGCTGCTAGTACCGCTGTTACGCTACTTGAGGGAAAGATTTTGTTAAATGCCTCTACTCAGCCAAGTAAGGCCGTTGCCGACAGTATTTATGTCAGGTATAAAACGGCTGTCAATGGTAAAATCTATATTGTAAAGGGGCACCGAAGGACACAATGGCCAGAGGATCAAAAATAGTATCTATATAATATTATTCAACTCATGTTTATAGCCAATCAATGCATCTAATTTTGCTACTGTTGAATATTAAAATCTTGAAAAAATGAAAGTACAACTTAACAGTTTATATGTTTTTCTGACATGTGCCACACTCGGTGGAATACTATTTGGCATATCCTGTAAAAGAGACCCCATTAAGAACGAGGAAGAACCTGAGACAGAGATTGCGATCACACCTTTAGCGCGACCGATCGGATCAGTCAAAGGGCAAGCTTCGAGCAAAACTATTGGACCGGCCGGTGGTGTGCTGTCTTCAGCTGATGGACAATTAAAGATCTCCATTCCCGCGGGTGCACTCACGGAGGAAAAGTTAATTTTAGTGCAGCCAATTGAACAGACAAATATTGCTGGTATCGGTTTATCTTATCGGTTGACACCACATAATGTCACATTCAAGAAGGCGGTAACCCTTACCTTCGACTGGAAGGCTGTAACTGATCAGGTCGGACTGCCACAAACCCTTGGATTTGCCTATCAGCAGGAAGATCAAGTCTGGAAATATGTCGGTGCTAGTACAACGGATACGGTTCAGAAAACAATTAGCTATGAAACCACGCATTTCAGTGACTGGTCGTTAATGAATAGGCTTTCATTGGAACCCTATGAAGCTTCTATCGAACCCGGACAGACCCAGTCTGTACGCGCACTTATTTATACCCAGACAAAATGGGATGATCTTTTGACACCACTGACCGGCGCTGGTCAGGGGACCGAACCAGGGTATCCTGTTGGAACACCCGCTGCCTTACCCAGCAAATTTATAGATTCTTGGGAGCTTGCGGGACCGGGTAAAATCGTTAAAGCAGATGCCAGTACTGTAACCTATCAGGCACCGGCAAGTGTTAACGGTAGTGCAACTGCCGTCGTAAGCCTCAAATTAAAGGCCCCGCGGGCAGGGACCTATCTACTACTGTCGAATATCCATATTTCAGGTAACGGTTGGATTGAGCTCAGTATTGCTGGTGGAGGACCTGTAAAGTTTCCTGCATCTTCGGCTGCGAAATCGGGAAACACATATTTGTTATCGAATCCTGAAAATGAAGGTGGAGGTTACTTTTTGTTGCGGTGGAACGGTGGTGTGGGCAGCTATAAGTATGAGATTTCTAATGGTGGTAATCATTTTCATTTTCAAACATCCAAAACAACCTACATGAGCAGATATATTGATAAGATAGTAAAAGACCTTGTGCCCAGTGGCGGTCAGATTCAGATTACCAAAATAGATAAGGGCTGGGTCGAAGGGATGTTTAATGTAACAAATGCCGGCTATGGTCCTATGCTATTGGATATAACCTCAGCGAATGGACGGTTCAGAGCAAAGATTTATGATGCGGCTACAGCTGGTAAGTAATGATAGAACGAAGGAAAATTAATTTTACGAATAAGATGGAGATATTGACTGACAATAAGAAAAGTAAATTAACCCATCTGTACTGGATGCTGATCATGTTACAAGTAGTATTGTTGTTTACGGCCTGTGGCCGGGAAGAGATCCTTCCGATTCGTGTAAACAACATTACATTCAGGAATGATACCCTCTCTTTGGTTGTGGGAAAATCTGAACGACTGTTTGTAAATCATACACCAGGGGATATAAAAGATCCAGATTACATATGGTCGACAGCAGATCCGAAAGTAGCAACTGTGGAGAATGGAGTTGTCTACGGTCATCGTGTTGGTGAGACAGAAGTAACTGTTTCAGTGCGAGGTCAAAACGTAAAGGTGAAAGCCTTGATTCGGATTTTACCGGTTTCGCCGGCATCATTAAAATTACAAGTAAGTAAGACCACCTTGGCGCCAGAAGAAGAAGTGGAGATAACGTATATAATCGAACCTACAGATTTATCGGATACAGATCCGCTGGAAATCGAATGGAATAGCTCTGATAATCAAGTGTGTACTGTTCATAGAGGGAAGCTCAAGGCTGTTGACACCGGAACGGCGAAGGTGACAGCGGAAATCAAAGGGACAGCAATCAAAGGTGAACTAACAATTTATGTCCAACCAGTGCCTATAGGATCGATTGAACTTAGCCCTGCACAGGCAGAGTTACATGTTGGGAAGGAATTGTCGTTGCATGTGAAAGTGTTGCCTGTTAATGCCGATGATAAAACGTTGGTTTGGTCCTCCAGTAATCCACAGGTTGCTACGGTGACCGGTGGAGTAGTAAAAGGAGTAAACGTGGGTACAACAACGATTAAAGTGGCTACTGTGGATGGACAAAAAAGTGCATTTTGTACGATTACCGTAAAATCGGTTACGGTGGATCATATTATCTTATCTGCACATAGTTTGGTCATGGTTCCGGGACAACAGCGGCAGATTATAGCCACAGTTCTACCAGAGGGGGCAAAAGAGAGGAATGTCACATGGGCCTCTTCAGATAATAGTATTGCAACAGTGGATGCTCATGGACAGGTTACAGGAAAGAAACCTGGTACAGCAATTATCAACGCAATATCGGTAGCTAATCCGCAAATTTATGCGAGCTGTAATCTTGCGGTTGTGAATCCCGAAGATCAAGTTTTTACGGTGCTGAGTAACAAAGGGCGAGTAGCAGAAAATGGTTATATCAGTTCGGATGTCAACACCCTTTTCGAAAATGGATCAAGTGAACCCGTGCGTTTGATTTCTTTTGAAATTCTTTCTCAAGGCGGCGAACTCATTGTGAGTGATCATCAAACGAGAATAATAGCAACAGGCATGCAGCAACGGCACCAAGCGCAAGTTAAAAAAGTCTATCGTCCCTACGTTCGTTATATATTTGAACTAAAAGGTAAACGCTATGAAAGACGCTTGGATATCTGATAAGAATTTATTCATATGTTTATTTATGGCCCCAAGTCCCCAGTGGACGCGGGGCTTTTTTTATTGTTCTGACCTCCCCACAGTTGCAATCTACTTCCTCTCTTGTTTAGAGGTGACCTCTCCCCGAATTTAGGAGAGTTTAGTTTTCGGCAGCATTAATCAAGAGATAGCAGATCTTCAGGACAAGTAGGGAAGTGATATTAAAAATTGCAATATGGTGCTTCCCAGTGCTTAAAAATATATGATCTGTCCATTTCTAATCCTAAATCAAGTTTTTTGAATTTTGAAAAGTATTCCCGTGAATACGGATGATATCGAATAATATATGGTAAGATTCTTAAGCGAGCTGAAATCAATTAATAAAGTTGTCAGAGTAATTCCAGTAATTACTATCGATATTAATATAAATTTAATTCGCTTTGAATCGATATTCTTATTAATAAGCCCGTAAAATACCGAGAGATAGATTATCAATGTTGGAATAGAGTATATAATGCTAAATATTAAATAGATAGTAAACCAAGCTAAAGCATTACCAATTTCAGAAGGAGATAAAAATTTAAATATATCGCCGAGCAGGATAAGTGTATCAATGTCATAATCAAACTCGCATCGTTCCAGACACTGCACAAGAGCTTTGAAGGCACCATGTATGTCTCTCATTACGAAAGTTCTTCCTTCTTTCACCACCATCTTACTAGATAATTTCTTTTCAATTACAAAAAATATAGCCGGCAGGCAAGTTTCGAGGAATCATAAACTTTATAAATTTGGATGCAAAAATAGGCTTCAGCTCGATTAATATGATAAGTGGGCGGCAAATAAAGTATACGGGCAAGTGATTTCTATTTATAATCTCTTTTAGTAATGTGCGGTCAAGACGACCTTAAAAACCGTAATAAGGATACAACATGCAGAGAATCGGCTAAGCTGACAGATTAAACGTTTCTGACCTTTGTACTGTAATAAAAAATAAATAACATGACAGCAGAAAACAGCCCCTTACAAATGGGAAAAACAATTTTAATTACTGGTGCTAGCAGTGGCATCGGAAAAGAGACCGCAAAGTTATTTCAATCCAAAGGCTGGAACGTAATCGCTACAATGAGAAATCCAGAAAACGGTTCAGACTTAAAACAATTAGAAAATGTTTTTGTAACCAGACTTGATGTTTTAGATCTGGATTCTATTCATCATGCATTCACGGAAGGTGTCCAAAAATTTGGTGGCATTGACGTATTGCTCAATAACGCTGGTTATGGTGCATACGGGCCATTGGAGGTGTTTAGTAGAGAGGAGGTTTTGAGACAATTCAATACCAATGTTATCGGACTATTGGATGTTACCAGGACCGTTCTACCTTACTTTAGAGAAAACAGAAAGGGGATTATCATTAATATTTCTTCTATTGGAGGCAAAATGACTTTTCCTATGGGTTCATTGTACCACGGGACAAAATTTGCCGTCGAAGGTATTTCAGAATCGCTTAGTTACGAAGTAGCGCCATTTGGCGGACAGGTAAAAATTGTTGAGCCAGGGATGATTGCAACAGATTTTTCAGGCAGGTCTTTAGTTTTCAGTAATGATGAAAGTTTGCCCGAATATCAAGGTATTGTTAATTCTTTGATGGGAGCAATGCCCACAATGGCTCAGAATTCCTCACCTGCAAGCCTAGTCGCAGAAGTAATCTTTAAAGCTGCGACAGATGGAACAGATCAATTAAGATATACGGCAGGAGAAGATGCCAAAATGCTTATGGAAAACCGCAGGCAGTACGACGATGCTACATTTTTAGGCGGAATAAAATCCCAATTCGGTCTTAAGTAGCACAAATATAAATGCAGTGGCAAAATATTTCAACGCCGTAGCAAGGGAGCTTATCATTTATAGGCTCCTAAGTATTCAACCTTAGGTTTGCGTAGGCCACACACAGTGCAACAATGAATAGGAATACCTTAATTAGGATACAACATACAGAGAATCGGCTACACTGACACTTTCAAAGTTTCTGAATTTTGTATCATACATAAATACATAAAAATGACAGCAAAAAATTGGACAGTAGATGACATTCCTTCACAGCAGGGGAAAATAATTCTCATTACCGGTGCAAACAGCGGGCTTGGATTACAAGCATCAACGGTATTGAGCAGTAAAGGGGCTCAAGTAATCATGACTGCCCGCAACCTTAAAAGTGGCAATGAAGCAATTTCCCTGATCAAGAAGAAAAATGCTAACGCAAAGCTGGACCTGATGCAACTGGACTTGTCAGATTTTGCGTCAATACACCAGTTCTCCCATGAGTTTCATAAGAAGTACAAGCAACTTGATGTACTCATCAATAATGCCGGCGTTATGTTTCCAGCAAAACGCGAACTCACCAAGCAAAAATTTGAGGTTCAGTTTGGAACGAACCATCTGGGGCATTTCCTGTTGACGAGTCTGCTTTTGGATATCTTAAAAAATACGCCAAATTCCCGTATAGCCATACAGTCAAGCGGACAGCACAAGGCAAAGATGGGCAGGCCCGATATCCATTTTAATGACCTGAATTTTGATAAGGGATATAACAAATACGTAGCCTATACCCAGAGCAAATTGGCCAACCTGTTATTTGCATATGAACTGGATAGACGGCTGAAGGCGAACGATATAGATGTAACTGTTACTTCTGCGCACCCCGGATATACAAAAACAAATCTCGTCAGGCACTCGGGCTTTTTTGTTCAGGCTATAATTACTAATTTACTTGCACAGAGCGTTGAGATGGGCACATTGCCAATCTTACGAGCAGCAACAGATACAAGCATAACCGGAGGTGAGTATTTTGGTCCGACCAAAATGAATGAAATGCGTGGCTATCCGGAATTGGTAAGATCAAGTGACAAGTCCTATGATAGGGGGCTAGCCGAAAAACTTTGGATGATTTCTGAGCAGCTGACCCAAATTATTTATAATTTTACATGACCATGAGTGCGACAGAAAATAAATTTGTAAAAATAAACTCCGTTTCGGAACTACATAAACTCATGCAGCTTCCAAAACCTAAACATCCATTGGTCAGCCTGATCAATTATAACGATGTACAGTATGATGCCATTGATATCTCGGTGAAGGCAGTACTCAACTTTTACATGGTTTCGATAAAACATAATGCAGATTGCAAGTTCAACTATGGCCAAAATTATTATGATTTTGATGAAGGCGTTCTGGCATTTATGGAACCGGGACAGATCGCATCTGGCACGCAGGAAGGCAATATCAAGGCAGATGGCTGGCTGTTGGTTTTTCATCCTGACCTAATCAGAAATTATCCTATCGGAAAAAATATAAAAAATTACGGGTTCTTTTCATATGCAATCAACGAGGCATTGCACCTGTCAGAGTCTGAGGAAACGATGCTTGGAGAGATTTTCAAGAATATTGAGAAAGAATACAATCATTCGATAGACCAATTCAGCCAGGATGTAATGGTCTCGCAGATCGAGCTGTTGCTCAATTATTCCAACCGGTTTTACAACCGGCAATTCATTACACGCAAGACAGGCAGCAGCGATCTATTGACAAAAATGGAAAATTTGCTTGACGAATATTTCGGAAGCGACAAAATCATTGAATCAGGACTTCCAACCGTTCATTTTTTTGCGGAGAAATTAAACTTATCGCCCAATTATTTGAGTGATATGTTGAGAACTTTGACAGGTCAAAGCACGCAACAGCATATCCACAACAAATTAATCGAAAAAGCGAAAGAGGCCTTGACTACTACAAATCTTTCTGTGAGCGAAATTGCTTACCGATTAGGATTTGAGCATCCGCAATCGTTCAGCAAATTATTTAAAACCAAAATGAATATTTCGCCAATTGAGTATCGGGCATCTTTTAATTAATGAACAAAAAATAATAGCCAAGATCTACATCCCAATCTTTATTTTTATGCAATTTTTTCAAGCTTTCTATTGTTGGCACAGCCGAATAAGCTGTAGTGCAGTCGCTATCTAAAATCAAAGTAAATGCATAGAGATGCTGCTTTTTCTTTTGCATCAATTGATAGATATATTCAAAGTCATTGATAAGTGCGTTAGCTAGTTATCCTAAATATTGCTGATGTCAATCTTCCAAATTTGTAGTAATAAGCTGCAAACCTTAATTGTCTGAAGACCAATAACGGTTGTTTTCACAAACTCTTTCGACAATATCCATATCGTCATCTCCTAATTCGGATGAAAATTTAGAAGATAACAAACCTCTGATCTGTGCCAGTGTTTGATTAACTTTTTCATCAATGATATAATCGCTCAATACTTTATCATGCTTGGTAAAATCATAGTCTTCAGCAAAATGGCTTTTTATTTTATCAAATGAAACGACGATTTGATCCAGTTTGGCAATGATTTTCAAAGCCTCTTCTTCACTCAATTGTATCTTATTGTTGGTGTCACTCATGTTTTACAGGTTTTTAATCCTTTTATAAATAGGCTTTCATTTTATTTACATACTTTCAGTTTCATTATAAAACCAACTTTTGGTTTTGCCCAGATCTGATAAACCATAAGCTTTGACCACTTGTTTTAAATCGTGTTAACATAAAAACCGCAATTATCACTCTGGATACTTCATTGCAATATTCGTTATATTATCGATCATCTAAAGGTACTAGAAAACACTTATCCAAAATATCCCTGATAATGGTAGTTTTAAGAAGGAGAGTACTTTCCTAATTATTTCGTTTGTCGAAATGAATGGGGGGCAATGTGAAAACGATAGCTACAACAAAATTACCGGCTAAGTAATCGTTGTAATAGCTGGAAATTTTCATCATCAAAACAAACTATTGTAATTCGTTTGATTGTTGTATTTGATTCAAGAAACTGATTTATCGCGTTCATCGATATTTGGGCAGCCAATTCCTTAGGGAACCTGTATATACCTGTGCTGATATTCGGAAAAGCAATTGTTGTACAGCTATTATCCACCGCCAGTCGAAGGGAGTTGAAGTAACAGTTATGCTATTGAAATTTTGTCGATGAGTAGCTTAATTGTCGAATGTCGAAGAACCCTATAATAATTTGGGGGACAAATTGATGATATGGACGTTTACCTTAGTATAAAACAATTGTCAATTACGTTTTTAAACTTATTTTATGTTATTAGGACTAACTTTATGGCAACTTCTATTTTTATTGGAAGTTTTATTAAAATTAATTACGCTATTTCTGCTGTTTTCGAATAGACATAAATCACTGCCGTTGAATATTTTCCTTTATTTGCTGACTATTATATTCATTCCATTCTTTGGTAGTATTTACGTTCTGTTTGTATTAAAAAAATAAAATAAATAATTAAAAATGAAAAAAACGCTTTTATTCTCTCTTCTGTCATTTTTCGGCTTAAGTTTAACTTATGGACAGCAATTGAAACCTTTATATAGCAAAACTGATACTTTGCCTAAAGTTGTTTACAAAGATCTTAATGAAATACCTTTGCCTAAGATAGAGATGCAAGGGAAAAATTACTTAGGCGATGCCATGCGATCATTAAAATCTGAAGGAGTTAAGTCAGTAGATATTAACAAAGAAAGAGGAGTAGTGATAATTGAATTGACGCCTGAATACAAACCTGTTTTAATGAGTTTGTCGGATATTATAAAAAAATATACAAACATAAAATCTGAACACGTAATATTCCGGATTGAAGATAACTTTGTACAGAACAATCCGAATGAAGTTCTTGTCGATGCAAGCAATATTATGCTAATTTCTGTTTCTCCCGTTAAGTTTATCGGTGACTTAGAAGATCTATATATGGTGACTTTAGTGCCGAGGACGGATAAGAATATTGAAAAATTGAATGAAATCCGCATTCGCTAAGCATATTTAAGTACTTATACAATAAGTCATTATTGTAAATGTAATGCTTAAATAAAATCGATTTGTACCTATTCGAGCAGCTTCCTTCAAATTAAAAGAGGGAAGTTTTTTTGTTTTATGCGCTTTCTTCCAGTAAGGATAAAAGCTACATTGATGGCCTACTTTTCGGTATCTCCCACATACCGCTTACATACACCTTATTTTCCTCACATACCCTCCGTAGCAGCCATACTTCTGCTAACCCTGATAACAATGTTTTCATTTTGTCTGTATGCTAATCTAACTATTGCGAGTAATAGACACAAGTGCCAGACGTTGAGTCTATCATCAGTACAAATTTTGTCTAGGTAGGCTATTCCTCCTTTTTGCAGAACATTATTCATTTTCAAAAAGATTTTGCAGGTCAATTCTACTATAGTAATAAGATCCTAATTTTTCCTCTCATTTCTGTCAGTTGAGCCTAAAAGTATTATCTTCAAGATAGCTACTTATCATTTTTTCCATTCGTTTCTTAAGAAGAAAAGGGTATTATTTAGAGTAATCTTAAATTGACTCTTTAAACAAAATAATTTGATCTTCTCAACAAAACAACCTTTTTAATCGGTCTGTACCTTTGTAACACAAAATTTAAATCAAAATGGAATTAACAAATTACAGCGGGGCATTACAGAATGCAATAGGTTCTGGCTTCAACGCAAAATCAACTACTAAAGACGTGATTAATGGGATTGACCTGACCGGTAAAATTGCCATCGTGACCGGTGGTGACGGCGGACTGGGAATGGAGATTACTAGAACATTGATTTCGGCAGGAGCAACAGTGATTGTTCCGGCAAGAGATCCTGAGAAAGCTAAACAAAATCTTGCAGGCATTGTAAACGTAGAAGTAGAACAGATGAATCTTTCTGAACCTGCAACGATTGTTGCTTTTGCTGAAAAGTTCAATGCTTCCGGAAGAGCTCTGCATTTGCTGATCAATAATGCCGGAATTATGTGGACACCACTTCAGCGTGATGCCCGTGGCTATGAAAGTCAGTTTGCCACCAATCACCTTGGGCATTTTCAATTGACGGCCAACTTGTGGGAAGCTTTGAAAAGGGCGAACGGAGCAAGAGTAGTAAATGTATCCTCTTCAGCCCACCATACTTCACCAATACATTTTGACGATGTGAATTACAACCATAAAGAGTATGACAAGTTTGAAGCTTACGGACAGTCGAAGACAGCCAATGTTCTTTTTACGGTTGAATTGGATAAAAGAGCACAGCCATTCGGAGTTCGTTCCTTCGCAATCCATCCGGGTCTGATTATGGCGACCAACCTGTCGAGATCTTTGACTTTTGAGGATTTTGTGGCGATTGGTGCGGTACATCCTGACGGAACGCCGAATGTTGAGGCTCAGGAAGCGATGAAAAAGATAGAGAAGACAGTAGAGGAAGGTGCCGCAACAACGGTTTGGGCAGCAACAAATTCTAAACTTAAGAATATCGGAGGCGTCTATCTTCAGGATGTGGAAGTGGCTGATTATGTAGCAGGCGATAACGTTGCGGGAAGTCCTGCTGGAGCAGGAGGTGTTGCTTCATTTGCAGTAGATTCGTTAGCTGCCGCAAAACTCTGGACATTGAGTGAAGAATTGACAGGAACAAAGTTTGAAGTAAAATAAATTTTAAAATACCAAAGTTCCTAAGTGGACTTTGGTATTTTTTTTAAATTTGTAATTATGATTACCAAACAAACCACTGACCACGCCAATATCGTTTTCACCTGCAGTGGAACATCCAAACACAGTACGGAATTGACTGCGGAGGAACATTCTGTAGTACGTGTTCTTTCTGGTGAACTAAAAGTAATCCAAGCGGACGAAACCTATGTTTTCAATGCAGGGGACACACATCTTTTTCCCAGAAATCGTCTTGCCTTGCTCGTAAAATCTGATAAGGATGGTGAACCCTACAGAGCAATTGTCGTGAAATTGACCCACAATATTTTAAGAGCATATTACGAGGGCATCCCAGGTGAAATCAATACTGTCTTTAAGACCGATCATATTGTAAAACTGCATAAAAGTCCGCTTCTTGACAGTTTTTTTGATTCAATGCTACCGTATTTTAACCTGGAATACAAGCTTCCATCTGCTCTTTCCGAACTTAAGATTAGAGAGGCCATAACAATCCTTCGCACGATAAACCCTAATGTAGACAATATTTTATCAGATTTTTCAGAACCTCATAAGATCAATCTTGTTGAGTTTATGCAAAAGAATTTTATGTTTAATATGTCACTCGAAAAGTTTAGTTATTTGACAGGAAGAAGCCTTGCGACATTTAAGCGCGATTTTAAAAAGGCATTCAATACAACTCCCCAGAGGTGGCTTACTCAGAAGCGCCTTGAGCTCGCTAAATTTCAATTGACCGAAAAAAGAAGAAAACCTATAGATATCTATTTTGAGGTAGGTTTTGAGAATCTTTCGCATTTTTCCTATGCCTTTAAAAAGGAATTTGGAATCAATCCTCGGGAACTGCTAACGCATTGATGCAAAATTTCTTTACAGCTTGACTTCCATATGTATAGATATTTTTAACAATTGGATATACATTCTAATCTACTTTCTCTACTAGGTCCCAAATGTATCCGAAGGGATCTTAATTATGTGCTTTTAGGTCATCTTGAGAGATATTACATTATAATTTACTTTAAAGGGCAACCGCAAAAAATTTGATGACAAATGGGAACCTTTACAAAATCGAAGGGAATTCTAGAAAATATCAAGGAAGGCAACTTTCTTATAATAACGGGCAATGGTAAATTGACTGCTAACTAATCCAGTTTTTTAAATAAAAAATACTAGCCATGGAAAGACCAAGAATACTTTGTATCCACGGGATCGGTGGAAAAGACGACAGTATGGACGATCTATAGGGATATCTTTTCATGAATCTCAAGTGATTAAAATTTATAGCTCTTATAGTTAAAATATACTAAAAAGTATATTTAGTTTGTTTTTTAAATATACTTTTTAGTATATTTGCATGGTAAATTAAAAAAAGATGTTAACAAAAGCAGAAAAAACGAAGCTATTTATCCTGGAAACAGCAAGCCCTATTTATAATGAGAAGGGAATTTCTGGCGTAAGCATAGATGAGGTTTTGGAAGCAACCAAATTAACAAAAGGTTGTATTTATGGGCATTTTAACGGGAAAGATGATCTATCCGAACAGGTCGTAGACTTTTCATTAAAAAAAATGTCACAAAAGTTGGCTGGTATTGTTTCTCAAGGTAAAACCTCAAAAGAAAAGATCTTTTTGTATCTCGATTTTCATAAGAACCCAATAGATACCTATATCGCCGGTGGCTGTCCGATTTTTAATACTGCCGTGGAAGCAGATGATCATTTTCCGGCTATTAAAAAGAAAGTTGCAACAGTTCTAGAAACAGGATTGCTGGGGCTTTCAACTATTTTAAAGGATGGTATTGCTAATGGTGAGTTTTCAAAAGAACTCAATGCAGAAGTTTTTGCCTTTAAGATATTGTCAGCAGTGGAGGGAGGAATTGTCGTTAGCAGAACTATAGATAATAAGAAGTTAATGATCGAACTTATAAAAGACCTTAAGAAAGAATTAGAGCGTTATACACTGTAATTTTTTTTAACCCAAAATATACTAAAAAGTATATTTTGTAAATAATAGAGATTAATTCAAAATAAGATATGAGTAACAAATTATTTGAAAGCTACGAGCTTAGTGGAAAGAAACTCAATAACAGAATGGTAATGGCTCCTATGACAAGAGCTCGATCAGCAAATCAGGGCAATGTTGCAACTGAACTGACAGCAACTTATTATGCACAGCGTGCAACAGCTGGACTTATCATTACTGAAGGTACGTTTATCAGTGAGGAAGGAATCGGGTTTATTAACGTTCCGGGTATATACACAGATGAACAAATAGCAGGTTGGAAGCTAGTGACCAAAGCTGTGCATGCAAATGGAGGTAAAATCTTTGCTCAGTTGTGGCATACAGGAGCGTATTCACATCCTGATCTACACGAAGGAAGATTACCATTAGCTCCTTCGGATTTTAATCCTGAGCAAAAAGCTTTTACAGCTGAAGGTTTTAAGCCTACAGTTACTCCACAGCCAATGACAGTTGAAGATATCAGGAGAACGGTTGAGGATTTCAAGCAAGGGGCTATCAATGCGATTGAGGCAGATTTTGATGGAGTAGAATTACATGGAGCAAATGGCTATCTTTTACAACAATTCTTTAGCAAAAATTCTAATCATAGAACAGATGAATACGGAGGCTCAGCTGAAAATCGTGCCAGAATTCTTTTTGAAATATTAGAGGCTATCAAAGAAACTGTTGATCTCAAAAAAGTAGGTGTTCGTCTCAATCCGTCTCTAAATGGAATCATGGGGATTTCTGTAGATGATGAAACAATTGCAACATATGACTATATCGTTAACCGATTAAATGATTATGGTTTAGCTTACATACATTTAATAGAGCCTTTTACAGATGTTACTGGTAATGAAAATGCCATTCAGGAAGTGGCAAAACATTTCAGGAAAATTTATAACGACACTATTATTATTAATCGTGCTTTTAACAAAGTGACAGCAACACAGGTTTTGGAAGATAACGATGCAGATTTGGTTTCTTTTGGAGTTCCGTTTATTGCGAATCCGGATTTGGTCGAGCGATTTCAAACTGATTCAGCACTTAATACTCCCGATCAGGAAACCTTCTATACACCGGGAGAAAAGGGGTACACAGATTATCCTTTTCTTAACCAATAAATTATTACATAAACAAAGTATCATACAATATTAAATAAATTCAATCAAAATGAAAACTACAGGAAATACCATATTTATCAGTGGTGGAAGTGCCGGAATAGGATTGGCAATTGCTAAAAAATTAAATGAGGCAGGGAACAAAATCATCATCAACGGTCGTAATGAAGAACGTCTTCAAAAAGCTTTAGCGGTGTTGAAAGATGCAGTAGCAATTCAGGGTAATTTATCAGTGGAAGCAGACAGAATTCGTATTGCAGAAGACTTGAAAACGAATCATGCTGATGTTAATATAATCATCAACAATGCCGGAGCAGCTTTTGGATATCTGCTGAGTGAAACAACCAATGCACACGAAAAAGCATTGATCGAAATGAATACCAACTATTTTGCAATCATCCATTTTACAGAATTAATGATTCCACACTTATTGGAAAAAGAAGAATCTGCTGTAGTGAATGTATCATCTATTGCCGTATATGGAAGTCATAAATTCTTACCGACTTATGGAGCAACTAAAGCAGCGTTACATAGCTATACAACTGCTTTAAGACAAACTTATGAAGAACATAAAAATCTTCAGATCTATGAAATTTATCCTCCATTGGTCAATACGGAATTTTCTGCCGAAATAGGTGGAGCAGCAGGAATTGAGCCAAGTGAAGTGGCAGATGAACTATTGATTGGATTAGAAACGAACCTATTTGATATTCCGGTAGGAGATACCAAGATCTATGCAACAGCGATCGGTGAAGCAATGTCGAAATTAGCCCATGCATAAAATTAATAGTACCAATCATCTGCATTTTAAAAATTGAAAATACAGATGATTGGCATATTTCATTTTAAATTTTAAGGTGATGAATTTAACAAATAAAACAATACTGATTACGGGAGGTACTTCTGGAATAGGTTTGGAAGCAGCAAAACAATTTTTGGCTCTTGGTAATAAAGTAATTATTACCGGGCGAAATTTACTCAAACTAGAGGAAGTAAAAAAAGCATATCCCGAATTAATAATCATCCAATCGGATGCAGCAAACCCGCAGGACGCAATTACGTTGTTTGAAAAAGTAGAGCATCTAGGTGGGATTGATATTTTATATAATAATGCCGGTGTAGGGGTAGCACCGTTAAATTTGGGTATCCCGAGCGATAAACATTTACAGGGAGCTATTTATGAAATGGAAGTTAACTATTTTGGAGTCATACGATTAAATAATCTTTTTATGGATATGCTTAAGTCCCGAAATGAAGCCGCGATTATCAATACAACTTCTATCCTCAGTATTGTTCCTTCTGTTTTGGAAGCTACTTACTCAGCCACAAAAACGGCATTATCTTTTTACACCAAGTCTCTAAGATCACATTTAGAAACTATAAATAGCCCTGTGAAGGTGTTCGAATTACTTCCACCATTGGTCGATACCGATATGGTTGCAGAAAGAAAAGATAAAAAGATGTCCAGTAGTCTATTTGTCAAGGAACTTATTAAAGGACTTGAAAAAGATGTGATGACAATTCGTGTAGGTAATTCAAAATCATTATTTTTCCTTAACCGAATTGCGCCGGATAAAGCCTATCAATTGGTTAATAAGAAAGAGCATTATCAATCTATCCAATAAAAATAAATTTTTTATGAAAGCATTTGTAGTTCAAAATTATGGTAAAAAAGAGGATCTTACGCTCCGTGAGGTTAGCAGGCCGACAATAGGAGAGGCTGAGGTCTTGGTTGAAATCTATGCTGCAGGACTCAATCAACTGGATTCTAAAATTTTATCTGGTGAGTTCAAAATGATTTTACCTTATAAAACACCTTTTATTCTAGGTCATGATTTGGCAGGTATTGTGATTGAAACCGGTTCAAAAGTTACAAAGTTTAAAATTGGAGATGAAGTGTATGCTCGTCCTTCAGACCATCACATCGGAACTTTTGCTGAATATTTAGCAGTTGAAGAAAAAGATTTGGCTTTAAAACCAAAAAACCTTTCCATGGACGAAGCAGCAGGTGTTCCCCTTGTGGCTCTGACCGCTTGGCAAGCTTTGGTAGAAATAGGAAAATTAAAAAAAGGACAAAAAGTTTTTATACAGGCAGGATCCGGAGGAGTTGGTATTGTTGCCATTCAATTAGCCAAATATTTAGGTGCTACTGTAGCCACTACAGCGGGAAAAGCAAGTTTTCCAATGCTTCAGGAATTAGGTGCTGATGTTTTAATTGACTATAAAACACAGGATTTTGAAGCTGTTTTGAAGGACTATGATTTGGTTTTGAACAGCCAAGATAACAAGACATTGGAGAAATCATTAAATGTAGTAAAAACAGGAGGAAAGATCATTTCTATTTCAGGTCCGCCTACACCTGCATTTGCACGCGAAATTGGGGCTTCTTGGATCATTCGAACAGTATTATCTATTTTAAGTTCAGGTATTAGGAGAAAAGCAAAGAAGAAAGGAGTTGATTATCAATTTCTGTTTATGAAATCTAGTGGAAAACAGCTTGAACAAATTACAAAACTTATTGAAGATGGTAATATTAAAACTGTCATAGAAAACGTTTACTCCTTTTCTCAGACCAATGAGGCTATGAATCACGTGGCAAGTGGAAGAGCAAAAGGAAAGATCGTAGTAAAAATAAAATAAAAGGAACAGGATTGGTATGTGAATCCACATACTGTTAAGAATAAAACAAGAGAACGAAAATATTATAAAATGACTGATGTATTTGAAAATTACTTATCCTCAACACGAGTGTTATCGACTGAGGAAATCAACTTTTCTGTACAGTTCTTCAAACCAATCTACTTAAAAAAGGGGCGATTTTTTTATTCGTGAGAATGAATCTTGTTGTCATATTGGATTTATTACTAGTGGCGCTGTAAAAGCATATGCCCTCAACAATGAAGGAAAGGAAAATATAACCTGTTTTAAGTTTGAAAGCGATTTTGCTACTTCGTTTCCGGAATTTGTAGCGCAGAAAAAATCTAAAAAAAGTTTTAGGGCCATAGAAGATACCATCATCTATGCGATAAGCTATTCAGACTATCTATATCATGCTAGATGAGGTGACTGCTTGGGACTTAGCACCTCGACAAATTACGGTCAATAGCGTAGAGCCCGGAGCGACGGATACAGATATGCTACAAAAAGCAGACGAGGCTGTCCGACAACATTATATGAACGCGATACCTTTAAAGCGTTTTGCAGAGCCAGAGGAGATCGCAGCGTTAGTTAATTTCTTGGTGGGAGATGAAGCAGGATATATTACTGGAAGCAGTTTTACCATCGATGGTGGTATCTCCGCTTAAGGAAATAGCTTCTACTGAAATATAAGTATTTCGAAATGCGGTTAATGATGTAGATTGCCAATAAAAAAGCTTTACTCTATTCTACACGAAATAAAGTATTTTAAGTTCACCCAATCAAAAGACCAGTTACAATCACACGATGAGAAATCCAGATAACTATGTTTCAATCGTTGAGAATAAGAGATGCTGTATCGATGGAGGGGTTTCACCATCAGCCTCGAAAATATTGACTTTTGTTAGCAGCAAGGCTCCATCCCCAATAATCTGATGCTCCGGGAAAACAACTTTTACTTTCTTGTCCAGTTTTTCAAATAACTCAAAATCGACGTCGCTTACAGGATTAAAAGATTTTTTATCCAGATCAGATAGATCCATTATCCTTATTGCATAATAAGGTAAAATAACACTGACAAATAAAGAATACAAAATGTCGTTATTTTGCTCCTGATAAAAGGAAAAGTGATAACAAGGGCTTCCTCCCATAAATGAGTAGTCCCAAATTTCAGTTGATAGATCAGATAAGGAATCTTTCAACAGATATCATTGCTTGCGGTCTGACCATGCTGTGTCAATATAGCTCCTCTTTTTCATATAAGGTTGTGAACCTGAATAAGCTACGATATCGTCTAAGGAGATACCCTCAGGATAAAATTCTTTTAGCTGGTCTATTAGTTGTTTTTTTTCCGTCAAAATTTATTTACAACTAACGTACCAAAGATACCTACCATTAGCGTATATTTTTCAGCTCGATTTCACTTCGACCGAGCCAGCGATTTGATATCGGCTATGTCGAAATGAATTACGGAAGTACAAGGGATGCTTTTAGCTTCTTTAGCATTCCAGCAAATTCTAAAAACACAACCATCCATACACTCCGAGTGATTAATACCCTTTTTGATTTAAGCCAAACTCCATTAGAGAATAAGTTGGCTATTTTAAATAGCGCTAGGTCAGGTGTCGTTCTTAGAGGTGATGTACTCATCGATAATCTCGAAGTTATTGGAATGCCTAGGGGTGTCCATTTTATTGTTGCAATTCCAGACCGCAGTTGAGACGTTGAAAGCACATCGACTTTGCGTAAGTTTTGAGGGACAGAGAAAAGAAACATCATTTTCATTTATCTTTTGTAATAATAAAGACAATAAAAAAATGGTAAAACTAGAACTTCTCCTTTTTAATTTTTTATAGATTATTATGTAAATAGATGTTGCGAAAGCAAAGATCAAATAGTAAAGAAAAAGGCGGAAAATTGTTCTGCCTTTTTTGAGTCTATATCAGAAACTGATATGAGAGGCGTTTTTCAATTGATCAGTAAGGGTGACGAAATTAATGTCACCCTTACCATTTTAAAAGAAAATAGTTGTATTGTAATTGGATTCCGTATAAGATGAAATGGATTTAATTTTGTCTTTCCAAATCACAAAATTTAATGATTGCCTGTTGCCGTGGCGAATGCTATAATAGCGTGTATCGGCATCGGGAGGGCCGATAATAAGCTCTTCAATCTTGTACCCGGTTGACTTTTCCGCTTTATTGATTAAATATGCTGTCTTCGCCAGAATTAACCCTTCATGGATATTATTTATAGATTGCTCCGTGCCATCGCTTATTATATAACGTTGCAAAACAGAATCGGGCATCGATCGTGGCTTCGACAACTCATTCATAAATCTTTCAATCAGCTTTTCCCCCCTCAAATTTTTTTGAGCAAATGATACATGGACCTGAATCATAGTAATCAGGAGCGTTAAAAAAAACACCCTGTGCATAGCAGATTTATTATTGTTTAACATCATTTATAAAATATTCGCGATAGGAAACAGACCCATCGCTATTGTACACTATACTCTCTCCATTTTTCTTCCCTTCTTTGAATTCCGTAGCCATGACCAGAATACCGTCTGAAAATAATTCAGTCAGTCCCTCAAGTTTGCCATTAACCATCTGATTTCGGATTCTAATCCGTCCATTTTCATCAAAAACTACTATCTCTTTAATTTCATCATTTTTAAAGGCAGTCCTACTTTTGATCATACCATTTTCTGAGATATGCCTGCTGACACACTTCCCATTTTCATAAAAAGATGCTACATCCGAACCATCCTCTGCAACCCAATTATAAGTACCAGAGAAAGGAATATCCAAGTTGTTTCTTTTATAGGTGACTCCATCCAAAATAACTATTTCGGAGAGTATTGGATTTTTCATCAAACATGTTTGAAATCGTCAATTCATTTAATGAATTACAAAAATCATACCTTAACAATCACCTCCGAATAAACCGTCAAAAAAGCCATCGAGTTGGCCACTAAAGAAAGATACGTCTTTTTTCTTTTGTTTTTCTTATTGAATTTGTGATTGTGTTTGAAGGATAACGCATTTTTCGAACGCAGAAAAATAATATAATAATTTTAGGGACAACTTAGTGATATAGCCGTTTACCTTAATATAAAACAATTATCAATTACATTTTTAAACTGATTTATGTTATTAGGACAACTCTTATGGCAACTTCTATTTTTGTTGGAGTTTTTGTTGAAATTAATTTCTCTGTTTTTATTGATTTCGAATAGGCGTAAACTACGACCATTCAATTTCCTCTCGTATGTGTTAGCTATCATATTCTTACCATTGGTTGGTAGTATTTACATACTTATCCTACTTAAAAAGATAAAAGGAGGTCGAACGGATACAAATATGGCTGCATTTGGCCGATTTAATTTTATCAGCAAATAAATTTTACTAAATAATTAAATACCAAATTACTTCCCAAAAACAATAAATTATATGAAAAAACTACTAATTCTGGTGTTAACAACTCTTGTTTTGAGTTGTAACAAGAGCGATGTTACCCCTACAAAAGAGAAACAGCTAAATGAATACGAAGCTTTCAAAAAAACAGCTGGAATAAATGATGATAATTTGGCAGTACAAAAATTTTTTGAACAGAAAAATAAAGAAACAGGCTCCAAAATATTGTATTACTCATTTGGATTAGATAAAAAGCAGGATACTATAAATGCTTATCTTCCTGATAACATTATCCCAAAAAAAGCATTCTCAAGCAAAAAGGCAGAACCTAGTGCTGAAGATTGGAAAAAATTCGATGCCTATGACGCTTCCGCTATGCTGGATGGTCTTTCCTCTATGACACCCAGCTATGACGCTAACGTCAAATGGACAGTTCTAACCAATCGGGCAGGTCTCTGGAATGTTTTTTCAGAAGAAACGATAACGCTAAAAAAATATGGTACATGGAGCAAAACATATATTCATGCAATAGCACATTTGGGATCATACATAAAAGGAACAGGGTTTATTCCCCTGCCTGTTTCTTGGAGTGAAAATCTGGTCGATATTTATCCAACTGCCGATAATTTGACTTATGAAACTCGCAATTGTATTGTTAGAGTATTAGGAAGTGTTTCAATGGGCTGGTCATGGACTACTGGAAATTATTGTGTGATAACGGCTAAAGAGTATTAAATATGTATTTTATTAATAACTTTTTCATTTGCCTAACATTGACGGTGACTACGATTTTTGCTCTTGCATGCCAAAGTTCTCAGACTAAAGGTGTTTCGGGGCAAGTTGCTGACTATAAGTTGACTGTAACGATGCGGGTAAATAATCTATCCCCATTTAATACATTTCTTTGGGGATTTGACACGATTATTATAGAACCATATTTGATCAAGCAAAATCATATAAAGATGAATGTTTATCATGACCAGAAAAAAGAGATCGATACAGAAAATTCGTTTTCATCAGATTCACTTGCCGGCTACTTTGTATCCTCGGTGAATACCAATAAAGCTTACACTTTTGACGCAGAGCACAATTTTATTAAAGAAATTCCTAGATCAGACAAAAAGAACGGCTTTTTATTTGAAAGAAACATAAGTCCTATTGCACCTTTTATAGCAGATTTTAAGCTTTCCGGAGACACAGTGGTGGAAGGACAGACTAGAAAATTACTTAGACTTCTAAAGAATAAGGATGGTGTAGAAACGGAATACCGTATTACGTTGGATCAGTTGATGTTTAATAAGATAAACATTCATCCAATAAGCGAAGATTTAGACCTTAAATTCAAAGGGACATGTATGTCGTTGGAAATTCTATCAAAATATAAAAATGAGCAGAGCAAGGTCCAAATTTTTTGCAAAGTTAGCCATGATTTATCTTCAAATGATCAAAATATAATTAGCTATTTTAAGCAATGGCAAAAGAAATAGATATTGTGCTCTTTCAAAAATTATGGTCACTATCCTGTACGGATGCCTGTTCTATAAACAGGCATCTTTATTATTAGCTTGGCAATAGTCAGAGTACCGGAGTTTTGGCGACTTATTCCAATCGAATTACAGTTAACAATTTAAAGATTGATAAGATCAATACCTCTCGCGGAATGCAGTTTATGCTATGCAGATTTTGAGGATGCCGTTGGCAATAAAATAACGATACAGAACGGCGTACTACAAGATCGTATCAAAATCTCCAACAATGTAGGTGTTTAAGGTAAATTAAATGGGTAAGATAGTAAGATAAGGGACAGATCTTTTTTATAGTCAGGATTTGATCAACTTTTTCTAGGAAATGATGTCAAAAAGCTTTCCTCTAACTGGTAGAGGGAAGCTTCTTTGTTTTAGGACTTCGTCTTTTACTACCATGAATAACAAGAAACAAATAGACTTTTCGGTATCTCCCTAATACCGCTTACATACCGCTTGTTTTCCTCGGATAGCCTCCATAGCAGCCATACTTTTGCTATATACATAAAAACAAAAAAATATGGCAAATCAATTTTTAATTAAAGACAAGATGGCGGATATGCGAGGCTTATCTGCTTGTGAAATCTTGGCATTACAGAGCGGATGCTGTGCAGGAGTGCAACTATTAGGGTATTATGAGAAAGGAGATACCCCAGCACCCATTATTTACTCACTGAGTACAACTTTACTGGTAGACAACGGCGGGAGTATTGTCGAAACGGGAGGTGTTAAACTGGAACATCAATTTATCGAAGATGTCAATGCACTTTATTTCGGTGTCAGTACCTCACTAACTGATAATGCAGCTAGATTGACTGTGTTTTTTGACTATCTAAAGGAAAACAAAGCGCTAGAAGGGGTTTTGCCCATCGGAACGATCGCCTATAGTCAGCCGATAAACTTTGTTTTCGAAGGGGCCAAACTCAGAGGACAGGGAAAAGGCACTATATTAAAGTTTACAGGATCTGCAGACAATGCTTTTGAGATTGATGCATTTAAAGGTGGTACCGAAACGACCCAGTTTATCCACAATATCACCATCAGCGATATCGTTTTCTCCGGAAATGCCAACACCACCATTACCTTATACCTTAGAGGCATTGCACGGAGTAAGTTCTCCAATGTGTGGGTAGGCGATGGCAAAAATAGTAGTGATGGATATGGTTGGTACCTCGCGTCCGTACAGCTGACACAATTTTTGGGTTGCGGATGTAGTAAGTATCTCCACCCAATGGCAAGCGTTCCCTATACGGGAATATTTATCGGATTGGGACAGCGTGGCAGTATCACTGCGGGTAACAGCACTAACAACACGTTTTATCAAAACTATTTTGAAGGTTTGAGCATTGGTGTGTTGATGTCCCAAGCAGACGAAAATACCTTCATTGGCGGTAGCTCAGAATCAAATAGTGTATATGGTATCGTTGTTGGTACGGATTGTAAGGTAAATACCTTTATCGGTGTGGGACTGGAGGCCAATCCTGTCGATGTTTCCGATAGTTCCAGCTATAGCACCTATACCAATTGTTACTTTGGAAATATCCTGCGTATAGGCAGTACAGCTAAGCAGATTTCAGTCCTGGGAGCAATGATAGGGCGGATTGAAATACAAGATGGAGCGCGATATATTGAAATCAAGAATTCCGTCTACAACCGATTTATAAATGGAGCAAAAGGAATTTTTGATTTAGGGAAGCGTACATCCTTTGTTAATGTTGAGAATTATGATACACATGAATTTATAAAACAAAACATCGAGATCGATGGGACAGTCGCTGCCGATTCATATAAGGTAAAGGAAAAAAATGATATCCTTATGCCAATTAACAGCATTGACCCAGTAGGTGGCTTTTCCCCGATTATCGTCAAAGATGCGGTACCATTTTGGCCAACTCTGGGCGTAGCATTAGGGGTGGATAGAACAGGAAATTTCGATAATACGAATTCAATCAGTTCTTTCCGAATATATTCAAAATCCAATACCCTGGATGAACTATATTTTACCAAAAAGCTTTTTGGCACAGGAGCGATAACGGATTGGTCGCCCTTACGTAGGCTTATTCACGACAATAATCTCGCTACCACGGCAGTTAAAGGCATTGTCTCACAATCTACTGCGGTAGCCAATGTAGGCGCGAGCAATAGTACAAAATCAGTTCTTAATGATGCTGCTGATTTAGCTACTTCCGTAGCCCTGGTGAATGACCTGAAATCCAAATACAATCAGGCAGTCGATCTGATCAACGAGTTGAAGGCTCAGCTCAATACGAAGTTACAGTCCGATCGAGCGAGTGGTCAACAATCAAGTTAACGATGTTGAGCCGCTAGAGATATGGAATATTCGCAAGGATATTGGATCTAACCACAAAGTAGAGGAATGCGGGTGCTTTGGCAATCGAGTTTCGACTACTTGAGGTAAAAATAATCATGCAGTATTCTACCTGAATACTGCATGATGTATTCATACTAAAGTTAAGGTAAATATATTGTATATTGATACCATGTAATTGCTGAGGGGAAAGCACAAAATACGACGCATTTTTTAATTTAACAAAGTCCTCAAGTCATTATTAATTATGCTGAAAATATGGAACTGTCTTATTGTATTTTTATTCCTCTGTTCTTGCGATGGAAGGAATTATATTGATCCTAAAAATATTCAGATTTTAGCTGAGCATAAGATGAATTTCCCAAAGGAGTCTACAGATCATTTCCCTCAGCAATTGGGAAGTGAGGTGGATATCATTTATAATGAAGGCATCGAAAATAATAATCTCAATCTATACCTAGTTGAACACAACGTAAGTGAAAAAGATATCAATAAATTACTTAATAGGTTGAAAGATACTAAGTATTACAGAGGGGGTGATAAAAATCTTTTAATCATCAATAGAAACGAAAAGATCATAGAAGGCTTTAGTGAATTTCCGAAGATTGACAGCGCTAATTTACAAGGCGATGCTCCTGTTCCAAATTTTATCCGTTATAAAAATGGGATACCCGCTGATCCTAATTATGAATTTTATATTATCCATACTGACAATAAGGAAAGACAGTTTAAAAATGAAATTCTTAGCGAAAATGCATCAATGCCATTTAATTGGAAACATGGTATTACTTATGGTGTCGCTGTCAATAAATTGGAGAAAGATATAATTTATTGGGTTGCAGTTTGGTAATGTTTATGTTCGGCACCCTGAAGATCAAATGACTTAAAACTAGTTATGTTTTTTGACAGATTCATCTATAAGCTTCATTAGCTGATCGACAGTATTAGCTACTTCTTCTTTCTGCACGACTAATGTTTTTTTTTCCAGACCCGGAGGAAGAGAAATCTTGCCATTAAATTCAGGAAGAAACAAATTGATGTTTTCCTGATCCATTTTATTGAAATTAATAAAAGTCCATTTTTTGGTTTCGTCCTCTTTCAACGCTAATAAGTAAGCTGAAGTGATTGCCATTTTGCCTTTTTCAGGCATAGACATTACCAATACTTGAGGAATAAAGCAATACGCTATCCCATCAATTTTTGAGACATCCATATCGACATAATTGATCATGGAATCAATTTTAACACCGTATTTTATAAGAGAAGAATAGAGTTCTTTGGTCAGTTTTGTTGCCTGATCTATCCCGCCCATGCTTTCAATTATGCGGGGTGATGTTTGACTTAAAATACCTTCGATATCTCCGGAAATAGATGCTTTTGTCATAATAGACAGTGCTTCCCTGAGCTGCGGATCTTTTTGCGCAAAGCTTGTATTATGAAAAATAGTTAATAGCGTAAATAACAAAAATATTCTTTTTCGCCGGATGTATTTAAACAGGTTGAACCAATTGTTGCTTTGCATAATGGAAAGAGGTTAATTCCCATTGAATTTACAGGTTTTTATTTACAAATCAAATTTAGATAAGTGTCTCCGTATTCCAAATATAATAGAGTGCTTAGGCGAATAGTTGTACTGGCTTGATAGTCCTTTTTTGATCGCTGTAAGGTTTTGCACTATTTAAGTGCATGTTGTGTTATCAGCCCCTATTTGGATAACAAAACCGTCACACTTTTCGGTATCTCCCACATACCGCTTACATACTACTTCTTTTCCTCAGATAGGCAAGTTCGCAACCATACTTTTGCTTTATACATAAAAACAAAAGAATATGACAAGTCAATTTTTAATTAAGAACACAATGGCAGATATGCGGAGCCTTTCTGTTTGTGAAATTACGGCATTACAAAGTGGATGTTTTACAGGAGTACAGCTGCTGGGCTATTATGAGAAGGGAGATACCCCAGCGCCTATTGTTTATTTTTTGAGCACTACACTAGATGACGACGATGGCGGGAGTATTATTGAAACCGGAGGTATTAAACTAGAACATGAATTTATAGATGAACTCAATGTCAGATATTTCGGTGCCAAGGGTGACGGCACACACGATGATACCTCAGCTATTCAGAGCACGATTGATTACGCTCCCATAAATAGCGAGGACTCGGGGGTAATAAGCCCAAAAGGATTCGCTAATGGTTTTAATATTCAGATTCCAAGAGGTCGCTATAAGGTTTCGAGCACCATTATGCTTAAACGAGGATTAAATATAAAAGGAGCGTCCATGGAGTCTACGCAACTTTTATCTTTCACTCCAGACTCCGTAATAAAGTACAGCGATGAGGGACGGTACATACAAGATGAGATTAAAATTAGCGATTTATCCATATGGCAGGACAAAACTGTTACTGCCACAAATGGAGCGGCTATTATGCTTGATTATGGTTCGACCACTGTATATAGCATGAAGCTTATGGTTGATAACGTATATATAGAGGGTACTTACGATGGTATTACAGCAGTAGCCCTTGTAGGTTCATCCATCAAGAATGTATTTGTATCAAAATGCATTAGACACGGTATCTATATACCGATGACAATCGGAAATAACTCAGCGAGTAGCACTTCATTGACCTTATACAATTGCTATACCAGTATAAATGGTGGAGATGGAGTTAGAATCATCAAAGGCGCCTATATTTCTCTGGTGGGGTGTGCGTCAGATTCCAATGTAGGCTATGGGTATCACCTTCAAGAAGGCCTCGGACACTCCCTTTATTGTTGTGGTTGTGAAGAAAATAAATCAGGAAATATTTTTCTATCCGCCTGTAGAGGAGTTGCGTTAAATGTAACCTCCCTTTTGTCAATAATTAATGGAGAAGTTCACGGTATCATCGTAAACCAATCACATAATATTACTATTTCCGGTTATGCAAGATCTGGAGAAGCAAACACAGGATATGCCGTAAATATTCCTTTAAATGGTGGTATTGTAGATCTATCAAATCTGAGTAGCGAAGGACCATGGCAGATCAAGCGAGTTAATACTGGTGTACTGGTCCGAGATTTGAAAAATGCTTTTGTAAGTAAGGACAGTCTATTTGCGCTTAACGGCAATACTGTGCAGCCCGGAAAACTCTTGTCAATCGTTGGATTTTTGCCCGACACTGTAAAAACTGCCGTTGAGAATATCGCTTCATTCACTAAGGCTGATTCGGTCCGAAATGTGAATCATTTTGTGCAATCAGTTGTTTCAGACAATAATGAGTCCTATCCACTATTGGTCTCCAATTATACAGGTGTTGCAGTAAAAGGAACTTCGGCTAGCATTCAGAAATTCGCGTCAAATTATATTGTAGAGTCTAATATCGGAGGAGTTGCAAATACCAACATAATGATCGATGCACAGAGTGGGACGGTTCCAGCCGGAAACTGGAACATATATTCTGAAAGTCAACGCAAGTCCTATTTCAAAGGGGCCTTAGTTTTAGGTGCTAGTAATGGCAGTGAAGTTATGGGCGGAAATGGATCTCCTGAAGGGGTAATTACAGCGAAGGTTGGAAGTCTTTACATCAACAATTCAGCTACCTCTTCGTCAGATAGTATTTTTATAAAAGATAATGGCTCTAGTAATATAGGATGGTTACCGTTCGTTCCAATGAGTCAAGCTGCTACTGCTGATAACGCCGCAGCAGATCCTGGTGTCACTTATACCCAATCAGAGGTGCAGGCAATCTTAACGGAATTGAGAGACCTAAAAACAAAACTCAGAAACGCAGGTATATTAGCCAGTTAGGTGCTTTTTACTATATAACAAAAACACAAGTTAACAAATGCGGCATCCTAAAAGATACCGCATTTGTTATTTAAAATCATACTATCAAAAATGGTCGGTGTTTTCTACTTTTCGGTATCTCCCACATACCGCTTACATACCGCTTGTTTTCCTCGGATAGCCTCCATAGCAGCCATACTTTTGCTATACACATAAAAACACAAGAATATGGCAAATCAATTTTTAATTAAGGAAACGATGGATGCAATGCGCAATCTATCAACAGCGGAAATCGATGGATTGAAAGGAAACAATCCAACTTATGCAGGAGTACAGCTGCTGGGCTATTACGAAAAAGGGGATACCCCAGAGCCGATTATTTATTACTTGGCTCCAACGGCACCAGATCCAGGTTCAGATAACGGCGGAAGTGTGATCGCAACGGGTAACATTAAGTTAATTCATGATTTCAAAAAATTTATTCATGTATCTTATTTTGGAATTATAGGAAACAAGACCGACGATTATACAAATGGAATTAAGAGCCTTTTAATGGCACAAGCCGAAAATACAACGTTTAAATTCAGTGGCAGATATACCATTTCTTCCACACTTAACGTATTAAAATTAGGGACAAAAATTATAGGAGATGATCTGGTATTTGAATTTACTGGAGATTATAACGCTAAATTTATCAGCGTAGAAGCTGACGATTTTAGTATTCAAGGTGTAACATTTGATGCCAAGGAGAAACAGTTAAAAGATTGCTTTATCCATTTAACGGACAACATTAAAAATCCCTGTATTATGGACTGTGTCTTCAAAAATGCATTAGGTGTAAAATCCGGCACGAGTAATGATCAGCAATATGGGGTAATGGTCAGCCCTTATGGAGTTACCAATTTTCTTATTGACCAATGTCAATTTTCCAATATTAAAAATGATAATACGGGCACGTATTCTGCTGTGGGAAGCTTAAAAGGATTTTGTGGTGGTATTTACATTAGCGATCCTAGGGTTGATGCGACTCATCCTAATGCCAAAGAACAAACTGATTTTGTCACTGGGAATATTTCAAATTGCAAATTTTCTGATATTATTACTAAGTTGACTGACGGATTACCACAAAGCGGGTACACCTCATACAACGATGCCGATGGAATCAGGTTTTATGGGGGCGGTAAAGCTCAAAACTGTGATGTAAATATAGATAATTGCTATTTTAAGAATGTCGGAAAAAGAGCCATCAAAGTAAGCTATATGGGCAATGTGAAAATTAATAACATATCCGTTGAAGTTGACAGTCTCCAATACCAGATGATTTCGCTTATTAAAATTAACAAAGGTACCAGCGTTAAGGGAGTTAGATACTATGGTAATGGGACCAACGTGCAGATTGCTTTTCAGAGCGATGATGGTGGTGACATCTTATTGGAAGACGTTATCGTGGATGGCTGTGAAGTTTTTTATGAGATTAATCCTTCTTTCCAGTCAGCGGGTAGCGAAATCCGCAATATCTTAATAAAAGATATCGTTGTTAAAAATCTATATAGAAGAGGAATTTTGTCAAACAATGGTTATGCTAAGATCGCTAGGAATATTGTAATGGAAAATATTTATATAGAAGCGGATCCAACCCGAAATTCCGTCCAAGCACTTAATGCAGTCTTTGGTTGGCAAGAAAATGAAGTATTTATAAAGAACTTGCGAACCAAAAATTGTGATGTCAGAGTTGATGGCGGAATGTTTAATGTCGATGGTTTGCATATCACAATTGATAACCCTAATTTTTTGGGTTCGACCAATCCGCTGGGCAATTCTGCAAATGTGGCTTGGAGGAAATTTAACCATATATTGGATTTGGGCGATAATTCATCACATAGAGACAGTGTCCCAGTTTTTACCAGTAGTGCCTCGGTTACTAGGACACCGTCGGCAATAAATATTACGATTGATATTCAAGGTATTTCGGCGAGCTATTTTGATGCTGCTATTGTTGGCTCAGATTTAAGTATAAATGATAGAAAAGAGCTCGTCAATTTTAATCGGGATAGATTAAAGGTCCAAAACGTAACTTATAAATACGCTGCTCATCTGCCTGCTCCACTAAGAGCATCTATTGTTTTCGAAGGTAGCTTTTTACATATAACAGATATTAAACTAGACTCTGAGTCCGGTATGTTTGTTAATACGCTTGAAGGTAGTACTGCAAAGACTGGAATATTTATATCAGATGTTTTTAATCTAACACAAACCGCTTTAGATAATCCAGTTGTCAGAACCAATCGGATTATCAATAGTAAGATATGCAACGTGTTTTCTCGGGGGATAGGTTCATATCCAGTTGTAAGTTTAGGCTCAGGCAGCAGCGGAAATACCATTTCAGAAATTGTGGGTAATGCGACTCCTTTTTGTGTAGAACTTTTAGGTAGTCAGCCTAACACGAGAGTTTACAATGTATTCAACCAATCGGATTCTTATAATCCTAAAGGAACTACATCACAGCGGCCGACGACTTCACTTGTAGGGCAAGAGTATTTTGATACCACATTGAATCGACCAGTATGGTGGAATGGTTCTATTTGGGTCGATGGGAAGCAATCTGCCGCTTCGCCAGACACAGCAGCAGATCCCAGTAATACTTATACGCCATCGGAAGTTCAAGCTATCTTGACTGAATTAAGAGATCTTAAAACTAAATTGCGAAGTGCAGGAATACTTGCAATCTGATCTTTTGCTGATTGCTAATTGGCTTCCTTCTTTTAAAAGAGGGAAGCTTTTTTGTTTGGAGTATTTATTCAGAGTCTCGAGAATGAAATAAACTTTTCGGTATCTCCCACATACCGCTTACATACACCTTGTTTTCCTCCAGTGGCCCCTCTAACTACAATACTTTTGCTATACACATAAAAACAAAAGAATATGGCAAATCAATTTTTAATTAAAGAGACGATGGCGGATATGAAAGCTTTATCCGCTGCTGAAATTACCGCTTTACAGGCCGGAACTTATGATGGTGTACAACTATTAGGCTATTATGAAAAAGGGGATACCCCAGCATCGATTATTTATCACTATGTTGATCCGCTCGATGATCCAAGGCCAGAAGATGGTGGAAGTGTCATTGTCGCAGGTAGTATTAAACTCATCCACAAATTCATTGGCGAAGTTAATGTACGTTACTTTGGTGCCAACGGTTTGAAGACCCAGAATTGCTTTAGTTTCATTAACAATGTATTTAAATATGCATTGGCTAATTCCGTAGATATTTATCACCCTTCCGGCTACTATAATTTCTTTACCAGTAATTCTCCCTATAAAACGTTGACACCCGCTGTTGAAAGTCTGTTTGACTGTAAGGGAATTACTATTCGAGGCGACGGCGACACCACGGTTCTAATGACAGAAACAGCCGGAGGAGCTGATGTCCTTAACTTGCACAAAGTCCAAAACCTAACTATTCGCGATCTAGCTGTCACAGGAGTTCTAACAGGAAGCTCAAATGCCGGAACCAATGGCATCTCGGTAATAAGTGGTTACGACAATCTGCAGATTCTAAATGTAACTATTTTTGACCTCTATGGTATTCAGAAAGAAGGTTATCCGCAGACACAGAATAAAGGCTCATGGAACGCGGCTACCAATACGCCTAATCTCACGAATACTGGAGGAGGAGCCGCAGGTGATTATTATACAGTTTCTGTGGCTGGCAGTCAGAATTTTGGAGGCAATACTACTTTCAGTTTTGAAGTTGGCGACGTAGTCGTTTTCGTAAATAATGTATATTGGAAACAGAGTTACTATATAGACGGTGGTAAGGCATTGACCATCCAAAATGGGAACAGCCCATTGCAATTAGGTACAATAAAAGCCGATATCAAGGTGAAGAATTGTGGCTATGGTTTTGGTATAGACTACTTTAATCACAATTTTGCCAATAAAAAGACTGCAATAGATATACATATCATCGCCGAGCGCTGTCATAGAGGTATTTCATTGGATGGGAATTTTGATCCGACCATTCCAGTTTCGGTCAATAAACAAGTTGGATTAAAGATCGATGCCCTAACCGTTGATTGCCAGGAAGATCTCTACCTGAGGAACCTCATCGGTGGTGATATCAATGTTAAGGTAAATACAACGCTTTCCGCTGAACAAAGACGGATGATCCCCGACGGGTCGAGGTATTGGAATATACAGAACAAAAAGGTAAACGCGATCAGAGCATATAATGCAATGTATACTAATATTGCTGTCACTGGGGATAAGGGAGAATGTGATAGCAAATACGAAATAGGAGGGGATCTCGTGAGCGTCAATTCAGGTTATATCGGGTCGACACAGTTTTCCGAATTTTTGCTTAATGTAAGCGGAAATCCCAGCACTGCATTTGTTTTAGTCAATGCAGGTGGTAACTTTATCAGAAACTCTGTATTGAATATACTATCCGAAAACCTGGATGATTTGCCAGATCTCCTATTTTATAGTAGTAGAGGCAATTCAATAATTACAAAAAGTGGTTCCTACTTTCCGTATTTAAAATCATACAGACTGAATTTAACAAATGTCGATTCCAAGGCCAACTTAGCTGAGTTATCTTATCTACCAAATAAGGGGCTGACATTGCAACAAAAAGCATTAAGTGGCCCCACAGATCCTATTCATACCTCACTCGATTTTTCCGGAAACCCAAGATTTAGTATCCTAAATAATGGTACAGTCAAGGTTTTCAATACCAGTGAAGCTGGCTTTGCTATGATGAGTGGTGCAGTCTTACCCGAGGGTAATGTAGTGGCCGAGGCATCTACCATCTATATTCGATCTGCTAAGATTGGCGGGAGTTTGATTGCTGGGTCGATTTGGTTTAAACAATCCATAACGGGTAATACCGGTTGGGTACGGATTGATCATGGCAATGCTACAACGACTTTAAAGGGAGTTGTGAATCAGGCTGGGGCTTCTATGGACTCGGCACCCAATCCAAGTGCAGCTTATACCCAATCTGAAGCACAGGCCATGCTCACAGAACTACGAGACTTAAAGGCTCAGTTGAGAAGCGCAGGGATTTTGGCAAACTAAAATACTTGATTTGTCTTTGAAAGCTTAGGTGCAAATCGTTCCGCTTTGGCCAACCTCATCTAGGAAATGATCAATAACTATTTCAGCTAACACTATCATCCTTATATAACACAGATTCCTTAGTAACAGCTTACAAGATCAACAACTAGCCAAAAAGCTTCCCTCTAACTTGCAGAGGGAAGCAATTGGTTTTTGGGTTTTATTATTTTGAAGTACTCTTCAAAATCCTATATTGTAAGATCACAAACATTGAAGTTGATCCAAAATATAAAAAGGCAATAAATAGCGCCAAAAGTACATTCTGATTTTCAGTAAAATTTTGCAGTCCCGCGAAAAAACCACGTGCAAAACCTATAGGAATCAATAATATTAATCCTAAGCCCATTATTAGTTCAGTTATTCTAGCTTCAGCAATTCTAGTAAGAATTTTACTCATCAGTATAGAAAATTCAGATTTTATTGAGGATCTTATTTTATCAAATACGGAAGAAAGATAAACTACAGCACTACCTAGAAAACTGCCGATTCTAGTTTTATAGATTACTATCAATGGCCATGTCCAAGAAAGAAAAGATGATAAGTTTTTAAAGAAATCAACGATATCGTTAATAACTGATATGGCTTCTTTTAATGTTGGAAATAATGTTTCTAATATTTTGAATTTGTCGTTCATTTTTATGATTTATTAGGAATATTAAACTTAAAAAACATTTGAATCGTACAATTTTTAAAATTTTATCAATCAATTCGAGGTTCTCTTTCATTGACAAACTTAATCGTCTTTTCTACACTATTTGAGGCTAGGCCGCAGTCACTCATCGCGGTCGCTCTTATAATAATGCTTTCAGACCATCCCATCGGTACAGAGCCTGTGGTGCTTAATGTTATTGAGGTTGGAGAATTTTTGGTTAATATCACATTTGGATTGTAGCTGACAGTCCATTTATAATCCGTGTTATCCGAAAGTGGTAAAGTAAATGTTTGAGATTCCCCTAGCTGAAGACTTGCTGCACCTGTTATTGAACCAGATGTTATTAAGCCAACTTTAATTTCTTTATCAAATGCTTGTCCGTTTACCATAGATCTCAGTTTTATTATACCTGTACCAGTTCCAGTCCTAGTAATCTTCCACTGATTTCCTGCTAAGGGCGTTAAGGTTGCTAATCCATTCGCGTTGACAAGAGATACTGTATAGGGATTTGTAATGGTATATATTGCCTCTGTACATATTGAGGATGGACCAGTAATAATAGAGGTAGGGGGAAGCTGACCACAAGGGATACTCCTGGTAACTAAATACCAATCAGTCCAACCATTTACATTATCAGGCCAAGGATAGTTGTCCTTATAATATCTGGATTTTCCTTTGATATAGACCCGCTGTCCATAATCACTTACGAGTCCGTGGGGAATTTTTATTCCTATATTCAAAAGATTTGATATCGAGCTTTTACCTGAAAAATCATTGCTTGTAACGACCAATGTGTCGGCAATTTTCATTAGATTATTTCCTAAATCATCTGTCAAATACAATAAAACTTGACATTTGAGAGGCCTGCTTAAGAATTCAGGAAAATTGTTCCTTGAGAGATAAATGCCAGAATAAAATGTTGTTGTGCTATTGGGGCTCAAGACGACATATTCGCCTGTGGGATTTAGGGATTGTTGTGGAGCTGAGAAACTATGTAATGTAACATTGGTTGGAACTTGGCTATATCCTAACTTCATTATCAATAACAGCGCTAATGATAAAAGAAAACTCAATTTATTTATTTTCATTTTTTATTCTTTTTAAATCTGAAGATAGGTCTGTTAACGGGATTGACATGTCATATTCCTTGAGGTCAATGGTATTTCTATCAATATTGACAGAAAACTTGTCACTAGAAAGATTGAGAATATAGGCTGCTGTTTTAGTAATAAATTGAACAGAATATGTTTCCCCATTTATACTGAGTGAATTTTCTTCGATTGGTTCTGTGTCGGCCTTTGTGATTTCTTCCTTTTTACAAGCACTGAGACCTAGTCCCAGTAGCGTGATAAATAAAATGCTTTTTTTCATAATATGTTAATATAATTGCCGATAAGATAAGAAATAATTTGTTGTATTTTCTTGATATTGGGAAAATTATACAGATATCTTTAATGCGACTACTAATATTCCAACTTTCAGTTTTTTGTCACTTGTTATATTTGTAGTTATTCTCTTATTCTTTTGAAAGGGATTTTCTTATATAAATAAGAACTAATCGTTGATATTGGGGCTGAAGCCAACAAAGTTGGAAAAAATTCCTCTACAGTTAGAGACTCTTTTTACTTTGGAGTCTTTTTACTGAGTACATTTATAGCAACAAATCAACAAGTCTTTCGGTATCTCTCACATACCGCTTACATACGCCTTGTTTTCCTCGGACAGTCTCCGTAGCAGCCATACTTTTGCCATACACATAAAAACAAAATAATATGGCAAATCAATTTTTAGTTAAGGAAACAATGGCGGATATGAAGGCTTTACCCGCTACTGAAATTGCTGGATTACAAGGCAGCAATCCAATCTATGTAGGTGTCCAGTTATTAGGCTATTACAAAAAAGGAGATACCCCAGCACCGATCATTTACTACTATGTTAATCCATTAACAGATCCAGATCCTGGACCAGAGGATGGTGGAAGTGTCGTTTTTACAAATGGGATTAAGCTGATACATTACTATGTGGGCGATATCAATCTTTTATATTTTGGCCTCCAGGAAGGGCAGGTGATCAATTCCTATCTCACAAAAGCACTTCGAATTACATCCAATACCGGCTCATATACAATTATTCCCAAAGGATCATTTTTAATTGATAGATCTTACGCACCAATTGCTAACTCGCGGATTAAAGGTCTGGGCCGAAATTCTACTAAAATCACTTTAAATCCATCTACAGCGACCGATTTAGAAGCCTTTGAAAATTACATGTTTATTAATTTAAACGGAAATTTTGAACTCTCCGATCTCGAACTTGATGCAAATGCTCCAAATTTAACGGCCAAACGATCCAGTGGTATTGACAATCGAAATGCTGTTTCAAATGTCATATACAAAAGGTTGAGAATAAAAAATGCAAAAACTTTATCGTCCAGTTTTAGCGGGGGATACGGTATTACCTTCTGGCATGGTGGCTGTGATCATGTGATGATCGACGATATCGAATTTGAAAACATCGGGCAGTCTGATCTGGGATTATTTGAAATGGAAAACTGGACCGTTAGGAATATCAAATCAAAGAATTGCGGCTATATGGTGATCAATGTGGAGTCATCCAATAACTCCCGGGGAGTCAAAAACGGTGTAGTCGATACAGTCTATGCGTCAAATGTTGGCCGAAGTGTGGTTTCATTGATCCGGAATTCGGCTTCAATAGGAGATGTGGAATCAATTTCTGTTCAGAATGTTTATGTAGATAAATGCGGGCTGACCAACAGCGATGTTGGCGGAATCCGGGTACGAGGGACAAAAAACTGTACTATCGACACCGTTAAGATCGAAGAATGCAATAGCGTAGGCATCCGTGTCAGCGGCGATTGGTTTGGGTTTAAGGGTACTGTAAACAGCTATGCCGATTTGGCTTCACTTACAGGTTTAAATAAAGGTGATATTTACAGAGTATCTTCCGAAGGGCTATTATATACTTATTTGGATAACCAATTTCAACCGGAGGGGCGGGGGCAGTCTCAGGAGCTGTTGAAATGCCGGAATTTAGTGTTGCGGAATATCAGCATCAATAAGATTCAGGCAGCTGTCAATGGTGAAGGGGTAAGGGTGCAGGGAGAAGCTTTCTGTTCACACGATGATATCACTTTATCCGATATTTATATTGGCAATAGTCAGAGTACCGGAGTTTTGGCTACCTATTCCAATCGGATTACAGTTAATAATTTAAAGATTGATAAGATCAATACCTCTCGCGGAATGCAGTTTACACTATGCAATGACATTCATGTACAGGGAGGTTATATCTCCAATATCGGTAATTATGGAGCTGGCTTTACAGATTGCAAAGACGTGCTTATCAATGGGCTGCAGATTACAAATCCGGGTGTATCGGCGTTCTATTTTAATAATACTACTGATGCGGTTAAAATAATAGGCTGTACCACTAAAGATATTAGGAGCCCTAAGCTGATGACTAATTCAGTAATCGTTGAGTCTAACTTGCCCGCTCGAAATCCCAAGTATATTATAGCAGATAATGATTTTGAGGATGCCGTTGGCAATAAAATTACCATACAGAACGGTGTACTACAAGATCGTATGAAAATCTCCAACAATGTAGGTGTTTAAGGTAAATTAAATGAATAATATAGTAAGGTAAGGGACAGATCTTTTTTATAGTTAGGGTTTGATCAACTTTTTCTATGAAATGATCAATAGTTATTTAAGGTAACATACCTATCTTTATGTATTGAAGAAACCACTCACTGGTTTGCGGTTAGTTAAACCAACAAAATTGCCAAATTGCTTCCCTCTTCCGGTTAGGAGGGAGGCTTTTTAATTCATAAGTACATGAAGTAGCGGCTAGGCTTTAGCCTCCTTTTGTCAGCATTCTATATGGAATCTCAACAGCAATGACTACCGAAGAGGCGATCATAATAGAAAATAAAATATTGTTGCAAAGTGCATGCGTGATCAGAAAAATCATACCACTGATAATATACGTACTTTGCAGGGTAATAAACATAACCTTCTTGGAAAGCGTGTAGAGCTGCTCAGACTGCAATATTTGATTCACTTTCGCCTTTATGTTTTCTAAATCAAATTGTTTGAGTAGCAATCTTTTTAATACATAAAGATTCTCTTTCCATTGAATCTGGCTTAAGAGCTTTAAGATCCCCATTTTCGCCAATTCGACGATTACTTTTTCCAGGATGATCAATAGAATTTTTATCAATATATTCATAATTAGTTTTTTGCAATTATAACTATTATTGTGGGATTTTAATAATTCAAGCTGTTCCGTAGACCTATAGTTAAGAATAATTCCAACTTCGTGTGCTAACAGTTACTGTAATAGCATCTATCTAATCGCTTATGCATGAACCAGACTTTTCATTTCTCCTGATTAGCTGCCTACAATATATATCAAAGAGTCTTTGGTTTCTTAAAGTGTATTTTTATATTTAGTTCCTGCTTAAAAGGTGAGAGGCTTCAAGTATTAACGTTTTTAGAATAATAAGTAGAACGACTTTTTTATAAATTAATCAATAGGTAATATGAATACAGAATTATATAAACTCCTTGAAAATATAAGCCCTGCCGAACTTTCCAAGCTGCGGGGAAAACGACAGGACACATCCACTAGGGATAAACAGTCACTTTTGAAAAAGGTCTCAGAGATCGAGGAGATTCTAACAAAATTGAACATGAAAATTTCTTTGATAAAAGTTGAATGATTAGGGAAATCTCTTTGGGCAATCTATACGTTATTGCTGGTACTTGGTTAACTTCTCTATAACCTGAAATCAAAGGATATCCAACTATCCTTATTTCTTTTTTCCACCCGCTCTTTTGCTGCCTATCTCCCTTTGGGCAGATGCTACCGCCCTTCGGTTGCTGGCTGTTTACCGTTTTATTTTTTCAAGAATTATAGTGCGACTGAATCTTTGATCTCCGAAAAATATTATAAAATTAATGATGAAATTATTTGGAAATATAGTCAAAAATGACTATATTTAAGTATGGGTATTTATTTGAAATAAGCAATAATATTAATACAAATTTATACGAAAGGGACATCTTAAGGTTTTTTGAGTTTAATTAATCAATATAAATATATAAAGCTATGAGTCTATCAATTAACAATTTTGTTCAAGCATTGCAACAATATGAGATTCGCAAGAATATGTCAGTGACTTTAGTACTTGAATCGGACGGATCTGGATACCTTTGTTATTATTCTACTGGGGAGTCTTTTTATCAGTTTGATACACCTGATGAACTTTTTAGTTTTTTGAAGTCTAAAAACTAAGTAATCATATTTCTCAGCTCTATCGCAATATGGCCAATCTAGGGAATAGGGATATGGCTTATTTCTGAGTGCAGCTTTATTGATACTGTGCTATGCTCTTACGGTAAAAACGAGGTAATCAAAGGGATAGGATTCGGTCTCAATATATACTAGTCATTACGTTTGTATAGGGAGAAAGAGCCTAAATCATGCGTAACTATTTCCAAAGCCTTCTAGTTTCAAGAAATAGTTCGATTTGATTCAAAACTTTAGGAAGATTCTTAAGAATGTCCTGTGTCCAGAACCTAAATACTACATAATCAATTTCGCGTAGGGCTTTATTTACACGAATATCCTTTTGCATATTCCGTTCGATTTTTGGAATCCAAAATAGACGATTGGATTTAATACGTTCACTATTGTTTTTCCAGTCGAAGCCATGCCAGAATTCGCCATCTACGAATATAGCCAGTTTATATTTTTTGATAACAATATCAGGTGTTCCTGGAAGGGATTTATCATGCAGGCGAAAACGAATATTTTTTGACCACAGGGCTTTTCTAAGAATAAGTTCTGGTTTGGAATTACGGCTTTTGATCTTGGACATATTATAGCTCCGTTTTGAGGATGTATAGAACCCTGCAGCTTCCTCAAAACGTGGCACATGAATTCTATCATTTTCGTCATCGTAATTTGCCATCCCCCAAAGTTAGGGATAATGTGTAATATTCTATCGCATATATTAAAAATCATTTTGGGTATTTCGGAGCTCAAATGATCATTTGCATACATTTTTGTTATCTAAATAATAGATGAATATCAAATCCGTAGGTATTATTAACCTTATTAATTCAAAATAAATAATGTATATTGCTTTAAATTATTAACCTTCGAATCAATAGAAATGTAGTTATGGCGATATCATAGATACTCTATATTGTATACATCGAAAATAAGCTGTGGCTATACCTTAGTAGTTTGAATTCACTTTATCATTATAATCAAAATAAAAAATGGAGAACATTTCTTATCATGGGACAAGTAAAGAAAAAGCTTCAAGTGTAATTAAAAGTATAGATTTGAGTCTCGGGCGTGGGGAATTAGGTAAAGGGTTTTATACTGGCACATCAATAGCAATGGCTACAATTTGGGCAAGAAGGAAATTTCGCAGTAACCCTGCTGTAGTAGAGTTTGAAATTGATAAATCAAAATTTGTCCTTTTAGAGGGGTACGTAATAGGATCGAGAGAAAAAGTGTGGACAGTTTGGAAAGGCCTGATGGGCAATTGCACAACAACATCCCATACTTTTGGGAAAGATTATGTAATAGCCCCATTTGCAAAAAATGATGTAGGTCACCAAATTAAATTTGAAAGCCCAAAAGCTGCTGAAGAACTTAACAATTCAACAAAAGTGATTTATTAAAATGAGAGTTTTTACAACATCCCCAATGAACCAAATGGGCCTAATTGATATATTGGAGGCAGATGATAATGCTTCTCAAATGGTCTATTTTTGTATTCCTATTGAAAAAGAGGAAGCTAATAAAATAAAAAATCTTATAGATTTTTCCACCATTTTCAAGGATGGAATTTCAATGAAAGCTGAAATTAATAATGAAAAAAGGATTATAAGTTTATCATATGGAGAGAAATATTATCTAGGAGATGGTCAGCTAAATTATGTTCCTTATTTTTCAGGAGTCATTGAAAATGAGGTGGTGGAGTTTGAATTGTCGAGCTTGAATTATAGACAGGACTCCATTGAAAAATTAAAATTTACTTTAGATATTCAATTTATTTATTCAGGGAATTTACATAAGCAGGATTTGGGGAACAAGAAATTTGTTATTTTAGAACCTAATTGGAAAAAATTGGATAAATTATTTTTGTCGAAAAATATTTTAATATCGGATTGGATAGATTAAGATAATCTTATTCTATAAATTTTAATTAAATCATACGATGTGGTTGCTTAACTATGTAAATAATTTATGTGCAACTCAAGTTGAATGGATTTTTTAAGAATAAAATCGTATATGAAAGCGGTATACTTGTTATGAAAGCAGTTTATGGCGGAACTTATTTATAATATAAAGAACTTATTTTCAATAGAGAAAGAAGGATGTTTATTAGATTATGAATCTAACTTTTATCATATTGCATCCTATCAGAGGGGCTATAAATGGGGTTCTGACGAAAATGGTGCAGTGAGTATTTTGCTCAAGGATCTTAAGGAGGCTTTCCAGAAATCAGAAAACAATAAAACACCAATTGATTTTTATCTCCAATATATAACGCTAAAGAAAATAGATAAGTTTCAATATTTAGAGGTTATAGATGGCCAACAAAGGTTGACAACTTTATCAATACTACTTGCAGTGTTTTCCTCATTGTTGGAAACGGTGAACATCGCATCTAATAAATTGGATTATGCTGTTCGATCTAATTTTTTCAAGGATTATATTTATCCAGTAGATAATCTTAAAGAAATATTTCATATGTCATGGGATAGGAAGGTTGGCCTAGCTTTGAGCAATGGCCCCATTAACACGCAAGATGTATTTTATATATTTTCTGCAATCCAAAAATGCCATCAATTCCTTTCATCATTACCACAACAAGAGCTGAAATTATTTTATGAGTTTGTATTACAGAATGTGTTGGTTATTGTCAATGTTGTTGAGCATATAAGCAGTGAAAAGGTCTTTTCAAATCTAAATAGCAACAAGGTGGCACTGACTGAATCAGAACTTGTAAAAGCTTTATTTATTACGAAATTTGCCCGTCTCAATGACACCTCCAAAAGCAAAACATTTAGAGAAATTCAGGAGCGACGATTGATTTTGGGGAGAAGATGGGATGAAGTCGAAAACTGGGTCAATAGGAAGGAAGTTAAAGCTTTTTATTTTAGCCATTATAATAGTCCTATGTTCGGTTTTTTGTCTTTAGTGGCAAAATCCTTTAACTATAAACAAGAATTTCCAGAGAGTTCAAATCGGCACGAACTTTTCAATTTTTTCAATGATCAGGACATCACTAAAATTCAACAAAATTTATATAATATTTTTTGGATGCTTAAAGATTGGTATGAAGATACCGAAGTCTATAATAAACTAGGATATTTATTTTTCCATAAAGGTTCACAAATCAATATAAATGAATTTGTAGAGGAGTTAAATCATAAATCTAAACAGGCCTTTCAACGACGACTGCTAGAAAGAATTATACTGGCACTGCCCACTGAATTAGAGGACATAAACTATGAAAATAGCAAAGAAGTGCATCAGGTACTTCTGGCTTTAAATGTGTTTGCTTCTGATCAAGCGTTTGATTTTTATAGCTATAACAATGAGAATTGGACTTTAGAGCATATCTTTCCCCAGTCCCCTTTTGGCAAAAATAAAAAACTGCAGACCAGAGATAAAGATAATATCCTTTCTATATTAAAGCCAGAGGATCGGCAACTTATTAAAGATGTGTTGGAAAATGATCTCTTAACTGTTGAAGATAAAGAAATTTTCAACAATGCATTGAGAGGTTCGGGACTGATACACCACCTTGGGAACATGTGTTTATTATCAAACTTAGATAACATTTCCAATGGATGCGCTTTTTATGATGAAAAAAGAAGTAAAATATTGAAACGTCTACAGTCTGGAGGTTTCATACCATCCCATACAATTGAAGTATTTACCAAATCAATATTTAACGAAAACCCAGATGACTTTACCCGTTGGACGAAAGACAATATTTCCGACCATGGAAAGATTATTATAAAACGTATTAAAGAGTTAAATGCAAAATTAATAACACAAAGTAAACATGAAAGCGGGTAAATACAGTATCAAAGAATTATTTCAGAATAAACATATCGAGTCAATGGTGATTCCTGAGATTCAGCGTGATTATGTGTGGGAGAAAGAACAGGTGGAAGGCCTTTTAAAGTCCATAACTGATGATTTTGGAGTGTATGAAAGGGGGTGCAATTCTTTGGGCTTATCGGTACACGATCATGCCTATGACAAGGTGTTATTAGATTATTATAAATCCATAAAATATAACACAAGTATTGGTTTTATCTATGCTTACTGTGATTTAGAATATCCTGACAAATATTTTTTGATTGATGGACAGCAGCGATTGACAACCATTTATTTGATTTTGGCAGTTATTGCATCAAAAATTCCTGAATTCCAGGTCTATTTTAAAAAATCTTTTTATAAAAATAATTGTCCGTTTATAGAGTATAGAGTTAGAGAAGCTAGCTTATTATTCTTAAATGAGGGGCTTCACCACCTATTGACAGCTAATGATTTCAATTTTCAGGATCAATATTGGTATTACAACTTTTACAGCAATGATAAAACCATCCAATCAATCACAAAAAACATTGTTACTATAGCCAATTTTTTGGATAAGAAAGTTTCCGATCTTGCGAAATTTAAAGATTACCTACTCAATCATGTACAGTTTTGGTATTTTGATACCAATTTAAGCGAACAGGGTGAGGAACTATATGTTTATATGAATGCTAGAGGAGAAACCATGCAATCCAATGAAAACCTGAAAGCAAATTTACTCATGAAAGTTCATTCGATAGAAGAAAAAAATGAGTGGGGCAGGAAATGGGAAGAATGGCAAGATGTTTTTTGGTTGATTAGAGGAGAGCATGATAATACGGACACTATTTTCGATGAATTTATTTACTGTGTAGCGGGAATGGAAAACTACCTGAAAAAAGTAGGTGTCAGCAAATCAATAGACGACAATGATCATATTGTTCCCACTCACAGTGAATTGTTGAGCTGCTTTCCGGAGCTCGGACTACAGACCATCGAAATTTATGTTAAAACATTACAGCGGTTGGTTTCTGATGAATTGATTGATTATTGTAATCATAAAGGGTTATATTCTCATTGGTTAGATGAAATCAGAAAAGTTATTATAGATCTATTGAACAGTGAAACTACAAATTGGTTTGCCGATGTGAAGGACAAAAATAGAAACAACGAAAGAAACCGTATGGTATTGCTATGGTCGTTTTTCTGTGTTCTAAACAACTATACAGACAAGCCAATTGATGACAATCTAATTATATGTCTACGGATATTTTATAACCGATATCATAATTTTATCAGGGGTGTTCAGCGAAATTTGGATCAGGCCGCACTATTTTCATCGAGTGGATTTGAACAACTATTAGACACCATTAAATATCAAGAGGATGATGATGACGAAGATGATGAAGAAACCCTAAAATACGAATTTATCATCCGCAATGCATTACTCAATAACGGCGAAGAAGGCTATAGACAATTGTCTCTTATATGGGAATTAGAAGCACATCCAATTAATCTCAATGGGAGGGACGTAAGAAATATCAATAGTAGTCATCTTATTGATTATCGGAGTGTTCCTCCTTTGGAGACCCTGCAAAGTATTAGAGATAAATTTTACGAACTTTTCCCAGTGAATGATATTGGAAAATACACGTCAGAAAATTATCAGTTCGTTCTACATTCTTTAATCACTTATGGTAAATGTTGGCAGCCCAAGACGACCAATGATTATACAAATTTAGATTTCAGCAATGAAAGAAGAGTTGTAAGGGATATAGATTCTGGCAAAGATCGATGTTTTTATTACTTCTTTAGAGATTATCTAAAATATGATCTCTTGGAGAGCCTACAGAGCGATAATGCTAATGAAGTAATTTATAACCGTGAAACTGGAGATTTGTCTGAAGTTATTCGTTGGTACAATAGTCAGTTAAAAGAAAAGATGTGGTCGTCTGGATTTTATATTGCTGTAGGCGGTGGGGGCTATCTTGATACAGATATTTATTTTTCCAATTTTAAACAGCTCGTGAATATAAAACGTGATTTTAGAAGTGGAACCCCGAAGATACTGAGTGACCTATTTTAATTGAAGTAGTCAAGATCTTATCTTTGGGCATTGCATTATAGTACTTATTGTCATCGTATTCCATGACATCATCCCCAAACTAGTCATTATCTAGATACTTGTACAGATTATTTAGGAAAGGTTCTATTCTTACATTTTTCATAGCTGTTGCTTTTTTTTGCTAAAAAAATTAGTTAGTTAATCTTTATTTCGATATTTTTGCATAAAAACATCAATTAACTACCGAAAATATGTTTTTTCGAGTTGGAAACATCATTTTAAGATGTATCATAATAATGATTACTTTTTAGTAGTAATCCAGTTTGCCACTTCTAAATTTTGTATATTCGTGCCACATTTTGGAGTAGAATTAAATATGTCTAAAAAATATAAAGTAATCGATCTTTTTTCTGGCTGTGGTGGGTTTTCTTATGGGTTTGAAAATGCCGGGTTCGACGTCGTGTTGGGAGTTGACAATGATAAGGCAGCGTTGGAAACGTTTAAGCTCAATCATAAAAATTCTGAAACTATTCTTGGAGATCTTCATCTTGAATCAACTCTTGATGATATAGAGAAAGCCGTAAGTAAACACAAAATAGATATTATCATAGCAGGACCTCCGTGTCAAGGCTTTTCTTTGACAGGATCGCGACAAGCGGATGATTCAAGAAATACACTTTTCTATTCGGTTTTTAAATTAGCTAAGCGTATCAACCCCAAGGCAATTGTTATTGAGAATGTTCCTGGGCTAGCTACTTTATATGAAGGAAGGGCTAAAGAAGCTATTCTGGAAGAATTTGATAAACTAGGACTGAGTAAAAGTTTTGAAGTTCTATATGCGCCAGATTATGAAGTCCCACAGATAAGAAAACGCATTTTCTTTGTTGGTCTAAAAGAAGAGTTGGGTACTTTTGTTTTTCCGGAAAAAGTATTAAATGAGAAAAACTATAATACTTGTTCTATCGCAATAAGTGATCTTCCCAAGAGGGAGAATGAGTTGGGAGATGAAGTTGATTCTTATTCTAGTGAACCTCAGACAGAATACCAAACAAGAATGAGAAATGGTGCATTAAGCTTATTTAACCACGTAGGAACGAAACATTCAGACTTAGTTGTTAGTGTTATTTCTCAAGTACCTGAAGGTGGTAATCATAAAGATCTTCCCCCTGGAGTAGGGGACAGTAGGAAATTTAATGAAGCTTGGACGAGATATCATAGTAACAAACCCTCGAAAACTATAGATACTGGGCATAGAAATCATTTTCATTATAATCTTAATCGTGTGCCTACCGTGAGAGAGAATGCAAGATTGCAGTCTTTTCCCGATACTTTCCGTTTTACTGGAAACAAGACCCAACAATATAGACAAGTAGGGAATGCTGTTCCCCCGTTGTTAGGCTTTCATTTGGCGAATCAGTTGTTGAAATATTTGAAAAAAAAGCGATAACCCATGGCGATGAAAAAAAATGAGCGGTTTAATACAATAGATTTATTTGCAGGTTGTGGAGGTTTAACTGATGGATTTGAAAAGTCAGGAAAGTTTCGTTCTTTAGGATGTGTGGAATGGGAGCGTGAACCATGTAGAACTTTAGCTACTAGATTTAGAGAAAAATATGGTTATAAAAATACCGACGATATAATTGTAAGATTTGACATACAACGTACTGAAGAATTGTTTTTAGGTTGGTCTGATGATCCAGAATATGGAACTCATAAGGGATTGGACAAACTAGTAGGTGAACAGAATGTAGACATAGTTATTGGCGGACCACCCTGTCAGGCCTATTCGGTTGCAGGCAGAATAAGAGATTCGAAGGGGATGCATGACGATTACAGAAACTTCCTATTTGAGTCCTATGTTAAAGTTGTAGATCGATATCGTCCCAAAGTATTTATTTTTGAAAATGTACAAGGACTTTTGAGTGCACGCCCTGGTGGTATTTCAATTGTTGAGAGAATAACTTTAGCTTTCAAGGAAATTGGATATTCAATAACATCAGACTTGAAAAATGAAGCTTTGGTCAATTGTGTAGATTTTGGAATTCCTCAGAATAGAAAACGTTTGATTATTATTGGTATTGATGATAAACAGGTGAAAGGAGAAAGTGAAATAGCAATTAGAAATTTTTACAATGAACTCCGGGCCTCAAAAAAGGATAAAATAAGTACCGTTTCTGATGTGTTAAAGGGCTTACCTTCTTTTGTCTCACAAGAACAGGTTATTGCTAGAGATGGAAAAAAAACACGCCATTTTGGAGACTTTACCATAAGTAATCATTTTCCCAGACTCCATAGCTTGCGTGATGTCAATACTTTTCGGTTGCTAGCGGAGGATATAATTTCGGGGAAAAATCAATACGTAAAAGCAGATGCTTTAAAAGAGCTCTATTTTCAGTTGACTGGAAAGCAATCTAACATTCATAAGTATCATGTCCTACAGTGGGATAAGCCTAGCAATACAATTCCAGCGCATCTGTATAAGGATGGCTTACGCCATATCCATCCCGATCCATCGCAGGCAAGATCAATTACGGTGCGAGAGGCGGCCAGAATTCAGACTTTTGATGATGACTATCATTTTTTAGGATCTATGACGGACCAATTTAAAATGGTTGGTAATGCAGTTCCTCCGAAACTCTCTCTGATTATCGCGGAAGTTTTAATTGATTTTTTAAAGAAATTTTTCTAAATTTAAGAGATATATTAATCTCTATTTTATGGCAAAATTAACTCTATTAACAAGTAAAGCTACAATGCATCATACAGGTGGATTAAATTGGGGCTCAAACAAGAAGAACCATACCAGAAAATTAGATGCATACATTCCTATTCATTTAAAAACAATCAGAAGTAATCCAGGTTTCTTTAATCCTAAAATCCACCCTAATCCAGTTGTTACGGTTATTTGGGACGACGGTTATGAAATGAAATGTAAGTTCGAAGGTATTATCTATAATCGACTTGACAAGAAAAACTATCCTAAACAGATATCTTCTTACCCGCATAAAGATGAAATGGGGAAATATTTCAGAAATAGAATTGGTATAGGTGGTGGAAGACGATTTTTGTTGAGTGATCTATTAGTGTATGGACGTAGTGATATTGATTTAGTGTATGATAGTAGTAAAAATGTCTATCGTGCGGATTTTCATGTTTAATCTATGGGATTTTATTATTTAAAGAGACTTACAAAACAAGAATTAGGATTAAGGGCTGATGGATCGGTGGCGAGAGGGAGATATTTTTACTTATCTAAATTATTTATAGAATTTTTTCCCGGTCTTTCTCCATTAGTAAAAAATGACAACGTCTTAATTCCAATTATACCACCATTTTCTGAGGAAAAGGTATATTGTGCTTTAGTTTATCATAATGATAAGTTGAATACAATCAATGGTACGAGGGATGAATACCGATTATACTTAAATCAGGATATTGATCCTGGGTACTATTTTCAGAAAGACGATATAGTAGTTTTTGAAAGGATTGATGTTGGTGGAGTAATGCCGTTATATAAATTGTTTCGATTTAATGAGCAAGATCCTCTTTATGGGGCACTATCTGATTTGATAGACTTATCGCCCGCTCGCGGTGGTCATGCATTGGTGGATGGTCATATCGAGGGATTGGTCGATACTGTGGTTGATTCTGAAAGTCTATCCGTTATTATTCCAAAAGATATTGAAACAATAGTTAAAGTTCAGCAAGAGGAAATAATAGAAAGTGAAGAGGAAATTGAAGATATTCGAGGTGCTTCTTTGTTCAACTCTATTAGTTTTCGAGATTTTGTGATGCATGCTTATGGTTATAAATGTGCAATAACCGGAGAGGCCATTGCATATAAAAAATTGAATAATCTGGAAGCGGCTCATATTCAGCCTCGTGCTCATACAGGTACTTATCTGCCATGTAATGGGATCGCTTTATCTAGAGATATGCACTGGGCTTTCGACAAAGGAATGTTTACTATTGATGAAAATTATGCTATTGTTGTTCATTCGGAAGTACGTGGATCGTCATTAGGAAAGTATCATGGACAAAAATTATTTGTACCAATTGATGCTTATTTTCGACCCGAAATCAAGTTCCTGAAACATCACAATGACAATGTATTTGGACTATTTCTCTACTCCGGGATGATACGTGCGCTCTAAAATATCTGAAACAGCAATTAGAATAATAGTTTCTTTTGTAAGCTTAAAAACTAATTGCTGTTAGACCATAACATATTTTTTAAAAATTTGAACGAGCACCAAATAAGCGTTTGAACGAAAATTGACTTAGTGCAATAATTTAGAAAATTATATAAATTAGGAGAACTTGTTTTAGTAATTGAAAAACTCCTTAAATGACTTTGAGAAATTTTGATATTGTTGAGCATCAGATTTCGTTCTCAGAATTTTGATATAATTATATATATAATTCTCTAACGCGACACTAAAATTCCAGGGATTTACAAGGAGTCCATCGAACACAGGATTTTTATAAAATATAAGTTTATCATCAAGGTTTATACTGTCAATGAGGAGTCCTGATTTTATGCTCATTGTGTGATAGATCCCACATCGCGAAATTGAATAAATATTTATGCTTTCTAATAGCTTGGCAATATCAGGATTTAGAAATTTATTATTAACTGCATATTCTAGGAAATCTTTGAATCCCTTATCAAAATTCTGTCTGCTGCCACCGAGCTTTCCGCCTGTTAAATATTTACCATGTGGCTCGAAAAATAACAATTCCAATGCAAACATTGCATATCCATTTTCAAAACATGTATCACTATTGGATGCCAATAGTGATATTGGATTTAATAGCCAACTCTTAATTTGTTCCTCAAAAGCATCTACATCTTGTTTTTTTCCACTTCTTAAATCAGCAAAAGTTATATTCTTGGTTATTCTTACAAATTGATCCATTTTTATTTTAAGGAATTAGGTTATCAGAGGGCTTAAAATTCACTCTTATAAATTTTTAAACCATTCTGGTTTGATCTTTATCTCTTCAACCATTTCAACTGTGATACCTAGTCTAAGATCCTTAAGTTTTTCTGCGAATTCATTTCCATCAATTAGATCTATCTGTTTAGCACCGTCCCGCTGAGCTTCTTTTCTAGCCTCTCTACTAAAACTTCCTGTTGTCATAATTAATCCTTTTTCTGCTCGGCCATCCATGGCACCACGAAAGTCTCTTATTACTGATGGTGAAACAGTTCCTTGGTATCTTTTAGCTTGAAATACCACATGGAATGAAAGTATTTCGCCTATCCTTATGATGCCTTTACCATCGATCCCCCCATCATTCGTTTTGCCAGTAACTTCTACATTAATAAATCCAAGTTCCCTCAACAAGCGTTGGCAGAGTCTCTCAAATTGAGCAGGTTCTATTGTTCTTAATGTTTTTAATAATGTATCTTGCCAAGAAAATGCATCTATTTCATCTGGTTGATCCGTAATACTCAAATCATTGTTATCAATTTCGGCTGGGCTTTTAGAAGAACGTTCTTCCTTGACCTTTTTAGCAACGAATCTCTTGACTTGCTCCTTCTTTACCTCTTTGGTTTTTTGTCCCTCAGCTGTTAAAGCCCATACACCTCTCGTAGAATTTTCGAGGAGGCCAAAACGCTTCAAGTAATTTCTTGCCCATGCAAGCCGATATCTTAATTTTGTTGTACTTTCACGATGTATTTCATTTATGGCATCATCAGTTAAATTAAGAAGCTTTATTACCTGTTCTTCGATTTCCGCTACAGAACCGGAATCTCCTAAAGCCTTGAGTGCTTTCAAAGTAGGGTTGAAAAGATCGTCATGCTTATATTTGAAATATTTATCCATAATTTTTTTTCCTTCCTACTATTGACCTTTGCATATCGGGTGATTCATTAGACACTTTTTTCCTCCAATAATTTCGTAATTATTGAGATTTTATTATTGTTAAGTCGCCATCATCAAATCCTACTGCTATACCCTTTGCTTGGGCGAAAATTGAGGTTTTGAACTCCTCGGAGGCGATATATGTTTGAACTAGGTATTCAGAATATTTTAAAATATCCTGCCAGCCTTTATCTTTTAAAAACTCGGTACCGAATGAAAAATACTTCTGTTTAGGCTCATAGTCCATATTTGTAGCCCAATCTTCGTCATCTTCGTCAAAGGTTTTTGAGCCATTGAGATACATTTTGAAACCCTCTTCTGATTCAAAAAGCCCGAAATTGAATGCAATTATCGAATTATCAATTTTTTCATTTTCGTTGATGTTAGCCACCCATTCTTGGAACCTTTGATTTACTGGTTTGTCTTTTTGCAGATAGCTCATAATTAATATTAATTTCGCTAATTATTATTCTACAATAGTTAAGTCCAAAGCGGGAATAATCTCGTCACGTTGCCATTTTGGATTACGCTTCTTTCCTATTGGAATCTTTCAATTTTTCTTCAAATTCTTTTAGATCCGCAGGATCAATACTTCTTTTTGCTTTTTCTAAAAGTTCCGAGTTAACTGATTGAATCATCTCATAAATAGTTTCCCTATGTTTTTTGCCATTCTTGTCTACCCAATGCTTTGATGTGTTTGTATTCTCCACAAGCCCCTTTAATAATCCCTTATTCCAGTCAATTGCTTTTTCAAGATTGAGAGGAGGAGGTAGTTTAGAAATAACATCGGAATTGGTAAATTGATGACCAATCTTAAAATCTTTAATCACAATTACAACATAGCTCGCTTTGTTTTTGGTTCCTTTCGAACCTACTTTATTGCCTGCATTCGCTTTACTTTCAAGCAATGTCTTTGTTGATTCCGGGAGTTTTTCATATTCAGGAAACGTTGTCTCGTCCTTCTTAAACACGCAATACTCAATACCGTATACTACTAATGGGTAGCTTTCTGCCAGTTCCAAAGTAATTGTCCTTTTTTCAGATTCTACCTTTGAATACACTAAGCCTTTCTCCTTAAGCAATTGATCAATATCATCCTCAGAGAGGTTAAAATGCAACCTAAATTCCTTAGCTTTCTTCCTAAATTTACCTTCGTTGGAATTCTCCATAAAATTTAATAAAATAGAATTCGATTAATTTGTCTATTTCTAATTATTTATATATCTTTGTTTTGTATTTATAGCGACACTGAGTGTAGGAGCGATCCAACACTAACGATGTCGACTCGTTCTAAATCCGCCAGATTGCCACGAGTTGTCCGAGTGATCGCCTATTGCTGGAATTGTTTATATTAGCACAATATTCCAGTATGGCGTTCCTCGTTAACTTTTGTGGCGACCTTTGAATCTTCGGATGAGAAGGAGGTTTCTGGCGGAACCATGAACTTAAGTTACGAGGCGCCAACTGGTTTATTTAGCCGCACTTTTTTCTTAAGTTTTCCGGGTCGAATCGTTTTATAACCACAATTAGATTATGATAAAACGAAAAGTAAAAGCCCTTCAGAAAACCACAGGATACCTCCAGGAGGTAAGCCATCGGTTTGAACACACTATTCCCATAAAGAACGCAATCCGCGCACCCGAATAGTTTATTAAATTATTAAAAACCGAAATAGGAGAGGGCTGCTATCGCCAATTTTTGATGTGCCGATAGGATATAATAAGTACTCCCTTGTCCGAGGTTTTCCGATCTGTTTGTATACAACATTCCCGAGTGATCAGGTTAATAATAGATTTAATTGCTCTATTCAAGCGTGAACAACTTAAAATTAGCATTTAATATTTATTGTTCCAAATAAATAAAGGAATTTTTGTATAGTTTTTCTATAATATACAGATCGGTTTTTTATCTTTCCCGATAAGAAGCGCCATAATATCCCCCTAATCAATGCTTTGTAACCATTTTGAGGCGCTTTGCGGGATTTTGTTAATTCTTAATTTGTGACACCTGCAAGGACTGATTGGTCTTTGCGATGACACCTCTTTGGAATGCAAATTTTTTGCAATGGGGGATGCTATGCTCTTTACAATAGATAGAGCAGGGCTCAAGTCATCTTTATGAACCTTAAAAATGAATCAAAAATATTCAAATGTGCTAGCCCTCGAGCTAGCCATATACCAAGTACACGATCAGGGATATAATCCCTTAGATAAGATCGCCGATTTCTGGAAAAAATACGATATCAATACCATCCAGAATACGATCAATACCATATTGAAACACGCGCCTGCGTATAAGAAAAGTAGCAACATCGTGCAGCTCTGCCATAAGCAGATATTTGCCGTTGATCTGATGCGGTTGTTGATTGCTTACTTTCATGTGCATACTGACCATATTGACATCAGTCAGCTGGATATATCCGGTGCTGTAACCACGCAGAGTAGCCTGGATGAACTGGAGATCACCAAGCGGATCCATGAGTTCTTTGGTAGAATAGTAGACTGATCTTAACAATAAGCAAATGACGAAACAACCAAAATCGTTGGCTGCCTTATTGGATAAGGTAGTTAACATTCCAACAATACAGATTACATTATTTGTAATTGTGTTTTTATTGCTTTCTATGTTTAGTTTATCGGCTCAGACTCCCCGCAAGGACAGCGGGGCGGATGGGTTGTTATCGGTCAGCGGTACTGTTGTATCTTCTGTAGACGGTAAGCCGATCCAAGGTGTTTCCATCCGAGTCGAAGGTGAAAAGGGTAGAGCATCTTCCAAAAATGATGGGTCTTTTTCACTGCCGGTCTCCAATCCTAAAGGCACGGTTTCATTCTCCCATGTAGGATTCAAGCGTTTAGAAATTCCATATACAGCCGGAGTATCAATGACTGTAAAATTGATACCATTGGAGAATCAATTGGAAGAGGTGGAGGTGGTGAGTACAGGGCTGCAGCGTATCCCTAAAGAAAGGGCTGCCGGTAGCTTTGAATTGCTGGACAATAAGTCTCTGAATAAGCGTGTGGGCCCGTATATTATGGACAGGCTCGAGAATATCAGCAATGCAGTCCGGTTTGATAAAGACAATGAGCTCCTAGACCGTGCGCAATACACCAATGGTAAACGATTTGACTTTGATATCCGCGGGAGGAGCGTGGTATCGGGATCGGCATCCCGTACAATTATTTTGGACAATGTGGTATATGACGGAGATCTGAGAGATATCAATCCCAATGATATTGAAAGTGTGTCTATCTTGAAAGATGCTGTGGCGACTTCCCTATGGGGGACCTATGGCGGTGGCGGTGTAATTGTCCTGACCACAAAAAAGGGAAAGTTAAATGCCCCGACGAGCATAGATTTCAATAGTAGTATAACCATCAATAATAAACCGAATATCTATGCCCTCCCCTTTATGAAAAGTAGTGATTACATAGACTTAGAGACTTATTTATTTAATAATGGCTATTACGACTATAAATTACAAGATATCTATAGCTATCAGACGGTATCTCCGGTGGTGGAGCTATTGGACAATGTCAGGCAGGGTAGGGTCGATAGCAAAACTGCAGAGGCAATGATAGCAAAATACCGGACCTATGATGTGCGTGACGATTATACCAAGTATGTCTATCACAATGCTTTTGCACAGCAGTATCACCTACAGTTTTCGGGAGGCAACCAGCATATTTCCTACAGCATCTCGGGTGGCTATAATCGCAACAATAATCAGATCATTGGATCTTTTAATGATCGAAAGACGGTCAGGTCTTCGCTGAAAGTAAAACCGCTCAAGAAAATGGAAATCAATCTTGATATGAACTATTCAAAAGTTCACTCCGAGGATTTTTCCACCGATCAGCGTCTTGCCTATGGCCTGCAGGATAATCTACCGGTGCTGCCGTATATGCGACTGGTAGATGAGCATGGAAATCCTGTAACAATTGATGCGGTGCCGATCAGTAGAATATTTAGGGACACTGCAGGCAATGGTAAACTGCTCGATTGGTCTTATAACCCGTTAAAGGAAGTGGGTTCAAACAAGCAATGGACTGATCCTACGGATCTGCTGGTGAATCTGTCCATAAACTACAAGGTCTCCACCCACTTTGATATTCAGGGTATGTATAGTTATCAGAACGTAAAAGACCGTGTTTCGGACTGGCTTGGGATCAATTCTTATGCCATGCGCAGTATGATCAATCTATATACCCAATGGGATGACAATCAGATCCTAAAGCATCCCATCCCGGTGGGCGATAGGCTCCACAATCAAAATAGCAATACAAGTAGCCAGACAGCACGGTTGCAGCTAAACTATAATATGGACTGGCAGGATGGGAGACATAAATTGATCTGGTTGGGTGGGTCGGAGATCAGACAAAAATATTACGATAATAATTCGATGATACTGTATGGCTATGATCCAGATAAGCTGACCAGTGTACAAGTAGATTTTGTATCGCTCAATCCGATCTATAACCAGCGCTATGGTGGTAGTACCATACACTCGGGGCTGGTCATGGAAAAATTGGTCAATCGGTTTGTCTCCTATTACAGTAGTACCAACTATACTTTTTTGGACCGCTATATTTTTTCGGGTAATATCCGGCAGGATGCATCTAATCTATTTGGTGTCAAGGCTAATCAAAAATGGCAGCCGCTCTGGTCTACTGGCTTGGCCTGGTCGATGGAAAAGGAACCTTTTATGCGGTCTGTGGACTGGATAGACCAGTTAAAATGGCGTGTTTCCTACGGATTTGCGGGGCAGGTAAATCCGGGATTCTCAGGGCGTCCGTTGATTTATTTTAACGGAAGTGACTACCTGACGGGATTACAGAATGCCACATTGCAGTCACCCGGCAACCCTTCGCTTACTTGGGAAAAGGTCAAAACGATCAATACGGGACTGGATTTCTCCTTGCTAAAAGGGAGACTCAATGGCAGTGTGGAATATTACCGTCGAAATTCGATTGACCTGATCACCAGTACTCCAGTAGATCCGACAACTGGTTTTCTGAGTATCATGAAAAATGGTGGCGAATTGGAGGCTAAGGGATTTGAGATCGCCTTAAATAGCGTCAATGTGCAGACTGCTGATTTCAACTGGAAGACTAGACTCTTGCTCAATAAAAATAGGACCAAGGTGATTGAATATAATATTTCATTGCCCTTTGCTACGCAATACATTACCAATTCAGGTACTGCAAATACTTTTTTTCAGAAAGGATATGACACGGGGTCGGTATTTGCTTTCCCATTTGGCGGATTGGATCCTGATACAGGTGACCCCATCGGATTCAATAAAGGGGAAGAAAGCAAAGATTATTTCAATATTCTATATGGCCCATTGGAAAATTTCAAATACATCGGTCCGGGCTTACCCGTCTATTATGGGAATATTACGAACGAATTCAATTACAAAAATTGGAGTCTTTCTTTCAATATTCAGGCTCGTCTGGGACATTATTTCTTTCGGCAGTCTTTCTCAGAAGATAGGGTCGGTCAATATTGGGTAGGACATCAGGACTATGAAAAGCGCTGGCAGCAACCCGGTGATGAGTTAAATACCAATGTGCCATCGTTAGTTTATCCAATAGATCCATTTCGGGATGAATTTTATAGTAAAAGCAGTGTGTTAGTGGAGAAAGGTGATAATATAAGGTTACAGGATCTCTCATTCTCGTATACCTTCAATAAAATCAGGGGAATTAAAAATCTCTCTATCTATGGTTTTGTAAAAAACATCAACTGGATATTGTGGCGGGCAAATAAATTGGGACTGGATCCAGAATATCGGGATGCTATTCCGTTCCCCACTTCGTATTCGCTGGGGATGAATATTAAATTTTAAAAATAGGTTATGAATAGAATACATATAAAGACAATGCAGGCATTGATTGCCGTCTTGTTTATTACACTGTTGTTTGGTTGTACCAAATACTTGGATGTAAAACCTGATCAGAAAATGGTGGTGCCCTCGAGCTTGGCTGATTGTGAGGCTTTGCTCGACAACCGCTCAGAAATGAACTATACCTATCCTGTGATCGGGGAGGTTGGGTCAGATCACTATTACCTTGACGATGTAAATTATAATGCCATTACACAGGTAGGCGAAAAAGATGTCTATCTATGGGATGCAAATGCCAATATCAATCTGAACAATTGGCGGGGGCCGTATAAAATTATTCAGGTGGCCGGACAGGTTTTGCAGGTGTTGGAAAATATAGAACGAGAGGAAGATCCTGTTGACTATGATCGGATTAAGGGTAGCGCACTGTTTTTTCGTGCATTTGCATTAATGCAGTTGGCAGATGTCTTTAGCCTTCCATATGATAAGGATAATGCCGAAAATACATTAGGCTTGGTATTGCGAAATGATCCTGCGGTTAATTATGTATCGAAACGATCAAGTTTAAAGGATACCTACGAACAGATTAAATCGGACCTGGTCGAATCTCTGCCCTTGCTTCCTGCGCATACAACGATAAAAACAAGGCCGACAAGAGTGGCAGCCCTGGCTGTAATTAGCCGTCTAGGGCTCGTGATTGGGGATTATGCGCTTACAGAGCAAGCGAGCAAAGAGGCGCTTTCCTACACCGATGGATTGATCGATTATAACGGTATCAACGAATCTTCCACCATGCCATTTGCCCAGTTTAATAAGGAAGTGATTTTTCATGCCATAACGACGAGTAGCCCGGCCTTGAATGCAGCGGTATCTAAAATAGATAGCACTTTGTATGGATCGTATGATAGCAATGATTTGCGAAAGGTCTTGTATTTTGATAAAAATGCAGACGGGAGCTATGCTTTTAAAGGCAAGTATGATGGGGAGCAAAATAGTGCTTCGTTTGCCGGGATCGCAATAGACGAAATCTATCTTTCCCTTTCAGAAGCGTTGGTACGTAACAATAAACTAGCCGAAGGAGCCGAGGTTTTAAACAAACTCTTGCTGCGGAGATGGAGAACAGGTCAATATACGCCTGTTACATTTACCGGAAGTGCTATAGCACTGGGTAGCGTGATACAGGAGCGGAGAAAATCACTCATTTTACGTAATCTGACTTGGATGGATCTAAAGCGCTTGAATAGGGAGACTGCGTTTGCCGGGATATTGGTGCGGCAAATAAATGGAGCAAGGTATGAGCTGAGGCCAAACGACCTGCGGTATGCTTTTCCGATTCCCCTCACGGTAGTGGGGATGACTCCTTCTATAATTCAAAATGAGCGCTAGGTAATATGTTTAACAATGGGAAATTCCATTCCCAAAACTCTTAAAAAAATACATGATGAAAAGATTTCTAAGCTTAGTAATACTCTATTTCCCCTTGTTTCTTTTGGGCCAAACAAAAGGACTGAAGTTGGGGGAGACCATGACATTTCCAGCGATGTCTCATGTGATCAGAAATGCCACGCCAACACTTGTATGGGATTCGGTAAAATCTGACCTCATTATTCTGGACTTTTTGATGACCTCCTGTAGCTCGTGTATTGAGGCGCTTCCCAAAAATCAGAAATTGCAGCAACTATTTGGCGATCAGATTAAGATTGTGCCGGTTACTTTTGAAAAAAAAGAGACTGTGGAGCGTTTTTGGAACAAAAATGATTACACAAAATCAAATACGCTTCCCGTCGTTGTAGAAGATCGGGACTTAAAAAATCTGTTTCCGCACCAAGGGGTTTCACACCTGGTCTGGATCAAGAATAAGAAGGTACTCGCTATCACGGCTGGGGATATGCTGACTGAAAAGAATATACAGCAGGCACTATCAAGCGACAGCTTGAAGGAATGGCCTATAAAGGATGATTTTTTCGTGTCGGATACGACAGGGAAAAAGCAACAAGATGGTTATTACAGCCGTTTTGATGGTTACCTGAATGGAGCAAAAATGCAGTATGCACTAGATACTGTTGGTGAGCAGGTGCGCTTTCGTGCCGTCAATGTGACTCCTATTCCGCTGTTTTTATATCTCTATGGCTCCATCCGGGAGCTACCGCTCATGAAAAAGGAGCGCATAAAATTAGCAGTAGCAGACTCTACTCGTTTTATTGAGCCTACAGGCGAATCGCAGTCTATCTGGATGAAAAATAATGCTTTCACGTATGAATCTGTTTGGCCGATATCGATGAGCAAAGAAGCGTTGATAAATGCTATTATAGGTGATCTAGCAAATAGATTGCGCGTAGATGTTTCACTGGTTGATTTACCTGCAGAGGTATGGCAGGTAGCAAAAATAAAGAAGAAAAAGAATAATGACGGAGATGCGAAAAAAGAGGGGATGCCCTTAAAATTTTGGTTGACACTATTTGAGATCAATTATCCACATCTTCCACCGATTTTAATAGCGGGTAATGATATGGAAGTGATCGAGACCGAAAATGTGTCTGATTTTGATGGTTTACGTGCTGCCTTGAAAAAGAACAATTTTTCATTACAGAAAACGACCAAGAGTATCCTGTCATTACGAATAACGGAAATCCGCTAGTATAATTAATTTTAATAGAAAGGCCGAAGTTTTAACTTCGGCCATTTCTCAACAAGTTGTATTCCACGAAATTTAAGCTTTCAGGTTAACACCGCCTGTGTTGCTGTGTGAATTCAAAGCATTAACCATATTGGTTAAAACTGCTGCGTCTATAACCGGCTTTCCGCTACCATTATCTGTTGCAGTTATTGTACAGATTCGTTGGTTACCTGAACAGCTTGGAGGCGTTCCTGTAACCAAAGAGTAGCTCGCTGGACTAGTAGGAGCGCTTTGAATGTCTAATTGAAATAATGCCATTTTGCAAAATTTAAATTAATCAAATCTTGTTAATTAATCAGATAGATCCAAGATGCATCCGGTTTCACAGATTCTGCCGGACTGACCGAAACTCCTTACTAGGTCAACCCTTTTTAAGTAAAAGCTATATCGTACCGACACACGGGAATGTGGTAAACCTGCGTCCATGCCGGTCACGTACAGGGCCGGCACAGCAGCAGGTCGTGGACCGCAGGAGGTTCATCTTTGCAGGACCAGAATACTTCAAGTGCACCAATTGTGATGGCCACTGCCAATACGGGGTTCTCAAATCCGTGGCAAATGGTTTCTCGTCTAAAGAATGCATCCTGACTCGTTCTGTACGCTGTATATGCTCTTGCTTGATCATACTTTTCTGTTTATAAATTCACCCAGTCCTAGGGGTATATGTTTCATTGATCCTAAGTTAGAGGCAAAAATGTCCTGGTTTTTGACTGAATACAGACTTTGATTTGGTCAAACCCATAATTAATCTTCGGCTTTGGGTGGCAATAGGGATCTCATGTATTCACTCGGCGTCAGGCCGGTATGCCGCTTAAAGAAATGACAGAAGCTGGACTGATCACTAAAGCCACATAGGCTGGTGGTTATTTTGATCGATAGATGCTGCTCCAGGCAATGTTTGGCTTTTTTCAATCGCTCCTGATTACTGTAATGCGTTATCGGTACGCCATAGCGCTCCTTGTGAAGACAATTTAAATATTGAGATTCGATAAATAAGCTTTCGGCAATGTGGATGATCAATACCGGCCCGTCAGTTTCGGCGATCCGGCTGCTGATCAGCTCCCGTGCCAGACGTACGATGAGATCAGGGTGGCGCAATAAGCCCTTTGCTCTAAGCATTTTGTCCTTGCTCAAATAAAGCAGCTCCTGAAATTTTTTTAGGATACATAATTTCGGGATCAGGGGCTTTTTAAGCAGTTCTGCGCTTAGCTCGCCGAGGATACGTCGGGTGTGCTCTATGGCCTCAAAATCGAGACTTACCCGATATTGTGGATGCTGCTGCCTATTGGCGGCCACAACTTCATCCAGATAATCAAAACCTGACAATCCATTCAAATCGAGCAGTTCCAGGGGTAATGTAAACCCTTGGATATGATACTTGCCGGGCTCAAAATGTAAGGTAATAATCGTAATGGGTGCATAGAAAAATGCACCGTGAAAAGGACGGAAGAGAAACTCTTCCTGAATCTGGGGCTGTTGATAATGCACGGGCTGGCGCCCATCTAGGTGATAAAGTAGGTGAGTCTGTGGGCTGAGGATCTCAAAACTGATGTGAGTAGAGGCGCTGGCCTCGATGACGTAACTGTAACTCTCTAGATTGCCTGTTTTTAAATATTCTTCATAAATACTGATCTGGTTATTGCTGAGCAGTCTTGTTCGGCTACCTGGTAGCCGTTGAATAAAGGATTTTGTGAGCGTACTCTTGCTCACAAAATCCATTTCTGCTTCTATCAACTTGAATGATTGGGTCTGCATATAGCTGTTGATTTTGGGGAATTTCCACGTTTGTTTCGGAGAAACATGGATTAGCGATAGGCTGAATTCCGATAAACAATGCGGATAGAAAAATAACCGGTCGGCAGCAAGCTGCTAGCGACAGGTGGGGTACTGGATGAATTGTATCGTGAAAGGATGATGTCCTTGGGTGTATCTTCCTCCTCATCGGCCGAACTGCTTTCTTTTTGGAAATCGACAGCCAGATTGTTAATCCAGCTATCGGCGATACCGATGCTAAGTGCTGTTTTGAGTGCGGTGGACATATTATTCAGGTATTGGATCTGGCTGGGGCTAAGATCAAAGTAGGCCAGTATAAAACCCACAAAATCGCTCATCACAAAATTGATAATGGCAAGACGGTCGTCAAAAATGGTCGTCAATACTTCTTCTTGCAGGTCGAATACACCTGCCGTGTTAAATGTTCTTTTCATATTTTTCCGTTTGAGTAAAACCACAAATAAAATGGCAAAAACTGCGAAAAGCAAGCGCTTGGATCAGATATGACAGGATTCCGTAAATTTTGACGGAATGTTTCAGGCCGAAATAAATTGGTAATTAAAGGAAATTTTGTAAATTTGAGATAAGTGTTTTTTGCAGGGGTGATCCTGATAAGAGGATGATGTATGGTAGTTTGGTGCGATAATACTCCTTAAAACATATGTTTATTTGTTTTGAAGCCAATTACCTAAAGATTATCCAACAATTATGTGGCCTGAAAAATTAAAGAAAAGTAAAGGGGTATTTTCGTATTTATTAAATAATACTGCTGGGCAAAGGAGCGAAATATTCTTTTATCTGGTTTATATTTTCTGTTGTGCCATTTTTTCACTGTGGATAAACCTAGGCTCTGCAGGGTTTAACGCGGCTGAACGTATGGCAAATAAGCGCTTTATATCAGTATGGATTGGTACTATTTTATTGCTGCTGTTGTATGCTTTTCTGATTAAATATATACATACAGCTTTGGTAATCCGTCGAAGATTTACAGGGAATGCCAAGCTGAATTTTATCAGCTATGTGCTGTACTCGTTATGCATTGTCCTGGCCATTCATGGGCTTATACTTGAAGTGTTACTGCCCCATAAGCCGGGATTGATCTTGTTTTCTTATGCTTACCTGACCACAGACTTTTGGTTTTTCTTTCCGATAGTGGTCGACTATATACTGTTTATCCACTGGTTTCCGGGTTGGGCATTGCTGCAATTTCCGCTCTTTGGCCAGATTAAAATTCATAAGCTTATCTCAGAACCCGTGGCTCGTCCTACTGAAGTACTGTTATTGACGGCGGGGGTACAATCTGGGGAGCATCAGGCAGCAGATGAAAGTCAAAATACTGTAGTTCAGCTGGATGAAAGCTTAATGGAGCCACCACTGGAGGATATCGCTCAAACAACGGTAGGCTTTTCGCATCAAAATGAGACGGCATCACAGGATACACTCCTGGATTTATGGAAGCGGGATCGGGATAGACCTGCATTGATGGTCTACCTGCTGCGCAAATGGGAGATTGAAGAGCTATTAGACTCTACGACGATAAAATGTCTGCACGCTGTGATCATCTATAAAGAACAGCGTACGGCGGATGTGTATATGCATGATGGCAAATTCTGCCGAATAGATGTGACCACCAAAGAGCTGCAGGAAAATCCCTGGTTGGTAAAAATACGGGCGCGGGTGTATGTCAATATGCTGTACTTTCGGGTGCCTGTAAACCGGCCTAATAAGTTGGAAATCAATACTGAGATAAAGGAAAAACTGGAGCGATGGTTGCCGGAGGACAAACTCAAAATGTTGATCACGCCCTCCCGTGACCTCAGCAAAAACTTAAAAGATTTTTGGGGAATATTAAAATCGCTGGATGAAACAAAATTGGAGGAAGAGTTTAATCTGGCTTAAAATGGAAGTATTGTTTAACGCTGTGGTGATGGAGCCCCTGTACAATGCCAATTGTGTGAAGCGGCTCGTTTCGGCGACCAGCATGTCTAATTGCATGGTTATGTTAAATTTAATGAATCGCATATGTGACCTGTTGGAGGTCATATCTTCTTTGCTGCAAGCGATATTAAAGTATATAACGGAAGAGATGAATAAAGTTCCCACAGAAACGGTGGACGCATCTGCCGAATTGGAACATATGCTTGATATCACGCATGTACTCGATAAATTGGGTATTTCTGAATCAAAGTATTACCGGCTAGTCCGCGAGGGAAAGCTCAGGCCGAGGAAGCTCGGAAAACGACATTATTACTATCTGTCAGACTTGCACGAGCAGCTCGAGGAGAGTAGGCGGAAGGGGCGGATTTAGTTCATTCAAAAGGGGAGCCGAGCGGCTCCCCTTTTTAGTATAGGGCCTTTGCTAATGCTGGTTTATAAAATATATTTTACTTTTTCAATCGCCGGGTTATGTGCTGGATTTACCGGTAGAGAATTGCTGATATTCGGCTTGCTTTCGAGAGCGCTTCGGCTCTCGTTTGGCTCCGCTTCGGGACTGCTTCGGCCCATGCTCGGGTCTCCTTCGGCTGGGCTTCGAGAGCGCTTCGGCTCGGCTTCGACTTCCAGCCGAACAGTACCCGAACGGCACCCGAATAGTACTCGAACAGCAGCCGAGGCGGAGCCGAACCTGTCCGCAACAAGGGTCGAACATGGTCCGAAGGGCAGCCAATAATTACCCAATAGTAGCCGGGCCACCGACCTCGTGGGGGATGATAACTTCCAGGTCTTTCGCAATGCCAAATTCCCTGAATGGCTACACCAATCTGTTATCCAGCGCTCAATATATTGTTCAAATCTGACAGGCAATGACAGCCCTTCCAATCATTTAAAATCAATCCCTGTACTTCTTCGTTTAAGGCCAAAAGTACTCCTAATTTAGCTCTTGCTAGCAAAACAAAGACTGCGCATGCCAGTCGTAATTATTTATAAATCAAACATGTATAATCATGGCAAGATTCTTAAAAGGTATACACGGAGCTTACTCTGGGAAAGTAGGTAGTGTAATAGGAAGTAGTTGGCGAGGAGTGGATTATGTACGCTCACTCTCCAAGATCACAAACAAAAAAGCAAGTGAAGGACAGATCGCTCAGCGGGCTAAATTTGCGATGGCGGTAGCCTTTCTGTCGCCGATCATGGATCTGCTCAACCTGGGCTACTCGGATAAGCTGCAGGGCAAAGCAACGGGCTATAACAAGGCACTGCAATATCTGATGAACAATGGCGGCGTGACGGGTACGTACCCTACGCTGGAAATCGATTATTCAAAGATAGTGATTGCCAAAGGCTCATTGTCCAATCTGATGGCGCCCGAATGGTCAGAGCCTTTTCCGCAGGAGGTCGCACTGACCTGGGCACCGGAACTCAACAAATACAACTCCTTTGCTGATGATTCGGTCATCCTGCTCATGTACAACAAGAACAAGAATTTCTTCAGTATTCTGGAGTCTTCGACCAGGGCGGCTGCAAATCTGAGTTTCACGCTGCCGGCCAGCTATGCGGGTGATGTGCTCGAAGGCTGGGTCTTTACAGGCCACCGGGATGGCGTAAAAACCTCACCGAGTTTCCACCTGGGCGAACTGACCATTAGCTAACATGGCTGTCCAACACACCCTGCTGCTCCTACGAAAGTATGGAGCACAGGGAACTAATGGAACAATCAGCTATCGGGGTGAACATATCTGCCATACTATCGAATTGCCGGATCATAACAACCTCCCCAGGATCAGCTGTATTCCGGTAGGTCGGTACAAGCTGGAAAAGCGGCGCTATCCAAAGCATGGGGAGCAGATCGGTATCCCCAATGTGCTGGGACGCGAAGCGATACTGATCCATGCAGCTAACAATGCGCTGAAGGAATTGCATGGCTGTATTGCACCGGTAACGACCTTAACAGGTGAAGGTATGGGCGACTATAGTGGTAAAGCCCTGGCTAAGCTAAAGGTGCTGGTGTATAGCTTGTGGGATACGGGGGATGAGGTGTATTTGAATATTCGATAACAATTGGGAGGACATGAATTTTGCGCTGCATCCCTTTGTGCCATCTTCTTAGCAAGATGACGGCATAAATCAAACTCGCTGTGCTCAGACAGTGATTTATGCTACCGTCATATTGCGTCAGCGATTGGCAATCGGAATGCTAGGCTTTGAATTCTTTGTCCTCCTATATTGCTTGAATATAGAGGGGGATTGGGATGTAGGGCCTGAATAGATCATGGCTTTCTTTGCTGTCATTGATTTGAGCACATGAATTTATCGCTGCATTCCTTTGTGCCATCTTCTTAGCAAGATGACGGCATAAATCAAACTCGCTGCGCTCAGACAGTGATTTATGCGATCGTCATCTAGCGTCAGCGATAGGCAGTCGAAATGCTAGGCTTTAAATTCTTTGTGCTCAATTCGTGTTAAAGCCATGCTATTCCGGGCCCTTCCTATTTATCGAAGCGGGTTGTGGAGGATAGAATTGGAATGCTGGGCTTTCAATTCTTTGTCCTCCTATACTGTCGAATAAAGGGGCGAGTGATGATTGGATGAACGGTCAAAGCCTCATATTCCGACTGCAAATTGATAAAGTCCAAAGGTGTTAAAAATGAATTCTTGTTTGAACGAAGTGAGTTTGAATTCATTTAGGCATTGGACAATAGTAATTGCACGAAGGAATACAGCGATAGACCGTCATCCTATCACTTTTAAAAGTAATAATCATGAAAAAAATCTTAAACAAAATCGGACAGGTGCTGCAGGTGGTCCTGCTGGCGCCGGTCAAGCTGCCGGGAAAGGCAGCGAATATAATTAAGTATTTGGCATTGGGGCTGGGTATCGTTGAGAAAGTGTTAGAAGAGGACAAGCCACCACCCCAAGGGATAGATCAGCCGGAGGACAATGCTGATCCATGCGATAGCGCTATGCAGGAAAGGAGTGAGGCCGATGAAACTCAATAATATGCGTATCTCTGCGATTGGCGGTACCATCTGCTCCATCTGGGCAAGCTTTTCCTTGGGTGATGTGCTGCAGACGGTGCTGACTGCTGCGCTGGGTACCATCGTGAGCTTTGCAACAAGCAGGCTCTTGGGACGCTGGAATAAAAAGGCTGGGCATAAGTAGCTTTAAGGACTATGGGCGGACTGGATCAGTTCCGCGCCCTGGCCCTTGGTCTCGGCCAATTAGTACGCTAATTGATCTAATAATTCGATTTAGTCGCTTGTTTTCTTATATTTGGGTTATCAACTAATCTTTGCTTATACCTAAATTGAAATGATGAACGGAATGAAATGTCGACTGATGATCCTAATCATGGCGTACTTAGCTCTCGAAGTGGCAAAAGCGCAATCCCTTGATGATTTTACACTGCCCACCCCCTGGACGGCCGAGGCATTAAAAGCCGAGACACCGTTGCCGGAATATCCTCGTCCGCAAATGCAGCGTAGCGAATGGCAAAATCTCAATGGACGATGGGATTATATGGGCGGCAGTTCGCTGCAAGATCCGCGTCAAGCTGGCGCTCCACCGACATTTCCGGCAAAAACCGAATCAATCCGTGTGCCTTTTGCTCCCGAGTCGGAACTATCGGGAATTGCCCGGAGCGGGGAGAAATTTCTCTGGTACAGACGCGCTCTTACCATTCCATCAGCATGGAAAGGTAAACGTATTTTATTGCATTTCGGTGCGGTGGACCAGTATTCGGTGATCTTTGTTAACGGTAAAAAGGTCGGTGACCATACAGGTGGATACCATGCTTTTAGCCTGGATATTTCGGATTTTCTAAAGGCGGGCGACAATAGTCTTGTCGTGGGTGCCTACGATGCGAATGATGGTAAAACAGCATCTGGAAAGAATGGCGATAAAGGTGATTATACGTTTAGCTCCGGCATCTGGCAAACAGTCTGGATAGAACCTGTACAGCAAAAATACATCACCCAGCTGAAACTGATCCCTGACCTGAAAAATAACCGCTTGCAGCTAACAGCGCTGACAGAAGGCAAAGACCTCACAGTGGTTGCCACCGCACATGCGGATAAAAAGCAGCTGGCGACAGCGACAGGAACGGATCACAAAGCATTTTACCTCGATATAAGCAATCCGCACCTATGGAGTCCCGAAGATCCATTTCTCTATCAGCTGAAAGTAGAACTTAAAGATAAAGAGGGACGTACAGTGGATCAGGTAGACTCGTACTTCGCTATGCGCTCTATCGGTATCGGTAAGGTGGACGGCATCAATAGGACCTTATTAAATGGTAAGTTTCAATTTCAGATCGGCGTGCTTGATCAAGGATATTGGCCCGATGGCATTTTTACGGCACCGACCGAAGCGGCTTTGCTGTACGATATTGAACTGGCGAAAAAGGCTGGATTTAACGTCATCCGTAAACATATCAAAGTGGAGCCTATGCGCTGGTACTATCACTGTGACCGGCTTGGGCTGATGGTCTGGCAGGATATGCCCAACTTGTGGTATCCGGACGATACGGATTCGGTAGCGGTACGTAAACAGTTTCGGACCGAACTGAAGCAAATGATGGATCAGCTGCTGAGTGTTCCTTCGATCGTCACATGGGTGCCTTTCAATGAAAACTGGGGGGCATTTGAAGTGGCAGATATAACCAAATGGACAAAAGCATATGATCCTACGCGCTTAGTAAACGGCAATTCGGGGTATAATTATGCGCCCGGATATCGGCCTGCGCAAGGGGACCCGGGTAATGGCGACTTTGTGGATAAGCATCACTATGGAAAGATGGAAGATAAAGCCTTTCCGCAGCCGGACGAAAATCGGGCTGCATCTTTGGGCGAATTCGGAGGAAAAGGTCTTTTTGTGCGCGACCACATGTGGCCTGTGGCAAATAACGCCTATGAGATACTGATCAATAAAGATATACTCTCGGATACCTACGTTTACCTGCTCAATGAGATCGAACAGCGTGTGCTGTACAGCGGTTTAAGCTGTGCGATCTTTACACAAACTTCAGATGTGGAGCATGAAATCAACGGGTTGGTGACCTATGATCGCCAGGTGGAAAAGTTCGACATGACGAAAGTGAACTCGATAAATCAGGCAATCATCCGTAACAGCGAAAGAATAGGCAAAAAGAAAAAAATCAGTTCAATTTCAAGGCTGTACCCGGTGGAATAGCCCTAGCTCAGCCATTGGCGGGACCATCTGTTCGATCTGGGCAAGCTTCTCCGAAAATAATACGAAGTACCAAAAAGAAAGCGCGCAGAATTTGCGCTTTCTTAATTGATATAAGGTTAATGAATTGCTGAAACCCCGTATTTGTAAAGTGCCAATATTAAAAATAGTATCTTTGCCAAAGCATGTAACTGCAACAAAATGTAGTATACATATACTGACATAGCACTCTTGATCGATGTACAATTTTAAAATCGCCACTACACTACTGGTTTGTATCTCCTCATTTTTAGGGGCTAATGGGCAAGAGAGAACGACCGGAGATCTCCAGACCTATGCCGATGCGCTGGTAAAACCAGTGATGCAAGGCAATCATATTTCGGGTTTAAGTATCGCCGTGAGCGTCAACGGAAAGCATACCTTTTTGAACTATGGCGTGGCTTCAAAAGCAACTGGTACAGCAGTCTCTGAGCAGACCTTATTTGAGCTCGGATCGATCAGCAAAACTTTTACTGCTACATTGGCCTGCCTGGCTGAGGTCGAGGGTAAACTTGATCTTAGCAAACCGGTTAGCCAATATCTACCCCAACTGAAGCATAGCGCTTTTGACAATATCAATCTCTATCATCTGGGTACGCACACCGCAGGTGGATTCGACTTACAATTACCTGATGCAATCCAAAATGAAGCGCAATTAATGGATTTCTACAGATCCTGGAAACCAGATTATACAGTAGGGGGCCAGCGGATCTATACCAATCCCAGTATCGGACTGCTGGGGCTGATTGCCGGCAAAGCGTTTCAACAGCCTTTTCCAGCGGCCATGACACAGCATGTGCTTAATAAGTTGCACCTGTCGAATACATTTTATGAGGTACCTGCCGCCAAAATGGAACAGTATGCGCAAGGTTACGATAAAACGGATCAACCTGTACGTGTCAATCCGGCTATGCTCGCCAATGAAGCATATGGCGTAAAATCCTGTACAGCAGATATGATTAAATTTGTAGATGCCAATATGGGCATAGGGCCTGTGGATAAGACGGTCGGTAAAGCAATCCGCAAAAGTCATACGGGGTATTTCAGTACCGAAAGCATGACCCAAGATTTGATCTGGGAGCAGTATGACTATCCGGTAACGCTGGAGCAGTTGCAAAAAGGGAATGCATATGAGATGATTTATCAGCCAAATAAAGTGGAGGAAATTATACCGCATGCGAAAGCAAAAACTCAGGTGTTAATCAATAAAACCGGATCTACAAATGGATTTGGTGGTTATGTCTTGTACCTACCGGCCAAAAAAATCGGTATCGTTATCCTGGCCAATAAAAACTATCCGAATGCTGTTCGCATTGATTTGGCTTATCAGCTACTTTCTTACTTAGAAAAGTATCCTTCAGCAAATCGGTAACCGTACCTTCATAGACAATCTCTCCGCCGTTCTTTCCCGACTGTGGTGCCATATCGATTACCCGATCAGCGATGCGAATCAAATCAGGGTCCTGTTCTAGCTCAATAAAGCGTTGATAGGGGAAAAAATAGGTTAATGGTTTCAGCAAGAAGAAAAAAAGATACTATTGCTGCATTATTTTACTGGTTTTAGTAGAAATCCATCATAAATTGACTTTCCTAAAAATAAAGCCTAATTTTGAGTGATCAACAATAACTAAACTATCAGGATGAATGTAGCACATGTCAGACAACTGTTTACCCAGCTTTACGAAGAAAATTGGGTGAAGTTGTATGTACATGTTTTCCGGATGTTAAATGATCGGGACGAGGCCCGTGATATTGTACAGGAAATTTTTGCAAATCTCTGGGACCGTATGGAGCGGCTGGAAATCGAGCATTCTTATCAGGCTTATCTTTTTCGTTCGGCCCGTAATTTGGTGATCAATCGCATCGCAAGCCAGGATGTGGGCCGGAAATATGAACATTACCTGGAGCATGCTGCACCAGCATTTGAAATGATGCCCGACGAATTGTTGCGGGAGAAAGAATTAGCCGAGCAGATTGATCAAGCGATTGAAAAGCTGCCGCGCAAAATGGCTTTGATCTTCAAAAAAAGCCGTTTCGAGCAACGGAGTTATCGGGAGATAGCCGAGGAACTCGATATCTCTGAGCAGACTGTCAAAAAGCAGATATACAATGCGTTGACAGTCCTAAGAAAAAAAATACGAACTATTTTCATTTTTTTCTACCACTAAACGGGCGCTATCCTGTCTTCTAAACTGTAAACAGGATAGAACCTATGAAACAACGATTATCGAAACAATTACTGCAGAAGTATCAGCAGGGGATGTGCAGCGCCGAGGAAATTGCGTTTGTCGAAAGTTGGTACAACCAGCTTAGTAAGACAAATAACGCAAAAGATATCCCGGAACTTGATCTGGCTGCCGAAGATCGCTATTTCCAACAACATATTTTTGGTCCCGAATTGCGAGCCAATCGCAATAGAAGAGCCTATCTGAAGGTCGCAGCCAGTATTGTATTCTTTTTGATGGCTGGAGCAGCGATGTACTTCTTTTCTGGACGCCAGCGATCTCCACAGCCACTGCCTTTTAGTGTCGGTCAATTCCAGGCCGATCTGCTGATCGGAAACGAAGTGGTCCGCCTGGACGAAAAGAAGCAGTTCAGCCCGGCATTGATGGAGCAGCGCAAGGGGGATCAAGTGGCAATCAAGACCAAAAAGGGGCAAGAATTCAAGATGGAACTTCCGGATGGTACCCTCGTGTGGTTAAATGCGGACAGCAAGCTGGAAATCGGGCCGGGATACAACGTACAGGAGCGCTCGGTATTCTTGCAGGGTGAAGCCTACTTTATAGTTGCAAAAAATAAAGCGAAGCCCTTTATTGTTCATGTCGGCAACACAAGTATTGAAGCCCTGGGGACAGCTTTCAACGTCAAGTTGTATCCCAATGATAGTCAGCTCTTGACCACGCAGCTCGACGAAGGAAAAATACGTGTCAGCAATGCCGGCCTGCAGGAGATTCTGCTACCCGGACAGATCATCAAGCTGAATGTGCTGAATGGGGACTTCCAGCTTCAGCAAGAAAACAAACAGCAGGATGCTGCCAACTGGAAAGACGGTTACTTTGAATTTGACCAGACACCGCTTCCTGAGATTTTGGCTGATCTTGCCCGTTGGTACAATTTTACCTATAGCCTGTCACCTGTCTATAAAAATAAAGTGCTTAGCGGAAAAATCAGCAAAAAAGAGTCCTTTGAGGAGGTGTTGAAGATATTACGGTTCGCCGGCATAAATTATAAAATAGACAAGGACAGACTCTTACTTGTTCCCTAACCAAAGAAGAAACAAACGAATTTTCAATCTAAATACCCTATGAAACAGTCCGTAAAAACACTGCTATTTATGCTGATGCATGTCAATGGCTATGCCTTTAGCCAGCAGGGAGACAAGCCATCTAACCATGTTCAATTTAAACAGCTCGTCAAAGCCATCGAGCAGCGTAGCGATTATCGCTTTGTGTATGATCCCAATGAAATTAGCCCCGATCTGCGTGTCGATGTCAATTTGACCAATGCCAATATCCCTGAACTGCTTAAACAGGCATTCTCGGCAAAAGGCATCCGCTACCAAATTGTCAAAAACACCATCGTGCTCCAGGGGAAAGCAGCTGGCAAAGCCCAGCAGACTACGATCAGTGGTCGGGTCAGCAATGCTGCCGGTGCAGCGCTTGAAGGGGTCAGTGTCCGTGTTAAAAATAAGGTAGTCAGTACAGTGACCGATGCCAGCGGCCGTTTTAGTTTAAATGGGCTGCGGCAGGATGATATACTGCTCCTGAGTTATGTGGGCTATCGCAGCAAGGAAGTGAAGCTTGCGGGCAACGGCAGCATTGAAATAAGTCTTGATATAGACCCGGGTAATCTGGATGAAGTGGTCGTTATCGGTTACGGTACGTCATCGATACGCAAAAATACAGGTTCGGTATCCAGCGTGACCGGCAAGGAAATAGAGACACAGCCGGTATTGGACCCCTTAGCGGCATTGCAGGGCCGCGTGGCCGGGCTCAATATAGCATCCAATTCGGGGCTGCCGGGCAGCTCTTTTCAGGTGCAACTGCGTGGTGTCAATTCACTGAGCAATGGCAGTAGTCCCCTTTACATTATCGATGGTATTCCATTTTCGGACGAAAGCATGAATCAGTTTGCCTCGGCCAATGGGAATCAAAGTCCACTAAGCCTGATCAATCCAAAGGATATTGAACGGATTGATGTGCTTAAGGATGCCGATGCAACAGCCATTTATGGCTCCCGAGGAGGGAATGGAGTGATCCTGATAACCACGAAAAAAGGAAATAAAAGCGGACTTAAAATAGACTTTAATGCCAATATTGGCTCTGGTAAAGCCATTCGGAATCTGAAGATGCTCAATACGGAGCAATATCTGGAAATCCGTAAGGAAGGATTTAAAAACGATAATTGGACCGCGACGGCAGATAATGCGCCGGATCTACTGACCTGGGATCAGTCTGCTTACAGTGACTGGCAAAAAGAGTTTTATGGTGCAAGTGCTCCTTTCTCAACGTATCAGCTGTCATTTTCCGGCGGAAACGAATATACCCAATACCTGGCCAGTGCCAATTTCAATCGCCAGGGTGATCCATTGCCCGGTAATCAAAATTATCAGCGTGGAGGTGCGCTGTTGAATCTGTCTACGCAGTCCAAAGATCAGCGATTTAAACTCAACAGCAGTTTCAACCTCAACCTGGACCGTAACAATACAGTGCCGACGGATATTGCTCAGTTTTATAACCTGGCGCCCAACTATCCCATATACGACGAAAAGGGCGACTATTATTGGTTTCAGCAGACCTTGCAGAATCCCGCCGCCTACATGGAGCGGTCGAGTGTATCTAAATCAAAATCCCTGCTGGCCAACTTTTCAGCTGAGTACGCGATTTTGCCCGAATTGGTTGCTAAAATCAATGTAGGGTATAATCTCAAAAGCATGGACCAGACACGCCTGCTGCCCAACGCAGGATTTAATCCATTGACCAGTACGGGGTCAACGGCCTCTTACGGGAATTCGGATTATCAGTCCTACATCGTTGAGCCACAATTGAATTACAGCAAAACGTTTGGTAAACATGAATTTAAGTTCCTTTTGGGCGGTACCTGGCAGCAGCGGATCAGCGAAGGTAAATACTTGGATGGCAGCAGCTACCCAAGTGATTCCCAGCTAGGCAACATGGCTGCAGCAGGTGTCATTACGATCCGCAACAATCAGTATGCAGATTACCGCTACCAGTCTGCATTTGGCCGTATCAATTATGCGTATGCCGACAGGTACCTTGTGAATGTCAGCTACCGAAGGGATGGCTCGTCCCGCTTTGGCCCCAACAATAAGTACGGTAATTTTGGGTCGATAGGTGCCGCCTGGGTATTCAGCAGCGAAGAATTTTTAAAGGATCAGTCTATCCTTAGCTTCGGAAAGCTGCGTGCCAGCTGGGGGGTGACGGGCAATGACCAGATCGGAGATTACCAGTACCTGGATACCTGGGGAACGGGCTTTGCCTACCAGGGCATCACCGGGCTTTATCCGGCACGGGTGTTTAATCCCAATTTTGGATGGGAAGAAATTAAAAAGAAAGAACTGGGCCTCGACCTTGGATTTTTCAGGGACCGTATTTTCCTAACAGCCAATTATTACAACAATAGATCGGATAATCAGTTGATCAATATCGTGCTCGCGCCGCAGACGGGCTATAATTCCTATTTTGGTAATACCCCGGCACTGATCGAAAATAAGGGCTTGGAGTTTGAGCTGAGCAGTGTTAATATCCAAAAGGAAAAGTTCAGCTGGAAAACCAATTTCAATATTACTTTTCCATCAAATACCCTACTCGAATATCCTGGACTTGCAAATAGCAGTGATGCGAGGCGATACGTCATTGGCGAGTCCACACGTATCGTGCGTGGATTTCAGTTTACCGGAGTGGATCCGCAAACTGGGGTCGCTCAATTCCGGGATGTGGATGGCGATGGGAAGATCAGTGATTTCAATGACTATGTGACCTTGGGATCACTGCTGCCCAAGTATTATGGTGGTATCGGCAATAATCTAAGTTATGGCAATGTGAGCCTTGGATTCCTCTTTCAGTTTGTCAAACAGGAGGGACCATCCATTGGGTATGGCCCACTGGCGACGACCATTGGCGCTTTGGCCAATCTGGATGAATATGTATTAGACCGTTGGCAGCAGCCTGGGGATGTGACGGATGTGCCACGCGCTACCGCCAATAGCGCCAACGAAGCCAACGTAGCTTATCGTAATTACTACCGCTATTCATCAGCTGTATGGGACGACGCTTCATTCATCCGCTTGAAAAATGTATCGCTCAGTTACGATATTTCCAAATGGACCCAGAAGATCAATATCAGCCGGGCGCTGGTACAATTCAATGCGCAGAACCTCTTTACCTGGACAAGCTTCAGGGGGATGGATCCGGAGATGCCGGGTTTTGACCGCACGTATCTCTCGGATGTCAATCCTTTTGGTTCGGTACGGAGCAGCGCCACGCCATCGATGCGTACCTATACTTTTGCGGTTCAGCTCACTTTTTAATGATCATAAAACGACTAAAGACTTATCCCATGAACAAATATATCATCTACAGCCTTTTTGCAGCACCACTGATGAACATATCCTGCAATAAATTTCTGGCAGTGGATCCACCCAAGACAGAAGTGGCGGCAGAGTCGGCCTTCAGTGACGAAAAGACGGCCACAGCAACCCTGGGCGGACTCTATACCAGTATGAACAACTACAACAACCAGTTTGCCAGTGGACTGATGACCATTGTGCTGTCCAGTCTGGCCGACGATTACAACTCAGCCTTTACAACCTACGATGAGTACAAATACAATAAACTAAGTCCGGCGACCTCTTATCTCGATCGGCTCTGGTCGCAACCTTATAGCTATATCAATCACAGCAATAAGATTATCGAGGGAGTTGAAGCTTCGGCACTCAGCAGCACGGTAAAGGCACAGCTATCGGCTGAAGCCCGTTTTACGCGGGTGTTCAATTACTTTTACCTGAGCAACCTCTTCAATAAAGTGCCCCTGATCACGGATACCAAAGATCTGGAGGCCAACAACCGAAAAGGTCCGGCCTCCCGGGAGGAGCTCTATGCGTTCATGGTGGATGATCTGAAGAAAGCTGCTGCCGATATTGCTGATGCCTATCAGGGCACTGAGCGTACCCGCCCAAATAGAAAAGCGGTTGACGCGCTATTGGCCCGGGTATATCTGTATCATGCAGACTGGGCCAATGCCGAAGAGATGGCTGACAAAGTCATCGCTGATAATCGGTATGAACTGTCGCGCGATCTAAATACCGTTTTTTTGAAAACGAGCAAAGAGGCGATCTGGCAGCTGCAGACAGTTAATCTTTCTACTGCCGGGGTCAACACCTGGGAAGGTTTCAGTATCGTTCCGGCAGTAGCTACGGCACGGAGTTACTATCAGGTGTATGATACCACGGTAGCGGCCTATGAAGAGAATGACTTACGTAAAACAATGTGGTTAAAGCCTTATGTTGTAAGTAATAAGACGCTTTATATGCCCTATAAGTACAAGCTGCGTACGGGCACACCTGTTACCGAATACAATACCGTGCTGCGTCTTGCCGAGCAGTATCTGATCCGTGCCGAAGCGCGGCTGAACCAAAATAAGTTGCAGGCGGCACTGCAGGATATCAATCTGATCCGTGAGCGTGCAGGCCTTGCCGCGCTGCCACAAACGATGGACAAGGCGGGCATCGCCCTGGCGCTTGAAAAAGAACGCCAGCTGGAACTGCTCGGTGAATGGGGACACCGTTGGTTTGACCTGGTCCGCACGAACAGGGCCCTGCCTGTACTTTCAAAGAGCAAAACAGACTTTAGCGAAAGCGATACCAAAATACCGATCGCCAGTGCTATTTTAATCACAAATGCTAACCTCCAACAGAATGATTAAGCTATTCAAATACGCGTTGCTGCTTTGCCTGCTCCAGGCAAGCCTGCTGTTGCAGGCACAAGTCAGCATTTTGCCAGAAAAAGCAGCGGCCGGTGATACCGTGACCATCAGCTTTGATCCGGGTAAATCTGCTGCTGCTCATCGTGCAGGGCCATTTTTCGTGGATTTCAACTATTCGAATTTTTATGAATTCCCGAGCCGGATGCCCATGCAGCAAGAAGGCGGACTGTGGCGTGTACGGTTTAAATTGCCCGCCTATGCCAACTTTTCCTGCTTTACGATCGCCGACAAAGACAAAAAATTTGTACAGCAGGCAAGCGATAGCAGTCAATATGAGATCTACGTCTATAAGCAGGGGAAACTGATTGCTGGTAATTACCTGGGAAAATCCTACAGCGTACCGGTTCAGGATAAAACCTCGGATCGCATCGTTGCGACACAGGAATATTACCTCAAAAAAGAGTTGAGCTTATATCCCGACAACTATGAGGCACAGCTCCGTCTGATTGTGCTACAGATGAAAACCAGTAGTCCGGCCCAGCAGGTGCGGTTGTTGAAAAAGGGTTTGGCCGTGGTGGAACAGAAATTCAGAAGCAATCCACTCTTTGAAGGTAACCTCAACAAAGTGACCATGGGCTATCTGATACTTGGTCAGAACCAAAAAGTGGATTCGATCCGTCAGGTCGTGATCAACGAGTTTCCGAACAAGAAGATCGGGATATCTTATCGGCTCAATAAGCTGTTCCGCGAGCAGGATTCCACCACCGTGGTCGCGAAGATAAGGGAGCTTCTTTCGCTCAAAACGGCCGATAATGAGACCGCCTATGGAAGCGCTTACGAATATCTTTTTAACTACTATGTGCGGCACGGCGACAGCGTACAAGCCCGGAAATATCTGCCCCTGATTACCCGTTGGGAACAAGATCCCTATAAATGGCGCACTTACAATGAGTATGTGCAGCTGCTATTGGATCATAAGCTAATGCTGCAAGATGCATCCAAACTCAATTTATATCTACTTGATAGTGTTGCGGCCTATCCCGTGAGTCTAATACGCTATTTCCCGGAAACGGGTTATCTGGTTGCCCATGATCCGGCCAAGGCCGATAAGCTCAGGGCAATAAAAGCTGAAATTATGGCCAATCAGGGACTGATAGCCGCTCAGTTAAATCAGCCCGAAGCTGCTCGAGAATGGTTTGCCAAAAGCATCCCTACACTTCAATCGGCGGCATTGCTCCGCGCAGTGGCCGTGCAGTATCAACAGTGGAATGATCCGACCAGTGCTATACCCGTGTTGGAGTCAGCCTATCGGCATGCTCCTTTTGACCCAGCGATCCGGCAGCTTCTCGACAGCGCGCTCGTTAAAACAGGGATGGGCAATGCTGCTGAACGGCAAGCTTATTTTAGCAAGCTTGACAAGCAATGGAAACAGGGGTATTACCAGGAGTTTCAGAAAATCATCGGCAATACACCATTTCCAGAAGACATCAGCCTAGTTGATATGGACAAGAAACCTTTGCCTAAAGCGGAACTCATGGACAAGATTGTCATCATTGATTTTTGGGCCACCTGGTGTAAGCCCTGCATTGCTTCTTTTCCCTATTTGCATCAGGTGTACAAAAAATATGCGGACGACCCGCAAGTGAAATTCGTTGTACTCAATTCGGGCAGTGGAAATAGCTGGGACGACGCCTACAAATGGGCACAGGCCAATCCCCAATTTGACTTTCCATTTTATTACAACCAAGATAAAAAGCTCAGTAGCAAGCTGGAAATAACGTCAATTCCGACGACGTTAATCCTGGACAAAAAAGGAAACATTCGTTTTCGAAAGGTGGGGTTTGAAGGTGAAAAGCTATTGCAAAGCCTCGATGCCATGATCGAGTACCTGAAAGAATTGGAACAATAATGCGTTGTTTTTTCATTCCTTTGTTTGACCTGGTCGCGGGCAAACAAAGGAATGAAAAATTAGCGCAATGAGCTATTGTCGTGGTAGCTATTCATGACCGTGAGGTTTCAATAAGGTTTTTTGTTACTACCTTATTGATGCCTATTGCCTTTATGGTAATACGAAATATTTTTATTGATCCCTTGCGCCGCATCATTTCTGTTAGGCGATACCAATACGGGCACATATTGCAACGACACAATATCAATCGTGTCGATTTCAGGCATTTTAAGCGGGCGGTACCAAGAGGGTGGGTTCGCTAGATTGCCCGTCTGTTTGCCATCTGTTTTTTCTGTTGATTCTTGTACAGTTCCTTGTTTCCAGCGTCTGTATACAAGCAATGCTGCTCCAGCAACTGCCGTGATAATCAGTCCGATTTGTGCTTTCATGCTTTCTTTTTAAGAATTGAACAAAATTCCTTACAAAAAGTTCAATAAAAAACAAATCGACGGCTTTTGGTCCCCTTTGTAAGAACGATCACAACGATCAATAAAAAAAATCTACTATTTTAGTATACATTATTTTATTTTAATGCTTACATTTGTTTAATCGTAGTTTCAATTGGCGTTGGCGACGATTTAATCACTATCTAAACAAAGTAAAAATGAAACAGCATTATCTAAACCATCTTTTCACAGTAAGTACACCATCTTTTCCAAAAGCTTATAGGGCGTTCTCTGCGCCTCGAATGTGTAGCTAGTAAAATTCTCCAATTCTTGTGATAAATAGGGCAATAATTCGGGTATTGCTCACTATCCTTTTGCTATAAACATGTTTATGGCCAGTACATCTATTTTTTAAACTAAACGATTCTACCTATGAATAAGAGAAGAATACTACACTATTCGGCGTACCTGTTATTGGCAGGCCTGGCAGAACAGCCATTGGTAACATACGCACAGGAAACTCCAAAAACGATTATAAATGCATCCTTCCGGGGGCAGGTGATTGATGCCGAGAATGGCCAGCCTATTGAAGGTGCTACGGTCAAGCTTTATGGTGTTACGCATGCTGTGACCACAGACCGAAAGGGCAATTTTGCTTTTGTCACCGGACAAAAGCTACCGGCACGTGTCGTCGTCTCATCCGTCGGCTATAAGGAGCAAATCGCCCTTATTGAAGAGCCGGGGGATACTGTACGCTTGGTGCGTGAGGACCGTACGCTGGAAGAAGTCGTCGTCGTGGGCTATGGAACCCAAAAACGAAAAGACTTTACGGGTGCAGCATCAACAATATCCGCAGAAGCAATCAAAGATATCCCCGTACAAAGTTTTGATCAGGCCCTGGCGGGAAAAGCCTCGGGGGTAAGTATATCTTTGCCGAATGGATTGCTCAATAATCCACCTGTTATACGGGTGCGGGGCCTGAATTCGATATCCCTCAGTTCGTATCCTTTGATTGTCATCGATGGTATTCCCGTCAATACGGGTAATATTGGTACATCTAATGTGGCCAATAATCCGCTGGCGGATATCAATCCCTCGGATATCGAATCTATTGATGTCTTGAAAGATGCGGCTTCTACTTCAATCTATGGTTCGAGGGCAGCAGGCGGTGTACTGATCGTAACGACCAAAAAAGGTAAACAAGGCCGCGCAAAAGTCACCTACGATGTCTGGGGTTCTGCGGTATCCGCAACACGTTTGCCTAAGCTGTTGAATGCCAGTCAGTATATCGATATCAAAAATGAAGCTGTATTGAACAACAAGATCTTGTCAGGAAACGCTACCAACGATAAGGTGGCTAGTGCGCTTTTCTTCCCGCAGTATGATGCCAATGGTAAGCTGGTTGAAACGAATTGGTACGATCATGTCTATAACACTGGCTATAGCCACAACCATAGCCTCGCTGTAAGCGGAGCCAACGCAAATACACAGTATTATTTTTCGGGAAATTACTCGGACCAGGAAGGCTTTTTTGCAAAAAACAGCTTCGACCGGAAGGGCCTGCGGTTTAATATAGAGCATAAAGTTAACGATTGGTTCTCGCTTGGTAGTAACCTGACTTACAATAATACCTTCAACGACGCCAAAAATTCGGGTTCACTGCCCAGCAGCCAGCTGCTGTTGATCGGTGGCGCTCGATTGGCGCTGGTATTGCCGCCAAATGTTTCAGCATATAAAGATGACGGTAGCTACAATTTAAGCAGCACGGGTTTATTAGGGTCCGGAGCCAACTTGTTTACGAACACACTTTACAATCCTGAAGCATTATTTGCCTACAGCAAATACACGACTGGCAACGATCATATCTTGGGAAACCTGCATGCCTCGCTCAACCTGTTGAAAAACTTAAAATTCACCACGACCTATGCGGTAGACCGTAACCTGTCCACTACCAAAACGTATTTGAGCCCCAATCTGGGCTCATCGGGCTATACAAATGGTGGATCGGTCACCAATGTGAGCAGTCTGCGCAACAACTGGAATTTTACCAACAGCCTGAGCTATGATCAGGTGTTTGCCGAAAAGCATGCCCTGACGCTGTTGGTGGGGTACGATATTCAAAAATACGACAACGATAGCTGGAATGCATCGCAAAACAACGCCTCTGATCCGTTTTTTGAAAACTTTCAGGGCAATTGGACAACACTATCCGGGGCTGGCGGAAGTGTTACGGAGCGTTTCTACCGCTCTACCTTTGTCCGTGCCACTTACAACTACAATAAGCGCTATTTCCTGACGGCCAATTTTAGAAGGGATGGTAATTCGGCTTTGGGAGCAAACAGCAAGTACGGTGATTTTGGTGGCGTGTCGCTGGGCTGGTCTATTTTTGAAGAGGATTTCTATAAGAATAGCAGCTTGGCAAACCTACTGGGCGACTTGCGTTTCCGGGGGAGCTGGGGTAAGGTCGGCAATGGAAATCTTTCGGCTTATGAATCGCTCAACCTCTATAGCTCATCGCTCTATGGCACAGTGCCTACCTGGAGCATGTCGCAGGCGGGTGATCCGGATCTGGGCTGGGAGACTTCCGAACAGACCAATTTGGGGCTGAGCTTGGACTTAGCCCATAAGCGCCTGCATGTGGATGTCGATTACTTTAGAAACAATGTGAATGGACTTATTCTGGATGTACCGCAGTCGCCATCAAAAGGTATTCCAGGTAACAGTATCCTTAAAAATGTCGGCAGCATGTATAACCGCGGGATCGAATTTGCTATCAGTGGTGATATCGTCAAAAAAAGGGATTTTACCTGGAACTCATCGCTTAATTTTACGCATGTAAAAAATAAAGTCACATCGCTGTCGGCCGGCAATGCTGATATCATTGGCTATACACACACCACCACTGAAGCCAACAACATTACACGTGTGGGGTACGCGGTGGGTAGCCTCTACGGTGCAGTCACTGATGGTGTAAATCCTGAAAATGGGCAGCGGATATTTATCAATAAAAATGGCGAGCGTGTGCAATATAGTGCTGCGGTAGCTTCAGGACAGAGCAATTGGACCTATTTGGACGGCCGCGTTGCTAATCCGATCACGGTAGCCGACTATCAGGTCTTGGGGACGGCACTGCCAACTTATTACGGCGGCTTTAATAATTCATTCCGCTATAAAGCTTTTGATGCTGCCGTCAATTTCACCTTTGCAGGTGGTAATAAAGTCATGAACGGTACAAGGGGTACGCTACTGGATCAGCGTTTTTACAACAATTCGGTCGAAGTGCTCAATCGATGGACTACGGCAGGGCAGCAGACTGACATACCTCGACTGGTCTATAACGATGTGATCTCAAACGGTTCTGCTGGATTTTCCATCGATCAAAATGCCGAGAAAGCTGATTTCCTACGTTTGCAACAGTTAACGCTGGGCTACACATTCCGTGGTAACCTGTTTAATAAGATCGGACTTTCTAGTATCCGGATCTATGGTCAGGCGTCGAATCTTTTCTTGATCACGGGGTATTCGGGTACAGATCCAGAGTCTTCTTCCAACGGAAATTCTAATACCTCCATCGGTGTGGAAAAGAACTCGATCGGACAGGGACGTACCTGGACAGCTGGTTTAAATGTCTCATTCTAAAAATCTGAAAACATGAAAATTAATACGAAAAGAAATCTCTACTTAGTCAGCGCATTATTACTGGTATCTACCCTGAACTCCTGCAAAAGGGATGACGGATTGTTTCCTGTGCCGACTACATCTATATCAGATAAAAACGTCTTTGATACGCCTGCTCGGATCGAGGGGGTCGTCAATGGCATTTATAAAAGTTTAAAAGGAGCCAGTTTGTATGGCGGGCGTTATCTCCTTTACCAGGATGTCCGTGGCGAGGATTTTATTAATGTGACGGCCAATAGCTATACAGCCTATGAAAGCTGGAACAATTCCTACAGTTCGGGATCCAATGATATCAACAACCTCTGGTCTGCAGCTTATACCACGATTAACGGTGCAAATATCCTGATTGCTGCCCTTAGTCCCGGGACTGAAGTCATCGGTACTGAACTTTCCAAAGCTTATATTGCAGAAGCAAAGTTCCTGCGTGCAGTAGCTTATTTTAGCTTGGTAACGGTATTTGCGCAACCCTACAACAAAGATCAGGGGGCCTCGCCGGGACTACCATTACGCCTGCAGGCCGAGGTCGACGGAAACAACAATGATCTGGCCCGCAGTACGGTTGCACAGGTGTACAAGCAGATCTTGAGCGATCTCGATGAGGCTGAAAAGGATTTGCCAGAAAACTATTCAACAGCACTGCTCAATACAACGCGGGCACATAAAAATACAGCCCGGGCATTCAAAACCAGGGTTTACCTGACGATCAATAATTATGCAAAGGTACTGGAGGAAGCAAAAAAGATCGTCCCGCAGCAAATTGCACCATTTAGGGCGCAGCAAGGCGTTGCGAATGAGTTACAGACAGATGTTACGACGATTTTTGGTGGCAATTATACCACGCCGGAATCCATTTTAAGTATGCCGGCGAGTACCACAGATGCACTTTCGGGGCAGTCTGCGATAGGTTATGTCTATCTGGTCAATAAAGAATATTATCTTAATCCAAATGGTATTCTAAACGACACGCAGTGGCGTCAGGCGGACAAACGGCGCAGCCTCCTTCAGGCAAATGGTGACAAACAGTACCTGAAAAAGTATGCTAAGGCTTCGCCCTACGTAGACTATATTCCAGTTATTCGCTATGCTGAGGTCTTGTTAAATTATGCAGAAGCTGCCGCGCAGGCGGAACAGCTAACGATCGCAGGGACACTCTTAAAGGCTGTACATCAACGATCTGATGCGAGTTTTGAATTTCCTGGGGCCGCTCTGGCAAGCAAAACGGCCATCTTGGAAGCTATTGCGAAAGAACGACGAATTGAATTGCTCGGTGAGGGCTTGCGGGGACATGATTTGCTCCGTCAATTGAAAGAGCTACCTGCAAAAGGTGATGCGAATATACAGACACCTTCGGTACCTACAACAGCCCAGAACTATATTTTTCCAGCGCCGAATACCGAATTGGCGGCCAATAAACTTTTTAACTAAACTAGTCAAACATGAATAAGACAAGTAAACTCCTTATTCCTTTACTGCTGGCCAGTGCAGGATCCTTACAGGCACAACAACAGACCCTGTCACTCAAAGGAACGGTCAAGAATGGCGATGCTACTGTTGTGTATCTGCAACGTTTTGAAAACAAAATATTTACGGTGATTGATTCTGCTCAGGTGAAAAAGGGCTCCTTTGCTTTCCGGAAGCAACTTCCGCTGCCCGACCTGTATGGCATTTCTACAGAGCGGGATGTGGTTCCGAGCTATGTTTTTCTGGATGTAGGGGATAATAAAGTGACGATCGATGCAAAAGATGACAACAGACAGTCGGTATCCTTATCTGGGTCAAAAAGCCAGGAACTCTTTGAAGAATATCGGGCGCAGCGCAAACCCGATATACGATCTTTCATCCAAAAATATCCGGATAATATCGTTTCTAGCTACCTGCTTTACAGGGAATGGTCTTATCGATTGTCTCCGGAAGAACTGGAAGCGCATATTGCGCTGCTCTCTGGGCCTCAGCAGCAATCGCGTTATATACAGGATCTCCGCAAAATCATCGCCGTGACGCGGCAGGTAGCCGTAGGCAAGAAAGCCCCGGCCATTGTCGCCAATGACCCTGATGGAAACCCGCAGGCTCTCTACGATCATTTGGGGAAATATACATTGATTGATTTTTGGGCTTCATGGTGTCCTCCCTGCCGAAAGGAGAATCCGAATATTGTGGCCAATTATCAAAAATATAAATCCCAGGGCTTTGAAATTTATGCCATTTCACTGGACAAGAAAAAAGAAGCTTGGCTCAAAGGTATTGCCGACGATCACCTGACCTGGCAGCATGTCTCCGAATTAAAATACTGGAATAGCGAAATTGCCGCTACCTATGCTGTTCGTGCAATTCCCGCCAATTTTTTGGTGGACGATAAGGGGACAATCATTGCCAAGAATGTCCGTGGCGAAGAACTGGGCAAGGTGTTGGATAGTTTGTTTAATCAAGGGAAAACCGAGATCGGCGGACTGAAAAAGGATTTTAAAGGGCAGAATCCGATTAGCTATGAATCGACCAAATCCCAAGCTATCGTCAAACAGGAACGCGGCACTTTCACAGTGGATCAACGGGTCTTTTTTAGCAATGACTATGATGGTGCCCGACTGAATGGCCTCACAAAATCCAGTGAAGGCGTATACCACCTGCAGGTTGCGCCGGAACGCACGCCGATCAATCCGAGTCCCTGGTATGGTTTCCAGGTCTGGTCCACCCGCGATACGACGATAAAAATCCAGCTTGACTATCCTTCCGGCGTGCGTCATCGCTACGAGCCGAAAGTGAGCACAGACGGAACGAACTGGAATAAGCTCAACGGTGCTTCTTTTGACCTGCCGATCTCCAGTAAGAGAACATGGATCTCGGCACAGGCAAATATTCCCTCCAAAGCCGTATATAGCTGGATTGAGCAGGTAAATCCTGCTGTTCAAATACAAAAACAGGAGGTGGGTAAAACGGCCCTTGGCAAGCCAATTAACGTATATGTGGCGGGCAATCCGCAAAGCAAAAAGGCGATTGTGGTCCTCGGGAGACAGCATCCACCTGAGATTACAGGGCATTATGCATATGCCAGCTTTGTCGAATACCTCTTGGGCAACAGCGATGATGCAAAGCGGTTTCGTGAGAAATATAGTATTTACCTGATCCCCATTGTTAATCCCGACGGAGCGGATCTAGGGCATTGGCGTGCCAATGCCAATGGCGTTGACCTCAACCGTGACTGGGCCGAATTTAACCAGCCCGAGACTGTGGCGCTGCGCGATTATTTTAAACGGGAAATCGAGCAGCAGGGCCGCGACCTTTATTTTGCCATCGATTTTCATTCTACGGGAAGCGATATTTACTACACGGTGGATCCTGCCTTGCCAAGTCGGTTTCCAGGTTTTATTCCCACCTGGATAGCCGCAGTCAAAGAAGCTATTCCAGGGTATGAACCGCTGGTAAAGCCCCTGTATTTGGGTGGATCGACCTTCACGGCGTATAGCTATTTGTATAAAACGTATAATGCCGAAGCATTGGTCTATGAAATTGGCGACAACACCGACGCTGATTTTATACAGCGTAAAGCCCGTATTTCTGCACAAAAATTAATCGAAAAACTCAATGAAAGCTAGTCAATACAAACGCTGGAAGTACCACCTAATTTGTCTGCTGCTGCTGGGGAGTATTTCTCCAGCTTTTGCCGGAGCATCCGCGACGGATAGTTTGATCGTGGCGAGTGATCTGGTTCGAATAAAAAATATCGTTGACCTACAGGTGAAACCGGACGGAAGTGAACTGGCTTATGCCGTGCGCGGGATTGTTGCCGATACGACCAAACATGCCGGTTTTCGCTATGAAACGCTCTGGTATGTAAACAGAACTGCATCGGCAGCAAAGGCCGATCCGCTAAAGGTGGACCCGCAATTTACACAAATCTTGTACAGTGCGGATGGACGCAGATGGGCTGTTGGCAAGGGAAGTAACAAACGTTCGCAGCTTTTTTTATTTCCATCAGATGGTCAAGAGCCTCAACAGCTAACCAAGTTCGAGCAGGGGCTGGGTACTGTACGATTCAGTCCAGACGGTTCGAAGGTACTTTTATCAAGTAGCTTTACACTTGGCGAGCTGGTAAAAAGTAAAGATTTCAATCCTGCTGGCCATGTGCCACCATGGTCGACGGAAAAACCAGCGGATAGCCATAATGCATCCTTATTAGCTGAGCCTGCACAAGAAGATCGTGACGGCGGCCTAGCGGAAATAATTGCTTATCTCAAACGTGATGAGCAGCAGGGTATCGCCAAAGTGACCAACAAATTGCAGTTTCAGACAGAAAATTCAACGACGGGCGAAATCCGTTTTACACATTGGTACATCTTGGATCTCGCCGCCAAAACACAGCCTGTCCCTTTAACCCAGGGCTTTCGAAGCCATACAGGAGCGGAATTTTTAGGAAACAACAAGGTACTTTTAAGCGTAGAGACCGAAAATGGTCTTCATCCGGACCGCGTAGCATCGACTGATCTGATCTTATTTGACCTGACTAATAAAAAAAGGAAAGTAATTTTGGGGGATAGCATACATCGCTTTCAGGTGGCTGCGGTATCGGCATCAGGAAAATGGGTTGCCGTGAATCGAGGCCTGCAGAATTCATTGACAGTCGGTGAATTGTTTATCTATGATACCCAAAACTGGAAAGGTAATAGCCTGGCTGTAGACCGTAGCCTAAGTAATATACAGTTTTCAGCAGATGAAAAATCAGTCTATTTTATTGCGTCGGATAGAGGCGGGCGTACCATAAATCGCGCGGATATAAAAACCGGCAATATACGCACCTTGAGTTCGGTGGAAGAGGGGATCGGTGACTATTGGGTAAATGGTCAGAAAGCTTTCTACACAAAAACCACTTTCGCAAATCCATCAGAACTGTACCGTGCGGACGCCAATTTTAAAAATAGTGCGGTCATTAGTGCGGTCAATTCGGGATGGCTATCGGAAAAAAATATTGGTATTGCACAGAAAAACAGTTTTCGAAATGAAAAGGGGCTGGAGGTCGACTATTGGCTCTTGAAGCCTGCAGATTACCAGACGGACAAACGTTATCCGCTCTTAGTAGAGATTCATGGTGGGCCAGCTTCGATGTTCGGTCCTGCGGATGCCAGTATGTGGCACGAGTACCAGTACTTTCGTGCACGTGGCTATGCGGTTTTGTTTTCGAATCCCCGCGGTTCGAGTGGCTATGGGGAAAGGTTTTTAAAAGCTAATTTTAAAGACTGGGGACCTGGACCATCACGTGATGTTCTTAAGGCTGTGGATCTGTCGCTTGCGACCGGTATTGTCGATAGCACGCAGCTTTTTATCACTGGCGGATCTTATGGTGCATATCTAACCACCTGGATATTGGCGCATGAGAGCCGGTTCCGTGCTGCATCCAGTCAGCGTGGGGTGTATGATCTCTATGTATTTTTTGGTAGCGCCAATGTGTGGCCCATGTTGAAACGCTATTTTGATGGTTTTCCGTGGGAAAAGGGGATGCGGGATACCCTTTTGGCGCAATCGCCCACAACTTATGCCGAGAAGATAAAAACTCCTTTACTTATTTTCCATGGCGAGCAGGACAATCGTACAGGCCCTGTGCAGAGTGATTTTCTGTACAAGCAGCTCAAATATTTGGGACGCGATACGGAATACGTCCGACACCCGCACGCAGATCATGAGATCACACGCTCCGGAGATGTAGGCCAACGACTCGATCAGCTGTTGCGCACTTATGAATTCTTTGAACGTTATCGGCACTGATTCTTATGCTTAAGGATGATGATCGAGCATCCAGCCTTTTATATTGAAGCCCAAAAGGCTTTAGCAGCGGTTGCTTAGTTTGGTTGATTGCCAAGTCTATTTTCTCGGCAATCAACCAAAATTCAATCCACGAGCTCCATAAGCATATCGGCCAATTTTTTAGGCTCTGTGAGCATGGCATCGTGCCCCGTAGCGATCTCCCGATACTGCCAGTTGAGCTTGTGATCGGCGCGTACTTTTTCACTCATCTCCTTCATAATGGGAAGTTGTGGATCCGTGCATGCGATATAGACCAAGGGTAATCCATTGCCATATGGATTTTTTAGGTGCAGCCGCTGGGCGAATGTACCAAAGGGTTGTGGGCTGAGCCTATCCTTGACCCAGGCGACCATGCTGGGTGCTGTAACACCAAACAAAGCAACATCAAAAGGAGCGAAATTTTCTTTGCGCTGAATGTTTTTGAGCTGAACTTCTTGCACAGCCTTGGGTTGCAACGAAATGGGGCTCTGGCCATCTTCAATAATCATAGCGTCTAGAAAAATCAATTTGTGCAATCGTGACGGAATGCGATCGGCAACTCCGGCAATCACGGCACCGGCATAGCTGTGCCCCACGAGATACACATCATGCAGATCTTCCATCTCGATCAGGTTGACAATGTCCTGGATATGGGTGTCAATATCGACCGATGGCTCGATCAGATGTTTACGCTCGCCCAGTCCGGTCAGCGTAGGAGCGTAGACTTTGTAATGCGCATCAGTTAGCCTTTGTGCGACGTCTTGCCAGCACCAGCCACCATGCCAGGCGCCATGCACCAGCACATAGGTCGGGCGATGACCTTGGTTTTGTGCGTAGCCGGATAGGATACCGCCTAATAGCAGGAGCAGCAGAAATAAAGTTCTCAGTTGTTTCATTTTTTTATAATTTTATACTGTATTTTTAATACCTGACAAAGGTATAGGCAAGCTTTTGTCCACACAATAACTCATCCTGAAGTGAGTGGCTGTAAATTGATATTTAAAATGGCAACACCCCGAAAAGAACAATCGACCAATACGGAAAATCTGCAGACGTTGGCACAGGCATGCGATGTGAACGAAGTACTGCTACAAATAGCACTGCGTTGGAAAATGCAGATTTTATATTGTATTGCAGAGGACGTATCGCAATTCAGTACCTTAAAAAAAATGTTTCCAACACTTTCAGATCAGGTGCTGAGCAAACGTTTAAAGGAGCTGAAAGAAGAAGCGCTTGTCGTTACCGAAGATATTGAAAATACCATACCTCCTCAGATTCGCTATAGCCCAACAGCAAAAGGTAAGGAACTGCTGAAGATTATCCTTGATCTGCACCACTGGGGGCTAAAATGGAAAATCACAGGCAATGACTATTGCCAACTGAATGTGGTAAGCGGAAAGCTATAAGGATCACTCTTGTTAACCCTATTTATATCTCATGGAATCACTCTTTAGCGCCTGGAAAACGAGCAGAAAGGCCTACCTCAAGTTCTTCGAAAATTATTCATTGGAACAGCTCAATCGCATTCCCGACGGCTTCAGCAACAACCTCATATGGAATATCGGGCATATCATTGCCACACAGCATAAATTGATTTATATTGGATCTGATGTTGCAGGACACATTCCCGAGGAAGTCTTTTTAAACTACCAGTCCGGAACAAAGCCTACTGCACCTGTAGGGCAACAGGAAGCCGACTTGCTGAAAAGATTGCTCCTTGAACAGATAGAACCGACGATCAGTGATTTTAACAACAACAAATTTGTGACCTACCATGAACGTACTACGGGGACGGGATTTCATCTCACTTCGATATACGATGCCTTCGAATGGAATAATTTTCATGAAGGGCTGCATCTAGGTTATATGATGAGCATCAGAAAGTTTATTGTGTAGCTATACGCATGGAAGATTAAGGTACATCCTGCTTTGATTCATTAAACGAGTGAATTATTGCGTAATCCCAATATGATGACCAATGTTTATCTGAAAGATAGGCTCAACATTTTGCAATTGATTAAAGGTCTGCTTCGAGAGCGTCTCATTTGATCCCACAGATTGCTCCCTTAGCGCTGTATATTTCTGTAATATAAAAAATACGAAAACGTTGTAGTTAAATTACGAAAACGTTGTAGTTAAATTTTGTCTGCTCTGTTTTTTGGAAGTTTCTGGTACAATTCCATGCCCAACCACCTACTCATATTGATTTTTCATATTGAAAATCGTGTTATTGAGACAAAATAGCACTTTTTTGATACGATCGAGTCCTGTTTTTCTAAGGGCTATTCTTCACTTTTACAGTTAAAATCCCTTAACACGAGGGAGCCAATTATAAAATTTATAAATCACCTAAAGTGAATATTTCTTTATGGGAAACAATTGTAAACTAAAACAAAATCGCTTTTATCACTTTGGAACTGGCAAATGGATGCCCTGTTCCTGCCTGCTCTGTCTGGTCTCGCTGGCTGCTCCTGCAATGTCGTTAAAAGCCAATGTGCCCTCCGATTCAATGGTTAGCCTTGAGGTACAAAACCGCGAAATTACCGGTAAGATATCTGATAGCAATGGCCAGCCGCTAGCAGCAGTGACGGTCAATGTACCCGGCAGTAACATCAGTGCCGCGTCAAAAGCTGATGGTACCTATGCTATTTCGGTACCCCTGGATGCAAAAAAACTGGTATTCAAGCTGCTGGGCTACAAGAGCCAGGAAATTGACCTGACGCCGGCCAAGGTCTACAATGTGCAGTTAACATCCGCCACCGGCGAGCTGGATGAAGTGGTCGTGGTGGGCTATGGCACCATGCGCAAAAAGGACCTGACGGGCTCGGTATTGCAAATCCATCCGGATCGCATTGCCAATGAAAACCCCAAAACCGTACAGGATATCCTCCGTGGTTCGGCAGGGATGAATATCGGCTATGATGCCTCCGCAAAAGGTGGTGGCTCCATTGAGGTGCGTGGTAAGCGTTCGGTTTACGATAGCAACAGCGGGCACAATAATCCGCTGCTGGTACTTGACGGGATGATTTTCTATGGTGAGCTTTCTGAAATCAACCCGGATGATATCGAGCAGATCGACATCTTAAAGGATGCCTCTGCGGCGGCGATCTACGGGTCCAAGGCTGCCAGTGGTGTCATTATCATCAGTACCAAAAAGGGCAAGCAGGGCAAGCCGACCATCAATATGACCATGAATGCGGGTGCTACCCAACTGAGCGAATACCGCAAAAGATTCAGCCCGGAAGCTTATATGCGGCATCGGGAAGACTGGTATACCAAGAATACCTATGGCATCGATCCGACGACGGGGATCTATGGGGCCTATCAAACGCGTGACGACAACGGAAACCTCACCGTGCCCTATGGCTTTTACCTCAATCCCGGCCAATTGCCCTCATCCTTATCGCTCGATGCCTGGCGCGCGCAGTCGACCAATCAGAACGGCGAATCTGACCAGAGTATCTGGGGCCGCCGATTGGGCCTGCAGGGAAATGCACTGCAGAACTTTCTGGACGGAAAAACGGTAGATTGGGCTGACCATACTTTTCGCACGGGTTTCAACCAGGATTATAATGCCAGCGTCAGTGGTGCCAGCGATAGGGTCAACTATTACCTATCCATGGGGTACCTCAAAAATGAGGGTACGGTCGTCAGCGATACATACAAGGCTGCCCGCGCCAACATGAAAATCAATGCGCATGTAACCAACTGGCTGGAATTGGGCGCCAATGTGAATTTTCAGGATCGCTCCGACGGTAACATCGATATCGATATGGATCAGACACTGCGCAATAGCCCTTACGCCGATTATGCCGATGCCAACGGCAACCCCCTGCAATATCCACTCAGCGAGCAGTTTAGCCAGCGCGGTTATAACTATGATTTTCAGAAGAAATATCTCGAGCTGGACAAAGGGTATACGGTATTTAATTCCATTTTCAATGCGAAAATTAAACTGCCTTTTAACATAACCTATTCCTTCAACGCGTCGCCGCGCCTGCAGTATTTCCACGACCGCTATTTTATGTCGGCCGAGCTCCCCGGATCTAACCCCGCCGATCGTGGGGCAAACCGCGAGCAGACCAAACGCTTCGACTGGTCGCTCAACAATACCATCAGTTGGGAGCAGACCTTTGCGGACAAGCATCGCCTGATGCTGACTTTGGTGCAGGAAGCCGAGGAGCAGCAATCCTGGAGAGACCGCATTGAGGCCCGTAATATCTTACCTTCGGATGCACTGGGCTTTCACAATACCGAAAATGGCTCGAAGGAAAACAGCAGCTTTAATAGCTACGACACGCACCAGACAGCAGATGCCTTATTGGCCCGTTTATTCTATTCTTACGACGATCGCTATTTGCTTACGGCTTCCATCCGGCGGGATGGCTACTCGGCCTTTGGTACCTCCAATCCGTATGCGACCTTTCCTTCGTTGGCCCTGGCCTGGAACTTTACCAAAGAGAAGTTCTTTAAATGGACCGATGTGATGGATTATGGGAAATTGCGTGTTTCATACGGTAAAAATGGCAATCGACAGCTTGCTGATCCCAACCTGGCACTTGCCAACCTGTATTCAGGCAGCGGCAAAATGCATGGTTACCTCAATTCGGCCGGCGAACTCCTCCAGTATCGGTACCTGATGGTAGACCGCCTGGCTAATCCCAATCTGCAATGGGAAAAGACCACGGCATGGAATTTTGGCCTCGACTTCGGCTTCCTAAAAAACCGGATTTCGGGTACACTGGAGTACTACCTAATGCAGACCCACGATATGATCATGGAGCAGAAGCTGCCCAATTTTACAGGATTTAGCCGCATCACCACCAACTTGGGGCAAGTGGACAACAAGGGAATTGAACTGACTTTAAATACGGTCAACCTCAAAAAGGAGACGCTGCAATGGTCCACCACCTTCAGTTTCTCGTATAATAAGAACCAGATTGTGCATCTGTATAAGAATTACGAAGACGTGCTGGATGCCAATGGGAACGTGGTCGGCAGCAAGGAAATGGACGAGATTTCGAATGGCTGGTTTATCGGTCAGCCCATCGGGACGATATGGGACTATCGTGTGACGGGCATATGGCAGGCCAATGAAGCTGCCGACGCGGCCAAATATGGGCAGGCACCCGGTGACCCCAAAGTGGCCAATGTGTATACAGCAGATGATGTGGTCAATGCCAATGGTACAAAACCGGTGTACAACAATAACGACAAGGTCTTTTTGGGACAGACCGATCCGCGTTTCCGCTGGTCGATGCGTAATGAACTGACTTTATGGAAAGACCTTAGCTTTTCGTTTAATATCTATTCGTATATGGGGCACAAAAGCCTGTCGGGCAATTACCTGAACAACGACGATGATGGCGGACGGATGGCTTATGGACTGGCCAACCTGCCAGCGAAGGAATACTGGACGCCAGATAACCCCACAGATCGCTATGGCCGTATTGAGGCCAAAGGACCCATCGGGGCCGAGGGCGCACAGCGGCTTTACGACCGTTCTTTCATCCGCCTCGACAATATTTCTGTAGGCTATACGCTGCCAACGGCATTTACATCCAAATATCACTTGAATCGGGTGAAGCTGTATGGTACCGTGCGCAATGTGGCCACCTGGACCAAAGAATGGGAGTATGGTGATCCGGAGACGGGTTCCTGGGCTTCACGGGTGTTTACCTTCGGTGTGAATTTATCTTTATAACCTGATTAATTTGATTGCTATGAACTTGACAATAAATAAATCCAGATCCCGTAACGGGGGGATCGTAATCCTACTTGCTGCTGCGCTGGCCATAAGTAGCTGTTCGAAAGAATTTCTACAGCCTGACCCACTGTCTATCTATCTGCCCAATGAGACCTTTAATACCGAGTCTGGCCTGCTGTCGGCCATGGCTATCTGTGACCGCCACCTCAAGGGGTATTGGGCCACGGATCATAATGAGATGCTGACCCTCGGTACAGAGTACATCTTCTCCGAACTGATGGTGGCCAGCAATACAGACAAACGCAGCATGATGGCGGATGTGGCCAATATGCTCACCCCGACAAGTGACAACTCCAGCCTACAGAACCTAGACCGCTCCAATAGTATGTGGTACCTGTGGGAGGAAACTTATAAAGGCATCAGTTATGCCAACACCATTATCAAATATGTGGATCAGGTGCAGACCTTGAGCGAACAGGATAAAAATGCCTACAAAGGGCGGGCATATTTTCACCGTGCATTCCGGTATATGGCCTTGGTATTTGAATACGGCGATGTCCCTTTGGTCACGACCATTATCGATGTGCCCAAACAAAATTACCGGAGCACCAAACGTGACGCCATTCTGCAGATGATTACCAAAGACCTGGAATTTGCCGTACAATGGGTGCCCGACCAGAAAAATATGAGCCTGATTGGCATGATCAACAAAGGTGCCTGCCGGATGTTGCTGGCCAAATGTTATCTGGCCCTGGGAGCGTATCAGAAAGCCAAGGAACAGACTGATATTCTGATCGATCAATCGGGTTATGCGCTGATGAACGAAAGCTTCGGAACGTTCAATGATGGGGGCGAGGCGCAGACCTGGCCCATCACGCGTAACGTCATCTGGGATATGCACCGTCCTGAAAACAAATTGATTCCGGCCAACCGCGAGGTGATCATGGGGATGCCCAACCGGGGTGCCGATGCGGAGTCTTTTGTGAAAATGCTGACCATGCGGATCTTATATCCCTTTGTGTTCGACACCCGTATACAGACAACGGATGGTAAACAGGCTTTGTTGAATATCAAACGCAACAGTGGGGATTATAATGCAAAATATGACTATATGCGCGCTTTTGGCCGCGGTATCGCGACTTTCCGGCCAACATCTTTCCAGTCGAACGGGGTATGGGCTGTAAACGGTAAGCAAGATGAAGGTGATCTGCGCCACAGCGCCAAAGTGGGAAACTGGCTGCGCATGGAAGACTACAAGGTAAACAATAAGGCTTCAAAGGATTTTGGGAAGCCGGTCACGCTGAAAGATCCCGAAACGGGTAAACTCCTGTGTAGCGACTCCATCCGCCGCTGGTACGATGTGCCACACTATAAATTTTTCCTGGATGATCCCGTTAGTGAGGCCAATATCAGTGGTTCGGACGGTTCACGCGGGGCCACCAATGGCAGTGTTGCCGACTGGTACCTGTATCGCCTGGCCGAGGCTTACCTCTTGCGCGCCGAAGCTAAATATTATATCAACCCGGCCGATGGAACGATCAAAGACGACCTAAACGCCGTGCGCCAGCGCGCAAAATGTACCGAGCTGTATCAGGGAACAGTGAGCATTGGGGATATCATGAACGAAAGGGCCCGCGAACTCTACTGGGAGGAATGGCGCAATGTGGAGCTGAAAAGGGTATCGCTCTGCCTGGCACGCAGTGGTAGACCTGATGAATGGGGAAATGTATACAATCTGGACAATTTTGACAAACAGAGTGGTACTGATGCGATCGGTGGAAGCTACTGGTACCAGCGTATCGTGCATTATAGCTTATATAATAAAGGAATCATTCATGTCAATGCAACGGGTCTAAGTGATATCAAGTATACCATGGACAAAAAGAATATGTACTGGCCGATTCCAAATGTGGCGATTACTTCCAACATTAAAGGCCAGTTAAAGCAAAATTATGGCTACGACGGTTATAATCCCGCTACCCCGGTATGGGATAAATGGGAGGATGCCGTTGCGGATGAAGCAACAGCAGACTAGTCCTGTCGATGCTCCTGCACCGATCCGCTCTCTTGAAGATCGGTGCAGGATTTTTTTAAACACAGTAATTTAAAACATAAAATGATTTGGTATGATAAAGAAAATCCTTTTGTTTTTATTGGTGCTTCCTGTTCACTATCTAATGGCACAGGCCGATCTGGCAAATTTTCCCGCTGCTGCGGACCCCAAGGAAGTAGGACACCGCATTGCACATCGTTTCATTGCAGGCAAGCATATGCTGCACGCTGGGAAATGGATCAGTTATCCGGAGACGTTTTATTGGACGGGTGCCATTAACTATGCACACTTAACCGGTGATGAGGAGTTGATGCAGGCCATGAAAGACCGCTTCTCGAAATTAACGGCAAGCGAGCCGCAGCTGCTGCCCATTAAAAATCACGTCGACTTAAATATGTTCGGGAGCCTTCCGTTGCGGCTTTATCAGCTGACCAAAGATAGAAGCTACCTGGACCTTGGCTTGCCCTACGCCGATACGCAATGGGAGTTGCCACAAAATGCCAGTCAGGCCGAGAAGGACTGGGTACAAAAAGGATACTCCTGGCAGACCCGCCTCTGGATTGACGATATGTACATGATTACGATCGTACAAACTGCCGCGTTTAAAGCGACCGGTGAATCGAAATATCTCGATCGCGCAGCCAAAGAAATGGTGTTTTATCTGGATGAATTACAGCGCCCCAACGGGTTGTTTTATCATGCACCAGATGTGCCTTATTACTGGGGCCGTGGTAACGGATGGATGGCAGCTGGCATGACCGAGTTGCTGCATATGCTCCCACAGGATCATGCGGACCGACCCCGTATATTGAAGGGCTACCGTACGATGATGAAGAGTCTGAAACAGCAGCAGCGCAAAAGTGGGATGTGGAATCAGCTGATCGACGAGGCCGACTGCTGGGCCGAAACATCCGGGTCGGCTATGTTTGCCTATGCAATCATTTCGGGTGTAAAACAGGGTTGGCTCGATGCAAAACAGTATGGTCCTGTGGCCCGTCGTGCCTGGCTGGCGCTGGTCAACTATGTGGACGATCAAGGCGCGGTGTCAGAGATCTGCGTGGGCACCAATAAAAAGAATGATAAACAGTATTATTATGATCGTCCCCGTCACAGCGGCGATTACCACGGTCAGGCGGCCTATATGTGGTGCGTCAATGCGCTGCTGGAAGGAAAGGAGTAGACCGGCAGATTCGCCTCAACCCGAACCGGAGCAACGGTAAACTTCTGGCGGAAAAGCTGGATTAGATGTACCAGAAGCCGTGAAATATCAAAGCTTAAAAACAAAAAACGTCATGGCTGGATTTTCAAAAAAAATAGGTTTTTAGGCGACGTGTAGGTTTTGGAGCGGATAGCTTACGACCTATGCCACTGGAACCGGAAAAAAGCAATGGAGTCTCCCATAAAAAACGTCTCGCTATTTGGCGGGACGTTTTTTATTGTCTTGCGTCGTGTTTTTTCTGAGAATTTCCTTTACACCGGCTTTTGTTAGAATAATGCTATCGTAAACGCCGCTTTTGCCCTTTACAAATTCAATGGTCCTGTCGTTATCCTCGGATCTGAAAAATTTTGTGTCAGACTCGGGGATAAGTTCTGTTTCGGTATCATTGTAATAAAGCTTCCCATTCCTATGGAGGATCTGAACCTGACCATACTGGCCCAGGTAGCGATGGTATTGTGTTGAATCCCCCTGAATACGCTGATGGCGATAGGGGAGCTCGACTTCTTTTCCCAATGCAATCGCTGAAAGTCCATAAGCAATCATATGGGAGAGCGATTCGTTATTGGAAAGGACCGTGACAAAAAGTTTGTCATCGGTATAGCGGTTAAAGGAACTCATTGTGCCGAAAAAACCACCATCGTGTGCGATCAGCTGATGCCCATGGTTATAAAAGGGATTGATGATAAAGCCATAGCCCCAGTTTTCGGCGTTATGGGCCGTAAACATTTTTTTCTTCATCTCGGCAGATAAAATAGCGGTTCCATAAAGCAGGCTGTCCCATCGCGCCAGATCTTCGACGGTCGAGTAAACGCCATCATGGCCAAGATTGATCTGCCAGTTGATATAGGGATTGCGTATTAGGCCATGCTCGCTATGGCAATAGACCTTTGCCATTTTGGATACGATGGAGTCATTGTTGCTGACGCCTGTATTGTTCATGCCTGCTTTTTCAAAGATATTTTTCTTTAAAAAAGCAGCATAAGGTTCACCTGAAACTTTTTCAATGATCTTCGCCAATAGGTAATAACCGATGTTGCTATAAGCACTTTGGCTGCCGGGTGAAAATACATAAGGAATCTGCTTGATGGCCGCATAGGCGGAATCACTGCTGATCGTGGATACAGCGATTTCTTTGAAACCCATGGCCAGCCCGGAGGAATGGGACAATAGCTGATGGATGCTGACACTGTCGGCTTTGGGATAATCTGGAAAAAATCTGCTGAGTTTATCATCAAGGGATAATTGACCCCGGTCAACTAATTGCAGGATCGCTGTCGCAGTAAATTGTTTGGTGACTGAGGCCAGCTGAAATTTGGTATCGACGGTATTGGGAATAGACCACTCATAATCGGCCAGCCCATAGGCTTTTTTGAGTAGTGGGACAGCATCTTTTGACACAAGCACTGTTCCGCTAAAATGATTAATGGCAACCTGTGCCTGCATATAGTCGGCTAGTTTTGCCGATGTGTTCTGCTGTCCAAAAACCAGCATCGGATAGAGGATAATGAATAGAATAAACTTCATGGACTGTTGCATCAATTAATTATGCAGCAATGTTACTATTAAAAAAAACGCGGTCATTGTATTTTTGTAAACCCCTTAAATAAAAATCCATTTGATCTCATCCCGCTCCAGGGCTGCTATTTTGGAAAAGAACACTTTTGGTGTAAAACCTGTCAATTTTTTAAAATCCCGGATCATGTGCGACTGATCAAAATAATCGACATGATAGGATCGGCCTATGTTGTTTTTATCATCCAGCTGGCTTTGTATAGCTGCCCGGAACCGGACTATTTTTTTGAATTGCGATGGACTCTTGCAGATATGCTGATCAAAATGTTTGTTGATCGTTGTCCGTGATCGCCCGATTTTGCGCGACAATGTCGTCATGGACTGATTCAGGTTGTTGGTATCGAGCATTTCGCGGAGCATATTTTCCAGCAGCAGATCTTCAAAAGGGCGGAGTTTTGAGAGCCAATAGGCTTCCAGGGCCTGGATGCGCTCCTGATGATCTGCGATGGAGAGAATGGTGGCCATGACCTCTTTATAATCGGCGTGGGGATTAAAATCGGGAAAAGTTCCGCTGTTGTAGTGCCGCAGGTCATGCGCGATAAAAGCACTTAGCCCCAGCGGCTTAAAGTATGTCGTGATTTCATTTATTTTTCCCTCGTAGCTGATCAGGACGGGCTGATTAAAATCGCAGACAAGGTTGGTCTCTATGGGGGCTGTGGGGCAATGTGTTGTAATGATCTTGTCGGCTGTGACGAACGTACTGGTCTGTTCGCTGATGGTCACGATGGTATAAATACTGGGAAAGGTAAAATAGGTAACTGGTTTCTCGCTTGCAGTTTTCTCTAGGATATAAAAACACGCAATATAGCGCTTCAATAGGGGGCTCTCAGGTTGATAGATTTTTAGGATCATTTGTTATACAGCTGTTTTTTTTAACCTTCCTTATGGTTAAAGGTCGTCCGATGAATTTTTTTATTGGTATTCGAACGAGGCTTTAAGTTACACTTTTAATCAATGCGGACAAGTGGGAAGGCAATGGTATTTGTAAAAATTTCGGCCAGTTGAATAGCAAACAACGAAGTGATGTGTGGTTCCTTGTCAGTGCTAAAAAAGAATTGGCGATAACGCGCGTCTAGCCTAGATGCGCGTTATCGCCAATGATTACCTGTGGATCAGATTAATCCAAATAGAAGAAAAGCCGGCTGAATGTTTGATTGGGCACTTTGGGCGCAATAAAATAGGGCTGAACTTTTCCCTTATCGTTCAATTTTGGAAAAAAGAACCCACCGGCGGGCAACTTACTTTTTGTTTCATCGCCGTCAAAAGCCCATTCATCTGTATTGGCCTTTGTGAAATGGACTGTAGCACTCATTAGATCTACATTTTTGTCAAAATCCTTGAGTGGCAGATAATCGACATAGACCCATCTTCCGGGAAGCACATTTTTTGCAATGTACTCTTTACGGACATCGCCCGAAGTTGCATTGACCTTTTGTAGCGAAATATCAATTGGAAAATCAATGCTTTTATCATAAATGTAAAAGCCTAATTTATTGACATTGGGATCCGCAGCGGGAGGAATCACCTCCTGTACTTTTCCATCAAAATAGAGGTAGTTGAAATTTACTTTGATGGTGTTTTCAGGCAATTCAGCACTATAGACCACTTTCTTTGTCACCGTGTCGGTTAAAGTAACCAGTCTTTTCTTTGGTACTTTGTAGCTATAAGCAGTAGCAAAATGGATATTGCTCTGGGGTTGGATGATAAAATCACCATTTTTATGATCAAATACGGTGGTATCAATCGCGATCACTAAAGGGTGCTCACCGCCATTATAACCATTGATCAGAATATGCATCGCCCGTTCTACCTCAACAGTGTCTTTGTTGCAGGCGCTGAAAAAGAAGGAAATGCTGATCAGCAGTACCGTAATAGGTTGGAAAAATGTCTTTGTCAATAAATTTTTCATAAATTATAATTCTAAAACCTTATTAAACCTTATAATATTATTAAGCGGAGCTTCGTTGATGATAAACAGCTTGGAGATTGCTTTTGTGGGTGAGGGAACGGGTGCACCCGAGGTAAGCTGGCTAAATTCAAATGAAGACCCTTCCGTATAGGGGATGTCGGTCCCGGCTTTATAAATATAGGCCCGAAATAATACCGACGTTTTTTCCCCCTTGTAATCCTGTATTCCTAACGGAAAAGGGTCAAAAGTTATGGGTTTGGAGAATTCATTGGGTTTTAAGTTTTTGATCCGGATGACCTCTTCAAACACTTTGGGCGTAAAATAGTATTTCCCAAATACAATATCCACGGGTTCTCGGTAGTTTAAAATATTGGACTGGAGCATATAGATTAATTGGACCTTGCCTTCTACTGGCGCCGGAAGCGTTGGAAAATCGGCCACTTTTCCGTCCATATAGATAATATTGAGGTTTGTCGAGACCGCCGTATCGTTGGCCCTGATGTCTCTTTCCAGTAAAATTTTATCGGTCGCTTTGGACTTCATGGTAAATTTTAAGTGCTGCTTGCTAGGGTCATTGAAATTATAGTTCGCCCCGAAAGAGATTTTGCTAAAGGCCGGAGTCACTGTCGCACTAAATGTATCCAATTGAAGAATAAGTTCCTCATTGCTGTTATTGTATCCACTTAAATTGATCATATGTACATTGGAATGATACAGTAGATCGTCTCCGCCTTTATTGCATGACAGGAGGGTGAAGAGCAGAAAAAAGGAGATCGCCGTAGCTGTTAAAATTATTTTTGGTTTCATAGCGGTTTATTTAAAATGTATATCCGATGGATAGGCTAAAGGAACTGCCCACTTTCCGGTTGAAGGTTTCTTTGTCACCTACGCGTGTCTTTTTGGTTCCATCGGCAGAGGTCTCGTAGTAACCTTCCTCATATTTTTGAGAAAATCCAAACTTCCATTCGTAGATCTCATCCCACTCTTGTGTCGGCCACTCGGAGTTTGACAAGCCTTTCCATCGATCTTGCACTTTGAACGTTTCGGGTCTGTTCACATAAAAACGGAATGGACTGTTCAATAGATTGCTCAGGTTGAGTTTGACATCCAGATTTTTATTTTTCAATAATTTGTAGCTCAGCTGTGCATCTAGCTGATTCCGGGGACGCTCGTATTCGATAAGGTCTTCGCTCATGGCAGTCATAAAGGTTTTGTACCCCATATGATTGAAGGCTACGTTAGCACCTAAGCGGTCTCCGGCATATTGTAATGCCGCATTATAGACTACAGGTATCTGTCCATAGAGCGGGCGCTTACTTTTCAGGAATTGTTTTTCCCGGTATTCAAAGGTATTTCCATATTTATCGGTGCCTATGCCTTTGGACCTGAACTCGGCCGATTGTACTTCTGAGCGTTGAAGTGTGACGTTTCCGCTGAAATTAAAATTCTCCAACAGGGAGCCCGGAAGCATAAATCCTAAGTTTTTGCGGATATCAAACTCCAGTCCCTTTACTTTGGCCCATTCCGAGTTATTGGTCGTTACATAGATGCGGTGCGAGGAATCCATCATCTGCTGGTACAACTCGATCGGGTTCTGGAAATATTTATAGAAAAATCCAATTGAAATGACTTCCGCAATGGAAGGATACCATTCCAGGCGCATATCATAGTTGTTAATTACGGTAGACAGGACGCCTTCATTTCTGCGGTAAGCACCACCCAGTGCCGGATCCTGTCGCACCATTCTGGAGTTTTCAATCAACGCGGGACGGACCACCGACTGCGAATAGGCCATCCGGATATTGAAATCCTGTAATGGTGTCAATGTCAAGCTCGCCGATGGGAGGTAACGCCAGGTTTTCTCTTCGGTTTCGGGATCTGCCGTCATGCCCACCAGTTTTCCGGTAGCTGGATCGACAAAGCGTTGCTTACGCATCGCAATGGTGCGTGCATCCATCTGCAAGTCATTATCGCCGTTTTGCAAACTTTTATACTTGAAGTATTCGGCACGTAATCCCCAGGTCAGTCGAATCCAGGAATTGAACCTGTTGTCCATCATTCCATAGACAGCCTGATTGATATTTTTCCCTTCATAGGCACTGATGGAGAATGCGGCGGGATAATAGAACATCCCATGCAAAGGATCCTGAAACTCCAGGTATTTCGACCAGGTATTTACAGGGGCGAAGGTGTTTGCACCGACCGAAACGATCGGCAGGGAGACCCATTCGAATAGCCCATGCCGATCCATAAATTGATAGCCGGCTTTCAGGGTTTGCTTTTGCCCGAACCAGTTCGTCTGGTAGCTCAATGCGCCCTCGGCAATTTTGTTGGTCTCCGTATAATGGTATTCGGAGCGTGTAAATGTCCCGTCACCGGCATTGGCATAGTGCGAAGGAATAATATTGTAAATGGTATCATTTAAGGTACCGATCGGGGCGAGCCAGGCTTCGGTAGCATCTTTCTCTAGGTTGTTCAGACGATTGCGGGCAATATTCCATTCTAGCTTAAAATCGCCAAAGCGATGCTCCCCATCCAGCCTGTTCTGAAGCATATTGATGAATTTGGGGCGGTCATACTCCCGGATGGCAGGCCTCGAATCGTGACCAATATCATTTCCCCAGCCCTGGATCACTGAAAACTGGTTGTTGAACATGCGGGAATAAAAGTTGCGGGAGGTTATTTTGTGATTTTTGCTGTTCCAGCCCAGGTTGATCAATCCGCTTAAGCTCGAATTAAAGTTGTACTGCATCGAGGTCGTTGGATGGATTTCTTTTCCAGTGCTTATATCGTAGGTTGTCCCCTCGACTTTTTGCCAGTTGCCGCGTTCAAAATTTGAAATGTTATCAATAGATTGTTCATTTCGATAGCTGAGCGAGCCTACAAATCCAAAGATACCTTTCATCGTATTGTAACTCCGCCCCAGGCTGAACTGATAGTTTTGTCCGGGTAACGCGGTATATTTTCGTGTACCCAAACGTTCTAATCCGCCGATGCGTTTGTTTTGTGCAGCGATCATTTCGGGTGTAAAAGGCGTCACTCCTTCAGGCACCGGTTTATAAGGGTTGGCAGGGTCATAATTGATACCGTTGAATACGGTTAAATCCCTTGGAAAATTGCCCCGTGTGCCATCGTCAAATGCCAGGTAGTCCCAGCTGCCGCGGCCATAGCCCATGAAATCTTTGCCCGTTGACCCATTGATATACTTGCTTCCCACCGAAAAGGAGGTGAAGTTTTTGACTGGAATGGCCAGGGTATTGATCTTGACCAGTCCACCACCAAAACCAAAGCTCAGATCTGGCGATGAAGTCTTGTGGATAACGACATTGTCGATCAGGTTACTCGGTACAATATCAAATTCGAAGTCCCTTACCTGCACGTCGGTACTCGGGAGGGTAGCTCCATCCATCATGGCGAGGTTATACCGTTCGGCAATACCCCGGATAACGACCCGGCGGTTGTCATTGGTACTGACACCAGAGATGCGTTTTAAGGTCTCACCAACATTTTTGTCCGGTAAAACGGCTATTTGCTCGCGACTGATACCGTTGGAGATCGTCGCTACATTTTTTTGTTTGGTATATAGGGAAGCAATACTTTCCTGTTTATAACTTCCCGTGACAACGACCTGCTCTAGGCTTTTGACCACATCCTTTAAAACGATGCTTAGGTTGGTCTGCTTCCCGGCATGGACAACGATGTCGGTGATCCTTTTTGTCTGATGGGAAATGTAGCTGACCTCAATCGTATAGGTTCCGGCTGGGAGGTTTAACGTATAGCTTCCATCGGCTTTACTTTTTAATGATTGGCGGGTTTGGAGCACAGTGATACTTGCATCTACGAGCGCTTCACCATTTTCATTTGTAATTCTTCCACTGATATTTCCCTGTTGTTGCGTCCCGATTTTGTCTGTGCTCCGGGATAGTGAAACGGGGATAGCTGCTGTTGTTTTTGCCGAAACGATCACGGATTGGTCTTTCAGCACAAAGGTCAGCGGTTGATTTTTGAAAATTTCTGCCAGTACACTATTTATATCGGTGTTGCGGGTTTCTATCGTGACCGGTCTGGACATTTTAAGAAGGCTGCCTTCTACTAAAAATCCATAACCTGTCTGCGTACTTATTTTTTTGAATACTTTGGCCAGGGAGCTTTTCTTCTCGGAGAGACTGATGTTTTGTCCTATCGCCCCAAAGCTGATCTGTAGCATGCCAAAAAGTGTCATGAAGGTGGTTAGCTTCATTTTCAATAGTATTTTTGTATTTTTTTTATACATTTGTTAAGCTGAAATATGTGTTAAATCGGATCGAGAAATTCATTTGCCTATTCCGGCTATCGGCCAGTAGTGTTACGACCACTATTGGCTTTTTTTGGAATTAGGCATTAGGTTGTGTGTGTTATTTTGTTTCTACAATAAGCCTCCTTCCTTGCATTTCTACCTGAATGCTTTTAAACGTTTTTAATAGATTCAATACTTTTTCAAAAGGCCAGGAACGCGGTATTCTTCCCGTAAAGGTTTCATGTGTTGCGGTGCCATTATAGCGGATGTCGACATTATACCAACGGCCCAGTTCGTCGATAACGCTACCGATATCAGCATCCGTAAAGTCAAAATATCCCTCTTTCCAGGCGATTACTTCAGCCGGGTCCACATTTTTTATGGACATGGACCGGCCAGCTACAATACCTTGTTCACCAGGCTTGAGGATGATGCGCTGATGGGTATTGGTCAGGGCGATGGAACCGCTTAAGAGGGTTGTTTTGGCGCTAGATTTGGCGTTGTAGGTATTGACGTTAAAGTGTGTTCCCAGTACTTCGATCAGTTGATTTTCTGACCGCACACGGAAGGGCATCTTGGCGTTGTGCGCAACTTCAAAGTACACTTCACCCGTGATCGTCACTTCACGCGCAGAACCCTGGAAGGCTGAAGGGTAAGTGATCGAAGATTGCGCATTCAACCAGACTTGGGTACCATCAGCTAAGGTCAACTGGTATCTGCCGCCCCGCGGGGTAGAAAGTGTATTGGAAAGCACCTTGCTTACCTTTTTGCTGGCTGTATAAACTAGATTGCCTGGTTTCAATTTGTTGATATGAATGTTGCCTTCAGTGCTGAGCTCTCCGTTTTTGGAGTCATCCAGCAGGATCTTTTCACCATTACCGAGTATTAAGATGGCTTGATCCGTTCCGGGATTGATGGTGCTGCTTTGCTTTTCTGCACTGCTGGGCAGCTGGGCAGCCTGCTTCTGGAAGATGTAAAATGAGACTGTACAAAGGAGAACTAGGGAGGCGGCTGCCTGCCAAAGCCTATTGCCCAGGTTTAGGGAAAATCGCTTTTTGGGCATTTCTGCTGTTGAGGATGTCTCGGTACTAATCTGATCGAAGATTTTTTCCTGCAGTTGTTTTTTTCTGACTGCACGTTCTTCGGGGCTTAAATTATCGATGAGATCTGGATTGGCTTCAAATGAAGCGTACCAATCTTCAAGTAGTAGCAGCTCATCTTCCGTTATTGTTCCTGCTTCGTATTTAGCGAGTATATCGAGTATCTGTTGATTTTGATCGTCCATTTCCTTTGCTTTATACTAACTAGTACCCTAAGTATTCAAAAGCGGGAACAGGAATTTCAAAAAAAATGATTTTACTTAATTTTTGTGCATGTAGAGTAGCAGCACCAGATAGAAAATATCCATTTGGTGTTCTTTGATTTCGCTGCGCATGATATTCATGGATTTCGTAATGTGTTTACGGACCATGGCTACAGAAATGTTCAACTCGTTGGCAATATCCTGATTAGAACGTTTTTCGAAACGGCTCAATAGAAAAACCTCTTTGGAGGTAGCTGGCATTTTTTCGGTGATCTGAAAAATCTCGGCATGGATTTGCTTAGCCTCCAGGATATTGTCGGGTTGAATAGGAGCGGTATGCCCGCTGTAGGCTACTGTTTCGATATATTTATCCTGGATCTTTTGCGCCCGATAGGTTTTAAAGACCTGAAATTTAATCGCTGTTTTTAAGTAAGCCGAAAGGGAATGGCTGACTTGGATTTCCTTCCGCCGTAAATAAAAATTGACAAAAACATCCTGAACGATTTCCTCAGCCATAGCAAGGGAGAGCGTCCTTTTCCCTGCAAGATTGATTAAGGGTTCCCAATAGCGGTTATAGAGTTCGGAAAAAGCAGCTTTATTGTCTTTCAATTGGACCAAATCGAGCAGTTCCTGATCCGTAAGCGCTGTATATTCACAATTAGCCATGATAGTTAAGCAAAGACCAAATGTAAGGAGCTAATTATACCTAAGCGTTTTACGAATATTAATAAATTATTAATATTCATTTGGTCTGTGGTAGCTGGACACAGTATTTTTTTATTCTTTACTTTTGACTATTGTTGTATTATGGTCAAAAATTTTTATATTTGTTACGCTAAATAACGGGCATATCGCCTAAGCTGATCGGGAAAATCAGTGTGGAGGTATGGATTTCGTCATCGACAAAAAAATGACATGAAAAAAATGAAATATTACTTACTTACCTTCGCTGTTTCGGCCCAGGTGCTGGCCAAACGTGCTGATCTAATAACTTATCTCAGTCGGCATATTGCTGATCTGAAATATATTTCGGCAGACTTGCAGGATAAACTATGTACGATAACGGTGCGCACCTTAAAACGTGATGAGGCCGCTATTCTTAATCTTATTGCAATTAGAGGATTTAACGCAGCATTTTTATCGGCGACTGAGAGTGCATAAAGCGAGCTTTGATTTAGGGGCGCCCAACATTTCATAGCGCCCGCATGAATTTGTCGCTTTTTTGCTTGCCGGCATGGATGATCGGGATCCCCGGCAGATCGCCGAGCCAACCGGTATGATGATCGACAATATTTGACCCTGGAAATGAATTGATCCTTGCTTACTGTTTTACAGGGATCAATTCTATTCGTATTACAGACTGAAAAATTGCGAAGCCTTTCCTGTTAAAATAGTATGAATATAGTTTTAAATTACTATATTAACCACCGAAAGTAATCGATTTTAACCAGTTCAGTTTCATGCCGTCGAACCTAATGGAAAATAATATAAAAGCACTATTTGAGCAGAATTATTACGGGCTCGTAGAACTTTCGTGCCGTTTGGTTGGATTTAGGGAGACTGGGGAGGATATTGTACAGGATGTGTTTGTTAAATTGCTGGACAACGATACTGTCCTTCCAAAAGATACCCAAGCTGCCAAATCCTATATTTATGCGATGGTCAAGAATGCCTCGCTAAGTCATCTCCGAAAAGTAAAGGTAATCCACAATTATCGTCAGGTCAATCCAGCTACTGAAATATCCGATGAAGATCTATTGGAAAATATCATTTATGCCGAAGCCATTAACCAGCTCTATGCTTCCATCCGTAATCTACCCGAAGCCAGTCAGAATATTTTTAAAATGGCTTACATAGAAGAGAAATCTAATCTGGAGGTCGCTGAAAGCTACGGAATTTCGATCAATACGGTCAAAACCCAAAAACGCAGGGCTATGGCAACAATTAAAAAAGTATTGTTTCCGGTGTTGCGTTCCATCAAAATCCTATTGTTTTAATTTTTTTTAATTTTCTTGTCATCCTTTCTTCCTGCTCGCGCGTCTTGTTAATAGATGGCGTCTTTTTCCTGTGCCTATAACGGAGACATGACCTCATATATTTAAATTATGGAATCAAATTATTTAAGGATAGCTCAATTAATGGAACGGTACCTCAGTGGAACTATCACCGCTGAGGAACTGTTGGAGTTGCAGCAATTTCAGGCATTATATCCACGGATAAAGATCTGGTTGGAGAATAAGGAGGTCAAGCAGGACGAAATTCGCAAACTGCTGAATGCGCATATGAACAATGATATTCAGTTCAAGTGGGAATCTACCTTGGGCAAGGCCCAATTATATCGTAAACAACAAAAGAAAAGACGATGGTTGGTGGCAGCTTCTATTGTGACTGCACTCTGTCTTGGAGTCTGGGCGGTCTCGTATTTTTCCGGAGTTGAAAATGCACCCCTAGTTGCTCAAATAAATAAAAATGTACTTCCGGGAAAACAGCAGGCCGTGTTGACATTGTCAAATGGCGAGACGATACACTTGGGCGGGAATGATAGTACGACAATCCGCGAAGGTGGAAATCTGATGAAAATAGCGGATAATCAATTGGACTATGCTGCGACAGACAAAGACGAGGTGCACATCCATAAACTCAATGTACCTGTTGGCGGAACCTATCGTATTCAGTTGAATGATGGAACAGTTGTCTGGTTAAACGCCGATTCTGAAATAGAATATCCCTCTGTATTTACGGGCAGTGAACGACGCGTAGCGATTAAGGGTGAAGCTTTTTTTGAGGTCGCAAAGGATCCTTCGAGACCATTTCGCGTAGAAGTGGGTGAATCTACTGTTGAGGCCGTGGGTACAGCTTTTAATATCAATACGCACCTCAAACAAGGTCAGATCAAGACCATACTGACCGAAGGGAAGATAAAAGTAAGTGTCGCGGACGAATCGGTATTGATAGGTCAAGGAAACGCAACATTGATCAACAATAGACAGATCACTGTGGTAAAAGCGGATCCAGAGGAAGCTCTCGCCTGGAAGGAAGGATATTTTTATTTTGGCGGAAAAGACCTCAAGAGTATCATGAACGAGGTTGCCCGTTGGTATGATATTGATGTCGAATATAAACATGCGGTCAGTGAAGAAAAATATAAAGGGGGAATCAAACGAACCGAATCTATCCAGGCGGTATGTGCGGTACTGAAAGGGGTAACCGGTCTGGATATCAAGATCAACAATAGAACACTAGTGATAAAATAAAAAGGAGGTCAATGATAAAATAATCAACAAGCAACTAAATAAAGAATCTTAAAAAACTGGAGGTACGGGAATACCCCCAGTCAGCATATAAGGTTCTAAACGAACTATAGTACTAACACAATTACAAGTAAAACCTTATCTAATCAAATGTATGGAATTTAAGTATATATGGCAAAATCTATTTGTCAGATGGCGTAGCCATATGCTGTTCAAAACACTACTAACCATGAAACTTACTGTATTTCTCGTAATTATGGGGACGTTGAGTGCAGCTTCAAAAGGTCTGGCCCAGAAAGTTAGCCTTAAATTGAACAATTCAACGATGGAAAATGCCTTGGGAGCAATTAAAGCGCAGACAGGTTTTCGCTTTATTTATAAAGAAGCTACCTTAAGGAAAGCTTCCAGTGTCAATATCAATTTGACAAAAGTGCCGTTGGAACTTGCTTTAAAACAATTATTGCAAAACCAGCCTTTAGATTATCAAATGTACGAAGGGACGGTTGTCATCGTACCGAAGCCTACGAAAAAGAACCCCTCACCGGGCACGGTAAGCAGCACGATCCAGCGTGAAGTGCAAGTCACAGGTACGGTCAAGGACTCCCTCGGTACCATATTGCCCGGTGTATCCATCTACCTCAAAAGCAAGCCTAGTGTAGGAACTACCACTGACCTCAACGGTAATTATATTCTCAAGGTACCTGCCACGGAGGTGCTGGTATTCAAAATGGTGGGTTATCGTACGGAAGAGGCTCCAATCGCTGGACGGACTAAAATCGACATTATTCTAGAGCAGTCTTCGGCTTATGTAGATGAGGTTGTGGTGACTGCATTTGGTCAAAAAACCTTGCGGGAGAGTGTGGTCGGTGCAGTTACTACGGTATCTCCAAAGGAATTGCGTACCGGAAGTAGCAATCTTACCACGGCCTTACAGGGGAGGGTTGCGGGGATGATTTCCTTCCAACGCAGTGGTGAACCGGGACTCGACAATGCTGACTTCTTTATCCGCGGTGTTGGAAGCTTCGGTGTCAATAATTCGCCGCTGATCTTGGTTGATAATATGGAGGTTACCGCGAATGATCTGGCCCGGATCCCTGTGGATGATATTGAAAGCTTTTCGGTGCTGAAGGATGCCGCAGCGGCGGCAGTATACGGTTCTAGAGGAGCTAACGGTGTATTGCTCGTAACGACCAAAATGGGGAAAGAGGGCCCTGCGCGTCTTAATTTTCGCGTGGATCAACGCCTGTCGGCACCAACAGAAAAGGTGAAGATCGCAAATCCGGTCACGTGGATGAAAATGCAGAATGAGGCCTATATGACCCGCGACCCGCTGACAGAACGTCGCAACTTATATTCTCCGGAAAAAATTGCCCGAACAGAAATTGGAGATGATCCCTATGCCTATCCGGCTGTAGATTGGCTCGGTATGTTGATCAAAGAAAAAACCAATACCCAGAACTATAACCTGACTATTACAGGAGGAAGTCAGATTGCGCAATATAATATCAGTGGAAATATGACCAGGGACTTTGGCTTGATCAAAGTGGATCCCCTGAATAATTTCAATAACAATGTTGATTTCAAGGTGTATAACCTTCGGAGCAACATCAATATCAATGTGACCAAGTCAACCACACTTGCGGTAAGAGCATTAGCCAATCTTCAGGATTACAGTGGTCCGATTGTGGGGGGAGCTGATGCATTCAGGTATGCCCTGCGTTCAAACCCAGTTCTTTTTCAACCGGTGTACAGACCGGGGGTGGAACAATCCTATATCCGGCACCCCATGTTTGGAAATGCAGAGGATGGACGTTACTTAAACTCTTATGCGGAGGTGGTAAAGGGGTATCAAAACTACAAACGCAGCAATATTGTGCTTTCTGTCGAATTGAACCAAAAGTTGGATTTCCTGACTGAGGGACTCCGTTATCGTGGCATGCTCAACGTGACGCGTAATTCTTATTTCGCTGAAAATAGACAGTACAAACCCTTCTATTATGAGTTTATGGGGTATGATGCGAGTAATTCGCCCTATTATAACCCACTCAATCCCGAGCAGGGAACAGAATATCTGGATTATAGTCCCGCAGATCGCACCAACGCTGCTATCTTTCGCCTGGAAAACCAGATCCTTTATGACCGTACATTTGGCAAACACGCGCTTAGTGGAATGTTTTTAACAGCAATCCAGGACCGTGTAGAGCCTGATACCCGTACCCCATCTTTACTGAATACATTGCCTTACCGTAATGTTTCCTATTCGGGACGGTTTACTTATTCGTTCGATAAACGGTATTCCGCAGAATTTAACTTTGGATACAACGGTTCGGAACGCTTCGCAGACAAACATCGCTGGGGATTTTTCCCATCAGCGGGCCTTGCCTGGAATGTACAGAATGAAAGCTTTATGGAACCCTATAGGGATGTTGTTTCACTCCTTAAATTGAGGGCTACACACGGTCTGGTGGGGAATGATGTGATTTCTGCGACAAGTTCCCGCTTCTTTTATCTTTCGGATGTAGAGCTCAATTCGGGGAATCAGTCCTATACATGGGGGATGCCCGGCGAAACCCGCCGAACGATCAATGGTATCGATATCAGACAATACCAGAATAACGACATCACATGGGAGATTTCCAGACAGTCCAATCTTGGTCTTGAGCTGGGACTTTTTAAAAGCTCATTTAAATTGACCGTTGACTATTTCAATCAAAAACGCTCGAATATCGTGCAGACGAGGGCTTCCATTCCATCTACAGCAGGTTATTCGGCGAATATCCTGGCCAATGTTGGCAAGTATAGTTCACGGGGTGTTGATGCCGAAATGAACTATTCAAAATCTGTAAACTCCGACCTATGGTTTCAGGCCCGGGGTACTTTTACTTACGCGACCGGTAAATATGTCAATTACGAAGAACCACAATACGAATACCCTTACTTAAGTAGGATTGGTCTAAGTGCCACACAGCAAAGAGGATATGTTGCCGAAAGGTTATTTATTGATGATGATGAGGTACGCAACAGTCCTGCACAAACTTTTTCTGAGCAGGTACTCGGCGGGGACATAAAATATTTGGATATCAATAAAGATGGCGTCATTAATTCCAATGATATGGTGCCTATTGGTTTGCCGACAACACCTGAGATCAATTATGGTTTTGGCTTGAGTACTGGCTATAAACGACTTGATTTTTCTTTCTTTTTTGCAGGCATGGCGCAGACCTCCCTGTTTATCAATCCGACTTATACCGGATCTGCTCCATTTGGCAGTGTAACGGCGCCGAATGCCGTGCTACAGGTCTGGGCAGACAGCTATTGGTCGGAAGGTAACCAAAATCCATATGCCCTATGGCCACGATTGAGTAGTACGCCGATGGCGAATAACACGCAGACAAGCACATTTTGGATGCGTAATGGTAATGTCTTTCGTCTCAAACAGGTCGAACTGGGATTTGAATTAAATCCGGAAGTGGCCAAACGCTATAAATTTCAGCGGTTTAGAGTCTACGCTAGTGCAACCAACTTGCTGAAATTCAGTAGTTTCAAAATGTGGGATCCTGAGCTCGGTGGTAACGGATTGGGCTATCCGCTACAACGGGTGTTTAACCTTGGTATTAATGCAAGCTTTTAATTATGAAAAGAGAAATTACAAAATATTTAATTGGTGTGTTATTGGTCATTGCCAGCGCATCCTGCAGCAAATATGTGGATGTTGTACCGGATAATGTGCCGATACTCGAACATGCTTTTGCAAGTAGGGTAATGGCCGAACGCTATCTGGCTACATGTTATAATGCCATGCCCAATTTTAGTGGTTACAATGCTAACCCCGCAATCATGGGTGCAGGAGAGATATGGACAAATGAACAGATTGCGTCGGCCGGTAAAAACATTCTCCGTGGCGCACAGAATGCGGATAGCCCCTTGCTGAACGAATGGGATGGTACATCCAGTCTCTGGCGTGGTATCTCGGATTGCAATATCTTTATAGATAGTATCGGTCAAGTACCGGATATGCCTATCGAAGAACGTGATAAATGGAAAGCTGAGGCAACATTTCTCAAAGCTTTTTACCATTATGAATTGTTGAAACGTTATGGACCTATTCCTATCATGGACAAATTTATCCCGGTAGGGTCGGATTTGGAAAACTATGCGGTTGAGCGGCAGCCAGTCGATGATGTCTTTACCTATATTATCAAAACGATTGATGGTGCCATGGAGTTCCTTGACCCCAATGTGGTTGATGTGAATGCCGAAATGGGACGTGTGAACCGAATAGCTGCTAAGGCAATCAAAGCGGAAGTACTGGTGTACGCTGCAAGCCCGCTGTTCAATGGTAACCAATCGTTGGTGGCTACGATCAAAAATCAGAACGGGAAGCAGCTCTTTAATACCACTTATTCGGCTGAGAAATGGATCAGTGCAGCAAATGCCTGCCGGGAAGCTATTGAAGCTGCTGAGCAGGGAGGGAAGTCGCTATTTGTCTGGCAAGCGCCTCCCGGAGTTAACATTACCCGCCCTGAGGCTATCGCACAGCTGAGCTCGAGATTGGCTTTTAGCCAGAATAAAGATAATACCGAAGGACTCTGGTTTTACTCCAATAACCTTATCAGCAATGAAGTTCAGTTATCCTATATGCCACGCGGATGGGATGCCAATACACAGTCGAATGCAAGTATTCGTTCCTTTCTCTCGGCTAGCCAGAATATGATCGCTAAATACTATAGCGCCAATGGAGTGCCCATAGATGAGGACAAAAGTTATCCTTATAGCCAGCGTTTTGAGGTAGTCAATGTGACCGATCCCAAATACCAATATGATGTGGCACTCAACAACCAGACTATTCGTCTACATTTGGACCGCGAGCCACGTTTCTATGGCAATATCTCTTTCGATGGCGGACGTTATTTTATGCGGAGTAATGCGACAGAAGCAGGTGCCTTCAGTACCTTTTATCGACTAGGGGGAAATGTGGGGATAAACAATGGTACTTACTATAACGTCACGGGATATGGTGTTAAAAAGTATGTGAACTATGAAAATACCTTTGGGGCTTCCAATTCAATGAGTATTGTATCCTTCATTGCTCCAGTGATCCGCTTAGCAGACCTTTACCTGCTTTATGCCGAAGCACTTAACGAAGTGAACGGCCCCACGGAGGAAGCGGTATCCTATATTGATAAAGTACGTGCCAGAGCAGGGCTAAAAGGGGTAGAAGCAGCTTGGCTGGAGTACTCAATCTACCCAAGCCGCCCCGCGACAAAGGATGGTTTGCGGAAAATCATAAAGGATGAGCGGACGATCGAACTTGCATTTGAAGGTAAACGCTTTTGGGATCTACGTCGTTGGAAAGATGGGACTGAGGAATTGAGCAAGGAGGTCGTGGGCAATGATGTGAATCAGCAAAACCCCAATCTTTACTACAGACAGATGGTATTCTATTCCCCGAGTTTTACAGAGCGGGATTATTTTTGGCCGATCAGCCGCGCAGAGTTGCGTAGAAATCCCAAAATGGTTCAAAATTATGGATGGTAGTTTTTAAAATAATCAATATGAACTTAGTATATAACACAAAAGGATTACTTAGGCTCTTGATCTTTGTGGGGCTATCTATTGCTCTTTTTCAGGGATGTAAGGAGGATGTGGGGATACAGCCGATCAAAGAGGGCGCAGTAGCGGGGCAGGTGACAAATGTGCGCACCTATGCATTGGCCGGTGCTGCTGTAATCAAATATGACCTTCCTACGGACAAGGATTTCCGCTATGTAAAAGCAGTCTATGTATTGAACAACGGCAGTCGTGTAGAGACTAAATCTACCCAGTACAAGGATTCTCTTCGGGTAGAAGGATTTTCTGTTGCGGGCAGATATGATGTCGAACTTTATTCTGTAAGTGTTGGCGAGGTCGCGTCCAAGCCGATCGTCGTCACAGTCGACGTTGCTACTCCTTACAATCGACTGATCTCAGAGAGCCTGAAAAGTGATTCAAAATTTAATTCCACCTATGGCGGAGTCAATATTTACATTGACAATAAGGAGAAACAACCGCTGGTTGTCATTGTCATGAAAAAGGATGCGGAAAACAACTGGAAAAATATTGATACAGCCTATACGAGCCTAGAAACGCAGACCCTACGTGTACGCGGCATAAGCGAAGGTATGAGCACCTTTGGGGTATTTATTCAGGATAAATGGCGCAATAATTCAGATACCATTGCAAAGGAACTGGCTCCACTGGAAGAAATATTGATTCCCAAAGATACCTGGCAGCTGACCCAGATTGCTGTAGGCGCCATTGGTGGGGATTGGGATACGTTTAACGGAACTTACGGCGGGCGTAGTTTGAAATATAAGACATTATGGGATAACAAGATGACATCACATGGAGATGAGGCCTGGTTTGCATCGACACCAATTCCTTTTTCTTTCTCAATTGATCTTGGCGCACAGTCTATCCTAAGCCGTATCAAAACCTGGCCACGGATGTCTGATTTAAATGGATCGTATACGACCACCCATGTGAAAAAATTCCAGGTATGGGGATCTAACAATCCAGATATGAATGACCCAAGCTTTGACAAATGGTTTTTATTGGGAACGTTTGAAAGTGTAAGACCCTCAGGGTTACCCTTTGGACAGGCTGCCACAACGGATGACAAAAATTATGTAAAACAAGGTGAAGAATGGGATTTTCCGGATGTGAACCCTGCAGACCCACGTTATAAGAACCGCTATATCCGTATCAAGGTATTGAGTACATGGAATGGTATTGAAGCTTCAGACAAAAATCCTTCTGCTATTATCATGTCCGAGATCACCCTCTGGGGACAACGTTAGCAGATGATTATCTAATAGTAATGAGTGAAAATTATGAAAAGAAAAATAATATATATAGCTGCGCTGATAATTGGACTGGCAGCCTGTAAGAAGGAAGATCACTATTATAAGGCCTATTTAGAGAATGCTGAGCGCTACTATCCTGGAGCATTGGATTCATTGGCAATATATCCCGGCAACGGGAGAGCTCAGGTGCATATGCGTTTGAGCACCGATCCAAAGATAAAGCGGGTACGCTTGGTGGTAACCAACGACTTAAATGCGCTGCGGGACACATTGTATTATAATATTGCAGCTTCAGAGATCGGAAAAGAAAAAAATATCTTTCTGGACAAACTGAAGGAAACGCGTTACACGGTCAGTGCCCGTGGCTTTAGTGCAGAAGGAGACAGTTCGAAGGCGATGACAGCAACGACATCCGTGGAGGGTGAACGTTACGGCGCGACGGTCTTGAGCCTCAATAGGGTATTCAACAATTTTACAACTTCGCCGGGTGGCCGAAAACAGGCTCTATTTTTCGTTGAGACCGTAGGTAGCGGTTTTTCGCCATTACAGGGGACGCGGGTATATTTTGATAGATCAGATAATAAGCGGGATTCAATTTTCTTGGCGCCATTGGATTTCGCTGTGGAGTTTCCCACTGACATCCAGCCCAAAGGAAGTATTTCTTTTGTCAGCTATTATAAAAAGACAATGTTCTCCTTGGATAATTTCCAGACAAATGAAAAGGTGGTCAGTTATTAGCCTTGCAGATTAACCTAGTAGGATGCTGTTTCAATTTACTGAAACAGTATCCTACTAGCTCTTATTTTTTAGTTGCGCAATCGGAGCTGATCAGCTTTCCTGCCGATGCAGACCCGAAGGCCCTCGGTCATAAAATTGCCCATTGTTTTATCGAGGGGAAACATGCACTTCATGCGGGCAAATGAATTAGTTATCCGGAGACTTTCTACTGGATGGGAGCTGTTAACTATGCCATTTAACAGGTGACAGGGAGATGATGCAGGCGATGAAAGATCGCTTTTCCAAATTAACCTCAAGCGAGAAGCAGCTGCTCCCAATTATAAATCATGTGGACTTAAATATGTTCGGCAATCTCCCTTTGCGGTTATATCAGCTCAGCAAGGATAAAAACTATCTGGATCTGGGACTCCCTTATGCGGACATACAATGGGTGGTACCGGAAAATGCGCACCCGGAATGCCTGGCTGGCTTTGATAAAATATGTCAACGGTCAGGCTGCAGTATCGGAGGTCTGTGTGGGCACCAATAAAAAGAACGATAAGCAGTATTATTATGACCGTCCCCGCCATACGGGTGATTATCATAGAAAGGCACCTTACCTATGGTGCGTTAATGCGCTGCTGGAAGACAGCGGCAATTCGCTCTGATAGGGCTTTGCTGGGTTATGTTGTTAATATATTCTTTACCTGGCCTTAATGCTGTATTTGTATTAAACCCTGATCTTTACAGCAGACGAAGAATTATTGGATCTAAAAAGTATGCTTGTGAAAACCATAGACGCCGTACTGTTACAACGTCTAAAAGATGCAGATTACAGTGCTTTTGATGAGATTTATGCGCATCATTGGAGCGCTCTTCTCCAAATTGCAGTGAGGAAGCTGGACGATGTGGATCTGGCCATGGATCTTGTTCAGGATCTCTTTGTGGACCTCTGGCAAAGACGGTACATGATCGATATCCATAGCACATTGCGAGCCTATCTTGTTTCAGCCCTATACCATAAGCTTTTCCAGTATTTTAGAAAGAAAGGTGTACAGGAGAAACATATTGAGCAATATAGCTTAATGATACAGGATGGTTTACACGATGCTTTTCCGATTGATGGCTATGAAGAAAACTATACAGATGTATTGGTTGCGATCGAACAGTCTGTGGTGGAGATGCCCGACCGGATGCGGATCGTTTTTAACCTGAAATATCAACGTAGCCTCAGTAACCACGAAATTGCGGAACAATTGGGCATTTCGCTTCAGACCGTAAAAAACCAATTGAGTAAAGCCTTGAATCTTGTGCGCCAGCACATGCAACAGCGGCAGCTGAATCCAACGGTTTTTTTGTCATTATCTTTTCTACTCTTCTTTTAGCAAAAATAGTACATCTTTTTTGGAGAAAAAAGTTCGTGTAAAATGCACCTGTTTTTTTAAAATAAACTTTACATAAACTTAATACGTTTGGGATGGTACGATCGGCCTATTGTAGCAACTATAGGATGTATGCAAGAAAGAAAAAGAGAACTGGAAAAATTAATTCAGAAGTATTCATCAGGACAGCTAACCGATCTCGAGCGTGGGCATTTAACAAAATGGCTGCAGGAGCTTGATGTGACTAAAGGGGATAGCTTCGAGCTGGAAGGGGCAAGTCGTCAGATGAAAGAAAAGATTGATGCACGCCTATTGTCCACTGAGACGACTGTGAAAATTCAGCATCCCTCTTGGCTGTTTCTGTGTAAAATTGCGGCGTTTGTTCTTTTTTGTTTTTCGTTTTCATGGTTTCTGCTGGAAGGGAACTCCACTGGAGAATCAGAGCAAAAGGGCTCCGTTAGTGTCGCGAAAAGTTTGCCTAAGTCCATAAAGAAGACATGTACGGTAGTGCAGGATAGTATGATTTTATTGGAAGATGGTAGTAAAGTGCGTCTTTTAGCAAATTCTACAATGAGCTGGCAGCAACCTTTCCCAAAGGAGCAGCGTGCGATTCAATTGCAGGGAAAGGCTTTTTTTGAAGTGGCGCATGATAAAACCCGCCCATTTACCGTTCTGGCAAGCAATATTCTGACGACGGCATTGGGAACCTCATTCTGGGTTACACAGGATACGAAAAATGCCAAACCCAGGGTGCGCCTGATCACAGGAAGAGTTTCCATTAAAGAACGTGGCAAAGATGGGAAAGAAAGGCTGCTCGCATATTTGACGCCAGGGCAAACCTGGAAGGAAAGGCCTGTAGACCTGAAAAAAGAACAGCTTTCGGCAGCTGAAAAACCAGTGGAAATGGCGGTTCCGATCGCATTGGTATTTCACCACAGACCCCTCACGGAAGTGTTGCCCGCCATTGCGTCGTTCTACCAGACAACCATTGTCTTTACTGCAGATGAAGTGTCTGGATTATCATTATATGGTACCTATACACACGAAAATGATGTTGCGCAAATTCTACAGACCATCTGCCTTGCAAATGATCTGGAACTCAAGTTTAATTCCGAAACAAATACCTATACGATCGTAAAGAACAGTCAATAAAAATCAATAAAAATTCAATGATAAGCACCCCGAAATAGGGGAGCCTGGGAAAACTATGTACCATTATTAATGAAAAATATGCAACTATCTTTAACAAAGACAAGCCCAGCCAAAGGGGCGTTATTACTGCTTTTGGCAATTGCTTTTGGTCACAAGGGCTTTGCGCAACAGCAGGGAGAGCTTGTTGTCATCGTGCAGGACGAAAAGTCGAAAGGCTTGGCCAATGCAACCGTCACGGTGAAGAACAAACTGAGTAACTTCAAACGTTCGGGTCAGGCTGATCAGCAGGGAAAGGCAATGTTCAACGATCTGCCTGTAGACAGCAATTATTGTATCGCAGTTAGCTATACGGGGCTGCAAGGCAAAGAAGAATGCCAGTTCATCGTCACTGCGGGAAAGCGCTCGAGTGTAGTCTTTCAGTTGAGCGACGCAAATCAGATAGACGAAGTTGTCGTCGTGGGCTATGGTACACAGAAAAAGACCAATCTATCGGGGGCTGTGGACCAAATCAGTGGCGAGGTACTTGCCAGTCGCCCAATTTCAAATGCGGCACAGGGGCTCCAGGGAATCTCGCCCAACTTGAACATCCAATTCAATTCGGGCGAACCGGGGGTAGCACCCAAAATCAATATCCGTGGTATAACCTCAATCAATGGGGGAGATCCCTTGATTCTGGTTGACAACGTACCTATTTCGGCAGCCGAATTAATCCGGATTGCACCACAGGATATTGAATCATTTACAGTCATCAAAGATGCTTCCGCTGCGGCAATCTATGGGGCCCGCGCGTCTTTCGGTGTCCTGATCATCACGACCAAAATAGGAAAAGGTGATGTAAAGGTGAGCTATTCCAATAACTTTACATGGAATACCCCCACCGTAATGCCCGATAAAATCACAGATCCCTATGTGTTTTCAAGATTATTGGAAACTTCTACGGATAATACCCCTTGGGACAATGTCAATTATTCGGATCAATTTTATCAATATGCGAAAGAACGCTCGGATAACCCCTCGATCGCCGGTGTGCGCATCAACCCATCTGATCCAAAAGCCTGGGAATATATGGGCAACCGGGATTGGACGCGTTATTTCTTGTCGGACTGGAACGCGACCAATACGCATGACTTGTCTATCTCGGGCTCAAATGAAAAAGTACAGTACTATATCAGCGGGAGCTACAATCGGCAGAATTCGCCCGTTAAACTGACGGCGGACTATTTTGGCCGTTACAACTTACGGTCGAAAGTGAACTATAGACTTTCTGATTTTATTTCATTCGGCAACAACACGGTCATCGGAAGTATACGTCGGCTGGCCCCTTCGCAGATGAGTCTAGCGGATATTTATAATATTTTTCCAACTTCTTTTGATAAGAATCCGGATGGCACCTGGGCCAACTCTTCGGCAGGTGTTATTGCAGCACGGATGGTTGACGGTGGAAAGAGTGATCGGAAACATCTGGATGTGCAATCGACCTTTAATACTGAACTTCGCTTTTTTGGAAATAAATTCAAAGTAAATGCCGATTATACCTTTCAGCGTAATTCGTTGAACCGAAATTGGTACACCAAGCAGTATCAGATCGGTTACGGACCGGATGACATCCGCAAAGAGGGAACGACGGGGGCTTATCGTGAAGCTGGGTTTTCCTATTATAACGTATACAATATATATGGTACCTATCTGCAGTCTTTTAACAAGCATCAGATCAATGCGGTACTGGGATTCAACCAGGAAGATTATCGGTATGAAGTCATCACTGCCGAACGTGCAGGTTTGATTTCGGAATCCTTTCCGACGATTCAATTTGCGACCGGAACGATGAAAATGGGCGAAGCTATTGATACCTATGCCCTGCGCGGTGCGTTCTATCGGCTGAACTACACCTATGACGATAAGTATATCGTCGAATTCAATGGACGCTACGATGGTTCTTCGCGTTTTCCCAAGAACAAACGTTTTGGCTTTTTCCCTTCGGGATCCGTTGCCTGGCGTTTAGATCGTGAAAATTTTATGTCTTCCATTTCAGGCCTGGATTTATTGAAGTTGAGAGCTTCCTATGGTCAACTGGGGAATCAGTCTGTCGCTAACTATGGCTATCTCCCTTCGATGGAAAAAAAGGATTCGGATTACTTGTTTGGAAGTGAACGCGGTATCTTTATTGATGTGCCTTCGTTGGTCTCCCCTAATTATACCTGGGAGAAGGTCAATACGGTGAACGTTGGCCTGGATGTCGCTGTTCTCAAAAATAAACTGTCGGCCAGTTTTGATTATTATTCCAGACGTACCCTGGGTATGTTGACCCTGGGTAGGGATCTCCCCAATATATTAGGTGCGGATGAACCAAAAGAGAATGCGGCCGATCTAAAGACAAATGGCTGGGAATTGACTGTGAATTTTCAGGATCATTTCGAATTGGCTAATGCCCCATTGCACTTTAATGCCAAATTGTTGCTTTCGGATTCACAATCCAAAATTACACGTTTTGACAACCCCAATAAGAGCATATTACAATATTATGAAGGCATGCAAATGGGGGAGATCTGGGGTTTGCAAAGCAATGGTCTTTTCAAAGATGTGGCCGAAATCGCCAAGTTGGACCAGACTTCCATCATCCCTTGGGGGGCATTGTCCATCGTACCGGGCTGGCCTACTTATGTAGATCAAGATGGTAACGGTAAGATTGAAAAGGGATATACACTGGGGGATACCAAAGATCTTAAAATTATCGGCAACTCCACTCCGCGTTATCAGTTTGGTATTGACCTTTCTGCAGATTGGAAAGGTTTTGACCTACGCGCATTCTTTCAGGGAGTCGGTAAACGCGATTATTACCCCTTGGATTACCTGTATTGGGGCACTTACCAACAGCCTTATGGAAACTTCTATGGACATTTGTTGGATTTTTATCGTCCAGAGGGAGACTCAGAGGCCGAACGTGCCCGCCATTCACAAGCTTACCTAAATCTGGGACTTGCGGATCAAAATCTCGATGCAGCCTATCCCATCTTACAATCTTGGCTTGCCGACCGTAATTTAGGTACCCGCATTGATCAGGCACAGGGATTGGCCATTCCCCAGACCAATTATCTATTAAATGCGGCTTATCTGCGTTTGAAAAACCTGACCATTGGGTATACCTTGCCGAAATCAATTACTTCCCGCGCCAAGATCAGTAACCTCCGCGTCTATCTGAGTGGTGAAAATATCCTCGAATGGTCGGCTGTGAAACGCTATTTTGATCCGGAGACGTTAAACGAAAATACCTATACCAATCCTGGAGAGAAGCCTGAACGCGTGGGCAACGGGCTGACATATCCATTCCAACGGAGTTTTTCTGCTGGTGTTCAAGTCACATTTTAATTGCTTATCATGATACATAAATATATAAAATTAGCCTTTGTATGTTCGGGACTTTTCCTACTTGGAAGTTGTAACGACAGCTATTTGGATCGTGTTCCCGAGACTGCGATCAACAATGAAAATTTCTTTAATACAGCGACCGATTTAGACTTGTATATCAACGGTTTGTATGATTTTTCAGGATTGGGCATGTATCAGGCAGATGCTACCACCGACAATGCAAGCACGACGGGCAATACGGAGATCAAAACCATTATGGCTGGAAATGCCTCCGCGGCGACAATCGCTGGCGGCTGGGAATGGAAACAGCTCCGCAAAATAAATTTCTTCCTGCAGCATATGGGAAAGGCGAGCATCAGTGCCAGCGAAAAGGCGCACTATGAGGGATTAGGACGGTATTTTAGGGCACGGTTTTACGCTGATAAAGTGCAGCGTTTTTCGGATGTGCCCTGGGTAGAAAAAGCTTTGGAGGTCGGTGATACAGATTATCTGTTTGCCAAACGTGACCCTCGGGATACCATCGTTCAGAAAATTATGGAAGACTTTGAATTTGCAGCACAAAATGTACAACCTCTAATCAAATTAGGAAAGGTCAACAAATGGGTTGTCTTGCAGGAGTATAGCCGCTTTGCGTTATATGAAGGAACATATCGCAAATACCATAATGAACTTGAACTGAAAACCTCTACCAATACCTTTTTGACCAAAGCACATGAACTGAGTGATCAGATTATGCGTGAAGGTGGTTTTTCCATTTACACTACCGGTAAACCCAGTCAGGATTATGGAACATTATTCTTTAGTGAAAACCTGGAAAACAACAAAGAGGTGGTACTTGGCCGCTTTTATGCCAACAATGTACTGAATGCGGATTCTTGGCCTGGGATGTTCGGCAATTATGAATATTATCCGCTACGTGATCTGGTTCAGGCTTATTTAATGAAAGATGGGTCATTTTATTCTGCGCAAGCTGGATATGACAAGAATACCTTTGTCAAGGAATTCCAAAACCGTGATCCCCGTCTGGCGCAGACCTATGCCTACCCAGGATGGGAACTAATCTACTCGCATACCTATGCGCAGGGTGCGGGTCTATATGTGCAACAGCTGGCGAAAAACTTTTCGGGCTACCATCAGATCAAGGGATTTCAAAATATATTAAGCCTGGAAGCGCGCAACAACCTGGATATTCCCCTGTACCGTTATGCCGAAGTCTTATTGAATTTTGCCGAAGCGAAAGCCGAACTGGGACAGCTGACACAGGCTGATCTGGACCGTAGCATCAATCTGTTACGCAAACGTGCGGGCATGCCGGATATGGTCCTCAATGTGGCTATAGATCCCATTATGGCAACGCGCTACGCTAATGTCGAAAGCAGCCAGCGTAATCTGGTCTTGGAAATCAGAAGGGAACGTCGGGTCGAACTTGCTTTCGAGGGATTCCGTTTCACTGATCTGATGCGTTGGAATGTCGGTGAGTTATTGAAAAATAAACGGGAGGGCATCTACTTCGCTGGATTGGGACAGCATGATATGACAGGTGATGGTATTCCAGATATCGTGTTGCTGGCATCCTCCGGAACTATTCCAGCTGTCAAAGAGAAAAATAGCCTTGGAAGGGAATTGCAATATTATCGTGTAGGACGTTTTGGACAAGATGTAGGTGTCTTCCTTTCGGATGGAAATAGCGGTACCGTTGAAACCATCGAAAATACAGGGACTTTTGAGGTGCCTAAATTCTATTATCGCCCTATACCACAAGGGGAGATCCTTTTAAATGATAATCTTAAACAAATATTTGGATGGTAATGAACAGTTCAATAACACGTACTTTATATTTCCTTTTCGTAGCATTCTTGAGCTTCGAAACGGTACATGCACAGGAATTTAAGTTTGCATTTTTAACCGATATGCATGTCCATAGCGATTCGACACTCGGTCAGGTGGACCAACGCTTAAAGTCCTTGTCGCCAAAGGTCGAGCTGATCCTGAGCGGCGGCGATAATGTCGATATTGACAATTTAAAACCCGCTGACCTATCGGGTGGTGAGCAACGGCTCAAGCAGTTGAAAAGCCTTTTTGACCGTGTAAAAAAGCCTTACCACATGGCAATCGGCAATCACGACAGATTGCCGCGGGATCTGCGGAATGGCAAAAATGATTTTGAGCTCTTTGAAAAGACTTTTGGTCAGACCTATTACAGCTTTGATCATAAAGGTTGGAAATTTATCGTATTAAATAGTGTCGAAACCAAGGATAACCATTACGTCGTTGGTGAAAAACAGTTGGCTTGGTTGCAGGATGTCCTGAAGAATACAGCAAAAGATCAGCCGCTGGTGATTATTTCTCATGTCCCCTTTTTATCGGTCTACTATCCGGTGTTGGAGGGCCGTTATACCGCCGCGGATACCTTTATCAATCAGAAGCAAATATTTGACCTTTTTAAAGAGCATAGCCTCAAGCTCGTGCTGCAGGGCCATATGCATTTGTATGAAGAAATTAAAGTCAAAGGTGTTCAGTTTATAACAGCAGGAGCAGTGTCAGGAAATTGGTGGAGCGGAAGTTTCGAGGGGACTGCACCAGGCCATCTTGAAGTGGATGTGAATGGAAAAGACTTCAGCTGGAACTATGTGAAATAAACTGATATTCTGCCTGATACGGTTTTTTTAGCAAAAGTTTTGGGTTTTTACATCAAAAGTTAATTCGTTCGCCAAATATAAGAACTCCTTATAGTCAGATTGTTTTTGATTGTAGTGGATGTGAAGATGTCCGATTCCAAAAGTTTTTCGTATGGAATCGGACAATTTCAACCTGTTATCTTTTGACTGCAATTTTGTACGGTGAATAGTGGGTTACCAAGGAATCTCACCTGTTGCAGGGTTTGTCTCTTCGCAGAAAAATTTTCCTGTGGCCAATGCAGCGCTCAAAGAGAATAAAAAAATAATGTGGGTGCTTGTGATTTTCTTATTTAACATTATTGGCAGCGTCGAGCCAAACGCAGGTTCGATATTTATATCCTGACAGGTAGGCACGGCCTATCCAGTCAAATGCCGGATTCTTTCAAATCCTGCTCATACCAAAACGATAAGCTTCGCTTTAACCTAAACTGCCGCGAACAAAATTGGCTATAGCTAGAAATGTTATCTTTGTTACTATGAAATTATATGGTTATTTAATTACGTTATCCAGTATTGTTTTGCTATCATTTACAAAGCAACACAACGCAATTCACAAAAGGTGGAAACTCGTTGCCGAGGAAATATCCCATCTTAATTTTGATTATACAAAACAGGAAGGATCCAGGGACAGGCTTGATTCCATTAAAAATGAAACGGTCCAATTCCTGCCGGATGGTTCATTTAAATCAGGTGATGGAGATGGTACTTACATTGTAACGAAAGACTCCATTCATGTAAATCTCAATGGAAAGAAGAGGAATTTTAAATACACATTGCATCATTCAAAATTAGTTTTGGAAACCTATATTAAGGATAGTAGACGTATTGTAAGATCAAGACTTTACTTGGAATAGGCGGGTTCCGGCCTGACCTATATCGGTGCGATCCGGCACATTGAACGAAGGGTACCGCCAAGAAGATTTAATAAGATGTCGCAGCCATTATAATCACTGTGGATACCGTATGCCATAAGAGTTGATCCAGGGTTAGGTAGATATTCCCATTGGGATAATCGTCCCGAATGGGGCTTCATGTATTTTCAAGCAGTTCATCATTCCGACTGTCGCATTTTTCTGAGCGATAATTTCTTGTAGTTGTTTTTTTAATTGCTGCGTCGATTGTGCTTTGAGCTGAACAGTGATGACCAGCAAGGTAATGATCAGGAATATATTTTTCATCGAAATTGTTTAAAGCTTCTTAAATTCGAATGGAATTTGCAGACTATCTCCTGATACCATCGCTTTTAATTGTGTGCCATCTCGCCAATATTTTATCCTATTTGGGAATGGCAGGGAGTCATTCTGTTTTATTTTCACTCTTAAGCAGTGGCAGAGCCATATCCTATAAAATTTTAAACAATCGATTGCACGACTTTAAGTTTTCTCCAATTTGATTAAATCTCCTATATTTCAGGTACTGAACTGTTTTATAAACAAAAGGAAACACCAATCACCTAAATAAAGAACATGAGATTTAAGTTACTTTTAGTTGCATTAGCGTTAATAGCCGCGGAAAATGGATTCGCACAGAAAAAGGAGAATAAGCCGCAGGACTGGCTGATCAGTGGCGCCGCACCGTACCAATCCCGCATTGTGGTCGATGGCCAGAATATTGTCTTGGACAATGGGCTCGTGCGCCGCTCTTTTTGGATCAAGCCAAATGCTTTCTGCTATGATTTTACCAACTTAACTACAGGACAGCAGCTGATTCGTGCCGTACAGCCTGAGGCTCTATTGCAGATCAACGGCAAGTGGTATAATGTCGGTGGGGTGCATGGGCAGAAGGAACGCGCTTATCTGCGACCGGAATGGATGCCCATATTTACGGCAAAACCTGAAGATTTTAGTTATGTCAAACATGAGGTCAGTGAACTGGATCCACTGCTGCCCTGGAATGGGGACAAGTGGTGGTCTACACATAAGGCCGCCGGAAAAGGGAAGGTCCTGACCTTTACCTATGCTGCTCCGGCCGCCGCAGCATTATCCGGAATCGAAGTGAAAGTGCATTATGCCATCTACGATGGGATCCCGCTGATCAGTAAATGGGTAACCATTCAGAACGGCGGTAATCAGACGGTGCAGATCAATCAGGTGATTAATGAAAAGCTGGCGCTGGTCGAAGAAGAAAGTGCTGTGGTGGGTTCGGTCGAGGATATGAAAAAACAGCATGGCCTTTACGTCGAAAGTAATTTTGCGTTTAATAATGCCATGCGTTATCACCTGAGTGATCAGTCTTTACACTGGAAAGCGGATTCTACCTATACCTCACAGGTGAATTACGACTTGAAAACGCCGGCGATCATGGAGGTGTATCCGACGGTGGGGGTAGGTGTCAAGCTCGCCGCAAAGGACAGCTTTAGCTCGATCCGCTCCTGGGAACTGCTGATGGATAGTTATGATCGGGAGCGCCGTGGACTGGCCATTCGAAAGATGTATAGAACCATTGCGCCATGGACCACCGCCAATCCGATCTTTATGCACCTGGTAAGCAAAAAGGACGAGCAGGTCTACACTGCCATTGACCAATGTGCCGCCACAGGATACGAAGCTCTCATCCTTAGCTTTGGCAGCCATGTAAATATGGAGGATACAACAGCCGCAAACCTTGTAGCGTTGAAAAAGCTGGCAGACTATGCGCACAGCAAAAATATTAAAATAGGAGCCTACTCTTTATTTAGTTCGCGCAAGATCAGCGAAGCGGATGATATTATCAACCCGAAGACGGGAAAGACAGGTGGTACTTTTTTCGGGAATGCACCTTGTTTTGGCTCAAACTGGGGGATAGGTTATGCCCAACGGATCAAAACATTTTTTGAAAAAACAGGATTTGATATCTGGGAAAATGATGGCCCTTTTCCGGGTGATCAGTGTGCTTCAACAAGCCACCCCGGTCATCATGGACTTGAAGATAGCCAATGGGTGCAATTTAATATGCAAAAGCAGCTCTATCATTGGCTGAATGCCCGCGGCGTATATATCAATTCACCGGACTGGTACTTTTTGGATGGTTCCAACAAGACAGGGATCGGGTATAGGGAAGTGAACTTTTCACTGCCACGTGAAAATCAGCGCATCCTCAACAGGCAAAATATCTTTGATGCACTCTGGGAACAGAACCCATCCATGGGCTGGGGATTTGTACCCCTGACAGCTTATCAGGGTGGTGGAATAGAGGCGGTGTTGGAACCTCTGCATGAGCATCAGGAGGATTATAAACAGCTGATGATGCAATATTATGGTGCTGGTGTGCAGGCCTGCTACCGCGGTCCCCGTCTCTATGATACGGAGCAGACCAAGCAGACAGTGATTGATGTCATCCAATGGTATAAAAAATACCGCACGATCCTCAATGCTGACCTGATCCATCTGCGCCGTGCGGATGGCCGCGATTGGGATGGCTTTTTGCATGTGAATGCAGCTGAGAAAGGGCGTAAGGGATTGGGTATGCTATTTAACCCGTTGAAAACTGCAATCACACGGACCATTGAGATCCCTCTTTACTACACGGGCTTAGGGGGAAGTGCGAAAATAACCTTTGATGACAAGACCGTAAAGACAGCATCTTTAGATCATCTGGCTAGAACGACAATGACCATTACCATACCGGCCGAGAGCTACCGCTGGTTTACGGTGGAATAGAATCTCTGGAGGAGGTGCCATTTGACCAAAGCGGCATTAGCGGCCAAGGTGATCCATCAGAACATAGATTACACAATGAAGCTGCGGGAAGATTCCAGCAAAAGAATAAGGGTAGTATCTGTTTCTGTCAGCCATTGGCCACTTGCAGCTCTGGAATTTAGCCTTTTACATCTTTAAGGGATGCACCGAAGTTGATATGTAAAACATTGCCATCCGGGGTAATCAGTGCGGGTACTGACTGGACGCCTAATTTTTCAGCTTCGCCAATACGGGATCTGTCTTCACCGATATTGACAATTTCTACGTTGGATTCGCCGATAAGACCAATAATGTCTTGCTCTGCGCTGACACATACAGGGCAGCCAGCGTGATAAAAAGTTGATTTTTTCATATTTATTGAATCATTAAGTGATGACTTTATTGCCAATACAAACTTAGTTAGGAGACTTAACTCGCCACTGATCCAGAAGGAAGAAATCTAGCAAATAACTGGTGGAGGGATGGTTTGTTAATATACCTTAATGTTTGTTAAATCTTTGTTTCGCGCTATAAATATTTGTAAATAAAGTCGTTAATTAGTTGTAAACGGGAATATGATGGTTTCTGAATTTATTAAAAATAAGCATTTGGCGAATCGTGCCGGATTTGGAATCAGCCTCCAGCAGATCGCCGCCTTCGAACAGCAGTCTAACGCTGATGTTTGGCAAGTGTATTCCGCTGTACGGGAATTTGAACCGATCAACTTTAACAGAGATGAGGTGAATTTTGATTATGTAACTCTTTCAAAACTGAAAGCTGCGGAGAAAAAAGAGATACAACAGTGTAACCGGCAGCGCAATATTGAAATTAACCTCAATTTTCTGACAGCTATGGTTCATTCCGAGGACCAACTGCGGGAGAAAATGGCTTTTTTCTGGCATGGACATTTTGCCTGCCGGGTAGTCAATTCAAAATTCAGCGTACATATACTCAATGAAATTAGAAAAAATGCGCTCGGAAATTTTCGCGATCTCTTGTTTGCCGTTTCCAAAGCCCCGGCTATGCTCAGTTTCCTCAACAACCAGCAGAATAAAAAAGGGCATCCGAATGAGAATTTTGCAAGGGAGGTCATGGAACTTTTCACGATGGGACGCGGTCATTATACTGAAGCGGATGTGCGGGAGGCCGCACGCGCATTTACGGGCTGGTCCTATGATAAGGATGCCAGATTTATAGAAAGGAAAAAGTTTCATGACCCAGGTCCGAAAACATTTTTGGGGAAAACAGGAAATTTTGATGGAAATGCTGTCCTGGATATTATTTTGGAACAACCGGCAACCGCAAGATTTATTACAGACAAATTATATCGTTTTCTGGTCAATGAACAAGTAGATAACGAAATCGTAAATAGCCTGGGTAAGGAATTCTATGAATCTGGGTATGACATAAAGCGGCTGCTTGACAGCATATTTACCTCCGCTTGGTTTTACGAAACCAAAAATATTGGTAGCAAAATAAAATCACCGATAGAACTTATGGTGGGTATTATGCGGATGCTCCCCATGAAGGTCGAAAAGCCTGAAAACCTGATTGTGTATCAAAAATTATTGGGACAGATGCTATTATATCCCCCCAATGTAGCTGGATGGCCCTCGGGAAAGGCTTGGATCGACAGTTCGACCCTTTTGCTCCGGATGCAGATACCCCAGATATGGAGCGGACTCCGACCACTTGATCTCAATCCGCGGGAGGATGACGACCTGGACATGGGCTTAAGGCAAAATCGGAAGCTGGCCAAAGCCTTCAAAAATCCGAACATGTCGATTGCATGGCAACAGGTCGAAGCTGCATTTGCTGGAAGGGAGCCGACAGAGCTCTTATTGCAAAAGAAACCGTCCTTTAAACAGCGTATACTGGAAAAATACGCTGCTGGAAACACCAGAATGTCCATTATTGAAACGATGAGTATTCCCGAGTATCAGCTCTGTTAGCTAACCTAAAAAATACGACCATGATCATCAAAAGACGCGAATTTCTTAAAGTAGGATCCCTAGCAACAGCATCTATGTTACTGCCCAATTTTTTGAAGGCAATGACTTTGCCAAATGCCTTGGAAAGAGAGCAGAAAGTCTTGGTTATTTTACAATTGAGCGGTGGAAATGATGGACTTAATACAGTCATTCCCCGACGCAATGATATCTATTTTCGTGAGCGGCGGACCATTGCCGTCGAGAATGCACTTCCGCTCACGGATGAAGCAGGTATTAACCCGGCTCTAGGCTTCTTTAAAGAGCTATTTGATAATGGAGAACTGGCCGTGCTCAATAACGTCGGCTACCCCAATCCGGATAAGTCGCATTTCCGGAGCATGGATATTTGGCAGAGTGCGAGCCGGAGCGATGAGTATCTGGAGACCGGCTGGTTAGGACGGTATCTTGATGAAGCCTGCTACGACTGCACACATCCTACCCAAGCGCTGGAAGTCAATGATATGCTAAGTCTCGCCCTCAAAGGAAAGCAGAAAAAGGCTTTTACCTTTAAGGATCCTAAAAAACTCTATCAAACCAGTCGTGAAGAATATTTTAAGTCGCTTTATGAAGACCATCAACATGAGGATGAAACAGTGGGTTATCTCTATCAGACATTGGGCGAGACAATCAACAATGCGGACTATATCTTTGAGAAGAGCAAAGCGAAGTCTACGGTAGCTGCTTATCCCGATTCGGCATTGGGAAAGGATTTCAGGACAATCGCCTCACTGATCAAATCGGATATCAATACACAGGTTTACTATCTACAGATCGGCAGTTTTGATACGCATATTAACCAGCGACAACGACAGGAGGGTTTATTTCGGACCATTAATGATGCGGTAGAAGCATTTGTTGGTGATCTTAAGAAAAATGGGCTTTTTCAGCATGTGATGCTGATGACTTTTTCGGAATTTGGCCGTAGGGTAGCACAAAATGCCAGTAATGGTACAGACCATGGAACGGCTAATCAGCTTTTTTTTATCTCAGGTGGTTTAAAACACAAGGGACTGCGCAATGCTTTGCCGGATCTTGAGCATCTAAACGAGGGAGATTTGATTTATTCGGAGGATTTCAGAAAAGTGTATGCTACGCTACTCAAGAACTGGCTAAATGTGGACTCTTCCAAAATATTGGGCTGGAAAAATGGGATTTATGATTTTATCTAAATAGGTTTGACTTCTTGACTGGGAACTTGATCGCCACTAGGTATTTTTACGTTTTTTATTGAGATTTAAGTATTATTACGTGATTTTTAGCTCTTGCGTTGTTTTTTATTTTTTTTATCTACATCTTTAATTCGTTATAAACGTAAAATTTGAGTCCATTACATAACCTTCCTGAAGAAACCTTGATTCTTTTACTGAAAAAAAAGAACCAGCAAGCCTTTAGCTATCTATATGATAACTATATGGATGCGCTCTATGGGGTGGTGTGTCGTATCGTAGCATCCTCTGAACATGCCGAGGAGGTGATTCAAGATGTATTTGTTAAAATTTGGAAACACGTCGATCTTTTTGACGCCGAGAAAGGCAGATTATATACATGGATGATCAATATTGCGCGCAACACGGCATTGGATTACCGAAAATCTAGGGGCGTGGTGAACGAATTGAAAAACCAACCGCTCTCAAATATCGTAAATACAGAAGAAGAACAAGATCAAAGCCAGAGCGAACAGAGCGCAAAAGCAGATTTTATTGGATTCAAAAATATTTTGGATAAATTAAAGCCTGAATGTCGTATATTGATCGAGATGGCTTACTATGAAGGATATACGCAACAGGAAATTGCTGAACAGCTCGATGTTCCTTTGGGTACCGTAAAAACACGGACCAAAGCTGCATTTTTACAGTTAAAACAATTATTAAAGGACTTTCGTTAATTTTGGATATTGCAGCATACATATCATCAGGGATTATTGAATCATACGTTTTAGGGCTCGCATCTGAAGAGGAAGTAAGCATCCTAAACTGTATTCGAAAAAATAATGTCGAAGTGGAACAAGCCATTGCCGAGGCCGAAAAAGCGCTCGAGGGATTGGCTGATATTCAAGCGATACAAATGCCTGTTGCCTTAAAAGACGATATTTGGAATAGACTTGAAGCTGAAAACCTGGTCGCTAAGGATGACCAGATAGCTGATTTGCCAGCAGAACAAGCACTGTCCGACGATACTGCTCTTCAATCCCCAATATTGGGCTCTGAAGAAGAAATTAAATCACTCGCACTACGTAAGTATTACGGCTGGGCGGTAGCGGCAAGTGTATTACTTGCACTCAGTATCGGTGCAAATTTATTTTTCTACCAACAGCAGAAGACGAATAAGGAGATGCTAGTCCAGGCAAATGCCACGCTAGATATGCAAAACTCCACATTGGTTGTTTTACAGGATAAATGGAGCCTGGTGCAAAATCCGTCGGTGAAAACTATTGCACTAAAAGGTGTTGAAAATAAACCTGATCTACACGCACTCGTATTTTGGGATCAGACTTCAAAAGCAGTATACCTTAGTCTTGAACAGATGCCGGCTGCGCCAAAAGGCAAGCAGTATCAATTGTGGGCCATGGTCGATGGTCAGCCTGTAAGTGCTGGCGTATTTCCATTGAATGGCAAAGAAGCGATGGCCAACAAAATGCTTGATATTCCTAAAGCACAAGCCTTTGCAATTACACTCGAAGATGAGGGGGGCAAAGCTGTACCTACGCTCACCGAACTTTGTGTGATGGGCAGCATATAAAAAGGTATACTGCCCTCATTGTTCTATTTCTTCAACATTATCCTCTTATTTACTGTCCGAAGTATTCTGCTGGTATTCAAATATTTCAATAATGTTTTCGGCCAATTCTTTACCATAATGCTGCTCTACCAGATAAAGTGCAGCATCTATTCCCGCAGTTATTCCAGCTGTGGTGATCAAGCGTTTTTGATCGACAAATCGAACAGCACGTTTGACGATACTTTTTGGATTGTGCTGTTCTAAAGCATCCAGCAGCATGGCGTGGGTCGTAATTTCATAATGATCCAGAATACCGGTTTTGGATAGCAGCATGCTTCCGGTACAAACTGTAAAAATAATCGTGCCCCGGTCATAGTGATCTTTTACCCACTTCATTAATGTTTGCTGAAAATCATTATCCTGTAGGTATTCCATGACGCAATCGGGATTGGCTCCCGGAATAACAATCATATCCGGAAGGGGAGCGGTGTGTATGCTGTGCGTTGGGATGATTGCCATGGTCGCTGCTTCCATTTGCACGGCTTCTTTGGTCTTGCCGACGGTATAACAATGATAACTTCCGGGAGCGATAACATTGGCCTTGATAAATACATCCAGTGGGCCATTGAGATCAAGTGCTTCGACCTGATCATAAATTAAAAATGCGACATTCATGCTTTTGCTGTTTTGGTTTGAATTCATCATGATATACAAGTTGTTGTTCTTTAAATTGGGACATAGTTTTCCCTGCCGGTGATTGAATACCAGCATTTTTTGTGATTTTAATAAGACGAAATGGATTACTCGCTACCTTTACAGGTCTTTCGGAATTGCACTGGAGAAATGGAGAGGTATTTCAGAAATAGGCGTCGAAGGGAGACCACATTTCCAAATCCGCATTTTTGTGCAATCATAGCTAAGCTCATATCGGTATATTCCAACATGTTTTTGGCCTGATCCAATCGCATTTTCTCCAGAAACTTACCGGGTGTCATACCCGATTCTTTGAGAAATACCCGCGAGAAATTACGGACACTCATATGGACCGATTCCGCCATATAGTCTATACTGACCGCTTGGCCAAGCTTATCTTTGAGCAAATCCCTGATTGCCTTGGTGAAGGGCGATAACAGGTCATAGTCGCCAATCAGGTCTCCAAATTGGGTCTGCATACCTGGACGTTTCAAATATAGCACAAGATGTTTGGCTACTTCAGAAGCTAAAGGTTTTCCAAAATCTTCTTCCAATAGTGCCAAGGCGAGATCAATTCCTGAGGTTACTCCACCTGATGTATAGATACCCTGATCACGGATAAAAAATGGATTGACATTGACTTCAAGCTCGGGATAGTCCTTTTGCAGGATAGCAGCATATTTCCAATGGGTCGTGACCTGTTTACCTCTTAATAATCCCGCTTTGGCCAAAACAAATGCCCCGACACAGACTGATCCGATACGTCTTATACTTGTAGCCCGACGTTGCAGGTAGCTGTAAAGGTCAGTGCTGACTTCATCCAGCACGCTAAGTTCGGTACCGGCAACGAGCAGTGTGTCTATCGGAAAATCATCATCATCAATGGAATGCCCGCAGGTAAGGGGAATTCCAGCACTTGAATATACGATCTTATCTGAGGTACTGGATATCAACTGAACATCATACTTTAGTGGGCTGTCATCTGGCAAAAAGAGATTGGAAGACATAAATACATCACAGGGACCGGCAACATCCAATAACTGAACCCCTGGCAAGATCAAAAGTGCAATTGTTTTTATTTCTGTTTGTTTCGCTGTGTTTTCCATCGTTTGCGCTGTATGGTACAAATGTACGAAGAAGGTGATATGGCTACAATGACAAAGAATGGACAGATTCGGCCATTTTTAGGATGATTAAAAAAAATAGTTTATTTTCGGATATTGCTGAATAGTATCATCTGTATAAGTGAGCTCTAAAACGGCTAGATAAATGCAGAGGTTTGTGAATTAGTTGTTTGAATAAGAACGAAAAAATTAAAAAACCAGTTTTATGAATATAAAAACACGAATAAAAGCTATTGCCTTTATGTCCCTTTGTTTGTTATGTACCATTGCTCATGGACAGGAAAGCAACAATAATAAAAAATTATGGGCAAAATCAATTTTGAATAAGAAGGCGCCAAAGTTGGAAGTAGAGCAGTGGCTGTCTGATGCGCCGGAGACAAAGGGCAAATTTGTACTCATTGATTTCTGGGCGACATGGTGCGGACCTTGCCGCAGGGTCATTCCGGAATTGAATGAGTGGCATAAAAAGTATGGGGACAAGCTCGCGATAATTGGTGTTTCAGACGAAGCAGCTACAGTAGTTCAAAATGCCAAGGAAATTAAAATTGACTATTACAGTGCCATAGATACTAAAGGCAAGCTAAAAAAAGAACTTGAAGTACAGGGGATACCACATTGCATTTTGCTAGACCCTGATGGTATTGTCCGTTGGGAAGGATTTCCGACTTTGGAAGACCACGAACTTACAGAAACTGTACTTACTAATATAATAAAAAAATATAGTAAAAAGTAGGGATAATAACTGTAAAATAGTGCTGCTAGTGGGCTACATGATGCTGCGGTATGATGGATTAAATAAAATTATTAAAAAATTGTAGGGTGAATTAATCTTTGTGCGAACGAAAGAGTCATAGTATTAAATAATCTGTATTTTATGTTGAAATATGTCCTCTTTTTTTTTCTGGTTCAGTTGATCGGAATTAATCTACATGCGCAGTATCGTTCTTCCAATATGGGAAGAATTACAGTTGTCTCCGAAAGTCAACCCTTTATTCTTTCCTTGAATGGGGTAGCCTATAACGATAGGCCGGAATTGCAGGTGACGATCGATGGACTTTCGGATCAGTTGTATGCGATTAGCGCCCTGATAAGCGGAAGAGGGCAGAGGGAAATGGAGCGGAGACAGATTACTGTACGCAATGAAAATGGTGATTTTGTGGAGATGATCTTTAAAGTCGGAAGCCAGCGCAGTACACGGACCCGTGGCCAGCTTATTAATCTATTTGCTCAAATTCCAATAGACATGTCGTCCGTAGGCAATGGAGTGGCTTATGCTTACGGTGCACCGGGCAGACCTATTCATCTGGACGATAATCCGGATATGGGTATCCCACCGATAAATTCCATTACACCGATAACTAGGGCAGAATTGGATCGTTTATTCAGTCTCATGAACAGGGAACCTTTTGACGATGCGAAATTCAAAATAATTAACCCAATCTTTTCTGAAACAACACTCCGTGTTGAACAGATTAATGAAATCATGAAACGTTTTCAATGGGATGATGAAAAGCTGAAAGTCGCCAAGGCAGCCTACGGAAATTGTTCGGACAAAAGAAATTATTCCACACTGACAGGAAACTTTACTTTCCTGGGTAATAAAAATGATCTGCTTGACTTTATAGAAAAGCAGCAAAGAGTAAGGTAAATAGTATTGGAAATGGATACTTCCTTAAAGGTTTTTGTTATTCAACTTTAATCAGACATTTAAAAGTCCTGGGTAGAGGATCACTGGAAAAAGGTAGAAACGCCTTGTGATGACCAGTTAGATTATCGACGAGTTCATACAATGACCGGCCAACTTTTCGAAATCCTACCCCTCTAAAGTCTGTTAGATAGATATTGAATTCATGAGCTGATGCGGAGTCACAATCCCAAAAAAGATAATAGCCATTGTCGCTGCAAGCAAAGGGGAACAATCGTTTTAATAATTCGGGAGATCCGTCAGGTGCGATGTCAAACCAGATATCCCCAAGCTCAACATCGGCAATGTAGGTGTTTTTGATTGCAGCTGTTCGCACAAATAAAGAATCACCATACTCGCCCATGGGTAGATAAATATGGAATTCTCCCAACGCTAATCCATATCCATATGTTAATACAAATTCTTTATAAGATGTGGGAAAGCTTCTTCCATTTGGAAACGTAAAATTGTCCAATGCTGCCAGATCTCCAAATTCTGTCGGAATTCCAGTTAAAGCTAAACCAAAACCTTTATTGACCATAGTCCAATCTTTCGAAATTAAAAATATTAAAACAGATAATTCGTCAGCATCTTGTTACCCATCGTATGGATCACCTTTTTGTACGAATAAAAATCATCGCGATCGCCGTTGTGACTGCACCGAAAATGAAAGCAAAAATAGTAGAATTAATGGCATAATTGCTATAATTGAAATTTGCCTCCGCTTCGGCTGTTGTTTTATAATAGCCTATTTCGACCGATCGCTTGATGACGTTGGGGAAATACTCTGGCGTGATGACATAAGAAATAATCCATTGTGTCAGCGGACTTAATAAAGCGATAACAACAGAAAGCACTAAGCCCGAAATTAATCCTTGGATATAGCTTATATTACCGTGGTAGAAATTTTTCTTCTTATCTCTCAATGCCAGTACCATAAATAGGATTGCTGGGATAGCAAAAAGATTGGTCAGATAAAGGTGATAGTCAATATACTTGCCATGGAGCCCGCATATTTTTTCTAAGAGCATCCACGCTAAAGTCATCAGCGTGAAAAAAATAGCCCATTTGATCTCAATTTTAATATTTTTCATGATGCTATTGCAGTTTTAGATAGTATGTTGTTATTTCTCTGGAAAATCATCAATAGTCGGTTTATTAAATATAATATTAATTTGGCTACAAATAATGAGGTTTTATCCGTTTTTTTCGCTGTACTTAAATTGATCAAACTCCAGTCACAAGCGATTCATCTCCGAAGTAATCCTGTAGAAATATTCCGTACTGACAAGCAGTTGTCTTTTGTTTTATTAATTTTATATACCAGTAATAAGCAAGTTGTGTGCTGAGAATGCAGTAAAATGCTGCGCCCTGTAGAAATTTATTGGGGTGGATAATCCGTCAAGATCTGGAAATAATAAATAAACCAAAAATGAATAAGATACAACAGGTAAAGGAAGTGCAGTCCATCAGTATTCATACACAGGCGGAATGGCGGCAGTGGTTAGTGGATAACCATCTTGTGGAGAAATCCGTGTGGATTATCTGTAATACAAAGAATTCGGGGCAGCCGGTTGTAGCCTGGAGTGAACTGGTCGATGAAGCATTATGTTTCGGTTGGATTGATAGTACAAGAAAAACAATTCAGAAAGGCTCTTTTAAGCAGTTATTCAGCAGACGTAAGCCCAGGGGAACCTGGTCCAGGGTCAATAAAGAAAAAATTGAGAAGCTTATAGCCAGTGGACAGATGACTCAAGCAGGACTGGAAGTAATCCGGGTGGCTCAGGAAAACGGCTCGTGGTACGTTCTTGATAGCGTAGAGGAACTGTTTATTCCAGAAGATCTGGACAGTGCATTGAAGAGCTATCCCGAGGCTGAAGCATTCTTTGCCGGTTTGAGCAAATCAGCAAAAAAAATGTTGCTGCAATGGATTGCTTTAGCGAAACGTCCCGAAACCCGAAACAAACGGATCGCGGAGATTGCGGAACAGGCTGCTAGCCAAATGAAACCAAAACAATTTCGATAATCTCAACGAATTGAATAAATAAATGTACTATTATTTGTAATTATTCTAAATAAGACTTATCTTCGAGACGACATAAGCACTTAAATTTGTTGTTTCATAGGAAGACTAGTCGTGAGATTAGTCTTTTTTTATTTAGACTGCCGTAATTTTTTACGACAGTCTAATGCGCGATTATTACTTATTCTCAAGGGCAACTTCCTGTGCTTTGTAGTAGCTTTCGATCAGGGCCTGGTAATTTGGCATGACCATGGACAGTGCTTTAGCGTACTTCGCCGCATCCTTGTGTTGCCAGCTTTTTAATACCTCACTGATGACAGCGGTGGTCGTGATCGGAATAACTCCTGCTAATTGTAATCTTGCTAGGGTTACCTGTGTCGAGAGCGCACTCATATCGCCAGAGGCATCAATGACTGCAAATACCTCATAACCTTCGGTGATCGCTGAAATAGCAGGAAAGGCAACACAGACACTCGTCAATACTCCTGCGATCACTAATTTTTTCTTACCAGTATTTTTTACCGCCTGAACGAAAGCTGGAGTATCCCAAGCATTAACCTCGCCAGTACGGCCAACATATACAGCATGCGGCGCATGCTCATGGATTTCAGGCATTAATGGTCCATTGGGGCCTTTGGGTTCTGAAGCAGTAGTGATGACCGGAATATTTTCTATTGCGGCAATTTGGGATAATGCCACAACATTGCTCCGCAAGGTGGGTACCTCGATGTCTTTGACTGTTTGAAATAGACCACTTTGGTGGTCGATCAGTAAAAATGCAACATCATCTGCATTGATTCTTGTTGTAAGTGCCATGATTTTAAAATTTTAATTTGTGTAATAAATCTTTGGTTAAAGGTAGGCACGGTATTTTTAGTGGAAAATGAAGCAGATTAAGCCTAAGACTTAATGTACCTTAAGTTTTAAGGAATGAACTGTTTCGAAAGAAGCCGTTTATTAGGAATGCACTCTGGTCCGGAACCAATGGGACACTCCTTCATGCCGTACGTAAGTATGCAAATGGGAGAATTTAGCTGCGGTTAGCGAATCATAAGTCTTCTCAAGCGGATATTAAAACAACTCCTTTTGCTATTTGCGGTATATCTATTTTTATGATCAGATAGACCTACACGATAAAAATGAAAAGAAAAATAGAAGGACTACTGAATGTTTTCATCCCATTATATAGCATAGTAATCGGAATAATGGCTTCATGTAATAATGGCTCTCAAACTGCAGCTGTATCAAAAGCGGTGAATGAACATTCGCAAAAAAACAAAGAGCTTGAGCCTATGGTAGGGCCTAAATGCCCAGAGGGGGATAGCTCACATCTGAATATTACAGCATATAAGGGGATCTCTTTCTTTACAGAAAATACCATGCGTGGAAGTGGTGTTGTCCATTTGTCCATCGATCAGCCGATCGACATCTTAAATCTGGACAAAACGATCTACGGACGTATAGTTCCAAGTATAGTTAGGGGTGCAGACGGAGAGTTTACCGATTATGAAATTAATCTTCCGGAAACTGTAATTGCCCGTCAGATTATACCCTATAATGAATTGCGGATTTTTGAATTTGACGCGGAATCTCCTGATCAGGACAGTACTCATTTAACTGTTTATATCAATAGGGAAAGAAAACTTATTCTGAAAAAAGACCTCCAGTATAGTTTTTTGAGCTGGAATGACTACATCAAATCCGCATTTGTGACATTAACAGCAGCTGTTCAGAAGATCAGTATAGCAGAACGAAAATACCTGTACCAGATACTGGAGATAAAGGGTGATTCTATATTAATCAGATCGGTTCCGAAGTCAGCTTGTGATTATGTCGAGGATTATAAACCTATTTCCAAATGGGTAAAATGGCGGACAGACCACTGCAAGTTGATCGAGTTCAACTTCTGCTATTAAGTTCGGATAAATAATCTCTTTGATGATTGAAAAACGTGAGCATATGAAAAACCTATTCAAGCTAACAGTATTCTTATTTTTCTTGATTTTGATCTCCTGTCAGGAAAACCGTTTTGCAACCAAGGAGAAAGGTGTAAAAAATACCCATGTAGACAGTGTAAGCAATACTGAGGTTGAATTTAAACAGGTTCTGCTCAATTGTGATGGCGACGAATATAATGCCACAGTCTGTGTTAATGAAAAAGAGCAGATATCAATTGCATTCGCTGAAAAAAAAAGAAATTTTTCCATTGATCAGATCGGCTATATTGACAGCAATGACATAGATTTGGGAGACTTAGGTTTTCAGATTTATGTCTATAAAAATAGCACTGATAAGGTAATTATAATCGATTCATTTTTAGAGTGTGGTCACTTGTTCTATGTTTATTTTTATACTGAAAACGGTCTGAAATTTTTAGGAAAAAGGGAAGTAACAATGATTGATGAAGCCAATTCAATAGAAAGAATAAAGGTAGATCGTTTTAAAGATGAACTTATTATTTCTGCTGGAGAGCATATTGATGATTTAAAATTTGACACAAACAAAGGTATAGATATAGCGATTAAAGCAGAATGATGTCTTATTCCCAGTAGTTTGACCGATTTAGGCTACCCTGATCGTCCGTCCGATTTTGTATATGCGTTAATTGAGTTATGCGTTTCTATGCAAGTTCGGGGGTTTTTTTTATATTTTTGCGTTTTATTGCATATTTTGCTTTTTTATCTGTATCATTACGTACGATTAAGGGTAGCCAATGATCCTATTTGATTTTATAAAACTCGTATTGATTGCAACTGTCTTCTTATGGAGTGGAATACTCTATGGGCAGAATGATAGTAACCTGGTCAAAGGTACTGTGGTTGACCCCGAGATGTCACCTGTTGCCTTGGCTACAGTAGGGTTGTACAGCAGCAGTGGGGTATTGGTATCCAGTACAAACACTGATAATCTGGGAATTTTTCAGCTTCGGGGTAAAATCCCGGGTAAATATTTTATAGCGGTAAAACACCTTGGCTACCTAGATCATAGGAGCGCCCTATTTGACCTTGCTAATGGCAATCTGTGTACCGTAAAACTCTACCGACAGGAAAATAAATTGGAAGCGGTGACGGTCGAAGGCAAAAGAGCGGTGCTGACGGTTGATGGTGGCACCATTGTCTATCAGGTAGAAAATAGTATCGGAGCACAGGATATTTCGGCTTTTGACACATTGAAAAGAGCTCCTGGGGTACAGATAGAAAATGAAGTCGATATTACGCTCAACGGCAAAAGCGGAGTGCAGATCTTGTTGGATGGGAGACAAACTTTTCTTTCGGGAAAGGAGCTCAACGATCTATTGAAGTCGATGTCATCGAATAATCTCCGATCCATCGAAATTGTCAATAGTCCTTCTGCTAAATATGATGCGAGCGGTGCTGCTGGTATTATTAATATCAAAACGAAGAAAAATCAGTTGAAGGGGCTGAACGGAAGTATAACAAGTGCCTTTGCTTATGGTGTAAGCCCGAAGCAATTGCAGAATATGACCTTCAATTACCGGGTGAATAAACTCAATGTATTTGGGAATTATAACCATACATTGGGCCATTACAATTACCTCTATGGGACTGATCGTAAGCAAAGCGGCAAATCTTATGACAGCCATACGGTCGATGTGGACAAGCGCCAGAAAATGGGTGCTCAGGTGGGGGTAGACTACTTTCTGAACGATAAAAATACAATAGGTTTTTTGGCAAATGGTAATTTTATCTTCGGTGGTGGACTGACGAATACAGCTACGGCTATTGCAACACTTCCTTCAGTTGTATTTGAAGAATCTCTTGATGCAATCAACGATTACTATGGTCAGAGTACCAAGCGCTACAACTTTAATCTGAACTACAAATATGAAGATACACTTGGTCGTAGTCTAAATGTGGATTTGGACTACGGTCTTTTTGATAAATGGAATAAAAACCTACAATCGAACACCTATCGGGACAACCAGGGAAATGTCGTTGACGAAAATCTGTACCGCACGCTGAATAATATCGATATTGATCTAAAAGGGCTAAAGGTTGACTACGCTACGAAACTGTGGGACGGAAAATTGGAAGCAGGTGCCAAATATTCGGCTGTAGGCTCTAAAAACAATTCCCGGTTTTATCATGTCAGCCCCGTAAGTGATAGTCTCGATAATAGACGTTCCAATGATTTTCATTTTGACGAACGCATAGCCAGCGCATATCTTGACTATAAAAGAACTATCGGAGAATGGTCTCTCCAAGCTGGGCTACGGCTAGAAAATGCGAATTCCAAAGGTATTTTATTTTATCGGGAGCAAGGAAAGGATCTGGATGACCATATCAATAGAAATTTTACCAATCTTTTCCCCTTTTTATCTATCACGAGGCAACTGTCCAATAAACAGACAATTTCACTGTCATACGCCAAGCGTATTGAAAGACCAGCGTATCAGGATCTGAATCCTTTTGTTTATATGCTCGATGAACTGTCTTTCTGGAAAGGAAACCCGTTTTTGACCCCCTCACTGACCCAACGGTTTTCCTTACTTTATTCCCTAAAAAGTTCGACGGTTGTCGGCTTAAATTATGCGTATACGGATCAATTGAATGCCAAGATAACGGATACATTGGAAGCTGATAAAATAATGATGATCAGCAAAAATGTGGGTACGCAAAAGCATTGGTCGCTATCCTTGACTCAGACGCTAACACCGAAACCTTGGTGGGATATTACCTTTAATGGGTTGATGTATTATATCCACAATGATGTTTCATTTGACCAGTACCAAAACCTCAATTTAAAGCAGACCGCGGGACGTGTTAGTCTGCTGCAATCTTTTAAGCTGCCGAATAAGATACGGTGCGAGATTTCAATGGTCTGCAACTCCAAGCGGCTGAGTGGTGCAAATACGATCAGTAGACCGATAAGTCAACTAGATATTGCATTCCAAAAGAGTTTATTGAAGGATAAGGCGACACTTAGGCTGGCCGTAACCGATGTTTATAAAGGTAACCAGATTAAATACACGCAGAATTTACCCGGCTTGCAATCATCAAGCTACGGCTACTATGAGTCAAGACAGGTGCGTCTGAGTTTTGGCTATAGATTTAGCAGTGGGGCGGCAAAGGAACAACGTAGTCGAAAGTCAGCGCTAGAAAGTGAAAGTGGCCGAATACAGTAATGAAAAAATAAGGACGTCAATCACTTGGTGTGCTGCCTAAATATTGTGTTCTTTTAGAGCTATTGAGAATGGATGTGTAACACATCCAAATGCTGAATTTTCAGGAACTTAATCGTAATACCCATCTGCCCGAGGTGGTACATATCATGGTGAATTAAACCCGTTAACAAATACTTATAATCGTGCGGAAAGGAGGTGTCAGCATGTGGGTAAGCAGTATGAAGGAAAGAGTCATCTTTTCCTTCCAGAAAAGAAATAATATTTTGCTGTGTTATATGAAGATCCTGCATTAGATTCTCCCAACCACGTTTTCTTAACTCATCATTGCTTCGCCAGTTTGCGGCATCACTCATCTCAAGTCCTCTTTGATTTCCTTTTAGGCGGCTTAAAACTTCCCGGCGCCACTCGATTAAATGTGATACTAACTCTGCTATGCTATGCATTGCGGGGATAGGACGTTCAAAAGCTGTCGTGCCATCCACCTGAGATAGCTTCTTTTCAAAATTTTCGTCGATCCAGAGATCAGCTGTTTCGACATCCTTTAATTGTTGAATATGATCTTTTATCAAAATATCATCCATGATTATCAGTTTTAGTTCTCTTTTTTATAAAGGAACAATTGCTGGATGGAGAAGGTTTAGGGTTTGGGGAAAATGATGCCGTTTTGGAAGCGGCTATCGCACAGTTGACAGGTGGATAAGTGACAACTATATTTAATATATTAAAAAAGCGCATCGTTATTGTTCGCTTTTGGTTAAATCTGATTGCTTTGTTTTGGTACCAGAAAAAGGTTAACAAAGATTATAAAACATTTTTTAGCTCGATCAGGTTAAAGTGATCATCATTTTTAAGGAAGTCTTTTAGTATGGCAGCAAAAGGATTGATGCGAGGGTAGTTTTTCTTTTTGCTAATAAGCCTAATCGCTTAGACGGATAATAACTTGCATATAACGAATGATAAAAAAGATGTACGGAATCTCAATTTGCCACTGTGCCTGGTCTATGATTGCTGTATATTTAGGCGTAATTCTTTTTAGATGGTGGACAATGAAATAACTTTTTTAGCTATTTCTACGACATATAATTCCACTTACCTGATAGATAAATAGGGGTGAATTTTACATTGAAATAAGTGTTTATAACATATTGATTATTAATTTTTTTTGTAATCGGATGGCATATGTTGAGTTGTTATATTCTGATGGCCAATTTAAAATACTACAACCAAGAATTCGGAGATTCCTATTTACAATTGAAACCCTTAGGTAGGGCTGAAGTAGTGGGTAGTAAGGAGATCAAAGTGGAAATACTGATAGATGAAAATTTGATCAAGTTTGCCGTCACAGAGGTGACAATGACAGAAGCCACTGCTTTGATAAAATACTATTTTGAGCTCGATGAAATCGGTAATATAGATTCCTATGGGCTCGGATATCCATAGCGGATTAGTCGTGATAAATTTAGTGTCTGCAGATGTTTTATTTGTATTGTTATTGTTTGTAGTTTAATATGTTATATTGGTTATATAAATTAAAAGTATAGTGCTAAAAACAGGTGCTTATAACCATTGGTTATGGTTGTTTTTGGAGTAATCCGATATGTTTTAAGCAGAGATAGGCTGTCATGGGGAAAGGCCAATTGGTAGGAGAAAATGAATTTCGACTAAGCTTGGATGCATTGTTGTGGTGCACGAAGCTACCAGACAATGGACGCAGTATTTGATGGTGTAGAAGGAGGTATTAAGGTCGTAGCGGAACTATTAGGTCTATTCCTTGGATCAGGTTGATTACGGAGAAAAGTTGTGTACAGGCGATATTTTGGCTATCAGAGGAGGACAGTATCAGTTTTATCGAAATGGTCAAAAAGAGCCTTCGATATCAGATGTAGCATAAGATAATATCAGCTGTGCATCGGATATTGAATGTGTTCCAGCTGTTTAGCGATCAATCTAATGTGGAAAAATATGGTTTTTATGTATTATAATTAGTTTATTAATAGGTTATTGTCTTGTTTTTGATTAAGTTTTAGTGGTGGTTGGTGTTCTCGGTATGTAAAGGCAGACTGACTGGTTGTGCAACCCGATGATACTGACTAAAAGTAATCTGCGCTTGATCTGTGGATGTGGGGTTGAGCGGAAACTCTCCATTGGTAAATGTCCTATTTCGCTTTTGGGCTATGTAGCTTTCTAAGTCGAGGTTTGCTATTGCCGCAGTATCTATTCAAAAAATCCGTTCTACGGACAAATTCCTCCTTTAGACGGATTCCGTCTAGCTTCCTTAACGATACCTTTGCAACATATTTATATTATTTAGAATAATTCTTGATATGCTTTACACTACAAAAATTAAATGGTCATTTGTTGCTAGCATACTGGCGGCGGTATGTTGGATTATTGGAGATATGTTTGTCGCGGGTTTTGATGTAGATCCTTCGGAATATCCACTTTTTTCGGAGACTTATGCGGATCAGGTGGACGTGGGTATTGCGGTACTCATGCTGAAAGGGTCGAGCGCACGCCTCATGTTTGGTGCGCTAATTGCCTCGATGACGGCTACTTTGTTCCTGCCGGGCGTATGGTTAGCCTATCAGTATTTTCACGACAAATCCAAGTGGTATGCCTGGGGAACTTATTTTGTGTTGATAGTCAGTGTTATGCTGATGCCCCTCGGTCATGCGGACTTTTATTATACGGGTGAAATATACAAAGCAATATACCATACCGATCCGGTAGCTCATCAATATCTGTTGGAGACAGCCTCGGGCTTTACGAAGGTACTGTATATTGCTTGGGGGACGGCTATTGTGGTGTTGATGGTAGGTTGGCTACTGTTTTCGATACTGGTTTTTATGCGGAAGACGCAATTGCCCCGCTGGGCAGCCTTTATCAGTCCTGTTTTTATCACCATCTATCAGTTGCCCTTGAGATTTCTACCTTCGTCTGTGCTGAAGGGCTGGTTGCTTGCTGCGGGCTTTAATATTGCCTACCTGATTTTTTTTATACTACTGTTGCTTCTTTTCAAAAAGCCTGCGGCACAAGAGACGGTGATAGATTCTTAACCTACATTAACTTTTTAGCTTAAACTAGGTTATTGGTTTATACTGCTTTGTTGGCGTAAATTTGGATATACAAAATCGAACAGCAAGCAAGCAAGCAAGCAAGCGGAGTGTATTTGGTGATGTATGGATTCAAAAGATAGGAGTATTAAAAATGAAAAAATCAATTGAAAAAATCTTCCCTCGTCCTGCACAGCCAGGTATGGTAGGTGACGGATTCCGTGTGTACAATATGGTTCCCGGTAACGGAATTACCAAGAGACGGATGAGTCCTTTCCTCTTATTGGATTTCAATGCGGAATTTGATTTTGGTCCATCAGATCATATTCGTGGGGTAGATGTTCATCCGCATAAAGGTTTTGAAACCGTGACTATAGCCTATAAAGGAAGTGTGGCGCATCATGACAGTTCGGGCAACAGCGGCGTGATCAATCCCGGGGATGTTCAATGGATGACAGCTGGAGCAGGAATATTGCACAAAGAGTATCACGAGGAGAATTTCTCCAGAGCTGGTGGTCCTTTTGAAATGGTGCAGCTTTGGGTTAATCTACGTGCAAAGGATAAGTCTACGGAAGCGCATTACCAGGGCATTACTGCAGATCAGATGGGCAAAGTACAGTTGCCTGAAGATGGCGGTATTGTTAATATCATAGCTGGTATATTTCAGGATACAAAAGGACCAGCTGAAACTTATACTGCAGTCAATCTCTTTGATATTAAATTAGAAAAGGGTCATCAGACAGCATTTACTGTTCCCAAATATCACAATTCCGCCATTCTGGTTGTCAATGGAGAAGCAGAGGTCAATGGACAGTTGGCCAAAGAACATAGTTTTGTGCTGTTTGAAAACGATGGTGAAGAAATCGTGATCAAGGCCAATGAGCAAGCTGTCTTACTGTTTATGAGTGGAGAACCTATTGACGAACCTATTGTAAGCTATGGCCCTTTTGTAATGAACACACAAGAGGAAATCTATCAGGCTTTCGAGGACTTCCAGGCTGGTAAATTCGGTACACTTGAATAGTCATTGATAGAAAACCATTGTACTATTTTCTGCTAAAAACGATTGCTGAATATAACTGTCGGTTTATAGATTAAATCATGAATTTCCTCTGAGTCTAAAAGCTCAGGGGATTTTTTTTGAATAAGGTTCTCTTTACAACAAGCCGTTCAGTTTTTTTTATCGATAGATCTGGTATTTCAATAGCGCCTAAGACAATTGTGGCGGTACAACTTCAGTGGGGTGGTGTAGACAATGTAGGCAAAATCATATGGTTGTTACAAAAATAAGATAGGAGTTGTGCCAAAGTCTTTGGATATTTGAAGATTGGACTTGCCTTAATTCACTAGGGCAGGTTTTATAAACTGATGTGTTACCATATACCATATAGATGAAAATAGGAAGATTTATAATGTTGCTACTGCTACTCAGTATAGGACAGATCATAGCCGCCAAGGGGAAAACCGAGTTAAAAGTGCTGCAGATCAATATCTGGCAGGAGGGGACGGTTGTACCCAATGGATTTCCGGCTATTGCGGATGAAATCATAGACAAGAATGCTGATATCGTGCTTTTTAGTGAGGTACGTAATTACAAAGGAACAGATTATATCCAGCGGATATTAGCAGAATTAAAATCCAAAGGGGCAAGCTATTTTGGTAAGTCAAGTGATGAAAAGCTGGATGTTGGATTGATCTCCAAATTTCCAGTGGCGGACCAACACGCGCTATATGGTAAAGATAGCGAGATGGGAGGTGTGTTGAAAAGTAAGATCAAAGTTGGCAACCGCGATTTCGTCTTTTATTCTTTACACCTGGATTATACCAATTATGCCTGTTACCTACCTAGGGGGTATGATGGAGTAACCTGGAAGAAATTGGAGAACCCGATTACTGAGGTGTCTGCAATTGTAGAAGCCAATCGTAAAAGTAAAAGGGATGAAGCGATACGTGATATTATACACGATGTGGACGGGGAGAAGCAATCCCAATCTTTTATTATTGCGGGCGATTTTAATGAGCCTTCACATTTGGACTGGACTGTAGCGACAAAGGATTTGTTTGACCATCGGGGTGCCGTGGTGCCTTGGGACTGTTCGGTTCTATTAAACAAAGCGGGGTTTAAGGATAGTTTTCGTGTGCAGTATCCCAATCCGGTAAGTCATCCCGGGTTTACCTATCCGGCGTTCAATCAAGATGTCCCTATTGATAAGCTGGCTTGGGCACCTACAGCTGATGATAGGGACAGGATAGACTATGTCTATTATCGCAGTAAGCAACCATTAAAAGTGGTGAAGGCGAGGATTGTGGGTCCTGTGGAAACGGTGAAATATGCTAAAAAGCAGGAAAAAGATAGCGAAGATGAATTTTTGCTTCCAAAAGGAATATGGCCTACAGATCATAAAGCCCTGTTAGTGACTTTTAGCTTTTAGGAGAGAAAAGTTAATTGCACTACTGTGGATTGAATACAGTGCTAAAGGAATACAGGAGACATTGCACGGCATAAGAAGCACGGACAGGTTTTTAGCAACAGGTCTGTGCTTCTTTTTTGGAGGCCTGGTTTCTTGTGGGGTATGATGGTAAGCCAACGGTGAAAATTGAACCTTTATTGGGAATACTCTGAATATCGACTATACCCTTATTTCGCTCGATCAGATCTTTGCATAATACGAGCCCTAAGCCCGACCCGGGTTCATCTTCCGTACCGAATGATTTATGCTGGATTACATTAAACAGTGAGGCCGATTTGGAGGGATTAATTCCAATCCCCTCATCTTGGATATGAATGTTGGTATGGATCTCATTCCTACTGCAATAGATGCTTATCTTTCCAGCCACGTAGCTAAATTTGATGGCATTACTAATAAGGTTGCGTAGTATGATGGACGTGTGATCCTTATTGGCGAAGATATGTGTTCCTTCGGTGATATCAATTTCTATCTTGAGTTGTTTTACCTGTATCTGATCAGCAAATAATGTCATGATTTCGCGAATCAATGGTTCGATCAGCACTAAAACAGCTGGGCTGGTAATCCCACGCATGCTGCTACTTCCCCATTGCAGAAAGTCGTCCAGTGCCTGGTTTTGATGCACAATCTGTTGATAAAGTTGTTGTATATATTCTCTAGATACGGTATTGTTAAGTATTTGGTCGCGAAGCATCAACACCAATGCTTCCAAACTAGCAAATGGACTTTTGATATCATGAGCGATGATGGAAAATATTTTTTCCTTATCGCGATTCATGGATTCCAGTTTTCTCCGCTGGTCTTCAATCTTCTCCATATTGTTGTAAATAATCTGGAGGAAGGAGTTTACAGCGATTACAATAAAAGCAAGTGCATTGCTAATGTTGAAGATCAGTCTCAGCCTGGGAACACGTTGGACAACAGGAACAATTGTCGGAAGGAAATAGAGCAATGCAATGGCGAAAGAGGTAGCAAGACAGAAAAAAATATGGACACGACGGTCGTCATAGAGCAACATCGAAGCAATCAGTGTGCATAATAGAAAATATTCTCCTCCATTTTTAAACAATATCGCTCCCAAAAGAAAAAAGATGAAATTGCTGATTAATAACATCGCTTTCGCAAAGTTATGTTTACCATCGTATTGTAGAAAGAGTACCGAAATAGAACAGATGGTATTGGATAGGTTGATCGTCGACAGCAAGTAACGTTTGTCGATGATATTAAGGATAAAAAAGCAAAGCGTTGGCAATAAACAAAGTATGGCAATCAAGTTGACCATCTGTATCCTTTTGAGGTCGATATAGGACATATCCGGACGGGTACCGATATTAGTGAGTATATTCCAATATCTTCGGATATAGTTCATAGTTTTATTTAATCTGCTAGTGAATATTAATCCGCTAAATTAACATAAATAAGGTTTTGTAGTGTGATGTTTAGCGAAAAAAATCTTCGCAATACTTTAATTGATAGATGGCTGGGGTACCTCTGATGGATGATCATGATACAACTGATTTAAGACTTCGGTTGAACAGCCTTAAATCAGTTTTAGAATTGATAGAGACTAGCTATTTTCTGCATGTAACCAGACTACTTTTTGATCTGATTCATGTTGTTGACCAATAATGTTGCGGTAGAGCTCTGGTCTTCGCGCGCTGATATAGCGATGTCCACCAGCCTGTATCAGTTTTTCGGGTGTTATTGTAGCTATGACAAAGCTATCGTCAAATGTACGGCATTCAGCGAGAATATCCCCGAAAGGATCTAAGACCATTGAACAACCGTTTTTTAACTGATCGTCATCCATTCCGATAGGGTTTGAAAATACAGTATATACCGCATTGTCATAGGCCCTAGCAGGCAACCATTTCATTAGCCAGCTCCGTCCTTTCATTCCATCAAACTCCAAACGCAAGGAGGTTGGGTCATTTTCACGATTATGCCAGAGCTGAGGATCTACAAAGCCCGCTCCGGGTCTAGATGAAGGTGTGCACATGGTCACATGTGGCATAAAGATAATATCAGCTCCCGATAATTTTGTCGCTCGTACGTTTTCAATGACATTATTATCGTAGCAGATCAAAATACCACATTTCCATCCTTTGATCTCAAATATCGTATAATCTTGACCTGCGCTCAGGTAAGGATTTATGAAGGGATGTAATTTGCGATGTTTGGCAATTAAGCCATCTTTGTCGACGCAGATATAAGGCTTATATAAATTGTCATTTTCATCTTTTTCAAATAAACCAGCAAGAATGGTGATATTGTATTTGGCGGCTATCTCGATCAACTTCTGGGTGCTCTTACCTTTCGGAACGAGTTCGGCAATATTGAGCATCTGCTGTTTATCTAAATTTCTTGCAAAGGTATAACCTGTAATGGAGCATTCGTGAAAGGCAATCACATCAGCACCTTGTGTTGCGGCCTGTTGCGCAAGGGTCTCGATGATTGCCAGATTATAGGCTTTATCCGCACTTTTATGCTCAAATTGTGCTGTAGCAATTTTTAATTTGTCCATATTTCTTTCATTGATCTATTGACAAATCTACTTGTAAGTGGTTAAGATAAATTGTACAAACCCGACAAACGATCGGGCAAGGCTTGAAACTCCATAAAATTGATTGCCAGTCTGCTTGTATTGTTCAAGTATATGGATGGTGTAAAACCGGTATATTTTTTAAATGTCCTGATGAGATGAGATTGATCAAAATACCCACTTTCGTAGGAGATCGTCGTCAGTGTGGTATCATCAGCTTTATTGCGAAGCAACTTCAAAAAGAAATGGAGCTGGACAATGCTTACGAATTTTTTTGGACTCATACCGACCTGTTCGGCAAATATCCGTTCCATGTGTCGCTCAGTATGGCTGCTGTGTTTGAGTAGTTCTTCAACAGAGAGGAGTCCGTTATGGTCGGTAATATATTTTAATACATTGGAAAATGAGGTTTGACCTAGCGATTTGTTTTGAATGGCGAGTGTATAAAAGAAGGTATTTAATGCATTTAATTTGACTGTTGGATGGTTGCGGTACATGAGCTGATCATAAAGCCGTTCTGCGGACTGTCCAAAGATATCCTGTAAGCCAATGATTTGATCTTTTAGCTCATATGCCGGTACACCCAGCAATTTGTAGAGACCATCAGGTTGGAATACAACAATAATAAAGGAAATCCGTTCGATCAGACAGAGATCTTTAAAATGACTGATCTGACCGTACAAAAATGATTGGGGGAGATGATCGCTTTGGTTGATGGATAAACGGCCTTGATTCAAAAGAAATACGATTCCTGTATTTCCATCCGAGAATAAGCGTAGCGTTTTTTGCGAATCAGCAGCACTTTCCAAAAAAAGATAGTGCTTGATGTAAGGCAATAATTCTTTTGACGGGAGTATCTGCATGATCTAATCCGTGAATTGATGTATACCAAATGTACGTATTTCCTATTGTATGAAAAATTAAAAATGATTTGATATTTAGCGTTATCTGTCGTCTCAATTGAGGTTTCTGATCGCGTTAAGGTAGACCGGCGTGTATTGAATCAACAGCTTAAGGAGCTGGAGCACGACGGAATACTTCGCAAAGAGGTCTTTAAAGAGCTGCCACCCCGGGTGGAATATACCCTGACACCACTAGGTAAAAGTCTAGTGGAGGTACTCTGGAAATTAAATGACTGGGGGGAATCGCTTTTAGTTGAGAAGAATGATTCTCACTGTTAAGAGCCTGCTCATTCTATGAGCAATAAGTGGGGCATATTGCTCCAATACATCAGTTATTTAGTTCCTATAGTCCTTACCACAATCCATACAGCCAGCTACAAAATTGCAATTTATTCCTTCTTGGATTGGCGGGATTTGATTTCTTGGTTGATCTGTATATTATTCACATAGATCGGTATAAATACACAAAATAAGGAAGCTGCAATACCTGAAAGAGCATATTTTTTTGTTTTAAGTGAGAGGTAGACCAAAACCACGATAGCTATAAACATGACAATGCCAAAAGATATCATGACTCCAATGGACTGTTTTTTCTTTTTGTTTAACTCCTCGCTAGTCAATTGAGATAAAACTTTGTTCTCTGGCATGGTTCAATTGCGTTAGGGCTTATAAAGAAGGGTTGTATACCTCCCTTGTTAGAAACAAATTTAAATAAATTTTCGACCCTGTCAAGTTATTTATTTGATGCCAGTGATAAAGCCAGATAAGGGTTGTTTTTCTAGAGGGAATCTTTGTTTTGACGAAAATATAAGGGAATAAGTGATAGAAGGGAAGGAAAAAATAAAAATATATAAAACGCTTGGTCAATTTTGTTGTTCTTTTATTTAACTGGCCTAGGGGCAGGATGTTGTGAATTTTTATTTAGGTATTCATAATAGCAATGGCCTAATAGAGAATAGTATCAATAACCATAAAAAAAGGAAGAAATGAAATCAGCAAAATACATTGTGCTCAGTTTTCTCGAAAGCCTGAATAAAGAAGATTTTACGGCTGCATATGAATTATTGGATAGTGACATGGTCTTCGAGGGTGTGCTTGGGAGTAGGCATACTGCGGATCATTATATTGCGGATATGAAGAAAATGAAGTTTAAATACAATATTAAAGAAGTAATGACAAATGGTAATCATGTGGCTATCTTCTATAACATTGATATGGGTGGAATGGAGATCTTTAGTGCAGGCTGGTATCAAGTAGAAAATGAGCTGATCCTGAAAATAAAGGTTGTCTTTGATCCACGGCCACTTCTGAAAGATAAATAGCTTTACTCAGGAGTGTGTGGATCCAAACTCCTGAGTAAAGCTATTCGGCCCTTCGTTTGAGATCTTCGGCGGCACCTGTTTTACGTGACTGTCCTGTTTTGGTGGATCCAAAATTATAGCTATAGGACAACATCACAACTCGAGGCTCTCTTCTAGTCTTAAAATTTTCTTTGTAATCATTGTAGACGGTCACCCCCTTTATAGTATTGCTGTTGAATATATCACTTACGGCGAGCTTCAGAGTGTTTTTGTCCTTAAATTTCTTTTGCAACCCTATATTGAGATACCAATAAGGATCAATACGGGCGAAGGCGTATACTTCGGTAGCTTTATAATTGGCCGCTAATTCGGCAACGAAATTTTTACCCAATTTAAGCGTATGGATGCTATTCATATCGAAGGTGAAATTACCAATATTATTGATCTGTGTCCCTGAAACGTTTCCTGTATATGAACCGTAATAAAAGTTCGCGCTGTTGTTTATATCCCACCAATTGGTCGGCTTGATCGGTAGAATGAGATTGAGGGAGTAATAGGAAGCTGATTTCAGGTTCTCTTCTGTCTGAACGGTGATGTTTTCTCCATTTTCGATTACGGGTTTTATGACAGTCGTAATATTGTTGCTTATTTTGCTATAACTCAGGGTGGCTATATATCTACTTTTGAAACTATAGGTGAGTTCGTAATTTTGCGATGTTTGTGCATTTAGATCGGGGTTGCCAACGCGATATGTTGTCGCATTAATATAGTATTTAAAGGGGTTGAGTTGTTGATAATTGGGACGGTTGATGCGACGGCTGAGATTGACTTCGAGATTATGGTCTGTTGTGAAATCATAGGAAAAAATGGCACTTGGAAATAGCTGAGTGTATTGCCTTTTATTAATTTGTGCAGTGGTTAGCTGTGTTCCTGTAACATCGGTTTTTTCAACACGTAGACCTAATACGGTTTTCAGCTTATTCCATTTTTTTGACACATTACCATAGGCCGCGTAGATGTGCTCCTGGTAGATGTAATGATTAGATTTATTGGTGTCCCGTACTGCCGGCGATGTACTATGATCGTAAAATTCAATATCGTTATCTGATTTAACGTAACTCGTTTTAACGCCAGTTTCCAGTTTGAGGTTTTTAGGGAAGATCTTAATCCAGTCGCTTTTTAGCGCATAAATATTCAAACCACCATCAGTTTTTCCTCTTAAGATATAGGGTATACCTATAGGTTCACCATCGTTGTTGCTGGTTTTGGTATCAAAACCTTGGTTTGATGTATTGACATAGCGAATGAAATCTATATCCGTGCTAAGTTCAGAACCAAGAGTATCCATGCTGTATTTATGGTTGAGATTAACAGAGATATTTCTCAAGGTATTGTTCGTTTGACTTAACGTGGCGGTATGACTGAGTGGTTGATCGTTGGGGGCTAGGATAGCCGTTTTGCTATTCCCACGTGGTTTAAAGATATTACTTGTGAAGCTGACAGATGCACCCAACACGTTTTTGTCAGTTAGATTATAATCGAAGCCGATTTTACCATTATGGTTGCGGGTATTGAATTTAAAGAAATTGTCCTGTAGGTATGTTTTCTCTAAATTGCCTTCCGTGTAAAACTTTCGATCGATCATAAGCTCGTTAAATGCTTCGCGATAAGCAAAATTATAATTGGCAAAGAGATTGAGCTTATTATTGCGATGGTTGATATTAAAACTGTTGTTATTTTTAACGTATCTACCTGCACCTAATGCTGTAGAAAAGCTTCCGTTGGTTCCCTTATTTGTTCCTTTTTTTAGTTTTATATTGATAATGGCAGTTCCGGCTGCGTCATATTTTGCAGATGGGTTGGTAATGAGTTCAATTTTGTCAATCGCAGATGCGGGGAGGCCGCGGAGGTAATTGGCTAGTTCATCGCCGGTAAGTGGTGAGTTTTTCCCATCAATCTGTATCAAAATATTGTTTTTTCCCCGCAGAATAACGTTGTCATTCCCATCTATTGTAACACCAGGTGCTTTTCCCAGTATTTCTAGCGCAGATCCACCCGTATTTTGAAGGCTGCTTTCCACATTTAAGATCATTTTACCATCATGTCGTTCAATAAAAGGGCGTGATTTGTTGACGACGACGGTCTCCAGTCGTTGTTCGTTTATCCGAATTTCAGGTAGAGCTATGTCATGGTCCGTCACTTGAATGACCTCCGAATTGTAGAGGTCTGATTGACCCTGGCGAATTTTGAAGTAATAGGCTCCTTTGCTGAGGGCATTAAATCGGAACTCACCCTGTTGATTGGGAAATTCGGTCTTGATCAGCTTAGCCTCTGTATCGAAGAGGTTAATTTCCAACGGGGCAATTTCTGCAGTAACTATTTTTCCAGATAATATAAAATCGTTTTTCTGAACCTGTTGCGCCATGATCTCGGTTGTCGATATAGACAGTAACAGGGTTGTGAATGTGATCAAAATTGATCCTGCTATAGAATCGGTTAGCATGATCAAGTGGAGGTTTCGTTGAGTTCGCATTTTTTATATTTCTATCACCGTTGTATGTCTACTCCGTAGTTGTATGTCGTATAAGCTTGTATTATGTTGCAGGATAATATGGTGTAAGTTTGTAGGCTTTGAGAAAATTGAGCTGATTTTTCTATCTTAATGATGCAGGAGTCCGTTGCGCATAAGGTGAAATGGAAGTTAATAGGAATAATGCTATGCTGATGATTGTCTCTGCCTCGTTATAATTTTTTGATGAAAATAATTACGATTCGTTGAGATTGACTTAAGATTCGTTTAATGTTGACCGAAAATAACTCGATATCTTTGATTCGGCAGTTGTTCATTTATTATTCAGGAGATTGAGCCTTTTCTTGCTAAAGATCTTTCTTTGGAAATTAATAGATTGGAACAGCAATTTGTGTTATTTCGGATAATAGGGTAGAAAGTGTTAAATAATATCAGATAATGGGTATAACGGAAATATTTGTCGTCATACTGTGCATTGGAATTGTCAGTTTAGTTGCCGGCATAATTTTGTTGTTGTTGTATTTTGCTCTTACACTTATAGGTACGAAGGATTCGTGGGAAAATTTTATTAAAAAGCTTTTTAACACGGCATATTATCTATTACAGATAGGTATGGTCATATTTATGCTGGCGCTAGCGGGCATGATCATCAGTATGACTATTGGCGGAACAGCAAAAGGCGAATATAAGTTGAGATTCGGTAGAACAGGAGGTGGCTATACAACGATTAGGTGGGCTACCAAACCCATACAATTTGCTTTTCAGACGGTTGGCTTTATAGGTTTTTCTATCTGGCTGATCTATTTTTCGATTAAACAGATTCGATTTATTTCAAAGAAAAGATGATTTTTTAAGCATCCTTGAATGAGACTTATTTTTATTATTATTGGTGGAATAGCTGGTATTTTGTTTTCTTTTTGGGATGCCATGGTTAGTTATTCCGATACGGCTCCAATTGGCGATCAGTTTGGGTTAGCAATTATTTCATGGCCTTTCTTTTTAATCAAAACACTTATTTATCTGCTTATTGGATCACTTTCTGGTTGGTTGATCAGTTTGGTCTTTAGAAGAAAATTGCCACAATGAGATTATACGGATAATGATGCGGTCATAGCGAATAATAAATATCTCCTAACAAATTTAAAATAATCTAATACACGACAAAAATCAACTGTATATTGGTGTAAAATTAACCTGGTATGAAGTGGATGTTTTGCATATTGATTTTTGTGACAATGGAAACGAATGCGACGTTTGCCCAGACTTATTTAAGGAATGGAGTGTATGAATTAGCTGATATTATTTCATCAGATACCATTGGAAATGGAAGAGAGAAGATGCTAACCTTTGAAAAGAAAATCATCAGAAGAACACTTACTGTATCGAATGATACAATCTGCTATCAGATCGGAGAGAATACACAAACACCTGCGGCTAGTTTTGGAATACAAGCAGATTATTGTTTGAAACTTAAACCTCGCAATAATGGGTTCAGCGCGGAAAACAAGACTGTCAAATTGAAGCTAGTTATCCTAGATGATGCGACTATTTCGATGGAGGTTTTAGCGGGAAAGGCCAACTACTTTTATAGTGGCGGTCAATATTTTAAACGTGTAATTGCAATTCCACCTGAAAGAAGAACATTGACTTTTAAACGGGTATTAACGGCCGAAGATATTGAAAAGTTATGGGAACAGGAGCAATAAAGGATAAGGTAGGAGTCAACATCCTCAAAGTCGCTCAGGTTATTGTAGGAGGGATCTATATCCTGTTTATTCTGCTTTATCTTGGCCTTATTGTACCTGAATACCTAGCCTGTATCAATTGTGATAAGGAAGGTGCAATGGGAACTAATATTTGGGGTGATTCAGTGCAATGTTTTGGCGATAGTAAGGCCTTTGGTCAGGTTATGTTTGATGTGTCAACTATGACTATCGTTGGGCTTTCTGTTGTATTAATTCTCCTATTTCTTTGGCGGAATTTGATATCCAGGGGTGAGTTTCGAATTAAAGATTCCAGTAAAAAATGAGTGCTATGAAAAAAGTCTTCATATTGATTTTAGCGGTTGGTACTTTATTGCAATCCTGTAATTATAAAGTACAAGATCATGTCAAAGAAAAGGTCGTTCCAGCAATGGAGGAAGCTATTATGCAAGTTGGTACCATAAAAAAGACAGGTGTCCCAATTCGTTCTTTTATTGGTAGAACAACCAACGATACTGTGGTGTCAAAGATGCACGAATGCTTGGGAGTAATGTTATCCAAAAAAGTATCGAAGGATAAGTATGCACTAGCGCAGTATTCCGCTGTCATCGATCATTGCCAGCACGGACAGTGCAAATTTGTGATAGAACGATTTCTACGCCATGATGTGAATGGTCAATCTGTGTTTTTGATTGTAGATGAGCTGGATGTGAGGGCAAACTATCCGGCGATCTGCTATGGTAAGTTCCAATTGGCAATAGAAGGTGACCGGGAAGAAAGCTATATCGTAGCGTTTTATAATAGTGATAGTGAGTTGATTACTCAAATTAATCGGATATGGCGTATTGATCTGGAAAAGGAAAAGTTTGTGGAAATCAGCAAACCTAGAAATTTGATATTAACCAATCCCGACTATGTTGAATCAGAGGAAGATCCAGCATTTACATTCCCGTCGACAGGGAAAAAGGCTTTGGATTTTATAGTCGATCCTACTGTTTTTGAGATTCAATATGAAACAACTGGAGACTTAAATGGGGATAGTCTATCTGATATTGTGATGGTTCGAAGAGATAAAACAGATAAAATGGCGATCAGATCAATCTTGGTACTGCTTCAGAATAAAGACAAATCCTACCGTCTGCACAAAATTTCGAACCTCCTCATGCCGGTTGAATTTAATAAGGATGGATCAAAAATATATGGAACAGAGGATATTAATATCGTAAATGGTGAGCTTCACCTTAATTTTTATGGACTTGCTGGTGTGCAGGGTAATATTTGGGGGCATTTTAAATATTTTGGGGATGATCTGATGTTGACTTATGTAGAGACTTATAATGTGGGTGCTGGCTCTTGGCAATCGCTCTACTATGATGTGGTAAAAGGAGAATTGACGGAGGAAATAACGGATACAACAAAGGAAGACATGCCTGCCAAAACTAAGACATTTAAGATGAAAAAGAAAAAATATCTATTTGAAAATAGCTCATTGGATGGGGTTATGGAAGCCGCTTATAAAATAGTCAATTCAGAAGAGGCAGTATAACCGAAAATATGTATTCTAATATCTTAATGATTATGAACAATGAAAGCAATGTTAGTATGTGTCGAAATAAGGGGGGATGCGGTTTTAGAATAAAGAAAAGCATCGTCATTGTTTTGGCTGCAATTACTATCCTAACCTGCGGTTGGCTCATCCTAAGTCTGATGAACTCTTTGGATATTCCGTCCAATAAGAATGATCAGTTTGCAAGTGAGCAAAAGTGGCGGGTGGATCAACGGAGCGATATTGATTCCTGCGAAAAACAAATTATCAAAAATCAGATAGATCTGAGACGCGCCAATGAAAGACAGATTTCGGGGCGGGCTTTTCAAACACAAATATTAGCTCTTTTGATAATTGTATTTCAATTGATATTGATTGTTTTCGTGGTATTGATACGCCGGAAGCCCTATTCTTTTCAAAAGACTTCCTAATATGAAATTATTGAAATTTATATTTGTGGTGGTAATACTATTGGCATGTATTTTTTGCCTTATTTCATTTTTGAAGCCGATACCATATTCCAACAGTTGCGGTGAGGATAATCTATACCGATTTCGCATGGGAATCTATCAGATAGATACAAATATTATTCAAGAAAAGGAACTGCAGAAACTTGGTGGGCTATTGTCCTTTGCTGGAATCCAGAAAATTAGGTGCCCTAATGAGATGGAGAGGCAGCGGGACAAAATGCTTGCACAAGCTCTTGATAGCACAAATAGGAGCTTAGAATGGAGACTGCTGAAAGACGATCTATGGATTAATAAAAATGGAGATATCGGATTGAAGGAAATGGTTCCTGTTGGAAATGAAGGTATCATTTTTGTTGATAGTTATCTTACACGAATGGGCTTTAATACAGAAGAACCCTTGAATACGATTATTGATACCAGTACGTTTCAAAAGCTAAACAGTGCATTTTACAAAGATAAAAAACATATTTATCGCTATTATGCAATGGCTTACGGTGGAAGCTTTTCTACTTTTGAAGAAGCTGATCATGCAACTTTTGTGGCGCTTGGCGATTGTTATGCCAAGGATAAAAGGCATATCTATGAAAATCGCCATGGCATTTTAGATCATGTAGACTATAAAACGTTTAAAGTCAAAAGTACGGTGTCCGGTTGTTTTGCCAAAGATAAAGATGGCTATTTGTCCTGGAGCGATCGGATTACTGAGGAGGATCTCAATGATGAATATGTAAAACAGGCGATCAGCGAATTGGATAAATAATGCGGCGGCTTAGTGAGGGATTCAAATTCTATCCGTTGGGTGTAGTTAAGGCCTTCTAAACCTTTATGATATCTAATATCAAGAATTTTAAGATTGGGCAATTTGATAGACCACTAAGTTATACACTTTTTCTTGGAAATGTTGTCTAGTATGAGGGACAGGTGAGGGGATTTATAAAAAAGCAAACCAAACACTGAAGAATTCTTACAAAATACGGGATGTTGTAATATTTTAAGAAATCAAATGTTTGGTTTGTTTTATCTTGTTCTTTTTATTGTATTTATTTTCCGATACAAAAAGTGAATAATCTTGACTGTCAGTAGTTTAATTCACCACGAGGGGTAAATAGAGTTTTAATTTTTTCCAACTATTAATAACTATAACGAAGTTACAAATATTCTGAAAACAAACCAATTATAATAGAAAAATAAATAATTCACCTTCTCAACTGTACCTTAAAATTTGTATCAAAAATTTTAGGGACAAATAAATACCAAAATGACGAAATATTTGTTAAGATGTATCGAATATTTCCCCTAAAAATCTTGTGCTATTTTTTTAATATCTTGCGTTAAATAGAATTTTTAATTCTTTTGGAAAATTTTTTGAAATCGTTATCATACGCTATTTGCCAATACCAGAGTTCTCAATTCACCTTATCAAGTCGTGAAACATTTTCAAAACAATGGGTTAATCGGCTGTGTAAAAATGTCTCTATCAATAAAAATCCAACGAATAAACAGAATAATCCGAGAATAAGCCCTTTGTAATATTCTTTTACAGTAAATAAAAAAATAAGTACAGAAAGAATGAGCAAAGCACTCCAAACAATTTTTAGAATAATGTAAATTTTATGGTCGGATTGAGCTTTACCTAAGGCCATTTTTACTGTTTCTTTTGGGTTATGCCGGTATTGTTCTGTCACCGTATTGAGGTGTTTTGCTCTGGAATAGGTAAGAAAACTTCCATACCCCAGAGAAGCCGCTGTTAGCAGGCAAATAGGAATGAACATCCCCTTTAATAAAGGATTTTCATATTTGAATCCAAATATCAGGCACAGCACTAAAATAAGTCCTATGCCTACCATTATTTTGCCTTGCAGCGCATCACCTTTTGTCCATATACTGAGTTCCTGCAAAAATTCCATATTATAAACCCCAGTTTTGTTTGATAAGGGATAAGTAACTGTCATCATCCAATTGTTTACGGGCTGCTATAATTTCTTCAGCATCTACCCCTGCGATGTAGCGCATTTGTTTTTTGTTGTCGGTAGCGGCTTCATAGATTTTTTCGGCCACAACAATTGCCTCTGAAGCTCCACTTCCGGCTTGTTGTATTGCAATCATTACTTTTTCCAGAAATGGAGCATATTCAGTCTGTGATGGGTCTATATTGAGGTTCTTCATAACGGTATCCTCAAAATTCGTATTGATCATTCCTGGTTCAATTAATTTTACCTGGATTCCAATAGGTTCAAGTTCAAATGATAGCGCTTCACTGAGTCCTTCCACGGCAAATTTTGAACCATGGTACAAGGTGCCAAGAGGCAAGGTAATTTTACCACCCATGGAAGAAATATTTATAATAATTCCTTCCTGCTGTTTTCTCATGATCGGGATTATGTTTTTGGTCACAAGTAAGGTACCGATTACATTGACATCAAACTGCATCCGCATTGCCTGTTCAGGTGTAGCCTCCAGGATACCATAAGAACCATATCCTGCATTGTTGAGGAGCACATCAATTTTTCCGAACCGCTCAACGGCTTGTTGTACTGCAGATTGTATGGTATCTTCTTTTGTAACATCCAGTGCTATGACCTGCACATTATCTAAGCTGTTAAGCTCCTTATCTTGTTCCGGATTAGAGCGGACAGTGGCTGCCACATTCCACCCTTTTTGTTGGAAATATTTGGCAGTTATACGTCCTATGCCGCTACTGCATCCTGTGATAAATATTGTCTTTCTCATCATTGTATTAATAAAAATTTAAAAATCTTTTTTTCTTAAACCATCAATTACGGCTGTTCCGGCCATTTTTGCCAAGTTCGTCCAAGTGGGATGCATAGAGTAGCTCGCCATGTTTTTAGCAAGATGGTCAAAAGCCTTTTGATTGGTACGGAGCAAATGTCCTGGAGATACAAATTCGTCGTAAACAATTGATTTTTCAATGTTCTCAAATCCCAACAGATTTCCGAAATTGCCGGAACCGGATACCATTTCTTTACCTTGCTCATTTCCGCCCCAAGTCAGATATGGGCTTAAAAATACAAATACAGGAATAGTATTTACGGCTATTCCTCCGTATTTCAAATTGTTAACGGCTGTGTCTAATTCTTTTTGGTGGGCCTTTTTTGTGTCTTCATCTATCAGAAGCATACATCCCAATGAGCCCAATAATTTATCATTGCAAAATGCAGTAGCTTTTGGTAAAAAATCTTTGGCATTGGCTGGTACGTCTAATGCAACTTCATCCATAATTTGGCAGAATGCTTCGTTTTGTGTGGCATAGCTGTCCTCTTCACAACCTGTAATAAGCATAAAATTGGCATGTTTGAATCTGCCGTTTTCAGGTTTTAAGATTTCTGCATTCGGATAGGCTTTTTTGAAACCTTCCTCTGCTTTGTCTGTGCCAGGATAATAGGCTCCGGCAGCCGGAGTATCTTCAGAAAGAGCTTTTCTCAGAGCATTTAAAAATTCATTTCTCTGCTCCCAATGTCTGGAAGTCACCAGTGTTTGCGGGCGTCCGCATACAGCACCGCCATTGAGCTTGGCAACCGTAGCAATCTGATTGGCCTGATGTTCCATTTCTTTTTTCGTCCAGGGTCTGTCGCCGGGAACAATAATGCAGGGGTTATTGCCACCACACTCAGCTACCATAGGGGTATTGGTATTGCCCATAATTGCTTTGGCCGTTCCTGTTCCCCCTGTGAAATAGATGGCCGCTAAACCATCAATTGTTGTAAGTTCCCGTCCCTGGTCTGCTGAAACAAAGCGTAAGGCTCCAAACTCGATAATAGGCTGGAAAATCTTTTCCCAAATAGCATCGGTTTCTTCGTTTAGATGATGCGGTTTGTGGATGACAGCTTTGTTATCGTAAAAAAGCGCTTTTACCATTTCAAGTGATGAACTGTAATTTCCGGCACCCAAAATGGCTGTTACTCCGGCTGGCTTTTCTAAAGGATTTACCTGCTTCGGAGTTCCTTTTACACGTAAATGTCCGCTTTGTGTTCCGCTGAGTACTTTATCCTTGGCATCCATTGGGAATACGTGTACATCATAGGTGTCGTCATTTACTTTGGTAATATTCAAAGGTTTTGGCATTTCACCCTTCGCGATGGATTCGTAAAGCTGTATGCAGGCCGAAACGTTTCCTGCCAAAGGAACTGCCGTTGCAAATACCGATTCAGCATGCGTGTAAATGTCTTCACCCAAGATGGTGTTTTTCATTTTTTGGTCTGAGGTGCCCAAATCGTCTGCATACTTTTTCAGGTTATTCTGTACTTCTTCCAGTAAATGAAGTTTTTCCACTACTGAAGTTTCTGCCCATTTCTTAGGGTCTAATTGATTAAAAGCTTCTTGTGCTGTCATTGTAATTAATTTTTTTTAAATCATTAGTTATTAATGATATCCACTTTTAAATGAATATTCATTCAGTTTTTATATTAAATTTTTTTTACGAAATAGCTTTCCATATTCTTTCAATATTTTGGTCTATCATATGTTCTGTAACTTCAATATTATCCTTGAGCTGTACCTGAACCAGTGCAATTACGGCATTAAAAATAAACCGGATTAATAATACAATATTAATAGGTTGAAATGATCCGTTCTCAAGTCCCTCAGTCATCAGGTCTACAGACTGCTGATAATAGGTTCTTCCCAATTCTGTAATTTCTTTTGATATATATGGTGAATAATTGAGGGTATTCACAACAAAAAAATGCGTAGGATTGTCTACATAATAATGATGTACTTTTCTGCCTAAAATAAAAAAACGATCCTTGTAAGAAGCTTTCATTTCTACTTCAGAAAGATTAACCGCTTTACCAAACGATTCTTGAATATGCAGAAATAATCCTTCAACCAATTCATCCTTACTTTTAAAATGTAAATACATTGTTCCTACTGCAACTCCTGACTCTTTTGAAAGTTGTGCCATTGATGTCTGTTGCAGACCCTGTTCTGAAAATAACCGTAATGCTGTTTTTACAATCTGAGTTTTTTTATCTACTTTCTCTCCTCCCATAATTCTCCTAACTGAATGTTCATTCATAACAAATTTAAAAAAATTTATGAATACTCAATGATATTTATTTTTTTATTGCAACTACCATTAAAAGAGATTGTTAATTTGATAGAAAATAGTAAATAATGGCAATGCTGCTTGGTTCGAAACCTTTGATTATTGCGTTTTACCTCAGTATTATTCTTAAATTTAGAAGTGATAAAGTTGGCTAATAGACAACTCTATTTATGTTTTATTTCCAAGATTTGGAAGATATTTTAAAGGATTTATGCATATATTATTAATGTTTATAAGCTGATTCAATTGATTTAATCGTAGTCGACCGGAACAGATTAGAGGGGCGGTCATTATTTAGAGGATTGTCGCTTCTTTGATGGGATAAGCTGTAGGAGTAGTTTATTTTGATCTTATTTTCATGTTCTTAATTTTATTAGTTTTCAAATTGGATTTCGATGAAAGAATTTTAAATGTTCTATTTTTTTAGAATATTTTTTTAATTAATAATTTGAACAATGTGGGATTATTTTTATTTTAATCTAACCAAAAACATATAAAATTATTATGAAAACATCCTTAACCGACGAAGAGTTTTATGCAGGCTTATTGCAATTGCCTAAACCTACATATCCTTTTCCTAATTTTATTCATCCGGATTTCGAGCAGCTACGTCAGGAGTATTATAATTGGATTGATACAGAATATATCATTCATAGCAAAGAAGCCCGTGAAAAACATAAAAAGCATCATTTATGTGATATTGCTGCACGTGGTTGCCCTTTTTTACGATCTATTGATGAATTGCTGCCTCTTGCGAATTATACGGCAAATGGGGCAATGATGGATGACTATTTTGATAGATGTCCGCATGATAAAATGCATAGTATAATGAATAGTGCTTATGCATTATTAACAGGTGCTGATCCGAATGAGCCAAAAGAAAATGGAATACTACGGTTATTCTGGGTGCTGAGACAAGATGCTCTTAAGGTTGAATTTCCGGAGCATTTATACAAGAGGTTTATAAATTCAGTGAGGGATACTATTAAAGGTTTTGCGGAAGAAAAAATATATTACAGAACCAACTCAATCCCTCCGCTTGCAGTTTACCTGCTTAACAGAGAAGGCACAAGCGGTGTTTTGCCATACTGTGATTATGTGGCAATGCAAAAAGATTATCGTCAGCTTCCTGATGAAATCTTTGATCATCTTTATATTAAACGTTATCGAACACTTTGCTGTTTAATAATCGCCATCCATAATGATATTATTTCCTTGCCGAAAGAGCTTCACAGGGAGGGTGATACTTTAAATCTAGTAAAAGTATTAAAACAGGAATACGGAATATCAATTCAGGAGGCTTACATGAAAGCTCTTGAACTTCATAATGATTATTTAAACGAATTTTTATTATTACAGAATCATTTGCCTCCTTTTGACGGTTGGGATAATATGGTGTCAGATTACATTCAGGATCTTGGGATAATGATATCAGGGATTTATGCCTGGCACACGCATGATACTTCCCGTTATGTTAACGGTGGTTATGTAGAAGGTGAATATACAAATGGAGAATAGTGATGTGATTTTAAAATTTTAAGAGTCATTTTTCTCGTTAGTTCCATCAAGCTAATTTTATAGTAGTAAATAGGAAAGAGATGATAGAAACTATTGGGGGAGGATTCGAATATACATTTAGTTGAGGAATGGAGAGGATCTTTTGACCAGCCAGAGACTTATAATGCACTTATCCCAAGAACGTGGTTTGATTAGGTAAACACAAAAACGATGCATTATGAAGATTAAGAAATCAATTGCTTGGGAATAACTTTAATGAGAACACAGTACAACATAAACGCTCAAATAGAGAACCGACTTATAGAAGGTTTTTACTTTTTGGGACTATCCAGGTATGATAGCTTTGACAACTTATTTACCTCAGTAAGAATAGTGGTTTAACTTCTGTAAAACTTTCGGGCGGTTTCTTTAATAAAACCAGTTCGACGATACGAATAGCTCCCATTGTAAAGGGATTTGATTATTGGTTTGTTTTAGTTTGTTCTGTTTTACCTATTTATTTTCCGATACAGAATTTGGAAAAGATATTATCCAGTAAATCATCTGTAGATACACTACCTGTGATTTCTCCAAGATGATACAAGGCCTGACGAATATCCATCGCTAAAAAATCCGAAGTTACAGGATTATCAATACCAAATAATACGCGCTCCAGAGAATCTGATGTCTTTTGCAAGGCTTCTACATGTCGGATGTTAGTTACCATGACGTCGTCTGTATTTAAATTTCCTAGCTGTACTTTGTTGATCAGTTCATCCTTCAATTCTTCTACGCCTATCTGCTCTTTCGCTGAAATATAAAGCGGAGTAAGCGGTTCATATTCAGCTTTTTGTTTGTCAGATAATAAATCAGATTTATTGATGATGGTCAAAAATGGAATTTGAAGATTTTCAATTTCTAGCAACTGCGATTGAACTTCATCTATTTTATCTTGCATTGGATCAAAAAGATAGATAATCAATCTAGCCTGTTTCATTTTTTCGCGTGTACGCTCAACTCCCTTCGCTTCAATGATATCCGCAGTCTCACGAATACCCGCAGTATCTATAAATCTGAAGGTTACACCATGGATATTAATTTCATCTTCAATGGTATCACGTGTAGTCCCGGCGATGTCCGAGACAATGGCACGTTCCTCGTTTAAGAAAGCATTCAATAGGGTTGATTTACCTACATTTGGTTTCCCCGCAATGACTACAGGAACACCATTCTTTAACACATTACCTTGTTCAAAAGACTGAACCAGTTTTTGAACAATTACTTTTATTTTATTGATTAGGGTTTTGAGCTGATCTCTATTCGCAAATTCTACGTCTTCCTCTGAAAAATCCAATTCTAGTTCAATAAGGGAGGCAAAGTGGATCAAGTCCTCACGGAGGGATTTAAGTTGATTGGAAAATCCGCCTCGCATCTGCTGCATGGCAATTTGATGGGATGCTGCCGAATTGGAGGCAATTAAATCGGCTACAGCTTCGGCTTGTGAAAGATCCATTCCACCATTGAGGAAAGCACGAAGCGTAAATTCGCCAGCCCGGGCAGCCCGAGCTCCTTTTTTGATGAGCAAATTAATAATACGCTCAATAATATATTTGGAATTGTGTGTAGAGATCTCTACCGAATTTTCTTTTGTGTAAGAGTTTGGAGCGACAAAAAGGGATACGAGTACTTCATCTATAATCTCTTCACCATCGCGAATGGTTCCAAAATGAATGGTATGGGAAGCTTGTTGGAGCAGATCTTTACCCTTGAAAATGTCATTGGTGATTTTAATGGCCTGTTGACCTGAAACGCGAATCACAGCAATCGCACCATTGGCACCAGCCGATGTCGCCAATGCGACAATTGTATCTTCAGTAATATAACCTGTATTGGACATGCTGCAAAGATACGTTAAATTGGCTGGAATGAAAGTGCCTAAATATCCCAACAAATTAAATTTTCGATGAGGAATTAAACCTTTGTTTAGACACGAATGTCATACCAATAGAAACGCTTATAAAAAGGTGAAAAAGTAGGCGGTATTGTACTTGATTTATAAATTTAAATTGTCTGGTTATGAGAAAGATAATATACTTCGCACTAGCAATAGGAGGACTTGCTTTAATAACTCCAAAAGAATCCTCAGCTCAGCATCGTGGAAATGACCGCGAATGGAAGCATGAGAAAGAGCATCGGAAATACGAGGAAAAAAGGGATCGTGAAGAACGGAAATACTGGGAAAAAAGAGATAAGGAAGACCGGAAATATCATAAAAAGGTAGCCAAGTATTATTCTAAGGAATATAGGCATGGCCCGCCAGCATGGGCGAGAGCACATCGATATGATAATAGACATCACGTTTATTTTAGGGACTATAAAACATTTTATGACCCTTATCGCAACGGATATGTTTATATGAGAAACGGACGTTGGAGTTTTTCGGCTAATGTACCTTCTTTCATGTTAAACGTTAACTTAGGGGCAGCCAACATACGTGTGGTGAAGGATGTGCCGATCAGCAGACACCCAGAAGATTTTTATAACGACTATCGTTGGGATTAAAAATATAATTTATCTTGTTGTTTAAACTTAAAAAGCCTCATTCTTTATTGAAATGAGGCTTTTTGTTTGTGTTGTTAATCTTCTTCGAAGCTGACTTTATCCACTTCCAAAGATTTTATGCGTGCTAAAGATTCTATTCTGATATCGGATAATTTCCGTAATCTTTCGCCACCTTCCTGAAAGGATTTTTCAATAATAAAGCCCATACCCAATAATGCTGCGCCAGACTGTTGGATGAGATTCAGCATACCGAATGCTGCATTTCCATTGGCAAGAAAGTCATCGATAAAGAGCACTTTGTCATCCGTGGAGAGAAATTCCTTGCTCACACAGATATCGTAGGTTCGATTTTTTGTAAAAGAATGTACTTCACTAACATACATGTCACCCATAGTCTTAGGTTTTGCCTTTTTAACAAAAACAACGGGGAATTCTAAGAGGTAGCCCAACATGATCGCTGGTGCAATACCACTCGCTTCAATTGTTATGATCTTGTTGATGGGTAGATCTGCAAAACGACGTATAAATTCTACTGCAATAGATTTCATCAATACGGGATCCATCTGATGATTGATAAAGTTATCTACTTTGAGTATGCCTCCAGCGAGGCTTTTGCCGTCATTAAGGATTCTATCCTTTAATAATTTCATGTGGTACTTTTTATAAATAAGTGCGAAGATACATTAAAATAGGAGTGATATCGGTTAATCGATCTCCATTTGATATAGATTATTAAATTCTTCCTGATGATGTTCGAGAATAACTTTACGCTTCATTTTCAAGGTCGGTGTCAGTTCTCCATTTTCAATAGTGAATTCATCCCTTAAAATAATAGGCTTTTTGATTTGCTCCCAATTGCCAAAGTGCTGATTGGCGCGACGTACTTCCTGATTTACCTTTTTGATAATTGCAGGATTAGTCAAGAAGTCCTCTTTAGTCATATCTGCGAGTTCTGGAGCATCGTTTTTTGCCCAATCCAATAGGTGGGAATAATTGGGTACAATAAATGCTGAAGCAAATTTCATCCCGTCACCAATCACCATGGCTTGTTCTATAAATTTAGATTCCACAAGTTTGGTCTCTATAGGTTGCGGGATAACGTACTTGCCACCTGAAATTTTGAACATCTCTTTCTTGCGATCTATAATTTTTAGGAATTTCTCATCTTCCCATTTGCCGATGTCGCCTGTATGCAACCAGCCATCTATAATCGTTTTGTCAGTCTCGGTTTTATTTTTGTAATAGCCCATCATTACATTAGGCCCTTTGACCAAGATCTCGCCATCCTCAGCAAGTTTGATTTCTACGAACCGAACTGGGAGCCCAACAGTGCCTATGCGTATTCCTTTAATGTAATGGTTAACCGAGATTAAAGGTGATGCCTCAGTCATACCATATCCTTCATATAATGGAATTCCGGCAGCCAAGAAAGCTCGCGTCAGTCTGTTATGCAGCGAGGCAGAGCCTGAAGCAACGGTTAACAGCTCGCCAC